>Ga0182024_10002737_pt1 | contig 43298 bp, 25 predicted proteins | sample P32metaG_FD_120480 | JGI IMG/M metagenome (GOLD analysis project Ga0182024, IMG submission 120480) | Permafrost microbial communities from Stordalen Mire, Sweden - P3-2 metaG (Illumina Assembly) | ecosystem: Environmental > Terrestrial > Soil > Wetlands > Permafrost | place: Sweden: Stordalen... | reverse complement strand
GCCTCCCAGAACATCTCCGGTTTCAACGCATATGTAGTGCAGACTTCGCAGTAGCCTGAACTGATTCTGAATCACTTAGGCCATTCCTGACCTCACTGGTGACGAACTTCGGCTAGAGCAGATTAGGAAACTCTGTGTCCGTCTTGAGATCGTACAGGGTCGCCGCTCCCTGTTGGTCGCGTCAACTTGAGAACAATCCCTCCGGCTACACCATTTCCTAATCTGCTGTAATACCTGCTTCTAGGCTAAAGGCAATCGGACGGTGGCTCGAGCTCCCTCGTTATCTTCCCGATTGACAAGGCGAATTTCTCCGCCATGGGCACGCGCGATTTGCTGTGCGAGGGCGAGGCCTACACCGCTGCCGGTTGGCTTGGTTGTGTAGAACGGCACAAACAAGTTCTCGCTGTTGGCGATTCCCAGACCGCTGTCTTCAATGAAAACCTCGATAGCTGACTCCGCGACGTGCCATCCGATACGCACCGGATTTGCGCCATTCGACAGCGAGGCGTCGACCGCGTTGGTGAGCAGGTTGATGAACATTTGTTCCAACTGGTCGGGGTCCGCATGCAATATCGCAGGGGGGCCGATCTCGAGCTGAACGGGAACACGCTGCTCGAGCAGAGCGACGCGCTCGACCAATGGCGCTACTTGCACCGGCTTGAGATGCGGGGGCGGCAACTGCGCGAGGATGCGGTAGGACTGCACAAATCGGTGCAGTGAATCGGCCCGGCTCTCGACAACGCCGAGGCCACGCCGGAAATCGCGGACTGTATCCGTGTCGCCCTGGATCTGATCCGCACGGGCCAGCAGGCTGCCGGCGATGGATTTGATGGGCGCAAGCGAATTTGAAAGCTCGTGACCGAGCACCCGGATGAGGCGCTTCCACGCGGCCTGTTCTTCTTCTCGCAATGGTTGACTGACATCAGCGAGCAGAAGAAGAAGGTGCGGCGCACCATCTTGCCGGAAGACGGCCTTGCGCAGCAACCAACGGTTAGGCTTGGAACCAAAGGAATGAATGCTCTGATCGGGCGAAGCAAGCAGGCCTTCAAGGCCCAATTCGCGGGCCGTGCGGCCGAAGCAGCGGGCGTGTGGCAGGCCGAGTAACTGGACGCCGGCTTCGTTCACGAGCTGCAGCACATTTTCGCGATCGAAGGCATAGATCGGAGAATGCATGACCTCAAGAATGCGGGCTAGGAGAGCAGTTGCTTCGAGGGAGCGCACACGCTGCCGCTGCAGAAGATCGGCGAGTGCATTGATCTCCGCAGCCAGTTCGCCGAGCGCGTCCTGTGTACCAGCTCCGCGCGCGCGAAACGAGTAGTCGCCTTCGCGCAACGACGACACAACGTTAGACAGCGTTTGCAAAGGGCGAACGAGGCTCTCGATCATCGTGGCGGCGATGAAGAGTAGATAGATCAGAAGGCAGGTTCCAACCAAGATGCCGGGAGGGGCCGAGACTTTTTGTTGATAGAGAAGGATTCCCGCAAAAATCAACGTAGGGAGCGAGAGGAGCAGGCAATAGAACCAGGCCCGGCGAACCGCCGAGTGGCGGCGCCTGCGGATGTGCCGTGTCCTCAGCTCGCTCTCATAGGCCATATTTTTCGATGCGGCGGTAAAGTGCGGCGCGGCTGAGTCCGAGAGCTTCGGACGCCTGAGAAATGTTGCCGTCACAGCGTCGTAGAACCTTGCGAATGAGGAGAGACTCGACTTCGTCGATGCTCATGTTGTCGAAGGATGGAGCACTGGGGCGCCCAGGAGCCATGGCGAGATTGGCCGGCTCGATTTCCTCGCCCCTGCAGAGCAGCACGGCGCGCTCCACTGCGTGCTCTAGTTCGCGCACATTCCCTGGCCACGCGTACTGCATCATCTGCTGCATGGCTGCGGCAGAAAAGGCGGTGACCTGCTTACGGTATCGTGTGCGATTGCGTTGGAGAAAATGCGTGGCGAGCAGCGGAATGTCTTCGCGCCGGTCACGCAGCGCGGGCAGATGGATCTCGACCGTATTGATGCGGAATAGGAGGTCTTCGCGAAAATTGCCGGCTGCCGCCTCTTCGGTCAACTGCGCATTGGTTGCGGAGAGCACACGCACATCGACGCGACGGGTTTGCGAGGAACCGACGCGCTCGAGTTCGCCGGTTTCCAGCACGCGCAACAACTTCGCCTGCTGGCGCAGCGGGACGTTGGCGATTTCATCGAGAAAGAGCGTGCCGCCGTTGGCCAGCTCAAAGCGGCCAACGCGATCGGTGCGGGCGTCGGTGAATGCGCCCTTGACGTGGCCGAAGATTTCGCTCTCGAATGTACCTTCCGGTAATCCGCCAGCGTTGACCGCGACGAGCGGCATGCGCGCGCGCGGCGACGCGGCGTGAAGCAGCTTGGCGACAATCTCCTTGCCGGTGCCGTGCTCGCCGGTGATGAGGACGTTAGCGTCGGAGGGACCGACCTGCGCAATGAGCTCAAGAACCGGCTGCATATTTGGCGCGCCGGCAATGAATTCGGGCATTCCTTCGGCGCGAAGCAGACGGTTCTCCAATTCAAGCTGGCGGGCGCGGCGCAGAGCCTGATGCAGCTCGGCGTGGACGCGGATGAGCGAGATCAGCCGATCGTTTTCCCACGGCTTCTGGATGAAGTCACGAGCGCCGCGCTTGATGCTTTCGACGGCCAGATCGATGTTGCCCCACGCGGTCATCACGATCACAGGCATGCGCGGATCGATCTCTTGCAAACGCGCAAGAAGATCGAGGCCCTCCTTGCCGGAGGTGGTGTCGCGGGTGTAGTTGAGGTCGATGAGCACGACGTCGTAGTCGCTTTGACCGAGCGCCTCGAGCAGAAGCTGCGGCGAGCGCGCGGTGTCTACCTGGATGCCCTGCGGCTGAAGCAACAGTTCCACAGCTTCGAGGATGTGCGGCTGATCGTCGGCGACGAGAACCCGGATTCGAGCTTGCTTACGAGGGTCGGTCATTTGTATTTATCGATCGCGTGTTTCGTGATTTCGTCGCCGCTGCGATGCCCGACGGGGCGTCGCCGATTGAGATTCCGTCGTCGAGGACCTCGCGTGCAGCGGGTTCGAGGGCCATGCGCTTCCCTTGATTCTACGGCGCACGCGTCACCACGCCCGATTTCGCATCGTCGATAGAGACGCCTGTCCGCTCCAACGTTGCTCCTATGGAGCGGTCGATATCCACCTTGGCTTTTTCGTAGGCTGATTGTGCGGTGTCGAGAGCGGACTCGGCCTGGGCGAGTACGTTTTCGGCGTTCAGCGTGTCGACGCTTGACTTCGCACCAAGCTGCTGCTCCTGTTTGGTAATGTCGAAGGTCTTTTGTGCCAGATCGCGCGCTTTCTGCGCGGCGTCGACGCGGGCCTGAGCCTGTTCAAGAGCAAACTTCGTGTTGCGCACGTCGAAGCGAATGCTTTTCTGATACTGCTCGGATTGGATCTGGCTTTGGCGGTACGTCAGCACGGCACGCAACTGATCGGCCTTGGCCTGGCGGTTGCGCAGGTTGATGGAAAGCGTCATGCCGACCTGGTATTCGGGGGACGAATAGTTGAAAGTGTTCTGGAACATGCTGGGAAAGTCAGTGGGCAGAGTGGTAGAGCACTGCTGCGGGCTCAGGTCGCAAGACAGGTTCTTGGGGCCAGCGGTGCCTGCGCCGGCGTAGTAGCCGTACATGTTAAGTGTCGGCAAAAGTTCGCTGTTGATGTCTTTCAGAGCCTGTTTTTGCACATCGGCTTGCATCTGGTAGAGGGCAACTTCGGGTCGCTTCTTCTCGGCCTCGGCGATGAGTTCGTCGATGGATTTGTCGGCATTCGGGTCGGGCTCTGCATGCAGGTCGAGGGGGATGACGGGCATCTCGTCGATCGCCGGGTCATCGACTTTGGTGAGCGCGTTCTTCATCAGGAGTTCGTTGAGCCGGAGGCTGGCACGCGCCACGGTGAGGTTGCCTTCGGCCGTAGCCACAGCGGACTGATCTGTCATGACCTGCATCGCCGGGATGGCCTGGAGTTGGAGCTGCTTCTGGTCGTCGGAGAGGGTCTGGTTGGCAAAGCCGAGAGAGCGCTCATTGATCTGCTCGTTCTGGTAGGCGTTGACGAGGTCCCAATAGATGCCCTCGACCTGTGTCACTGTGGCGATTACTTGGGCTTTGAAAGCAAGGTCGGTGCTTTGTGCGTTGCGCTTGGCGATGCGGATGAAGCGCTCGTTGGTTGCAAGGCCGAAGCCGGCCAGGAGGGGCTGGGTGATTTGCAGAGCAAAATTGGAATATAGATCAGGGTTGATGGCGTTGTAGGGAGAGTTGCTGGCGACACGCTGACCAAGATAGTTGATCGAGACGTTGGTGCCGAGGGGAAAGTACTGGGAGTAGTTGGACAGGACCTCAATCGTGTTGGTTTTCAGGACCGGCGTGCCGACCAGGAACTGGTTGGCCTCCTGGACGATAGTGTGATCGACGTAGCCGCGAAAGGTAAGGTAGGGATCGAAGGAGGGAACGGTAGTTCCGGCGCCGAGGGTCGAGGTGACGATGCCGCCATTACCCGCGGAGAATCCGGCTCCGGACGAGCCGCCCCCGCCGCCAGCAGAAGCGCCAAAACCGCCCTGGGTGGACTGAACGATGGCGGTGTTGACGCCGTTGGCGGGGCTGCCCGACTTGGTGCGCTGGATATCGGTCTGAGCGATGGGAAAGTTATAGCGGAAGTAGGCCAGGTCGAGATTGTTTTCGATGGCGAGAGCGATGGCGTCGCGCAGAGAAATATAGAGCTTTCCGTCACGAATGAGATTCTGCAGGCGCGGTGAGTTGTTGAGATCCAGCTCAGGCGCGGTGCTGGCTCTGTAACGCGCAATCGGGTTGCGCGAGTGGGGCATTGGCACGTTAAACGGCGCTTGCGGCGCGAAGGCCTGCTGCTGCATGGTCTGAGCCAACGTCGCTGGAGCTGCCGTTGTGCTGTTTGTCGCGGGGGCCGGGGCCTCCGGCGCAGGCTGAGTTGTTTGCGTGTCCGCAGGCGTGGCTTGCACTTGCGCAGGCTCGACTGCGAAAGCCATGTTGACCTGCAGCAAGAGAATCGCGGCAACAGATTGGATACGAGTGCGAATGATCGGAGCCTTCATTTTGTATTTCCCCTGAGAAAAATTCACTGGGCGCCGACCTCCGCGGAGCTGGCCTGCGGGACCGCTTCGTCGCGCGTGAGCCAGCCGTCGCGCAGCTCGAGGATGCGCGATCCGTAGCGCGCGTTCTCTTCCGAGTGCGTCACTTGGACAATGGTTGTGCCCTGGCGATTGAGTTCACGAAAGAGCTCCATGATCTCGCGCGCCTGCGTTGAATGGAGGTTGCCAGTCGGCTCGTCGGCAAGGAGCAGCGAGGGTGCATGGACAACAGCCCGTGCGATGCCGACCAGTTGCTGCTGGCCACCCGAGAGCTGATTCGGAAATAGATCCTTCTTGGCTACGATCTGGAAGCGGTCAAGAATGTCGGCGACCATGCCGGCACGTTCCTTCGATGGGAGGTTCTTGTAAGAGAGCGGCAGGTCGATGTTTTCGGCGACGGTGAGGTCGTCGAGAAGGTGATAACTCTGAAAGACCATGCCGATGCGCTGGCGTGCGAGATCGGCGCGCTGCTTACGATTGAGTTTGTGCGCGGGCGTTTCGTCAAACCAGAATTCGCCGAGCCAGCCGTCGTCGAGAAGAGCGAGGACATTCAGGAGCGATGACTTCCCTGCCCCGGAAGGACCCATGACGGTGACGAATTCTCCTTCTCGGATGGTGAGCCCTACTCGACGCAACACCCAGGTTTCGGTGTGGCCAGTTCTGTAACTGCGTTCGATATTCTTCAGTTCGATCATGATGATTACTCCAATCCCAAATACAGATTTCTTATTCGACGTTATTCTGTGCGCAACGCGCGCATCGGCGGAACCCCCGCCGCGCGCCGAGCCGGAATCCAACTGGCAAGCAGGGACGCGCTGAGCAAAACGAGCGCGACCGCGCCCACTGCAGTAAAGTCGAGTGAGCCCACGCCATACAGCGTGCTTTGCATGGCACGTCCCACAAAGTATGCGCCGACCAGGCCGAGTCCCAATCCGACGAGCGCCAGCACGAGGGCTTCTTTGAGAACCAGGTTCACTACATTCCCGCGACTCGCTCCGAGAGCCATGCGCAGCCCTATCTCGTGCTCGCGCTGGGCTACGGTGAAAGCCATCACGCCGTAAATTCCGATGGCGGCGAGCAGAAGCGCCACGACGGCAAACGCAAGATATAGAGTCATGGTGAAGCGGTCATCGCCGAGCATAAGGCTCTTCACGTCGTCCAGCGTGCGCGGCTCGGCTAATGCGATTTGAGGATCGACGGCATGCACCGCGGCAGCGATGCTCTTGCTCATGGTCGCGGGATCAACTGAGGTACGTACCCCGATGTTTGCAGATGGCCATGGAATCTGCCAGAAAGGAATGTCGATCTCCGGGAAGTCCTGGCGGAAACCGCCGGCGCGCACATTGTGAAAGACACCGACGATTTGCCATGTGATGTATGGTCCGAGCTTGGTCACGCCGGGAATCAGTTCCTCAACATTGATGCGCTGTTGAAGCGGGTCTTTGCCTTTGAGATACTTTTGCACGAACTCTTCGTTGACGACGGCCACTTTCACATTGGCCGCAGTGTCGTGTTCATCAAAGGAGCGGCCGCGCACTACCTGAATGCCGTAGGTCTTGAAGTAGTCTGGCGTAATCATTCCGAAAGCGGCGCCGGGCCGTTGGGAAGGATCGGCAAACTCCGGCTGCCCCGCGATGATGAAGGGCATTCCAAAGCCTGGCCCTCGGAGCGGCAATCCGACAGACGCCGAGACATCGAGAACTCCCGGCACTGCTTTCAGGCTCGCGAGCATTTGCTGGTAATAGCCGGTGATCTGAGCGGGGTCCTTGGGGCGCGCATCGGGTACGGGCAAAAAGAATGTCTGAACGTGCTCGGTGTGGACTCCTAGATCGACCTGGGTGAGGTTCCAGAAGCTGTGAATGGCGAGTCCCGCGCCCGTAAGAAGCGCGAGAGCCAGTGCGAATTCGCCAACCACAAGCACCTTGCGCAGACGATGACGGCCGGCGCCGGTTCCGGACCGACCGCCTTCTTTGAGAGCGTCGCCGGGATCGACGCGGGTTGCGTACCAAGCGGGAGCGCAGCCGAAGAGCAGGCCGGCCAGAGTTGAGGCAGCAAAAGTGAAGAGCAGGATAGGAAGATTCAGCGTGAGATCGGCTTCCGACGGAAGCGTCCCGGGTGGCATGGATGCGATCAGCCAGCGCAATGAAGCGGCGCCCACGGCGACGCCGAGCAATCCTCCGACGAGTGCAAGCAGCAAGTTCTCGGTCAGGAATTGGGTAAAGATGATTTTCCGTGCGGCGCCGAGCGAAATACGAATGGCGATTTCCTTCTGCCGCGAGGTTCCCTTGGCGAGCAACAGGTTGGCCACATTCGCGCAAGCGATCAGGAGCACAAAACCCACGGCGCCGAGCAGGAGTTTCAGCGTCTGGATGCGTTCCTTGGGCATGAAGTCGTTCTTCAGCGGCTCGACAATTGCGCCCCAGCCCTTGTTGCTTTTGGGAAATGCCTTGGCAATATTTGCGGTGACGGAATCCATATCCGCCTGCGCCTGCTTGATCGTCATGCCGGGCTTGAGCCTGCCCATGGCCAGGAGCCAGTGGAAGTCGTGATTTAACTGATCGGGTTTGAAGACCAGCGGCACAATCAGCGATTGGTCGAGGCGGTCGGACTGGCCGGGCGCCATGACTCCTACGACCGTGTAGGGAGTTCCATCGATCTGAAGCGACTTGCCGATGATGTTGGGATCGGAACCAAGACGCTTCCAGAGCTTATTCATCAGGATGACGACGTGTTCCCTTCCCGCCTTGCCCTCTTCGGGAAGGAAGTCGCGGCCGTATTGGAACGGCGAACCCATCATCCGGTACATGCCTGGAGTGGTGGTCTGCCCCTCGACATACTCGGGCTGATCTTTGGTGGCGAGATTGAAGCTGCCACCACTGAATGCATTCAAATCCTGGAAGGCTGTGTTCTGGTTTTTCCAATCCACGAAATCCTGCGCGGCGATCGAATTGCGATCGCCCTGAATCTTCGACCACACCATGACGAGTTGGTCGGGCTGCGGATAAGGCATGGGGGCGAGCAGGGTCGCGTAGACGACCGTGAAGATAGCGGTGTTGGCTCCGATGCCCAGCGCCAGCGTGAGCGCGGCCGTAATGGAGAAGACCGGCGACTTACGCAATTGGCGTAGCGCGTACTGCAGATTGCGAAGCATCGTTTGCATCTCAGACCCTCCTTATCCTTAAAGCTATTCGGTACGCAACGCCTGCATGGGTTCGACGGCTGCGGCACGACGCGCTGGAAGAGCCGCGGCTAGCGCGACCATGAAAGCGGTCATGAGCACTGCTCCCATGAGCGTGATCGGATCGAACGCGGAGACGCCGTAGAGTTGGCTGCTGAATAAACGCGCCAACGCGACTGTGGACGGCAACGCAACGACCGTAGCGATAAAAGCAATGATGAGCATTTCGCGCGAGATCAGCATTACTACCTGAGAACGAGGTGAGCCAAGGGCAAGCCGCACGCCGATTTCGCGTGTGCGCTGTTCTGTGGAGTAGGCGAGCACGCCGTATAAACCGACCGCGGCGAGAAGCATGGCCAGCGCCGAAAACCCGATGGCGAGAAACGCGAGGGCGCGATTGTCAGACGCGTTGTCGTCGATTTGCTCGTCCATGGTCTTAAGGCCATCGACAACCAGAGTCTGATCGAGGCGCTGAATCGTCTGCCGAATTGCGCCTTTTATAGCACCGGGCTCCGCTGTCGTTCGTACGTACATCTGTACGCCCAGCGGATGCTTGCCCTGCAGGTAAGGCCGGTAGACCGCAGGCCCCATCTCCGTGCGCAGGTTCTCGTGCTTCGCGTCGCCGACCACGCCGACAATGGTGGTATCCGGCTTAACGTCGGGGCCGCGGCCTTCGGTGAGAACCCGGCCCAGAGCCTTCTGCGCCGAGCCGTAGTAGCGCTGCGCGAGGCTCAGATTGACGATGGCGACCGGCGTCTGGCCCTTGGCGTCCGCGGCGGTGAATTCCCTGCCTACCAGGATGGGCTGCCGCAACGTGGCGAAGTAATTCGGCGTCAGGCGGATATCTTCGAAGTGCAGAACCTCGTCTTCGGCAGGCGTGTATCCCTGCAGCGTAAACGAAGAGTGCTCGGAGTTTCCGGCCAGTTCGGGATCGTTGGTGGCTGCGACTGAGACAACGCCCGGAATCTCGCGCAGTGCGTCGATTGCGTTGGTGACGATCTGCGGCGCACGATCCTCTCCATAACCGGAGCTCGAGGGATCGAGCGAGAATGTGAGCAGCTTAGTGGTATCAAAGCCGACGGCCTGATGGCGCAGGCTGTCGAGCGTGCGCACAAAGAGCCCGCCTCCGGCAAGGAGCATAACGCTGATTGCAATCTGGATGCCGACAGCCATCTTGCGGAAACGCAGCGAGCCTTTGGAGGCAGTGCCTGCATTTTGGCGCAGAGCGCCGGCGAGATCGGGACGGAGAAAGTGCAGCACGGGCGCAATGCTGAAGAGCAGGCTCGAGACCAGCGCGACGGCGAGAGTGAAGAAAAGAATGCGTGAGTCGATGGTCGTCGAATAGGGCTCATTGCCCGGATCGGAGCCCGTCATGAGGCGCACAAGCGCAGTGACGACCGCAGGCGCCAGCGCCAGCCCAGCGGCAGCGCCGGCGATCCCGAGTAGTCCGCCCTCGACGAGCAGTTGCGCGACGATGCGGCCGCGCTTTGCGCCCAGCGCATAACGCATCGACATTTCGCGCGCGCGGCCCGCGGCGCGCAGCAGCAACAGGGTGGCCACATTGATGACGCACATGGCAACCAAGAGGCCTGCCATGCTCATCAGGATGATGAGCAGCGTCGTGAGTTCCATGCGTCCGGGCGAATAGCCCGTGGAATCGTCGAGCACTTTGAGATGCGAGTTGTCGAGAAACTCTTTGCGGAAGTGCGCTGTCGTGGTTTTGTAAAGAGTCAGCTCATGCGCGCGCAGCGTATGCCACATCGGTCCCAGGCTGGCTTCGGACTGTGCCTTCGTGACTCCGGGCTTGAGGCGCGCGATGAGCGTGAGCCACAGCGACTGACGATTGTTCAGATCATCGCGCGGGACCATCCACGGAATAGCGACCTCAACCATGCTGATGGGCAAGAACAAACCGGGCCGATAGCCGCCAATCGCGGAGTCGAAATTTCTGGGCGCGACGCCCAATACGGTAAACGGATGGCCATTGACGAGCACCGTCTGGCCGGCGATGTCGGGCGTCGCGCCAAAACGCGCTTTCCAATAGTTGTAGCTGAGGACGAGCACGGGGTTCGCATTTTTCGCGGTATCATCCTGCGGCGTGAGCAGGCGTCCGAGCGCAGGCTTGAGACCAAGAAGCTGAAAGTAGTTGCCGGTGACGACTTCAGCGTCTTTGTTCTCGGCAGTGTTGCGCCATGAAACGCCGACATTGGCGCGGTCGGCTGCCGCCATGGCGTCAAAGACCCGGTTCTGATCCCGCAGATCCTTGTACATGGGATACGAGAAGTAGTTGTGCATGTCGCCGCCGAAGCTGGAGGCGGAGCCGGAGAAGCTGCCGGTCCAGTTGAAGCGAACGAGTTCCTTCGGCCTCTGCACGGGAAGCATGCGGAGGAGCACTTCATCGAAGAGCGTGAAAACCGCGGCATTGGCGCCGATGCCAAGGGCGAGCGTGACCACGACAGTCAGCGTAAAGCCGGGCGACTTGCGCAACTGGCGCCATGCGAAGCGAATGTTTTGAGCCAGCAGGTTCATCGTGATTCTTCTCCGGTGCGTAAGTCTTGTCTCACGGCTATTCCGACCTCAGTGCCTGCATGGGCTCGATAGAGGTGGCACGCCGAGCCGGCAACCAGCTTGCGCCCAGCGTAGCGACGGCGAGCAGCGAAAACGCGGCAAGCAGCGAGAACGCATCGAAGGGGCGCACGCCAAAAAGGACAGATGTCTCGAGGCGCGTGGCCACCGCAGCCAGCCCGAAACCGATGGCGAGTCCGATAGCGCCCATCTTCGCGCTGTCGCGCAAAACCAGGAAGGCTGTGGCCTCGCGGGACGCACCAAGCGCCATGCGGATGCCGATCTCGCGTCGGCGTTGGGTCACGCGGAACGCGAGGAATCCATACAAGCCGACGATGGTCAGAAACAAGCCGATGATGCCGAGTGCGCTGACCAATTCGGCCAACATTTGATAATTGCCCGCGGAATAGTGGATGAGCTCGGGCAACGAAGTGACGAACATGGGATCGAGCAGAGGATTGATGTGAATGAGAACCTGCCGCGCATCCTGGGCCAAGGACATGGCGTTCTGGCCGGTGCCGATCACGAAGGTGATCTCGCCCATGTTCGACAGCCGCGTCTGGTACTGATGAAACGGAATGTAAAGATACGGTTCCGGTATCTCGCCGACCTGGCTGATAGGCGCGTCTTCGGTTACGCCGATGATGCGCGCGTCCACATGACCGTCAGCCAGATGCACAATCTGTCCGATGGGGTCGCGCAGGGGCCAGTATTTCTGGGCCATGGAGTGGTTGATCAGCACCGAAACCGGGCCATCGGCATCATCCGCTTCGGTAAAGCCGCGCCCGCGCACCACGCGTGTCCCCGTAACATCGAGGAAGCCCGGGCTTACCGCGTTGAATTTGATCTCAACCGGATCTTTAAGTTCCGGACGGCTGGGCAGCAGGACTTTCTCTGCAATGCCATTCTCAGAAGGGATCAGCGGCGAGCGAATGCCGTAGGCCACGCTGCGCACACCCGGCAACGTGCGCAAATTCGCAAGAACCGTGCGGCGCATTGCGTCGTCCGGATCCTGTGTAAAGGCGACGAGCACCTGGTTGCGCGTCAGTCCGATTGGCTGCGTGCGGGTATTGAGGAAGCTTTGCACCAGTGTCCCTGTAGAGACGAGCAGCGCAAAGGAGATGCCGATCTGGAGCCAGACGGCGCACCGGCGGGCCCCGGGGGTGCGATCGTCGGTGCGTTGCGAGGAGGCCGATCGAAGGGCCGAAACGAGCTGCGGCTTTGCCACTTGTGCGAGCGGGACGAACGCGAGCAAAAGCATTGTGACAAGCGCGAGAAGGCCGGCAAGGAAGAAGACGCGCCAATCGATTTGGAAATGCGCCGGCGTGTCGAGAGAGACGAGCATTGCCGGGCCGGAGACCAGCAAGCGCGGCAGCACGGAGGCGATGCCCGCAGCAACGGCAAGCCCAGCGACCCAACCAAAGGCGCAGAGCAAGAGGTTCTCAATGAGGAGCTGGCGGCCTACGGCCCAGCGGGTGGCTCCGAGCGATAAACGCAGGGCAACCTCGGGACCACGACTGAGCGCACGCGCGAGCAGAAGATGCGCGACATTCACCGTACACAGCAGAACCACGCCGCCGACGATGGCGAAGAGGACGATTCCCGTGGTGCCCGCGTTCTGAAGCCGGTAGCTCAGATCGGAGACGACGCGCGCGCTGCGTCCACGATTGTTGACGGGATCAGCCGCCGCGAGAGCCTGAGTGATGGTTGCGACCTGTTCGTCAGCCTGGGCGACTGTTGCGTGGGGCGCGAGACGTCCAACGAGATTGAACCAGCGTGAGGTCGTCGAAGTCAGTTCCCCAGGATCGATAGTGGCGGCCCAGGTTTCGGCAGGGATCCAGAGATCGCGGTCACTGTTGGGATCCACATCACGAAAGTCCGCCGGGAGCACTCCCCAAATGTCTACTTGATTGATGCGATCTTTGCCGTGTCGCAGAGGAATCTGGCGACCGACGATGTTTGGGTCGCCGCCGAACGTGCGTTGCCAGCAACGATAACCCAGCACCAATCCCGGATGTGAACGCAGGCGGTCCGAATCGGCGGCAGTGAAGACACGACCAAGCATTGGATGAACGCCGAGCACGCTGAAGAAATTCGCGGAGACAACGTTGTTCAGCAGCAGAGTGGAAGTGCCATCGGCGTTGGGCATGAGGCTGCCGCGACCGCCGAGGGCGACAACGCCAGCGGACCCACCATGAAACGCCGTGGCGCGATCGGCAAGCACCTGGTACTCGGTGTAAGAGAAGAGACCATCCTGAGAGTCCGGGGTGGTGGCAAAGATGCGCGTAAGCTGGTCAGGATGAGGCACCGGCATGGGATGCAGCCAGAGGCCATCGATGAGGCAGAAAGTAGCCGCGCTCGCGCCAATGCCAAGAGCCAGCGTAAGCACCGCGGTCAGCGTAAAGCCACGCGCCTTACGCAACTGTCGCAATGCAAAACGAAGATCGCGGGCTACGGAGCTCATCTCTTTCCTCCTTACTATTCGTTGCGTAGAGCTTGCATGGGCTGGATGATGGCTGCGCGGCGTGCGGGGACCACTCCCGAAACCAGGACGGTGAGCAAGAGAAGAACAGCAGCCGCGCAATAGCTGATGGGGTCAAACGCGACGACGCCAAACAGCATGGAATGCAAGAGACGCACTGCAGCAATGGATCCAAGGCCGCCGGTCACCAATCCCACGAGCGCGACGCTGGTAGCACCATGCAGAACGAGACGGAAAATGCCGGCGCGCGTGGACCCGAGGGCGATGCGCAAGGCAAATTCGCGATGGCGCTCGATCACCGAATAAGCCGTGACTGCGTAGAGCCCCATCATGGCGACAAAGACGCTGGAAAATGCGTAGACGCCGAGCAACTCGGCGGGAATGCGGGACATTTGATATTGCTCGCCGGTGACTTCTTCGAGAGAGCGAACATCTTCGAGAGGTAGCAATGGATCAAGAGCGCTCACGGCTTGACGTAGCTGAGGGATGACTGCGTATGCCGTCGTACGCGAGCGCAGCGCAACAATGACATATCCGTAACCTGATGTACCTTGTGCTAGCGGAAGATAGAGCAGTGGTGATGGCGCGCCGGTATTGGCGGGATCACGATAGGCGTAATCGGATACGATACCGACGACGCGGCGTGGACGCTTGTCAACGATCACGCTGCCGCCGATGGCGCTGGTGTTTGGCCAGTAGCGGCGCGCCATGGCCTCGTTCACGATGGCTACATCGGCGGAAGATTTGTTGTCATGCTCATCGAATTCGCGGCCTTGTTGCATGCGGATGCCGATCGCGCGGAAGAAGTCGGGGCCCTCGAAGTCGGTGACCACCGCCATTTCATCGTTCGTAGCGGGGACGTAACCGGACACGCTGAAGTCCCGGGTGTTGCCGGAGCCATCGTCGCCCATGGGCAGGTGCGTGGTGAGCGTGGCAGATGCGACTCCGGGCGCGTTGCGGAGGCGGTCGAGAAGGGCGGCGTGAAATGCGAGCATCCGCTGCTCGTTATATCCAGAGCGCGAAAGGTCGATGAAGGCCGTAAGCGTGTTGGTGCGGTCGAAACCAGTATCGCGATGGAAAATGTTGAGCGCCGATCGCGTGAGAAGTCCGCAGCCGACCAGGACAACAAAGCAGATGCCGAGTTGCAGACCGAGCAGAAGGCGTTGGCCAAGGCGGCTGCGCGATGCACCTGCGACGGCTGCGCCGCCCTGGTGCAGTGCTTCCTGCTGTGAGACGCGCAGGGACTGGCGCAGCGGATACATGCCGCAGACCAGCGTAACTGCGGCGACGACCGCGGCAACGAAGAGGAGAATGCGCGGGTCGCTGTGTAGATTGAATGCGAGAGGAATGCCGAAGTTCGGCAGCAGGACATAGAGACCACGCGACATCAAGGTGCTTGCGCCCCAGCCAGCAAGGCCGCCAGCCAGGGCGAGCAAGCCGGTTTCGGCGAGAATTTGCGAGGCGATACGCGCGGGTTTTGCGCCGAGCGCTGTGCGGATGGCCACTTCGCGTCTGCGCCGCGCGGCGTGTTGGCCGAGCAAAGAAGCAATGTTGATGCAGACGAGGATCATCAACAAACCCGAGGCACCGAGCAACACGGGAAGCTGCGTGCCGACGGTGTAAAAGAGGCCGCGTTGGAAGTGCGCGGAGTCGCCGAGATTCAGATCCCACCCGTTGTATCGGCTCTCTTTCTGGTTGGAAGCGAAGATATGCGCCAACGTGTGGAGTTCGGCTGCCGCCGCCGCATCGGTTACGCCGGGACGAAGGCGCACGACTTCCTGCAGTCCGTAATGGAGAAGCGGGTCGGGCGGGGCGTCGGCCGATAAGTCACGCAACGCGGACAGAGGGATCCATGCGGCCTCCGCAAGGCCGCCGAAGATTCCCGCGAAGCCGCTGGGCGCGACACCGACGATGGTGAAGGTGTGGAGGTTGATGGAAAGAGTGCGGCCGATGACATTTCGATCCGCATCAAAGCGGTCGCGCCAAAGAGCGTCGGAAAGTACAACCTCGTCGTGCGCGCCGTAGGCGCGATCGTCGGCGTTGGCCTGAAAGAATTGGCCGAGCTGCGGCTTCACGCCCAGCATGTGAAAGTAGTTCGCGGAGACGACGCCTCCGTCCATGGCCTGCGGTTGCTCGCCAGCGCGATTCAGGTTCAGTGTGGGGTGCGTGAACACTGCGGCATCGCTGAAGGAATGCGCCTGGCGGCGTACGAACTGGTGCTGATCGTAGTGGACCGAATAGCCGTTACTCCCGAGCACCGTTGCGGAGATGAAGCGAAGGTTACGCGCTGAGTCGACCTGGGGCCATGGATTGAATAGGACGGCGTTAGTCCACGTTGCGACAGTTGTGAGCGCACCGATGCCCAGGGCCAGCGTCAGCACGGCTGTGAGCGTGAATCCTGGAGATTTGCGCAACTGGCGCAGTGCGAAGCGCATGTCGTGAAAGAACGCGTTCATCACTGTCTCTCCTTTCTTACTCTGTCCGGAGCGCCTGCATGGGCTCGATGGTTGCGGCGCGGCGCGCGGGAACGATGGCCGCCGCAGCGGCGCAGAGAACCAGCATGAGTGGAGCGCCGGCCAGTGCCAGTGGATCGTAGCTGCCCACGCCATAGAGCAGACTCTTCATGAGGTATCCGGCGTAAAGAGCTGCAGGAATTCCGAGCGCGAGGCCAATAAGAATTTGCCAGACCTCGACTCGCAGGACCATCATTACTACGCTGGACCGCGTCGCTCCCAAAGCCATGCGGATACCGATCTCACCGGTACGCCGGGCGACATAGTAGGACATGACGCCGTAGAGGCCAATGCATGCCAAGATGAGCGCCAGGGCGCCGAACAACGTGCTCAGTTGGGCAATCAGGCGTTCCTGATTGAAGTTGTCGGCCACCTGGGCATCATAGGGGCGAAGGTTGGTGATGGTGAGGTTGGGGTCGATCGAAGCCAAAGTGCGGTGCACGGTCTGTTCGACGTCCTGCTGTGGTCCTTTGAAGCGGAGGATGACCGCGTCGATGAACATGGAACGTGTTTCGCCGGTGACGTCGGCCTCGTCGGTATATGCGGTGTATCGCTGCGGCAAGGGGCGCAGGAAGAGGCGATGTGCTTCGGAGCGAGGATTGTTCATTTTAAAATCGGCGATGACGCCGACGATTTCGAACGCTCCCGAGTATTTCGGGGCATCGACTCCGAAGTGCTTGCCGATGGGGTCTTCCTTGGGGAAGAAGCGCTTGACGAAGGACTGATTGACGACGGCGACGGGCTGGGTTGCGGCTGTGTCCTGCTCGGTGAGGCCGCGGCCGCGCAAGACAGGCACGCCGATGGTGTCAAGGAAAGTAGGACTCACACGATCCCAGGTGGCCCAGCTTTCGTCGTTCGGCCTGGGCAAAGGATGGCCTTGCACGAAAACGCCTTCACTCCAGTTATCGCCTTCCAACGGACTGTACATTGCAAGCGATGCGGAGCTGACGCCGGGCAATGCAGAGAAGCGATCCTGAAGTTGGCGATAGAGGCCAGGGAGCCGGTCGACTGTGTATCCCGCACCTGCGGGATCGAGGTGGAATACGTAGCGATTGGCTGTCTGGATGCCGAAGTTCTGATGTTGAAGATTGCCCAGCGACCTCGTCATGAGGATCGCGCCTGCCAGCAGCACAACGGAGAGCGCTGCTTGAAAGACAACGAGAGCCTTCTGCGGCAGCGAGGACCGGTCGCGCGTGGAGCGATTGACGCCGCGCAGCACCTCGGCCGGTTGCGCGTGCGACGACAACCATGCGGGAGCGATGCCGAAGAGGATGCCGGTGACGAGCGAGATGAGGAATGCGAATCCAAGAACCGGTAGCGAGGGGCTGGCCTGGATGGGAAGGTTGCGTGCGTCGGGAAACGCGAGGGCAAGAATGGTACTCGATCCGAGATAGGCCACCGCGAGTCCAGCGAGCCCTCCGATAAAGGCGAGAAGGACGCTCTCGGTGAACATCTGGCGCACGAGACGGGTCCGTGCAGCGCCCATGGCCATGCGCACGGCGACATCTGCACGGCGCGATGTTCCTCGCGCCAGAAGCAGGTTCGCGATGTTAGCGCAGGCGATGAGCAGCACGACGGTGGAGAGGATCATCAGCATGGTCAGACCTTGTTGGGTCTGCTGCTGCAGATTTTGAATGCCTCCGCCGCCGGGCACGAGAACGACATGCTGCTTGGGGATCTCAGATTGGGCGCCGTACTCGATGTAGACCGGGCGCGTATAGAGGAACTGGCGGAGCGCTGCGGAGAGTTTCGAGTTGACTGCGGTGACGCTCGCGCCCGCGCGGAGACGGCCGATGGGATAAAGCCAGTTCGTATCGGCGTGGTGAAGGATGGAATTGGTGCCTTCAACGATTGGCTCGTTATTGAGAGGAATCCAGACGGCAGGCGGATTGTCGGTGACGCGATCGCCGAAGAAACGAGGCGGCGCGATGCCGACAACTGTGAATGAGTGGGTCTGAATGAAGATCGTGGAGCCGACGATCGAAGAGTCTCCCGCGAAATCTCCTTGCCATGAGGCATAACTCAACACGACGGCAGGCGCGGCGCCGGGCTTATCGTCGTTGGCCGAGAATGCCCGACCGAGGTAGGGGCCGATGCCGAGCGTTGAGAAATAGTTGCCGCTGACGTACTCGATATGGAGATTGCGGGGCTCGGTTTCGCCGCGTCGAACGTAATAGGTGTTCTGACCCGCCTGCACGGCGGCGAGTGATTCAAATTCGGGAGCTGCGCTGCGCAGGATCTGATAGAGGTCGTAGGAGAAGATGGCAAAGTCGCCGCTGGCGCTATTGAGGCCACCATTCACACAGCAATCGTCGGTGTCGCCGATGCGATAGAGCTGCGACGGGTCAGTCACCGGCAAGGAGCGCAACAGAATACCCTGGACTAAAGTGAAGATGGCGGTATTCGCACCGATGCCGAGAGCGAGAGTGATGACCGCTGTCAGGGTGAACCCTGGCGACTTGCGCAATTGGCGCAGAGCGTAGCGAATATCCTGAAAGAGTTGACTCATCGCAATTCTTCTCCGTTACCAGGCCAAAAAAGGGACATGAGCTATTCGCTCCGGAACTCGTGCATGGTTCGATGGAAGCAGCGATCGAAACGGAATCTCCGAGCCGATTCTTATGGATGGTAGCCTCGCGAGCCATCGCCTTGGCGAGAGACGCGCGGATTCGAACGTGCACCGCAGACGGCGCGAACCAACGGCCATGCCGAGGCGTCAGTTCAAGACCTGAGCGAAGGAGACACGTGCGCCTAGCCCCTTCCGCTGTGCGCACTGTTCTCGGAGCTCGTTTCTTAAGCTTCCACTTCTTCCGTGAGCTTTTTGAGCTCGTCTTCAGAAACTACCTTTCCGTCGAACAGGTGAACTTCACGCTGCGCATGTTTGGCGAAGCGCGGATCGTGGGTCACCATGCAGATGGTCGAGCCCTCGCGGTGCAGGTCGGCGAGCAAGTGCATCACGGCTTCACCGTTCTTTGAGTCGAGGTTGCCGGTAGGCTCGTCAGCCAGCAGGATGGAGGGCGAACCCGCCAACGCACGGGCCACAGCGACACGCTGCTGCTGACCGCCGGAGAGCTGGGCGGGATAGTGCCGCATGCGGTGCGCCATGTTGACGCGCTCGAGAGCTTCCTTCACGCGCTTCTTGCGCTCGGCGGACGGCATGCCGGCACGATAGGTCAGCGGGAGCTCTACGTTTTCTTCAACGGTGAGGTCGCCGATGAGGTTGAAGCTCTGGAAGATGAAACCAATCTCTTGATTGCGAATGCGCGAGCGTTCGCTGAAGCTGAGATTTTCGACGGGCTTGTTGTTGAGCAAATAGCGACCGCCCGTGGGTGTGTCGAGCAAGCCCAGGATCGATAGCAGCGTGGATTTGCCGCAACCTGAGGGGCCGGACATCGCCAGATACTCGCCGCGCGAGATGGTGAGGTGAATGCCGGAGAGCGCGTGCGTCTCCACTTCGTCGGTGTAGAAGACTTTGGTGAGGTCTTCAATTTCAATCAGCTTGTCGTTTGCCATCAGTCCCCCTTCTTAGTTCTTAGTTCTTAGTTCTTAGTTCTTAGTTCTTAGTTCTTAGTTCTTAGTTCTTAGTTCTTAGTTCCTGAGCCCATCTTCCTCAGCTTGGATGGAGAGCGCGTGCACTCCTCGCCTACTCCAACCGGACGCGGTCGACATTGTCGTAACGGGACATATCCGAAAGAATCACAGTGTCGCCTTCCTTAAGACCTTCAAGTACCTGGATCTCGTTGACGGATGCGCGGCCCACTTTGACCGGAACTCGCTCGGCACTCTTGCCGTCTGCGTCGACCTTGAAAAGGCTCAGCGTGGAATTCTCATTGCCCAACGCCGGACGGCCAACGCGTAATACGTCCGTCATGCGTTCGAGATCGATGGTGCCATCGACACTCAGGTTCGGAACTGCACCCGGAGGTAGAGGCCCATCGAGTTGTACGTCAACGGTGCGTGTTCCGTTCAATACAGTTGGATCAATGCGCGAAACGTGACCGGGAACGACGCCATTGTGTGTGTCGACTGAGGCAGCCAGACCGAGCTGAATGTCGTGCGCCTGGGTCTCAGCGATTTGCAGAGCCGCCTTCAGCTTGTCGAGCTGAATGACTTCTGCCACGGGGGTTCCGGCGGTGACGTGCGTGCCGACTTGCATGGGGGTGGGGAGGGCTGCAACTTCACCCCCGATGCCGGCTTTCACTTCGAGCGCAGCTGTCTGCTTCTGGTAGAGATCAACGAGGGTCTTGGCCTGATCGATCTTGGACTGGGCGGAAGAGAGTTGGACCTCGATGGCCTTCTCGTTTACGTCGAGCTGCTGCATGGAGATTTTTTTCTGTTCCGCGAGCTGTTCGAATTTGTTCTGGGAAGCGCCGCAGACAAGACCGGAGACGACACCGAGTTTGCAGAGCTGCGCATCGGTATCGGCCTGCCGCTTGTCGGTTGAATAGTCGGCGTCGATCTGCGCGGCCGTTGTTCTCTTGTCCATCAGCGTGCTTTGCAATTGCGATTGGAGAGACTTATAGTCCGCCTCGGCCTGTTGCTGGGCCAGCTTCGCACTGAGGAGTTGCTGGTTGAGCTGCGGATCGGCGAGGTCTAGCAGGATGTCATCCGGCGTCACTTTCGCTCCCGGCAAAACGCGGATGCGTACTACAGTTGCGTCTGTGAGGGCCGGAATGAGGAGGATGCTGTCTTCGCGCGGAACCAAGGTGCCTGTCGACCCGCGGACCTGGCGAATCATCGGTCCGCGCTTCACCGTATCCGTCCAAATGGCGGAGCGATCAACCGGTGGTGCCGCAGGCTTGAGCCGGGCAACAATTACCACCGCAATCGCAATTACAACCACAGCGACGCCAGCGTACACGAACATCTGGCGTTTCTTTTTCAGCTTAATGTCTGGGCGTGCGATATCCATGTCAGCAAGGAAGGAGCACTTGCCGTGCCAAAGGGGGCAGTGCGCCTGTTGAACCAAATAAAGAACTTAATTGTGACGAATGGCCCAGGATTTGGGCCTGGAATTGACCGGTTGCAGGGGCGACTGTTCGATATCGGACAGTTCCACGCGCGGCAGAAAACCGGTTGGGTGATGCCCTAGACCCGTTCGACAGCCAGAGCAACCGCATTGCCACCGCCGAGGCAAAGGGCTGCGATGCCTCTGGTCTTGCCGTAACGCTGCATGGCGTGGAGGAGCGTCACGAGCACCCGCGCGCCGCTGGCGCCGATGGGATGTCCGATGGCGACCGCTCCGCCGTGGACATTGACGCGCGATGGATCGAGTTCCAGTTCGCGGTTCACCGCGAGTGCCTGAACACTGAAGGCTTCGTTCAATTCGAACAGGTCGACACTCGGGAGAGTCCATCCCGCCTTGGCAACGACCTTGCGCACACTGTCGATTGGCGCGAGGCTGAACCACTCGGGCTCGCGACCGCTGGTAGCTTGTGCGCGGATGACCGCCATTGGCTTGAGTCCCAGTTCCCTTGCCCGCTCGGCGGTCATGACGACGACGGCCGCGGCGCCATCGCTGAAGCCGGGAGCGTTGCCCGCGGTCACCGTGCCGCCTACTTTGAAAGCGGGCTTGAGGCGCGCAAGGGTTTCCACGGTTGTCCCGGGACGAATTGATTCATCCGCGGCAAATTGCGTGGCGGGCGTTCCCTTTTTGGCGGGAGGAATTTCGATGGGGAGAATCTCGTCGTGGAATGCACCCTGGTCGGTGGCAGCGGCGGCGCGGCTGTGGGATTCGGCAGCGAAGGCGTCCTGGTCTTCGCGGGTAACGCCGTATTTGGCGGCGACCATCTCCGCCGCTGTGCCCATGTGGAAGTCGTTGTAGCCGTCCCACAGTCCGTCGTAGATCATCGAGTCGATGAGAGCTCCGTTGCCCATGCGGTAGCCGGCGCGTGCCTGCCGCAGCAGATAGGGCGCATTGGTCATGGATTCCATGCCGCCAGCGACAATGATTTCTGCGTCGCCTGTCTGGATGGATTGGCTGGCAAGCGAGACGGCGCGGAGTCCGGAGCCGCAGACTTGGTTCACTGTGAGAGCACTTGCTTCAGGTGGGATGCCTGCGTAGATGGCTGCTTGGCGCGCGGGGTTTTGACCGAGGCCGGCCTGCAGGACGCAGCCCATGACGCACTCGGTGATTTCCGAGACACGGCTGACTGCCTTGTCCTCACTGGTAGTGGATGCGGATGGTGCATCAAAGCCGGCGCGGCGCAGCGCTTCGCGGACAACGAGCGCGCCTAATTGCGGCGCGGAGAACGATTGCAGCGATCCCTGAAATTTTCCAACAGGCGTGCGGACTGCCGAAACGATGACGACTTCTTTCACTCGAGATGCTCTCCCCGGACGATAGACGGACGCATTCAAGTTTAGACGCCGCTGGCGACCCGGTTTAGATGGGGCTCGCGGCGTGGATCAGATGCGGCCGGCAGCGCGCAATTCACCGATTTCCGCATCGTCGAAGACGCGGGAGCGGATGAGAAAGCGGAGTCCTTCGGGGCCGTCGAGAGAAAACATGCCGCCGCGGCCGGGAACTACGTCGAGGGTGAGCTGGGTGTGCTTCCAGTATTCGAATTGACTCCGGCTCATGTAGAAGGGTTCGCTGTCGACCTCGCCTAACTGCACATCTGCGTCGCCGATGATGAATTCGCCGCGCGGATAGCACATCGGGGAGCTGCCATCGCAGCAGCCCCCCGATTGATGAAACATAAGTGGACCGTGCTTTTCGCGCAGGACACGGATGAGGTGGATGGCGAGATCGGTGGCGAGGACCTGTTTGGGAAGGTCGGACATCGTGGCCTCGATGTGTGATCGATAGGATGAGGGTTTGTGCTTTCCCACCTTTTCGCCAATAACAAGGCGAAAAGATGGGGCACGGTGATTCGTGTTTAGAAGACGGGGTCCCTGACCCCGCAATTTAGCGTGTTGAGGCTCGAGCTTTCCCAGGTCCCAAATGCAGGGACCTGGGGCACCCATTTTCGCACGGGATCAAGCAGCCGAACTCTAGAAGAAGCCGAGCTTCTTTGGGCTGTAACTGACCAATAGATTCTTGGTCTGCTGATAGTGGTCGAGCATCATGCTGTGGGTTTCGCGGCCGATGCCGGACTGCTTGTATCCGCCGAACGCCGCGTGTGCCGGATAGGCATGGTAGCAGTTGATCCAGACGCGTCCGGCTTGAATGCCGCGTCCGAGACGATGGCAGCGATTGACGTCTCGAGTCCAGAGACCGGCGCCGAGGCCGTAGAGGGTGTCGTTGGCGATTTCGAGGGCGTCGGACTCATTCTTGAATGTGGTGACGGAGACGACAGGTCCGAAGATTTCTTCCTGGAAGATGCGCATGCGGTTGTGGCCCTTGAAGACGGTGGGCTCAACGTAATAGCCGCCATCGAGTTCGCCGCCGAGTTGTGCGCGTTTGCCGCCGGTAAGTAGCTCGGCTCCCTCTTTGTGACCGATGTCGATGTAGCTAAGGATTTTCTCGAGCTGCTCGCTGGAAACTTGCGCTCCGATCATAGTATCGGACTCGAGCGGGTTCGCCTGCTTGATGGCTGCGACACGCTTGAGGGCACGCTCCATGAATTTGTCGTAGATGCTTTCTTGAATGAGTGCACGACTCGGACAGGTGCAGACTTCGCCCTGATTGAGCGCGAACATGACGAAGCCTTCGATGGCTTTGTCGAAGAAATCGTCGTCTTCCTGGCAGACGTCCGCAAAGAAGATGTTGGGCGATTTCCCGCCGAGCTCGAGGGTGACGGGAATCAGATTCTGGCTGGCGTACTGCATGATGAGCCGGCCAGTGGTGGTTTCGCCGGTGAAGGCGATTTTAGCTACGCGTGAGCTTGATGCGAGCGGCTTGCCTGCTTCGAGGCCGAAGCCGTTGACGATATTAAGGACGCCGGGGGGCAATAGGTCACCGACGAGCTCAGCCCATACGAGGATACTGGCGGGGGTCTGCTCGGCGGGCTTGAGGACTACGCAGTTTCCCGCGGCGATAGCGGGTGCGAGTTTCCAAGTGGCCATCAGGATTGGGAAATTCCATGGGATGATCTGGCCGACGACGCCTAGAGGCTCGTGGAAGTGATAGGCGACGGTGTCGTGATCTATTTCGGATAGCGTGCCCTCCTGCGCGCGGATGCAGCCCGCGAAGTAGCGCCAATGATCGATGGCCAACGGAAGATCGGCTGCCGTGGTTTCGCGAATGGGCTTGCCGTTGTCCCAGGTTTCGGCGAGCGCGAGGAGATCGAGGTTGTCCTCCATGCGCTGGGCGATCTGGTTGAGAATAATGGCGCGCTGGGTGGGGCTGGTGTGTCCCCATTTTTCGCGGGCCGCGTGTGCGGCGTCGAGCGCGCGCTCGATGTCCTGGGCGTTGGAGCGCGGGATCTCGCAGAAGGTTTTTCCGGTGACGGGTGTGACGTTTTCAAAATACTGGCCGGAAGCGGGCTCGACCCACTTGCCGCCAATGTAGTTGCCATAGCGCGGGCGAAAGCTCACTTGGTCGCTGAGCTTTCCCGGATGTACTGCTGTCAATGTCGCCATCGCTAGATCCTCCAGGGGTGTGAGCATTTTCAGATAGAAGTGCGGAAATTCGAAATGCGCAAATGCAGGGAGCCGTCAAATCGCGTCGGCCGAATGGAGCCACTCAGACTTCTTTCTGGAAATGCGTTTCCGCGCGGGTATTGGTCAGGGAGCGCGGCGCCCGCATCATACACGCGACCGGGCACGACTTGCAGCAACGTTTGAGGAAAATCGGGACAGGCCCGCAAATAGGTGAAGGGACTGGCGTTCGAGGGGGCAATCCTGGGCAATGTTTGCCATTGTGAAGTGGCAGTGCGAAGCAGTCTGGACGGATTCCACAAATAATAAAGGACTTAACTTGTGTATTTGGTAATCACAAGCCCGTTACTACAAACCCCTTACTTCAAACCAAAAAGGGATTGAGAGCGTAGTTAGCCTGAACTACTCTAAGTCTCTCGTAGCCTCTATCGAGATTAATCAATTCAAAGTTTTGCCGGGTGCGGCCGGGGCCGACTTACTTCCGGGAAGCAACGGATTTTTGCGCTCTAAAGTTCGGAGTTATTGATTATGAAAGTTCGAGTGAGTGAACGTGAGTTCAAGCCGTCAAGACAGAGAGTCGAATTCCTTTTAAAAAGTCCTGTGGAGGTGCCCAAATGAAAAATTCCTTGGTTGCGCGCGTGCGCAGATTCATCAATGCGGATTCTGAAGGAAATGCGCTGGTTGAGATGGCAGTGACCTTGCCTCTGATTATGCTGATCATGACGGGCATTTTCTCGTTTTCGATGGCGCTGTATCAGAAGCTGCAGTTGGCGGAAGCGGTGGCCGCAGCCGGGCGTCAATTGGCGGTCGACCGGGGCAGCCACGACCCTTGTGCTGACGTCATGAACGCAATCTATAACGGAGCGCCGGGACTCAGTCAGACCTCACTCAACCAGGGCATCGTGATAACGATCAACGGAACTACCGAGCCTTCAGGTTCCTGTCCAGGGCCCGGCACCACGGGCGCGAGTGCCGATCTGAGTAGTGCACAAGGAAAGAATGCGCAGGTTCAGGTCACTTACCCGATCACGCTGAGTGTAGTCAACATCTGGGGAAGCGGGCAAGGCTTCGGAAACGTCAATCTCATTTCCCAGGTAACGGAGGTGGTCCAATGAGACGTGGAATCTCTCTGTTGCGTCTACTCCAAGAGGAAGATGGTCAGGTGCTGCCGTGGATGGTGCTTCTGACGGTGCTGTTTCTGGGTATGGCGGGTTTGACCGTCGACTTGGGACATGCGTATGTGGCCTACCGCGAACTGCAGGGATCTACGGATGCTGCGGCGCTGGCGGGTGCGTACGCCATGGGTCAAATTGGAGCCACCCCCGCGACTGTATATGCAGCAGTTTGCGCCTACAGTTCCAATACGGACACAGACACGTCCAAAGGGTCCAAGTGCAGCGTTCTCGGAAACAACGGGACGCCCAATTTGCCTGTCGATTCCGTGACGCCGTTATTGACGTGCGTTGGGGGGGTACCTTATGTCACCGTTCCCTGCGCCTCGGCGCCAGTGGGTGGTAAAAACGTCATTCAGGTGACGCAGACGGCCACTGTTCCCACTTACTTCATCCAGGCACTTTCCGCATTTGGGTTGAACACGGCCAAGACACTTACACTCAATGCGATGTCCTCGGCGACGATCTCGGGCTCTACGCCGCCGGTCGCGGTTGCGATTCTGATCGACACGACTGCGTCGATGGGGCAGCCATTTTCACCCAAGCAGGCTTGCGGGACGGCACCAATCAATTGCGCACTCGGAGGGTTGCAAACCTTGCTGGAGCAAGTTCCCACCTGCGCACAAACCAACCCCACAACTGGCGCCTGCACTCAGCACAACTACGTGGGTCTGTTTACGTTTCCGGCTGTGGATTTCAGCTCCGTGTCGGCGGACACCAATTGTTCGGGCAGTGGCAAGCCGAGCGTGGTGGACTACACCTACGCCACCGAGCCGTTGCCGACAGACGGTCCTAGCCAATGGAACAGCTGGACGGCGCCAACCAGCGGCGCAACCTATGAGATCGCAGGGTTCGGCGACAACTTCAACACGGGGACAGGATCGGCGAGCGATCTGAACACATCCTCGCCTGTCGCAGCTGCGGCTGGAGCCGGCACCTGCACAGGAATGCAGGCCAAGGGTGGGGTTCAAACTTACTACGCGGGCGCCATCGAAACGGCCCAGGCGGCGCTGCTGGCCCAGGTCCAAGGCGACACCAGCATCCAGAAGGTCATGATTATCCTGAGCGACGGCGCGGCCAACAGCCCAGACATTGCCAACCCGGCCAAGGCAGGCGCCACGATCGCCTCAGACTACGGATCCAAGGTGAATGAGTGCCAGCAGGCGATCTGGGCGGCTCAGAACGCGACAGCAATGGGAACTACGGTCTACACGATTGCCTATGGCTCCGAAGCCACGGGCTGCACAACCGATGTTGGCGGGGGACCCGGTGGAAAGCAAATTGCGCCCTGCCAAACCATGCAGCAAATGGCGAGCACTCCCTCCGACTTTTATTCCGAAGCCGGATCCGCAGCCCTGTGCGGGACGACAGGAGCCACCCTTCCCCAAATCTTCAGCGGGATCGTGGGGAGCTTTTCTAAAGGGAGGCTGATTCCGAACACGGCGGGCAGTTAACGGGTCGAAGACGGAACACGGTGGTTTTTCGCGCGGCCGGGAAGATTCTCCCGGCCGTTTTCTTTTTTGCCTGCGGCGCTTCGAACCCATTTGATACTAGTCACGCCAGTCACGTGAATCGGCCAAGCCTCATCCCTGAATTGCACGAAGTTCTACATGTATCTAATTGAAACAAGAAGTGTTACCTGAATGTCCAGATCGAGACCTTGAGGCCCGAGCCTGGAACCATTAGGTTACTTTATAGCCCTAAAGTAATGAAAATAATCGGCTGATAAGTAATTCAAATCTGGATTACTTTCTCAATCTAAGTTACCCTTCAGGGACCAATCGAAGGCATCGGGGTGCTGCTCTCTTACCCAATGGACTTGAGAGTTCGAGGTGGCGAGCGGATGCGAGAATGGCAATTCCGTGGCCTCGCGAGAGGATCGTTAGACGGTGGAGTGTCGACTATGAGCAATCTTTGCTGCGATAGCGCGCGACAACGGGAGATTCATCCCGTAAATCATTCCATGAACAAAAAGCTCGGAGCTTCGCGCAGGAGCCAGCCGCGTCTTCGCGGCCTGTTCTTTTCCGACTCCGAGGGCAGTGCGCTGGTTGAGATGGCGGTCATGCTACCCCTAATGATGCTCATCATGACGGGGATCTTCTCCTTCTCGCTTCTGCTGTTTCAGCAGATACAACTAACCGAGACCGTCTGCAACGCCGGCCGCTATATCGCGGTAGCGCGTGCCGCCGCGGATCCATGCGCGAGCGTTTACAGCGCAATCCAGAGCGCGCCGGGCTTGTCCGCCAACCCGACGATTGCGATCACCCAAAACGGAACGCAGATACCGACAACCTGCCCCTATAACACCACGACGAGCACCTCCTACCTTATTCAGGGCGCAACGGCGAATGTTTCGGTTATCTCCAAGAGCAGCCTGGCGGTATACGGCAGTGCATTCAAGACTTTCTATCTTGGTTCGCAGATTTCGGAGATTGTTCAATGAAGAGCTTTGCGAAAACCGCATTTCTGAAGGACGAGAAAGGGCAGATGCTACCATGGATGGCCCTGCTGATGGTCGTGTTTATCGGCGCCGCGGGATTGACGATCGATCTGGGGCGCGGATGGGTAGCCTATCGCGAACTGCAGGCGGCAGCCGATGCAGCAGCCCTGGCCGGCGTGAATGCCATGGCCAAAGGCGGCGCTACCACCAGTTCGGTGCAGAGCGCGGTCTGCCAGTTCAGCGCGAACGGGAGCACGAGCAATAACTGCACGATGATCACGACTGGGACAGGGGGGACGACCACAACCATAACGAAGGCTGGAATTAATACCGCCCCTGGTCTTTACACCGTTTCAACGACAGCGACCATGAGTTGCGTGACAGGCGAAGCCTATGTCCCAACCGCCTGCAGTGCTTCTACCACGGGTTACAACGTCATTCGGGTGGTGGAAAATACGACGATTCCGACCTTTTTCATTCAGGGGCTGAAGGCCTTTGGAATTAAAACGGGCAATACGCTCACCATGAATTCGACCTCCTCGGCCACCCTCAATGGGTCGATGGCGCCTCTCGACGTGGCGATCCTGGTCGATACGACTGCCTCGATGGGGCAGAATGACCCGACGAAGTGCGGCGGCACCGTAACCTACTCAGTGACCAAGGTCCAATGTGCGTACCTTGGGGTGCAGACTCTGCTGGCAGCATTGCCCAAGTGTGCCGAAGTCAGTCCCACGACCGGTAACTGCATCGCTTACAACAACGTCAGTTTGTTCACGTTTCCCAACGTCGAGGCCAGCTCAGTAACCAACTTGACGAAATGCAGCGGCAGCGGCAGCGGCTCACCAACGGTCGTGCCCTATACGTGGCCCGAACCCTCGGGGAATAACTGGACGGGATATGGGACGAGTTCTAACGGCTATACGGCTCCGACGGGAACATCGGGTACCTATCAAATCACGTCTTTTGGCGACGACTACGCGGGTTCGTCGACGGGTACGTTGAGCACTTCGTCGCCCATCGTGATCGCTACCGGAGGGACCGGGAGCAGCCAGTGTACCGGAATGCAGACCCCTGGCGGGGATGGAACTTACTATGCCGGCGCCATCGATGCGGCACAAGAAGCATTGATGACAGCCTCTAACGGGACGACCTCGAAGATGGTCATGATCATCATGAGTGATGGCGATGCCGACAGCTCAATGATTTGCCAGACGTGGAGCACCACCAATCCAACGCAGTGCAAAACATACGTGAGCAGCAACGGAACGAACTATGGCTCCTCTATAGATCAGTGCCAGCAGGCGATCGCGGCCGCCCAGAATGCGACGAGCCTGGGAACAACCGTTTACACGATTGCCTACCAGTCCCCCTCGAGCGGTTGTGGTTCGGACAGCTCCGGTCCGAAGGCGGGACTTTCGCCCTGCACCACAATGAAATACATGTCGTCCAATTACCCAGCCGATACTTCACACTTTTTCTCCGACGGCTCAGCGGCTTCCTCATGTGGAGTTGGAGGGTATACCCTGCCGACGATCTTCAGCCAGATCGAAGCGAGTTTCGGGGCAGGACGGCTGATTCCGAACAGTTGACGGTTGAATCATCCTTCATGGAACCAGTCCCCGATCGGACAGAACCGCCAACAAACAGAGATTTGTGTTAGGGTCTGAGTGTGTTTGTCCCGAAGAATAATTCGTTCGGCTTGAGCGTCTCCTCGACGTTCGCCTGTTGTTGTTCTCTCTAATCTGACCGTCTCAGGTCACCGCGAACGTTGTTCGACCTTTCCTCTATCAATTCAAAACAGGATACTCGCTTGACTCAGTGCCTCAGGGCATATGAGCGCCACGAATGGACAAACACTGACGACCACCGGGACATATCCGTCCTTGCGGGATCAGTGTCACCAGGCGATCACGGCAGCTCAGACGGCGCGGACGATGACCGATGCCAACGGGAATCTGGACACAACTGTATATACGATCGCCTACGGAGCGTCTAACAGCGCATCAAGCTCCTGTTCGACGGACAAGACGGGAGAAGAGGCCATTTCGGCGTGCGACACGCTGCAACAGATGGCGAGCACGTCGTCCGATTTCTTTTCCGACGCGAACAACACGTGCCCGGCTGCAACCAACTACGGGGGCATTGACGGCGATTTCGTGGCGATTGTGTCGAATTTCACTCAGCCGCGTTTGATTTCGAACGGGACGCCGTAGACGAAGCGTAGATCGTGAGAAGCGGCCGGGGAGAATCTCTTCCCGGCCGTTTGACTTTTGGGCGGCCACAGAGTTTTTTGACGCTGGTTCGGCAAACCTACCATGGGTTTGGATGCCAGTATGTCCTGATGAGCCGGCAATCATGCGATGGCAAATGCTATTGACTTCCTTCTCAGAAACCCTCTAATTGCGAAAGAGATGGGTGCTCGAGGTCGCGAGCGAGCTCTTTCGCAGTTCACAATTCAAATGACGGCACGAAAAGTGGAAGCGGTCTATGACCACGTACTAGGTGTTGCCTAGTCGAAGCCTGAGGAGTTACCGCATGAGAATGATTCCCTTTACAAACAATCAATCACTAAGCCGAAGACGGCATTGCCAAAGAGGCTTCGAAGGAAAGCTTCCTCGACTTTGACTGTTGTGTTTCTGAGTGCGTGTTTTATCGGCGCTGTAGCTCAATCGGGGACTTCAGGACATGAGCCCGTGCCATCGGCTGACCCGGGCTACGGCCTTTATTATCACGATTCTCAAGCGGCACCCGCATATGCAGCTCGCTGGGGATATCACGATGGTTGGACCGAGGGTCGCCACGACCGCAACCATGGCGATACTTCTACGGAACAAGAAAAGAACATTTCCAAATGCCGCCAGAGCACGGCGCCCACGAGGGGATGACCAGGGAGCAGTATGTAAGACAGTACCGCGAGGCTTATTCACGAGGGTATCAACACGGTTCGCGAATCTAGCGATGCCTAACGGCATTCCTCTCGACAAGAGGGTGGCGGCCGGTCAGTCCAGGCTCACGCGCCCGGCTTCGTGCCGACGGCGTTGAGCCAGACTCGGAGATCTAGACACCCTTCTTCCAGTCAGGATCGCTCCCCTTCTTAAGTCGAATCGTCAAGGAACCGTCTGCGTTGCTTCGCTCGTGGCACGCCCAACGGACGGGGCGTCGCACGCCTTTCGTCTCCAGCTCCGCGCGCAGCACGATCCGCTGCCCCTCCATGCCCTTGGGCAGAATGATGGAGGCTTGGCGCATGTGTCCGGCATACGGCTGTCCTGCATCGAGATTGCCTCCGACCTTGATCAGGCCATCCAGACTCTCGACGTAGATGCCGAGTATTCCGGGCACGCCAGCTACGCCGTCATTGACGATGCCCAGTATGAGTTCCATCGTGTCGTTGCGCTTCCTTTGCCAGATGAGGGAAGGCCGCACACGATAGCCTAGCCGTTGCTCCATGGCGCGGAGTGAGTCGGGATATTTCTCGTAATAACGCCGGACGTTTTCGGCTTCGGTCCAGAGAGCGAAATAGTTAGAGCCGATATCCAGCGCATGAAAGCCTGCGCTCTCGCGATAGGGGCGGACGAACGGGCCGCCAATCCGATGGGGATAGTCGTCGTTCGTTTCCGCTTCGTTGTCGCTGCCAACAAAGGCCAGCTTCGAACCAGGTAATTTATCCAGGCAAGCCTGTTCTTCGGCGGCGAATTCGGGTAGCACATGATGGCGATTCTCGCCGTCCTCCATCACGATCGCCAGCCACGGCGGGCGATGAGAGAGTTCCTCGATTTGAATAGGCTCGTCCATGATCAAGCTGTCAGAGCGCAGCCAGCAGCCTGCGCGAACGGCCAAATCCTGAACCTGGCGATTGCCTACACCACTGATGTCGGGCTGCGTGTTCACGTTGAGAGGGGTTTTCTTCCAGGTTTTGGTCTGGAACTGCGTCATCTGTACGAAGGTTTTTTCGGCCGTTAAATAATCCGGAAAGGGATTGGGCAAATCGTTCGTGTGACCTTCGCCCCAGAATCCATACATCATCAGATCCATGAATTCCAACCGGCGATCGCCATCGAAACGAGTGGCTAGCAGTTCATTCAGATCTTCGAATGCCTTTTGAAACTGTGGAGAGTCATAGCGCGGCTCATAGAAATCGAAGGCCGTATGGTGCTCCTTCGACTTATGACCGATGTTGACGATGGGGACCTGGTCGCGGAGAAAGTCGGGAAGCGCCAGCTTTTTGGGCTGAATGTTCGGACTCGACATCTGGACTCTGAACCCGACACCTAAGTTATAGCGTTTAGCGGCGTCGAACGTCGCTTCCCATACCGGTGAGAGTTGTAACCTACCGGGACCGACGTGGATATCTCTCCAGTCACATCGAATGTAGAGAACGTCAACAAATGGCAACGAAGCCATCTTCTCGACACTGTCATCCAGCGTCTCTTTGCCACACTGGACGGTCAGCGCCGCGCCGTTTTCTTCCCAGGTGTAGCCGACCAGGCCCGTGCCGAAGTTGCGGATGTGTTCGCGAGAAGGCTGAGTGACGAAGATCGTGAACCAACCTTCGTCTTGACCTATTCCGAATGGTCCCTGATCGAGCCGGTTTGTTACAGGCGGACATCCGAAGTCATAGCCCTCCCAGAGATGATCGGGGACATCGGCCCAGATGAGCGGGCGCATGAGACTGCTGACGGCTCCCAAGCCTACTCCTGCTTTCACAAAATCTCGCCTAAGCATTCAACGGTCTCCTTGCAATCTTCGGTTCGATCGATCTGCGCCTAGACTTCCTGACGAAGATTGGAGCGCAGAGTGAGTGAGCTGTCCTCGTTCAGTTTCTGACGGCAAGCCCACGGCACCGGATAACGCATGCCCTTCACCTCAATCTCCGCTTTCAGTTTCAAGCCTTGCCATCTTGTCCCCCGGGGCAGCACGAACTGCGCCTGCCGAATTTTGCCAGGCAGAGGATAGCCGGCATCCAGACATCCGCTCCTCAGCTGCCTTCCCTCCTGATCCTCGACTGTGACCCGCAGGACACCAGGAACACCAGCGATGCCGTCGTTGGCGAAGCCTATGATGAGCCCGGTGTAACTTTCATCTTGATAGCTCCAGATAAATGAAGGTCGGACCGAATAGCCGATGCGGCGATTGATCTGGTCGAACGACCTAGGAAAGGCTTGGTAATAACTTGCGAGATTGGCAGCGCTGATCTGGTGAAAGTTCCAAAGCGACCAGTAATTCGCTCCGATATCCATCACGTGAGCAATCATGTTTTCCGCCGGAGAGAGTCCCTCTTGGCTGACTTGCTCTTCCGGAGGCTTGCCGGGGAGCCCCTGCTCAAGCAGCGCCGCTATCCAGGGCGGACGATTGCTGAGGGCTTCTATCTGCTCGTTCTCGATAAAAATGGTGTCGCTCCGAATCCAATTGTTGCTACGGACAGTGCGATCGAGGAGTTCAGAATTGCCAACCCGGCTGAAGTCAGGCTGAGTGTTGGTCAATAGCGGAGTCTTCGAAAATTGGTCCAGCTGCACATCTAGCATTTCTATCCAAGTACGTTCCGCAGTTTGATAGTCCGGGAACGGATTGTTGCTGAAGGGCCAGGTGTGACCTTCGCCCCAGAATCCGTACATGAACGTGTCGATAAACTCGGTCTGGGGATTGCCGTTGAATTCCTCTGCCAGCTGACCAACTAACTCTCTGAATGACTGCTGAAAAAAAGGATCGTCGAAGCGAGGTTGATAGCGCCCGTGCGGATTCTTTAAATACCGCGCGGCGGCTGCCTGGTCTTCTTTGTTGTTGAGGACCAGATCAACCTTCGGAACCCGATCAAGAACGAAATCAGGCAGCGCCGGTTCGTGTGTATAGTCCGGGGCGCTCATTTGAACACGCAGGCCGATTCGCTTGTTGTTCTTCTTTGCCAGGTCGAAAACGAGCTTCAGATAGTCGGGCAGCACAATCCGTCCGGGGTGTGGCTGGACCTCTCTCCATGTTGGCCGAATGTAGAGCAATTGTCCGAGGGGAAATCGAACCAGATCTTCGATCGCTTGCGAGATGTTGTCGGATTTGATTTCTTCCGTGCCCATGTCGGCCGTGATGTAGGTGATGAGTCCTTTGCCATAGCTCGGCACCACTTTTTCTGATGGAGTCGTGGTCATTACAACTTCATCGCCGGGAATCGCCGCGTCAGGCGGATACTGCGGAAAGGGGCCCTGATTCAGGCGATCATGAACCTCGGGTCCGGAACCGAAATCGTATTTTCCCCAATTGTGGACGCGTACCATTGCGTGTGTCTCACTGGAGCCGATATTCAACGCTCCGGCTACGGCCATGCTGCTCTTCAGAAATGCTCGGCGCTGCATCGAAGTTGTCTTCTCCGTTCGTTGTGATTCGCGATTCATTTGCCGCGCGGCAGGCTGCGTTGCCCAACAAGGTCCCGAAGCTGCAGGCGTTAGAACTGCAGCTTGGACGCAAACTGAATCTGACGCTGCGGAAGCACCGTTGATGTGATTACGCCTGCTGCTCCCGGTCCGTCGGTAATGAAAGAATCCGGTTGAGCAAAGACGGCGTGGTTGAAGGCGTTGAAGAATTCGGCACGAAACTCGAGACGAAGCCGCTCAGTGATGTCGAGCAATTTGCGGGCTGACAAATCGGCAGACTTTTCACCGGGACCTTCCAGAATGTTTTTTCCGGCGTTGCCGAAGCAGTAGCAGGTGGGAACGGGAAAGTCGTTTGTGTTGAACCAGAGCGAAGGGCTGCGGTGGGAAAGACTACCATTCCCGGTTCGATCGGTGCGCATAAGACCTTGAGAGCCGGTGTTGCTCGGGTCATATCCCATCTCAGGCGAGAACGCGAAGCCCGAACGCACCGTAACGATCCCACCGACGTGCCATCCTCCCAGAGCTAGATCGAGGGCGCGCCCCTGTCGGAGGAACTTCTCGCCTTTTCCGATCGGCAACGCATAATCCACGCTGTTAACCCAGCGCTGACGATTGTCAAAGTCGGAAACGCCCTTTTCCGCAGGCAGGTTGTAGCTGTTTTGTGGCCACGGCGCATTGCAACAGATTTCCGGCTGGTCGTCGATAGACTTACTGAACGTATAGGCACTGAGAAAGTAGAGCCCGTGTTCGCTACGCTTCTCCGCCTTGAATTGGAACGCGTGATAGTTGGAGTTTCCGCGATTCTCGATGGACGCGAATGGGCCGAAGTTTGGATAGGGCCTCAACGACTGATCGAAGGTCGCCTGAGGAGTGGGAATCTGGTTGCGATCCACCAACACCTGGAGATGCGTTCCCTTCGTTCCGACATAGGCGGGAGAGATAAGGATCTGCCACGGAAGCTGATATTCGAGATTGAGATTCCACTCGTCGTAGACGGCGGTGTGCGGATTCCAATCCTGGCTGGTCACGCCTGCATCCGGTGCCTGGCTCGCATTGAGTGAAGGAAAGCCGGTTGCCAAAGTGATCGCAGGCGTCAACCCATCGCTTGTAAACGTAGGCTCGTAGAAGAACGGCAGATTGTAGTCGGTCTGCAGAGGATCGCCTGTACGGATTTCTTGAAATACGAAGAATCGTCCGAATCCCGCGCGCACCACAAACGAGCTGGAGTGGAGCGGACTGTAGGTGAAACCGATGCGCGGCGCGAAGTCATCGCGATCGGTAGTTGCCAGATTCTTTGGATAGCCGGACGTGCCTGCGGGGATGATCAATCCCTTCGTGTAATCGAAATTGCTTTGCCGATGGTGAGCCTCATACATTGGTGTTGCATAGTCGTAGCGCAACCCAAGATCGAAGGTGAGATTCGAAGTTGGTTTATAGGTGTCTGCGAGAAAGGCCCCATAACCGTGTTCGCGGTTGCCGAAGTACGAGACGGTGGAGATCTTGGAAGAAACCGGCAGGCCTAGCAGCATATCGGCAACGCCGTTGCCACTGCTTTGCTGTGCGCCGGGATCGACGGCAGTGAACTGTCCGCTGAACGACATGTTGCCGCGAGGCTGACCAATCTGCAGCAGGTTGAACTGATCCCAGTGGATCTGCGGACCCGCCTTGAACATGTGTTTCCCGTGCACCCAGCTCAACGTGTCGTTGATTTGGATATCCTGGCTAGTGACGGTGGTGGGCGTAAACAAAGGTTCCCCGAGACCGTTGTATCCGCTGGGCGAGAACCATGTGAGCCCATTGACCAATGGATTGTTGGGAACGCCTGGCACGTCCAGACCTGCAGACGGATAATGCTGCCCATAGGTCGGAGAATTGGAAACGTAATGAATGCGATTGAAACCGACGCGCGCTGCATTCACGAGGTTCGAGGTAAGTATGTGTGTATACCCAAGCACCGCGCCATCGGTATTCATGGGCCGAGTGCCGGTGTTGTAGGAACCGCCGTCTGCAATACCTGAAAACACCGGTGCCTGAAATCGAGTGGACTGGGCGTGAGAATAGCGCGCAAACAGTTGGATCTTAGACGTGACGTTTTCGTCAACGCGCGCATCCATTTGATCCACCTTTTGGCTACCGGGCGCGTTGACCGTGTAGTTGTTCGCGAATGTTCCTGGAACGTTCGGAGCAGGATACAGAGCGGCATAGTTCAAGCCGACGGAACTGAGGCCCTGATTGATGACATTGGCCTGTCCCGGGATCGGCAGGCCGGAGCTCGGATCGAATCCAAATCCATCTCGCACCGTCTGTCCATTCACAGACCGGGTCGTGGCCGGATTGTAGATTTCATTCGTATAAACAGGCCGTCCAAGGGCGTCTACGCCGGTTTGTGCCTCGAGAATGTCACTGAAATCTCCAGTCTGCTCGGCCGAAGTTGGGACGGTGGCGAAGTCCGTCTCGGCTGAGCCGATCCGCGTTCCTTCATAGTCGACAAAGAAGAAAGTATTGTTTTTGATGATCGGTCCGCCTAACGTACCGCCAAACTGATTCTGCCGGTACGGCGCCTTGGGCGAATCCGGCGACTCAAAATAACCCCGAGCGTCGAGGACATCGTTACGCAGAAACTCCCACGCGCTTCCGTGGATCTCGTTGGTGCCTGATTTGGTTGTGGCGTTGATGACGGCGCCGGCGCTCCGGCCGAATTCAGCGGAGTAGTTCGACGTCTGCACTTTGAACTCGGCGATTGCATCCACGCTGGTGACGAAAGCCAGGTCGCCATTGTCGTTCGAGTTGTTATCGACGCCATCGAGAATGAAGTTGTTCTGGTCTCCTCTGGTTTCGTTCACAGAGAAATCGCCGCCGGCATTTCCGTTGGTCGGAGTGGCGCTGCCGTTGACGGGCCCTTCGGTGATTTTTGAGACTCCCGCGGTGAGGGTCGCGAGGTCAGTGTAGCGGCGGCCATTGAGGGGCATCTGTTCGGCTTGCTGGCTAGCGATTACATCACCCAGCGAAGCACTCTCTGTTTCGACCAGCGGCGCTTCCCCGCTGACGACAGCCGTCTGCGACACAGAGCCGACGGCGACTGTGAAGTCGAGCCGGATGTTTTGCTGCACGTTAAGGACGATGCCGTTGCGCACTTCCTTTTGGAATCCAGCCGCCTCCACCGAGAGAGAGTATGTGCCAATCTTGAGGGGCGTGAGAACGTAGTTGCCATCGGCATCCGTCTTGGCAGAAGTGGAGGCACCGGTATCCACATTTCTTGCTGTCACGGAAGCGCTGGGAAGCACTGCACCGCTGGTGTCCTTCACTGAGCCGACCAGCGTTCCGGTATCCACCTGCGCCCACCCAGTGATTGCCGCGCTGATGAAACAAAGACAAACGATAAGAAATGTGATCGCCTTCACGGGGTTCATCTCCTTACGCGCGCGTTCATATGAAGCATCGTGGCTTATCTTTGTATATCGTTTACTTTCGTTTGTCTAGCAAAAAAGATCGAAGAGTAACGAATTGTATGTTTTAACGGAGCTTGGTGACGGTTCTTCAAGAGCACTTCTCAACAGCATCCAGGAGGCTCTCGCCCGCCTTCCCCGATGGGGTGCGCAAGGGGCTTCGCGCGGAGACCTATTCGGCTGATTTGGTCAAACGCAGCAGGCCGAAGCTCTCCGGAACGTGAAAGGAGTTGGTCATGGTTGGCTGCCACATCACCTGTACGCGGTTTGGCTCGGGCCCCTGGCTGCGGAAGAGATTGATGCGGAGAGTCTGGCCGACCGCTGCTGGGTGATCCTGCAGAGCCGGGAAAGGAATGCGCATGGCCCCATACCAGATTTTTGCGGTCGCATCGATACGCGCCGCCACGGCAAAGCCGGAGTTCCACGTCCAGCCATCTTCGTGGTGAGGCTTTGCCAGATCGATGTCCAGGTCGATCCATTCACCCTGCGGCGAAATCTCGAATTCTTTGTAGCGCCGGATATTTTGGAAATTGGAACCGATGAAGGCTTCGGCCACGTCCCAATCCCACAGCCGAAACGTCTCATTCACAGTGTCGGGCGAGGGATTGAAATTGAGTTCCTCGTAAGGACAAACGAAGAGTAGGTAGAGATTCTTGTCGGTCCAGCGCGAACGAATCTCGGTGCGGTAGCGTTCCCGGGGTTCTCCGAAGTTTCCCTTGTCCGCGTAGACGGGATGGGCAGCCCGCCAAAATGCCAAGGTCGGATCGGTGCTCGGCGTTCCATCGTGTGCAGCTCTCACGCTTTCAAACACTGCGCCACTCGCGGCAATGGGCAACGAAGAACACAACGAAAGAAGGATACTCACCACGATCGCATGATGCATCAGTGCTCTCACAGCGGCCGCTACGCAGGCAACCCAAGCCGGCGTGCGGCGTTCTCGAAATAAACCTTGCGAAGAATTGTCTCGGATAGGTCGATTCCGTAGATGCGCCAGCGTCCCAGCGGAGGAATCGTCGCCGGAGCATAGTCGAAGTATTCGTCATCCGTTTCGAGGAAACGGTAGTAGATCTCGTAGAGCCGATCGTTGAAGTTCTGCTGAGGGACTTCATCGCCATGGGGAGTCGCATCGGTGCCGAACACAATCCGGTCCTGATACTTGTCAAAGAACGTCCGCGCTGTTCGCGGCTGTCTTCCCAACTCGCCGATGCGGGCAGCAATATCAACCGACATATTGGGGAAGCGATCGAGGCTCTGCGCAACGTCCGCTAGATTCTCCGCGCAGTTTCCCACATGCAGCACTACGAATTGCGTTCGGGGATGCCTTGCGAGAATGCGGTTTCGAGCCTGCAGCAACTCTGCGACACTCGGGAAGTCGCCGCCATAGAAGGACCAGTCAGGATGATTGTTCAACTCTTCATAGCGCTCGTTGAACCGGTCGGTGGCAGTAAAGAACGCAAGCGGATCGGCTACGTGAATCGCAACGGGCATATTGAGTTCCGCGCAGCAATCCCACATCGGGTCGAACCGTCGATCGTCTATGGGAACAAGGGTACCGGTCGTAATGTCTTCGCGAAGATAGAGTCCCAGTGTTTTGAGAATCTTCAAACCGCGCGCCCCCTGCTGATGTGCGCGCTCAATTGCTTCCACCTGAAGCTGTGGATAGTTAGGCTCTTTCCAGTGCTCGTAACAGGGCTCGGTAAATGTGATGAAGCGTCCCGGAAATGCTCGGTCGTATTTTTCGACGACGCTCGCGAGACCTTGATCGTAGCCCCCCGTAAGGTTGACCATGGCGTGGATATTTTTCCGATCCATGATGGTCAGGAGGGATTCCGGCGTACCCAGAAACCTACGTTCAGCGGCCAGTTCAACGCCATTTTTCGATTTGGCCGATCGTGTGACGTGGGTGTGGAAGTCGATGACCGGGAATCGCGCCCGGTCGACATGCGACTCCTTTACCTGGAGCATGCTCCTTGGCTCGAACTCGGCAAGACTCAAGGGGCGAGACTCAGACGCATCCTCAGAAGTTCCGCCCTGAGCAGCGGCAAATACATCTCGCGGCTGAGCCGCCGCTGCGCCCGCCATCATACCCATTCCGCAGAGCCATCTCCGGCGCGTGATCATGTGCTCCTCCTTAAAAACCTGCTTTCCCAGTTCGAGCAAAAGCAAGCTTGGCCTCAAAAAAGACAGTAACAGAAGAATTCCGTAATAAAAAGAAACACCAAACGGCTTCTCCGCGTCCACAATACAGCCGTGAGAGAAACCAGCCCATCTCTTTTCCAAATCCGTGATGATGCCGACGCGCTCATTCCGACGCGGGAGCGCCGGTTGCTTTACCTTTCTTGCGCTGCATCAGGAAGTACACAAGCAGTCCGACACCGATCCACGCAGTTCCCAAAAGCTGGGCCATACGAGCCAGATTGAGCCAGATGAATCCGCAAACAAGAAAGCCCAGAAGTGGCATGGCTATCGGCAGAATCACCTTCTCCTTTGACCGGAACCCATAGTGCAGAAGCGCTGCGAGATTAACGCCCATGAAGGCGATAAAGGCGCCAAAGTTGAGCAACTCGGCACCGCGGTCGAAGGTGAGCACGAAGCACCCAATGAGCGTGATGAGGCCGAGCAGCAGGACGTTGTAATGCGGGATCGCGGTGCGGCGGCTGGTTACCCCGAAGAAGCGGCGCGGCAGCGCGTTTTCGCGGCCCATACCGTAAAGCAATCTTGCGGCGCCAAACTGTGCAGCAATTCCTGAACCCATATTGGCCACGAGCAGGGTTCCATTGAGCAGGAGAAAGAGAAAACGCCCGCCCACGCGAAGAGCAACATGAACGTACGCGGTGTCGAGAATCTCCGGTGGGAAGGGCGAGCGGGTTGGCCAGGCGAGTTGAGCCGCGTAGGCCTCCACGGCCGAAAGAATTCCGATGGCGAGGCAGGTGAATACCGTGCCCAGCATGATGTTGCGGCGCGGATTTTCGACCTCTTCCGACATTGTGGAGATTCCATCGAAGCCGATGTAGGTGAGAACCGCAATCGAGGTTCCGTGCAATAGAGAGTGCGGAGAGAACGTCAACGGATCGTAGAACGGTCTGAGCCAGGCTCCACCGATGGGCCGCATCACCGTTGCGATGTAGTGGAAGGCGTAGGCGAGAAAGACAAAGACCACGATGCTCATGCCGAGGGCCAGAAAAGCATTGACTCTCGCCGAGGCCTGCACGCCGCGAAGGTTGAGTCCGGTAAACACCACAACGATGGCGAGCGCCCAGGCAGCGTAGGGAATCTGCGGAAAGATATCGTGGGCAGCGACGCTGCACCAGATGGCGCAGATGATGGGATTGAGCATGTAATCCATCAGCATTGCCCAGCCGACCATGTAGCCGCCGAGGGGATGCACCTCGCGGGCCACGTAAGTGAAGGCGGATCCGGCGCTGGGATAAACGCGCGCCATGCGGCCGTAGCTGACGGCAGTGAACAGCATGGCGACCATGGCGATGAGGATCGTAGTGACCACGTGGCCACCCGCCGCGTTGCTGACCACGCCGTAGATGCTCATCGGAGCCGTCGGCTGGATGATGATGATGCCGTAGAGAACCAGATGCCAGAGCTTGAGTGAGCGGCGCAGGCCCGACGGCTGCGTTTGGAGCCCGGCGTCTGCGGACGGAGCGGAAATTTCCACGGTGGACTCCTCGGAGGGTGGCAGGACTGGCCTGCCCCGAAGTAGCTACGGAAGATTCCGTATTCTTACCAGTATTTACGGATTACGGCAACCAACTTGCTTCATCACTCGAATCGCCAACGGGAGTGAACCCGGATTTCTGTGCATTTCCTGTACGAAACTCCCATGTTTTGAGGATCGCGAGCGGAAGTGCAGCGCTTGACATACGCCTTTCATTCCTCTAGCCTTTCGCTCATAACAATAATAAAACGAAACATAGCGTCGGAGGTGAGCATGAGCAATACGGCTGCTAAGGGTCAGAATGTTTCATTCATTTTGGTCATTGCGGTCTTCCTGGTAGTCGCGTGCAACCTGGCGGCTCAGCAGAATAGGATGACGGTTTCGGTTGATGCTCAGGGACAGTACGTCATTGGAGTGCCCGATGATCCTACGCTGGTGTCCGGGGTGGCGGCCAGCATTGACGGCCAATGGGTACACTCCTCGGACTACCCGAAGCATGAGGTCGAGAGATCAACCACGGAGGGTGACGCGGAAACAGCTGATCAGTGGCAGGTTGTGTTTTCTGGTCTCGCGGGCAAGCCTGATCTAATTTATCGATTGCGCAACTATACTTCAGAGCCCTTGCTGGACGTCCAGGTGACGGTCCGCAACAAAACCGGGAAGACAGTTACGGTGGAAAGCATTCGCTCGGTCGAAGCTTCCGGCGATGGCGAAGCGCGCCTCGGTGGCCCGGCTTCCGCCGATCGCGTGTTGTCCGATAGCTTCAGTGAAGATCGTCCCGCCATGCAGATCCACGATCTTGCCGATGCCGAACACCAGATGCATCGGGCTGTGGGCAGCCAGTTGATTTACAACCGCGAGTCTCACGAGAGCCTTTTCGTCGGCACCCTCACATCGGAGAGGTTCCTCACAATTCTTCGTCTCTACGTCGGCGGCATTGGCGACGCAATCCATATCGCGCGGTACGAGGTCGACTCCGCCGGCACAACCGAGATGGAAAAGGAGAACTCTCTCGAAAAATCTGCGCCGATTGACTGGGTGGAACTAAGCCTTCCCGTTGCGCCGGGCAGCGAGTTGTCGTCAGAGATGCTCGCCATCAGTGCGGGGAAAGATTATCACCATCAGTTGGAAACTTATGGCTCACTTATCCGGAAGATTCACCACGGCAGAGTGTCTGCTCCACCGCTGATGGGTTGGTGGAGTTGGACAGCATATTACTTCGGCCTGAACGAGGGCGCCGCACTTACAAACGCTGCCTGGGAAGCAGAAAACCTAAAACCCTTCGGTTATGACATGTTTCACATCGACGAAGGCTACCAATTTGCGCGCGGAGACTATGGAACAGCAGACGCAGTTCTCTTCCCCCACGGGCTCGCGCCACTCGAGGACAAAGTACGCGGCCTGGGTCTGATGCCGGGCATTTGGACAGCGCCTTTCGAAGTCTCCGAGCGATCTTCTGTCTACGTGCATCACCCGGACTGGCTAGTGAAAAACGCGCAGGGACAGCCGATCCACGCCGGCTTTGTCGTTCGCCAAAGGGATCCGCTCTATGTCCTCGATACAACGAATCCGGCAGCGCAAGAATATCTGCGTTCTACTTACAGAAAGCTAGCCCGAGAATGGGGAATTCGTTACATCAAGATGGACTTCATGGATGACAGTGCGATCGAAGGCTATTACTACAAGCCGCACACGACTGCGATGGAGGCACAGAGGATCGGACTACAGATCATCCGCGACACGGTGGGAGACGGCGTGTACCTGGATAAGGATGGGAGCGCGATGTTGAATCCCGTG
>Ga0182024_10002736_pt1 | contig 43334 bp, 37 predicted proteins | sample P32metaG_FD_120480 | JGI IMG/M metagenome (GOLD analysis project Ga0182024, IMG submission 120480) | Permafrost microbial communities from Stordalen Mire, Sweden - P3-2 metaG (Illumina Assembly) | ecosystem: Environmental > Terrestrial > Soil > Wetlands > Permafrost | place: Sweden: Stordalen... | reverse complement strand
CGGTCCCAGCCCGCTTCCAGCCCTATTGAGCACCCCGAATGTCCCCATCGCGCGACGACCTGGCCGAACGCTACCTCACCCAGCTGCCCTACGCCCCGTACCCCGTCCAGGAAAACGCCCTCCTCGCCTGGTTCACCGCCGAACAGGGCGTCCTCGTCTGCGCCCCCACCGGCACCGGCAAGACCCTCATCGCCCAGGCCGCCCTGTTCGAGGCGCTGCACACCAACACCGTCGTTTATTACACCACGCCGCTCATCGCCCTCACGGAACAGAAGTTCCACGAGATGCAGGAATTCGCCGTCCGCTGGGGCTTCCACGCCGACGACGTCGGCCTCGTCACCGGCAACCGCCGCGTCAACCCCAACGCCCGCGTCCTCGTCGTCGTGGCCGAAATCCTTCTCAACCGCCTCCTCCATCAGGAAGGTTTCGACTTCAGCCACGTCTCGGCCGTCGTCATGGACGAGTTCCACAACTTCGCCGACCAGGAGCGCGGCATCGTCTGGGAGCTGACGCTCGGCATGTTGCCGGCCCACGTTCGCCTCCTTTTGCTGTCCGCAACGGTGGGAAATGCGCCCGAGTTCCTGGCGTGGCTGGGGCGGGCGCACGGCCGTAAACTGGAGTTGGTGGAGGGTAAAGAGCGCAAGGTGCCGCTCACCTTCCGCTGGGTCCCCGACGAGTTCCTCGGCGACCAGCTGGTGCGCATGGCCAAGGGCGAGGGCGACGGCCGCACCACGCCGGCCCTGGTCTTCTGCTTCAACCGCGACGAGTGCTGGAGCACCGCCGAGATGCTCAAGGGTCTCGACCTGTTCGCGCCGGGCGTCCGCGGGCCGCTCAACGACGAGGTGGACAAACTCGAATGGACGCAGGGCGTCGGCCCAAAGCTCAAGCAGATGCTGCGGCGCGGCGTCGGCGTCCACCACGCCGGCATGTTGCCCAAGTACCGCCGCGTCGTCGAACGGCTGTTCACGCAGAAGCTGCTGGCCGTGGTCGTCTGCACGGAGACGCTGGCGGCCGGCATTAACCTGCCGGCCCGGTCGGTGCTGATGACCTCGCTGGTCAAGGGGCCGCGCGGCAAGGAGAAACTGGTGGAGGCCAGCACCGCCCATCAGATCTTCGGCCGGGCCGGCCGGCCGCAGTTCGACGACCGCGGCTTCGTCTACGCCATCGCCCACGAAGACGACGTGCGCATCCTCCGCTGGAAGGAGAAGTTCGACCAGATCCCCGAGGACACCCGCGACCCCGGCCTTTTGAAAGCGAAAAAGGCCCTCAAAAAGAAGAAGCCGACGCGCCGCGACAACGCGCAATATTGGAGCGAGGCGCAGTTCGCGCAGCTGCAAGCCGCGCCGCCGGGCAAGCTCTACAGCAAGGGGCCGCTGCCGTGGCGTCTGCTGGCGTACCTCCTCAAGATTTCGCCGGAGATTTCCCGCGTGCGGACGGTGCTGCGCAAACGGCTCATGGACGCCCCACGCCTCGCGGCCAGCGAAAAGGCGCTCGACCGGATGCTGTTGACGCTGGCCGACCGCGGCTTTGTTGTGCTTGATCCGCCGCCTCCGGTCGAGGCGAGCGGGGGGCGTCAGCCCCCTGATAACTCTTCCGGCGTGAAAATCCTAAATCAGGGGGCTGACGCCCCCCGCTCGCCGACGCCCGAGGATTATCACGTCCTGCGGGCGACGCCGACGCCGGCCCTGGATAAGCTGCTCGTCTTCCGCAGCGTCCACCCGCTGTACGGCGCCTTCCTGCTCGACCAACTCGGCATCGCCGACCGCGACGAACGCCTCCAGGCGCTGGAGAGCGTGCTGGAAATGCCGCGGCCGCTGCTGCGCCACGTCCGCGTACCCCGGCCCGACGAGTTGCCGCCGGGGCCGCTCCAGACGACCCGGCTCGACGCCGACCTGATCCAACGCGGCCTTATCCTCGCCCCGCTGCCGAAGAACGAAGAGGAAGAAGACGACGAAGAGGAGGAAGAATATCCTCCGACCCTGGCCGACAAGCTGCGGCTGTTGTTCGACGCCCTGCATCCGGCCGTGGCCGACGTGCATACGCAGCCGGTCTGGGCCGCCGGCGATCTGCTGCGGGGTTTTAACGGCAACTTCAACCTCTACGTCCGCTCGCGCGACCTGGTGAAACAGGAGGGCATCGTCTTCCGCCACCTGTTGCGGCTGATCCTGTTGTGCGGCGAATTCGCCCAGGTGACGCCGGCGGACGCCGACCCGGCCGCGTGGCAGGCCGAGCTGCGCGAGCTGGCCGACCGGCTGACGGCCAGCTGCCGCGAGGTCGATCCGGCCAGCACCGACATGATGATCGAACAGGCCCACGCCGCCGACGTGGTGGAGGGCGAAACCGCCGCGCAAACCGCCGTCGAAACGGCGCCGGCGGAGGAGAAGTCCGGTTTCGAGGCCGGCATCTTTGAGTGACTTCGGATTACGGAAAACGGGTCGTGTCTCCGTTTGATCTCGCTTGGCCCCAAAAAACGCGGGCCGGTGGTCAAACGGAGACACTACTCAGAATTGGAATGTAAACGATGTCGGCGATTCGGCGTAAGAGGGGTTTGCGGGCCGGGGGCCGGTTGGCTACCATTGCTTTGATGTGGAATCAGGTCGGGCCTAATTGCCTCACGGCCGCGTCGGCCCCCGGCGGCCGGTCGTCTCGCGCAGCCGTTCCGCTTCGCGCGCCGCCTCCGCGGCGCCGCCCTGGTCCCCCTGGCCCGACGCCGCCTCACCGACCACATCCCACGCATCCCCTTCCAGAATCGGCATCGCGTACTGCCGTGCCAGGTCCCGCGCCGCCGACGCCGTCGCCACGTCGCCGCACGCCAGCAACCGCCGCGCCTCGCTCAGCCGCGTCAGGCAACGCTCGAACGGCAGCCCCGCCCGGTCATACGCTTCTAGAAGGTCCCGATACTCCGTTTCCAACTCCGGCGTCGGCCCCGCCGTCACGCGCCGGTAGTCGGCCCGCATCCGACGGCGGGCCAGTTCGGCCCAGCGATGTTCCGCGGCGTAGGGCGGGCGGAACAGGACGCTTTTGATGTCGAGGGCCGACAGCCGGCCCGCCCGCAGCAGGCACTCGAAGACGTGGACCCATTCGTACACGTCCACCGGGACCAGCGACCGCGCCAGGGCGACCGCCTCTTCCACGCGGCCGGCGAGGCAGAGGGCGTGACAGCGGTACGCCCGCCACAGGTTTTGCCACGGGTGCGGCGCCTGCGGCCGGTCCAGCAGCGGTCCCAGTCGGCCCAGCGCGATCAGGGCGTCGCCGCGCAGGGCGGCGTCCGGCTCGCGGTACGCGGCCAGCGCGTCGTCGAATTGGCCGAGCAATTCCAGGCAGATCGCTAAACTCCGGTATCGGCTGAAACCAGGCCAAAGCGGCGGCCGCCGCCAGTCGCCGCCGGGGAAAAAACGCAGCAACAGGTCGCGTTCCAGGGCGGGGGCGAGGAGGCGGTGTTTGGGATTGTCCAGGGCGACGTAAGCGGCGTCGGCCTCGGCCCACAGGCCGGCGTCGCAGTAGGCGTGGAACATCTCCACGTCCTCGCGGGCCTGTTCCAGCGTCTCCGGCCGTTTGCGGTCGGGCCGGCCGCGTAGGAACCCCGCCCGCACCCGCGCCCCCTCGCGCCGGCCGGCCGTGCCCAACACGTGCTCGAAGGAACGCCGTACCAGCGGGTGGGCGTCGATCACCGCCGGCTCGCCGGCCGAGGCGGGGCCGTGCCGGCCGACGCGCTCCAACAATCGCAGATGTACCAGATCGTCCAGTTGCGCTTTCAGCCAGCCGGCCGACCGCCGCGCGAACGGCTCATACGGCCGGCCCCACGTCTCATGCAGCAGCGTTCGCACCGGCGGGCTGACGAGGTATTCCAGCAGCCGGCCCTCGGCGGGCGGGTCGCGGAAGGCGGTGGCCAGGCCGATTACGTCCTGCGCCTCCGCCGGAAGCGTCCGCTGCCACGCCGCCAGCACCCGCGCCACCCGGACCTCCTCCGGGCTGGCGCCCTCGGCGGCCGGCGGGTCGGGCAGCTCCGCCAGGGCGCCGGCGTCGCCGTCGTGGTAGCGGGCGAGGTAAGCCCCGAGTAGTTCGACCGCCTTGGCATGCCGGCCGCCGGCCGCCGCGACCGCGTCCAGGGCCGCGTCGCCGCCGCGGACGCCGAGACTGGCCAGCAGGGCGCGAGCGCTGTCGGCGTCGAGGGCGGCCAGCGAGATCAGCCGGGCGCAGCGGCGGTGGGCCAACGTCGGCAGGTCGAAGCGCGTGGTCAGGACCACGACGCCGGGCAGCGGTTCGGACGCCAGTTCTTCCAGCAGCCGACCGAACTCCGGGTGGAGGAACCGGTCTCGCCAGGGGCCGTCGTCGTATTGCGCCACCTCGGCGCCGTCGAAAACCAACGCCCAGCGTTCGCGGCGCAGGATCGGCAGCAGATGATCGACGCAATAGCTGGCGGACACGTCGGCGGCGTGGGCGAGGCCGGCGGCGTAGGCGTACAGCTCGCGGAGGCAAAGATCGGCGTCTTTGCCGCGGTAAAAACTCCACAAAAAGACGCCGTCGGGCCGCGGTTCGCGGGACAGGATGCGTTCGAGCCAGTGCTGCACGATAGCGGTCTTGCCCTGGCCGCCGGGGCCGGCCAGGGCCGCCACGCTCGGCTCGGCGCCGGCCAACGCCGCGTCGAGCAGGGCCAACTCGGCGACGCGGCCGAAGAAGCGGTACGGCTCGGAAGTGCAGTGATGAATGTGCGGAAGCCGACTCATAAGGGCCACTACCATTCGAGGCGAGCGGCCGGCGTAAGCCGGCTGATTTAGCGTCCGGTCGGAGGTGCTGTGCTATCCCCCGCCCGCCGCGAGCCGGCACCTTGTTCGTCGGCTAACGCATGGCGATTAGTTGATGCTACGGTCCCAGAAGTCGCGCCCCTGGCCGCGCTCGCTCTTGAACAAGGCCCGCAAGTGGCAGACGGCGTCGGCGCCGTCTTCGCCCCAGCGCATCACCCGCCCCGGCCAGTTCGCACCCCGGCTTCATTCCTTGCCGAGCAACGCATCGACCACCCAGCACCCTCTCACATGCTCCCCCGACTGGCGGCAGTGGCTCAGGATGTCGGCGTCGGTGCAGCCGGCGTCTTCCAAGGCGTCGGCGAGGAGGGGCAGGCGGTCGAAGGCGCGGGTGTCGTAGATGACCTGGGCGAGCTTGCGGACGGTGCCGTCGTTCCAGGCCAACCAGGCGCGGTTGATAGCCGTCTTACGAAAGGGGTTGCCAAACACGTCACGAAGAAGATTACATTGACATCTTGATTCCTTCTCCCGTGATCGGACGGCCCGCAGGACACGCTCAAACCCAAGCGGGGCCTTCGGAATCCCCAGAGACCCCAACGCCCTCAAAACCTCTTCGTAGCCCGTTTTTACCGCTTCCTCTCCCAGCGTGTTGATAACCCCACCCGCTCGGCTCAGTTCCTCTTCATCGGCCTGGCCGTCGGCGAAGCGATCACTGACTTCGATCACCTGGCAGCACGCCGAATCAAGGAAAACTCGTTCCAGCCGGCGACAGCAAGCGCCAGAGAATAAGCGCAACTTGCGGCCGCTCGCCTTGCGGGACTCAAGGAAGTCGAGCATTCCATGCGGGCGGGTACATGTCAGCCATTCGGATTCGGTCATGCCGTGCCCTCCTCATCCACCAGTCTACAATGAGGACGGCCGCGCATCGCCTGTTTTTCTCCCCGGAGCTTGGCATGAAACCGGACGACCTGCGCTCTCTCCTCGAACAGGTCCGGGCGGGCAAAGTCAGCGTGGACGCCGCGCTCCAGGGCGTGCAGGCCGCCGCCGTCGGCGACCTCGGCTACGCCCAGGTGGACCTCAATCGCCGGCAGCGCTGCGGCTTTCCCGAGGTGATCTTCTGCGAGGGCAAGACCGCCGAATGGGTCGAGGGCGTGGTCCGTCGGCTCGTCGAAGCCGGCGAAGACTGCCTCGCCACGCGCGTCAGCGCGGAGCAGGCCGCCCACCTCACCGCCCGCTTTCCGCAGGCGGAACAGGACCGCGTCGGCCGCACCTTCTGGCTGCCGGTCGCTGGCCGGGCCGCGCAGGTTGCCGTCGGGCGCGTGGTGGTGCTCACCGCGGGGACCAGCGATTTGCCGGTGGCGCAGGAGGCGGTCGTCACCGCGAAGGCGTTGGGTTGTGACGTGAAACTAATCGCCGACGTGGGGGTGGCGGGCATCCATCGGCTGCTGCGCCACCGCGAGCAATTCGCCGGGGCCGACGCCATCGTCGTGGCGGCCGGCATGGACGGCGCCCTGCCGAGCGTGGTGGGCGGGCTGGTCGATTGTCCGGTGATCGCGGTGCCGACGAGCATCGGCTACGGGGCCGCCTTCCACGGCCTCGCGCCGCTTTTGACCATGCTCAACGCCTGTTCCGCCAACGTGGTCGTCGTCAACATCGACAGCGGATTCAAGGGCGGCTACGTCGCCGCCCTGATCGCGCGGCGGGCCGCGCCCTTCCGAGGCGAGCGGGGGGCGTAAGCCCCCTGATTCTTCACCCGCCCCGAGGCGCTATTCTAAATCAGGGGGCTTACGCCCCCCGCTCGCCCTTCACCTGTCGATGCGGGCGAACTGCCAGACCGGAACGTGCGGCGGCAGCCGGCCGCTGTAATAGGCCTGGTCGCCGATCATTTCCTTGAGCTTCTTCAGCGCCTGGCGCCGTACCGTGACGTAGTAGTAGTCGCAGCGCGTATCCCGCACCAAATCCCATATCTGATAGAGCCGATCCGCTTCGAGGAGCATTTCGCGCAGCTCCCAGGCGTTGGCCAGCTCCAATGCCTGGCGGTTGTCGAGGTGCTGGCGGTACGCGCGGTTGAAGGCCAGCATGTCGTTGATGAGCGTGCGGTCGGGGAAGCGCATGCAGTCGTACAGCGGTGGGGCGTCGGCCAGGTCGGCGTAGCGGCGCCGCAGCAGCTTCAGGTCGGACGGGAAGTCCTCCGACCGGGTGAGGACGTAACGCACCTCGCGCGGGTCGAGGATTTCCCAGCTGAGGGCGAGGTCGCGAACGGCCGGCCGCACCGTGGCGAGACAGTCCATTGCCTCGGCCGGTTCGGCGGATTCGGCCGGCGTGGACAGCAGCACGGCGGCCAAAGCGTAGTTGAGCGGGAACATGGGACGCATCTCCATCGAGGCCGGCGCGCGCACCGTCCGTGGTCGCGCACGGGGACGCCTTTCCGGCTCCCGGCAGACCTCGTTCGTCGGGTTAAAAGCGTGAATTCAGGACATCAGGCGTGAAGGAGATGGGGGCCGAGAGGATCGGCCGCGGGGGTCCGCCGTGAAAGGGAACTCGGGCGGTCGAGAACTGTCCCGCATCTCCCTCAAATCGAGTGTAGCTCCAAAACTGCTCCGATGAATCTCTTTTCGGCCCTCCTGGCCCCTGTTTTCGACCGACCGGCCTGGTCGGCGTCAGCGAAATGAAGAAATTTCGCTAAAAATGGTTTCGCCCCCCTGGACACGGCGGCGTCCATTTCATAGTGCAGTTTACGCAAATGGGGCGCCAAGGCACAAGGCCTCTTTCCCATCGGAACTTCACAAAGTCCGTCTTCCGTCCGGGCCGTCTAGCCGTCGTTTCAGCAAACCCAATGGCGGCAAGCCTTTCCGGCGGCTTCCGCGGTTCCATTTACGCGGGCGCCTTCGTTAATGTGGAGGGTCTGCCGAAGCTTTAGGGACAGGCGCGACGGCGCGATTTGCTTGCGAGTTGCGCAACCGGTGTTAATTCGGGGGCAGACCCCTTGGGGCGGGAGTGGCCGTGCCGCCGGCCGTTCGCTAAAAATTCTTGTTGTTTCCGGGATGACCCGCATTCGGTGAGCGCGGATACTGGAAGCGCGCCCCGTTTGCTATGGTGTACCGCGTGTACCCGCCGAGACCCCCGACCTTCAACCCCACGGCATCGACATGAAATTAATCGTCGCCATCATCCGGCCCGAAAAGCTCGAAGCGGTCCAGGCCGCCCTGAACGAGCACGACGTTTATCTGATGACGGTCACCGACGTGCGCGGCTGCGGCCGGCAGCGCGGCTTCACCGAGTTGTACCGCGGATCGGAGTTCGACGTGCGGCTGTTGCCGAAATTGAAGTTGGAGATCGCCGTCAACGAGGCGTTCGTGGAGGCGGCCGTCGAGGCCATCGTCCACGCCGCCCGGACGCCGGAGACCGGCCAGATCGGCGACGGCAAAATCTTCGTGATGCCGCTGGACGACTGCATCCGCATCCGCACCGGCGAACGCGGCGGCCCGGCGATCGGACCCTGAAGAAGTAGTCAGTAGCCAGTAGTCAGTAGCCCAAGGGGGAGGGATGTCACCGCCCCACGGACTACTGACTACTGGCTACTGGCTACTCTTGGGAGTGATTCCCCGGCGGCCGGACGCAAGCGCCCGGCCGCCGGTCCGACAGAAGCCCCATCGCGAAGCACTCCCCGGAGCGGCCGACCCAGTAACCGCTGGTTCCGGCGAGTCTAGCGCTTCTACCCAGGAGGGAGGGTAGCGCCGGTTTCCCGCAAACCCGGCGCACCGATGGAGCCTTGCTGTCTCCGTGCCACGGCTTGAATGGTTCGTCGCCGCCGGCCCCCGGCCGCGTCGGCCCGCGTCAACAACGAGGGGGGCGTATAGCGAGGCGCCGCCGTTGTTGCAAGGCCAATTGGGGAAGGTTACAGGGTGCGGTGAGCGGGGGGCGTTAGCCCCCTGATTTAGCCTAGCGCCTCGGAACGGGTGACGAATCAGGGGGCTAACGCCCCCCGCTCGCCGAAGACGAACCGCGATTTCCTTTGCTTCCGCCCGCGGCCGCGATACCATTCACCGCATGAGCCAGACACCCGTTCCCGACCCGCCGCTGCCCCCCACGCTGGTGGATTATTTCTTCCTCCTGCTCGGGTTCGCCCTGTCCGTCTTCCTCAGCCGCGCCGGCCCGCTGCCGGTCGCGGCCAAAAACTTCGTCACCGCCGTGCCCCTGCGGCAAATCATCCCCTACCTCTCCGACATGATGCGTCTGCCGGAAGGCGTCCTTCTGCTGTGGCCGGTTTTCCTCGTGGTCCAGCGCGTGCGCGGGCGGAAACAGACCCTCACCTCCATCGAATGGCTGTGGATCATCTCCTGGGCCGGCGTCGCCGGACTTTCCACGCTGACGGCCTGGAAAAACAACGTCGGCTTTCCCGACGCCGTACAGGGCTACGTCCTTCTGATCCCGCGGCTCTGGTACGTCATCCTGGTCCCGTCGATGGCGGCCATCGCCGTGGTGTTGCGCCTGCTCGGCGTGTTCAGCCGGCAGGCGGCGCCGTGGACGCACTCCTTCGGCCTGGTGCTGCTGGTGTGGCCGGTGCTGCCGCTGGCCGGCATCCTCACGACGGCGAATTTCGTGGGATAAGGAGACGGTCATGCAACGCCGCGTCCTCGGCCTCGACGTGGGCGGCGCCAACCTCAAGGCCGCCCACACCGACGGCGCCGCCCGCAGCCGGCCGTTCGCCCTGTGGAAAGACCCCGGCGGCCTGGCCGCCGCCCTCCGCGGCCTCATTGCCGAGATGCCGACCGCCGACCTCCTCGCCGTCACCATGACCGGCGAACTGTGTGACTGCTTCGAGAGTAAACGGCAGGGAGTGGCCGCCATCCTCGACGCCGTGGAAGAGGCGGCGGGACGGACGCCGGTGCGGGTGTTTGGCAACGAAGGGCGCTTCGTGGACCCCGCGGGTGCGAGGATGGAGCCGTTGAAGGCCGCGGCGGCGAACTGGTTGGCACTGGCCTTATTCGCCGGCCGGTTCGTGCCGGACGGCCCGGCGGTGCTCATCGACGTCGGCTCGACCACCACCGACATTGTTCCGCTGGAGGACGGTCGGCCGGTCCCCCAGGGAACGACCGATCCGCAGCGGTTGGCGTGCGGCGAACTGGTTTACACCGGGGTGCGGCGGACGCCGGTCTGCGCCGTGCTCGACCGCGGCCCCGAGGGCGTGGGATTGGCCGCCGAGCTGTTCGCCACGACGCTCGACGCCTATTTGATTCTGGGCATGATTGCGGAAGACGCGGCCGACCGCAACACGGCCGACGGCCGGCCGGCCACGTTCGCCGCCGCCCACGCCCGCATGGCCCGCATGATGTGCGCCGACCTGGAAACCAGCACCGAGGAGCAGCGACGGCGGCTCGCGGATGCGGTCCTGAAAGCGCAGTCCTCGAAAATCGATTGGGCGCTCACCCTGGCGTTGCGCGAGTTCCCGCCGCCGCACACCGCCCTGCTGACGGGCGAAGGCGCTTTTCTGGCGCGGCGCGTCCTGGCCCGCGTGGAATGGGGGCGCCGCTGCAAGGATGTGGACCTGGAGCGCGGGCTGGGCCGGGAGATTTCCAAAGCAGCCTGCGCCTTCGCCGCGGCAGTCCTGGCATCCGAGCGACCGGAGGTTCCGTTTCGTGACGCGATCACTTGCCGTCGTTAAGGTCGGCGGCAGCCTGTACGACCTGCCCGACCTCGTCCTGCGCCTCCAGAATTGGTGGCTGGCTTGGCGAAAGCAAGTGCCCGAGTCCGACTTCCTGTTCGTGCCAGGTGGTGGGCGAACGGCGGATGTGATTCGTCATTTCGACCAGGTTCACCAATTGGGCGAAGTGCGGGCGCACCATCTGGCTCTACTTGCGTTGCGGCTGAACGCCTGTCTTCTTTTCAACCTGGCCGTGGTAGACGGCTTCATTGACTCCCCTGAAAAAGCTACTTGGGGTCTGTCCGATCCGGATATCGAGATATTCCAGTTAAAAGCGCTTGACACCGCCGCGTTCGCCGCCTGGGACGATCGCGCCCATCCAGAAGATGCCTTGCCCCACTGCTGGGCCGTCACCAGCGATTCCATCGCCGCCCGCGCCGCAGTAGTCTTCGGGGCGGAGCATCTGATCCTGCTCAAGTCCGTGACGATTCCCGAAGGAATGGACTGGGAAGAGGCGGCGGAACACGGCTTCGTCGATGAATGGTTCGCGCGGACGCTGCGGCCGGCCGGCGCTTCCTTGAAGGTGCGCGCCGTCAACTTGCGGGAATGGGCGCCGTGAGGAGATCGACCAACTCGCGCACCTTGTCGGCAGCGACGGCGGCGGTTCGGTGCGAGCCCGCGCAGGCCGCCCCGCGCACCGCGAACCAGTCGGGGGCGGTCGGCTTGAGCGTGCGGATCAGGCCGCGGCCCAGCGAACCGGCCAGGGCGATGGTCGCGCCGGCGTTGCGGCAGACGCGGCACATCCGGTCGATTTCGACGCGGCTCATCCAGTCGAGCAGCGTCAGCCCGTCCTTGCTCCAAGTGTCGAGAAGCAGTCCCCAGCCCGGCCGCCGGCAGACGAACGTACACACCTCGTCCGGGGGCGGCGCCTCCGCGAGCCGCCAGTCGGCGTAGGCCACTACCGCCATCCGACACGACGGCGCCGCTCCCCGCACGGCGCCGGCCAGGGCGTCGGTCGCCGACCGCCACCAGTCGCCCGAGTTCCCCGCGCACCCCTTCAGCCCGCATTTCACGAAGGCCAGCGACGGCAGCGGCAACGGCAACCGCTCGCCCGGCCGGTCGCGCAGCTCGCCGAGTGCGGCGCTGACCGGCGCCCGGCCGGCCACCGCGGCGATCACGTCGGCGATCACGGCGTCGTCGGCCCGGCCCAGCGCCCCGCGCGTCGGTTCCTTCACGTCGATCACCGACGCGCCGCCGGACAGGGCCGCCTCGGCTTCGGCGGCCGAACGCACGCTCACCAGCAATCGCGTCATCCCGTCTTCTCCGGCAGGTCTTCGATCGTGAAGAAACGGACGTTGCCGGGGTACGCCCGGAACGGCAACGGCCGTGCGTTGGCGAACACGAAGCCGTACAGGTACGGCGGCGTGAACCATGACGGATCGTTCAGGTGGCGGCTTTGGTCGGCGACGAACAGCTGCGGCGTGCGGTAGGCCGCCAGGCTCATCAGGTCGGCGGTCCCGACGACGCCGCCGACGAGGCGGGCCGCCTCGCCCAGCTCCGGCGGCACCTGCGCCCACGCTTCCGGCCGCGGGTCCGGCACACGGGCGGCGTGGATGAGCACCGGGCCGCGCCGCGTCGTGGCCCAGCGGCGCACCTCCACGGTCTTGCGGCCGTACACCAGCAGGGCCGCCCACGGCTGTTTCAGCGACAGGGCGTAATGTTTCGTCACCTCGGCCTCCCCCGGCGATTGTAACGGCGGCGCGGGTCGTCGGCGAGACGCGCGGATTCCACCCGGCCCATTTGCGGCCGTCCGCCCCACGAGCTATGGTTATCTGCGTATTGTCGGCAGGCCCGCGCCCGCGAGACGTTGTCATGGCGGTCCGGATCGAATCACAAGCCGAACCGATCCCCGGATACCGGCTCATCGAGCGCCTGGGCGGCGGCGGCTTTGGCGAAGTCTGGAAGTGCGAGGCGCCCGGCGGGCTGCACAAGGCCATCAAATTCGTCTTCGGCGAACTGCCCTCCGAAGGCGGCCCCCGAGCCACGGCCGGGACCGACGCCCTCTCCAAGACCGGCGACATCTTCTCCGGCGCCAACGACGACGACAACCATCGCGCCACCCAGGAATACAAGGCGCTGAGCCGCGTCAAAACGGTTCGCCACCCTTACATCCTGTCGCTGGAGCGCTACGACGTCATCGACGGCCAGCTCATCATCGTCATGGAGCTGGCCGACCGCAATCTCTGGGATCGCTTCAAGGAGTGCCGCGCCCGCGGCCTGCCCGGCATCCCGCGCGACGAGCTGCTCGGCTACGTGGACGAGGCCGCCGAGGCGCTGGACCTGATGAACAATCAGTACCAGCTGCAACACCTCGACATCAAACCGCAAAACCTCTTCCTCGTCCACCAGCACGTCAAGGTCGCCGACTTCGGCCTCGTCAAGGACCTCGAAGGGATGCAGGCGTCCGTCACCGGCGGCGTCACGCCGGTTTACGCGGCCCCGGAGACGTTCGACGGCTGGGTCAGCCGCTTCAGCGACCAGTACAGCCTGGCCATCGTCTACCAGGAACTGCTCACGGGGCAGCGGCCCTTCGCCGGCGCCAACGTCCGCCAGCTGATCCTGCAACACATCCAAGCCGTTCCCAACGTGGCGCCGCTGCCGCCGGGCGACCGGGCGGCCATCGCCCGCGCCCTGTCCAAGACCCCCGACGACCGCCACCCGACCTGCGCCGAAATGGTCCGGCTGCTGCGGGAGGCTTCGCCGTCGGCCGGCAAGAGCAACGGCCGCGTTCCCCAGACGCCGGCGCCCGACCTGGCCGCGCCGCCGGAACACGAGGAAGCGACAGACAGCAATACGCAGGGGGCGGCCACCGCCAGCATCCGCCGCGGGCCGGCCGACTCCAACCCCAGCGTGACGCACTCGCTCCGCAGCCTGGAAGCGGCCGTGCTCCAGTCCGAGACGGCCGCCGTCCGCACGGCGCCGCCCGAGGTCACGGGCGACGGCGCCCTGTTCCCCGCCCTGGTCGTCGGCGTGGGCGCCGTGGGCCTGACCGTGCTGCAACGGCTCCGCGAGAACCTGCACCGCCGTTTCGGTTCCCTGGCCAACGCCGCGCACCTGCGCCTGCTGCTGCTCGACACCGACCCCGAGGTGGTGCGGACGGCCACGACCGGCCGGCCGGGGGCGGCCCTGTCCGGCAGCGACGTCCTCCTGGCGCCGCTCAACCGGCCCAGCTACTACCTCAAGCCGCGCGACGGCCGACCCGGCCTCGGCGACTGGCTCAACCCCAAGATGCTCTACCGCATCCCGCGCTCGCAGATGACGACCGGCGTGCGCGCCCTGGGTCGGCTGGCCTTCTGCGACAACTACCGCACCATCGTCCGCCGCCTGCAAATGGAGCTGAACGCCTGCCTCGACCCGGCCGCCCTCCAGACCGCCGCCCGCCAGTCGCGCCTCGGCGTGCGCACCAACCGGCCGCGCGTCTACGTCGTCGCCAACCTGGCCGGCGGCACCGGCGGCGGCGTCTTCCTCGATCTGGCTTACACGCTGCGGGCCATGCTGCGGCAGATGGGCTACGCCCAGCCCGACGTGGTCGGCGTGCTGCTGCTGCCGCCCGTGGACCGCTGCCGCACCCGCGTGCTGCCGCTGGGCAACGCCTACGCCGCCCTCGCCGAATTGAGTCATTACGCCTCGCCAAACTCGACCTTCAAGGCGCGTTACCACGAGCGCGAGGCGCCGATCCAGGACGCCGACCCGCCGTTCGGCCGCTGCTTCCTGCTGCCGCTGCCGGACGAGGCCGACGACACGGCCAACCGCGAGTTGGTGGACCTGGCGGGGCAACACCTCTACCGCGACCTCTGTTCGCCGCTGGGCAAGACGGCCGACCTGGGCCGGGCCGGCCTGTCGGCGCCGCCGTGGCAGTCGCGCGGCCTGTTCTACCAGACGTTCGGCCTGTACCACCTGGCCTGGCCGCGGCACGCCCTGTTGCAGGAGGCCGGCCGCCGGCTCTGCCATCGGCTGCTCCAGCGCTGGATGAGCAAGGACGGCAAGCCGCTCCGCGACGCCGTGCAGGCGAACGTCCAGGAGGCGTGGACGCGGCACGATCTCGGCTCGGAACAGATGATCGGCCGACTGCGCGACGCCTGTCAGGAGTTGTTGCGCAAGCCGCCCGAGGACGCCTTCGCGGACATTCTCGCGCCGCTGGCCCAGCGCTGCGCGCCGCCGGCAACCAAGAAGGCGCCGCCGCCGGAGGTGGCCCCGGCCGACGCGGCGGCGGTCCTGGCGGAGTTGGAGGGGCTGCTCGGCAAGCCGTCGGACGAGAGCGCGCCGGACGCCCCCGGCGCCCTGGTGCGGCGGCTGCGCGAGGCGTCCGAAGCGCTGGTGGCCGATTGGGGTCAAAAACTGTCGGAAATGTCCGTGCATCTGATCGAGGAGCCGGAGTTCCGGCTGGCCGGCGCCGAGGAGGCGATCCGCCAGGTCGTGGCGTCCGCCGAGCAGATTTTGCAGCACCAGGAGCCGCTGGCCCGCGAGTTGGCGCAGAAGGCGGCCGAGGCTTACGGCCGGTTGCAGGCCTTCGTCGCGGCCAAGCCTACCGGCCGCCGGCAGCCGTTGTCGGCCGGCGACGTGGTGGAGTTGTTGCGGGCCTACCCGAAATGGCGGTTCCAGAGTCTGGTGTTGCAGCAGGCGTCGTCGGCGTTTTTGAGCCTGCGCGGCCATCTGTCCGACGAGCTGCGCGAGATCAACTTCTGCCGGGTGCGGCTGGCGGAGTTGCAACATCTGCTGGAGGCGCCGCCGGACTCGTCCCTGGCCGAACCGCGCGCGGGGCGGCTGGTGCTGCCGGCGGGGTGCAAGGACCTCGGGGAGGCGGTGGAGGGTTTTCTGGCGGGCGTCGGGCCGGAGGCGCTGTTGGAGCTGGACGGACGGGTTCAGGAGGTGATCCGAAGCCAATTCACCGCCCTGGTCCACATTTGTCTGGCGAGCGGCAGCCTGCTGAAGAACGTGGGGGCGGCGATGCTGGGGGCCGCGCGGGAGTTCGCCGATGAGGTGGTGGGCGAAACGAACGCGGCGGAGATGTTCCTGGAGCAGCACCCCGACGAGGGCGAGGCCGAGGGCGAGGCGTCCGGCTTCTTCGCCGAGGCCCAGCCGGAGTTGTCGCCGGGGCCGTCCGCGGCGCCGTGCGAGACCTGCGTGTTGGCGGCGCCGCCGGGGGAGGCCGGCGACCGCTTCCGCGAACTGACGCGCCGCGCCCTGCCGGACGTGGAACTGCTGTCCGCGGTCAGCGAGGACGACATCCTGTTCTACCGCGAAATATCGAATTTGCCGTTGGCGGAGTTGGAACAGCTCGGCGCCGCGGCCCGCGACGCCTACCGCCAGATGAGCGCCGCCGAGGACTTCACGCCGCACACGCGCATCGACGTGGATTTCGGGGCCGCGGCGCGGTGAGGGGGATTCCTACCAGCCCGAAGCGCGAGCGAGAGATGTCGCATCAGGGCCGGTGGACTGTTCCGGCGGTGAGTGATGGCCCCTCTTGAAACGCTAAACTGCAACGAATGCGGAGCCCTGATCCAGGTCCCGGCGGTCGCCCGCTATGTCACCTGTAACCGCTGCGGCGCGCATCTCGTCGTCCAGCGCACCGGCGTCGCCACCTACACCGAGACGACTCGCAAGCCGCCCGAAGCCGGCGTTCACGATCTCGCCGTGCGCGAGATGGCCGGCCGTCTGGAACAGCTCGAACACGAAAGCGAGTTGGCCCGCATCGACCGCGAGTGGGACAGGGAGCGCGAACGCTACATGGTCCTGTCGCGCTACGGCCGGCGGTACGTCCCCAGCGCGGCGGCGGCCGTGGTGATGGGCGTCCTCGGGATCGGTTTCGGCCTCTTCTGGACCGTGATGACACTCAACGTGGGGGGCGGACTCGGCGGCGCCTTTTCGCCGTTCGGCGTGCTGTTCGTCTGCCTGGCCGCCGGCCTGAGCGTCCATCAGTTCAACAAGGCGCGGCGGTATCAGGCGGCCTACGAAGCTTATCAACGGCGGCGGGCCGCGGCCCGCACATCTTAGGCGGCGGCTGGGCAGGCGCCTCCGAACCGTTATAATGCCGTGTTGTCCGAGGATTGGGCGGGGATCGTCCAACAGGCGCGGGCCGGAGGTTCCGCGTGGGCAGGTTGGGCGCCCCGCCTTGGGGTCGTCGCCGTGCCCACCTCCAAGGCCTCAAGGCCTTGGCCGAATTGAAGGAAGAAAGTAAGGAAGCATGGCGTTCGTCGATCGTGTCACTCTGTATGTCAAGGGCGGCGACGGCGGCCCCGGCTGTTGCAGTTTCCGGCGGGAAAAGTACGTCCCCAAGGGCGGCCCCGACGGCGGCGACGGCGGTGACGGCGGCGACGTGGTCGTGCGCGCCATCGCCGACGCCGACAGCCTGGCCGACATCGTTAACCGCAAGCACTGGCGCGCCGACGACGGCGGCCGCGGGATGCCCGACAACTGCCACGGCAAACGGGCCGGCGAACTCGTCATCCTCGTACCGCCGGGGACGCTTATCCTGGACCGCGACCGCAAGAACGTCCTGCGCGACCTCACCGCCCCCGGCCAGCAGGTGGTCATCGCCAAGGGCGGCCGCGGCGGCCGCGGCAACCGCGCGTTCATGTCCTCGACCAACCGGGCGCCGCGCCAGACGCAGCCTGGCACGGAAGGCGAAGAGCGCTGGGTCCTGCTGGAGCTGAAGGTGATCGCCGACGCCGGCCTCGTTGGTCTGCCCAACGCCGGCAAGTCCACTCTCCTAAGTCGGCTGTCGCAGGCCACGCCGGAAATCGCCGACTACCCGTTCACCACCAAACGGCCCAATCTCGGCGTCGTCGGCATCGGCGGCGAACGCGCCTTCGTGCTCGCCGACCTGCCGGGCCTGATCGAAGGGGCGCATCACGGCGTCGGCCTGGGCCATGAGTTTTTGCGGCACGTCGAGCGGACGCGCGTCCTCGTTCACCTCGTCGAACCGCTGCCGCCGGACGACAGCGATCCATTGCAAAACTACCGCACCATCCGCCGGGAGCTGGAGATGTACCGGCCGGGCCTGGCCGCCAAGCCGGAAGTGGTGGCCGTGAGCAAGGCGGAGCTGACCGGCGCCGACTCCGTGCGCGAACGCATGGCGCGGGAGCTGGGCCGCGACGTGCTGGCCATTTCCGCCGTGACCGGCGAGGGGCTGGCGCGACTGGTGCGGGCGGTGGTCGAACGGCTGGCGGAGCAGCCGGCGGAGGCCGCCCCGTGAAGGTGGACCTCGTGGCCGACGTGGGCAACAGCCGCATCAAGTGGGGCCGCTGCTTGGGAGGGGCGGTGGCCGCGACGGCGTCGCTGCCGCCCGCCGACCCGGCGGCCTGGGAGAAGCAACTCCAACATTGGGGTGTTATCGGATCGCCCAACTGGGCGATTGGGAGCGTCCATCCCGAGAACCAGGAGGGCTTTCTCGATTGGCTGCAAGGTCGCGGAGACGCGGTGCGGCTGCTGAATCGTTACGACCAATTGCCGATCGAAGTGCTGGCCGATCCCCCCGAACGGGTGGGCGTCGATCGGCTGTTCAACGCGGTGGCCGCCAACGCCCGCCTCCGCCGCGGCGCGAAAGGCCGGCGGGGAAGGCCCGCCGTCGTCATCGACGCCGGGACGGCCGTTACGGTGGACTTGCTCAGTCCCGCGGGCGCCTTTATGGGCGGCGCCATCTTTCCGGGCCGCCGACTCATGGCCGCGGCCCTCCACGACTACACCGCCCTGCTGCCGTTGGTCGCCGGCGCCGCGACGACTCCGCCGCCCGTCGGCGCGAACACCGTCGTCGCCATCGAAGCCGGGATTCATCATGCCGTGGCCGGAGGAATCAACCAGTTGGTCCGCCGGCAGCTCGCCGCCCATTATCCGCGGGCCGGTCGCCCCGCCCGGCCGGCCGTTTTCCTGACCGGCGGCGACGCCGCCCTGCTGGAACATTCCATCGACCATCGCGCCCTGTTATGGCCGGAAATGACCCTCGAAGGGCTGCGCATCAGCGCCGAGGCGTTACTTGGCGCCGATTTATGACCGGGCTTGTCCCTTGGCAGGTTTCGTCCCGTGGGGTAAAATTGCCTCGAGGCGTGTGACGGGATCGGAGCTGCTCGACCCGCAAGGGACTCAACGATGAGTTTCCGCATCTATGTTGACGAATCGGGAACGCACAGCGACCAGTGGCTCGTCATCGGCATGCTTTTCGTTCCGGACCACGGCCGCTTGCATTCGGCGCTTTGCGCCGTGAAGGACAAGCACTCCTATTACAACAAATCACCAAAGCTGTCGTCTAAGTATAAAGAAACGCACCTGACCAAATTCAAGTCCAGGTACGACGTAGCCGTGGCAAAAGATTGGATTAACCTCTTCTTACTCCACGATTGCTACTATCGCTGTGTCGTCGTGGACTGGTCGATTTGGGACGGGAGTTACTTCGGAGACCCCTTCGATCCGGAGGCGCTGGAAAAACGCCGTGCTTACAAGAAGTGGTCGGAGATGCTTCTTCACCCCGAACTGAAGTCGCCACAGGGTGGGCGGCAGATTCACCATGCCAAACTCTACCTCGACCGTCTTCGGATCATGTACGGTTACGACGTTTTGGACCACCTGCGTTTCCGCTTCACTGAAAACTACAAAGGGGAGGCGCCTTACATTGATGAGTTTCAGCATACGGATTCATGGCGCGACGCCAACCAGTGCCTTCAACTATGCGACCTTCTGACGGGGTGCATGTACCAGGCGCTGGTCCCGTCCCCGATGGCGGAGAAGACGGCCCCGCGCGACTATTTGGAAGCGTCTCTCAAGCCGCTCAAAGTGGATCGGCTCGCCCCCGGTTTCTGGAAACAGTACGCGCCGAACACGCTTACGCAGCACTTCCCGAAGTTCGCGGCCTGGTTTTGGAAACCGACGGAAGAGGGCAGGCGGAAAGGAAAGAAGCGAAGGGGGCAGTAAAGGTGCGAAACCTGGATGGGCTGGTTGTCATAGGCGATCCAGCAAAGCCAGAACCCTCGACCAGCGCTCCAGGTTTCACACTGGTATCTTATCGTCGGCGGGGCGGGTGTCAAGTAAAATAATTTATTCCTTGTACACGGGCGTTTATGCAACCCCATATACAGAAACGGTTTGCGAATCCGCTGCTTTCCCGCAGGCTTCTGTGTTTGGACAAGCGACTCCCAATTCGGGTTCGCGCGACTCCCAATTCGGGTTCGCGCTCGTATCCGCTTTGATTAAAGCGGGACACTGACCCTTTGCCAGCCCCTGTCCGAAAACAGTAGGGCCATTACGCGCCTAGGAAAATCAACGTGCCTTCACCCGAGCGCGAAACCCTCGCCGCCTGCCTGACGCCGCCGGGCGCCGGCGCCATCGCCGTGCTGGCGGTAGACGGCCCGCGCGCCTGGGACGTGGTTCGCCCTTTATTCCGCACGCGCTCCGGGGCGGAGGCGCCGGCCGACCCGGCGCCAGGTCGCTTCCTGCCGGGCCGGCTGGGCGGCGAGGTCGCCGATGAGGTGGTATTGGCAAGCCGGCGCATGGGGCCGTCGCAACGGCTGGAACTGCACTGTCACGGCGGACGGGCGGCCGTTCGCTTCCTCCTCGACCTACTGGCCGCGCGCGGCATCCTTGTCTGCGATTGGCGGGAGTTCCTCCATCTCACCGAACCCGACACGCTCCGGGCCGCCGCCGCCATCGCCCTGGCCGAAGCCCCCACCGCCCGCACGGCCGCGATCCTGCTCGACCAGTACCACGGCGCCTTCGCCGCCGCCCTGGACGCCGTCGCCGCCGCGCTGGGCCGCGGAGCCGGCGCCGTGGCATCGGCCGGGCTGGACGCATTGGCCCGATGGACGCCGCTCGGCCGACGGCTGACGGCCCCCTGGCGCGTGGCCGTCGCCGGGCCGCCGAACGTCGGCAAGAGCAGCCTCGTCAACGCCCTGGCCGGCTACCAGCGCAGCGTCGTGGCGCCGACGCCGGGGACGACGCGCGACGTGGTGACGACGCGGCTGGCCATCGACGGCTGGCCCGTGGAACTGGCGGATACGGCCGGGTTGCGCGAGGGAGCGGACGCGCTGGAACGGCAGGGCGTGCGGATGGCGCGGGAAACGTCGGCCGCCGCCGACCTCTGTTTGTGGCTTCTCGACGCTTCGGCGCCGCCGGTCTGGCCTGACGCGAGCGCCGGGGGCGTCCGATGGGTGGTCAACAAGGTCGATCTGCCGGCGGTCTGGGACGTTGCGGACGCCCAAGAGGCGGTCGCCGTGTCGGCCCGCACGGGCGCGGGACTGCCGGAGCTGTGCGCCGCCCTGGGCGGCTGGCTGGTCCCGGACCCGCCGCCGCCGGGAGCGGCCGTCCCGTTCACGGCCGCACTGTGCGACGGGATCGTCCGGGCGAAGCGTCACCTGGACGAAGGGCGGCCGGAGGAAGCACGTCGGTCGGTGCTGTCCCTTCGCCGGGCGGCAATGCCCTGAAGCCCGGCGCGCACGGCCCCTTCGTTCTTCATCTCCCGCACGAGGATGACATTTGATTGGACCGGCGGTTCGCCGTGAACTAGGTTTTCGTGGGCGCGGGGCGTGACGACTCGCCTGCCGCGCCGGGATGATCGTCCGCGCTTCCCTTACGGCATAATCCGCGCGTCGGGTACAACGAAAGGACTTTGGCCGTGGCCCCTCCGGTAGAGAGCGTTCCGCCGTCGTCGGCGCGTCTTCTCCGCCAGGCCGGGGCCGAGCCGATCCCGGGGTACCGCCTCATCGAACGCCTCGGCGGCGGCGGCTTCGGCGAGGTCTGGAAATGCGTGGCGCCCGGCGGCCTGTTCAAGGCGGCCAAATTTCTGATCGGCGACCCCAACGCCGGCGGCTCGCTCGCCGCCCAGGAATTGGAGGCCATTCAGCGCATCAAGAGCATCCGCCACCCCTTCCTTCTCTCCCTGGAACGGGTCGAGATCGTGGACGGGGTGCTGATTCTCGTCATGGAGTTGGCGGATCGCAACCTTCAAACGGTCCTGCTCGATTGCCAGAGTCAGGGTCAGCCCGGCGTCCCCCGCAAACGGCTGCTCGGCTACCTCCGCGAGGCGGCCGAAGCCCTCGACGTGATTAACTTCGAGTACGGCCTGCAGCACCTCGACGTCAAGCCGCACAACCTCTTCGTCGTCAGCAACCACGTCAAGGTGGCGGACTTCGGCCTCGTTTACCGCCTGCCGGACGCCGACGCCGACCCTTCGGCCCGCCGACGCGGCGGCGCGACGCCGGTCTACGCCTCGCCGGAAACCCTCCAGGGGTCGCTCAGCCCCTACAGCGACCAATACAGCCTGGCGATCGTCTACCAGCAGCTGCTGACGGGCACCTTACCTTTCTGGTCGTCGAACCCCTATCAGCTGTTGCTGAAACACCTGTCCGGCCTGCCCGACCTGACGGCGCTGCCCGCGGCCGACCAGCCCCTGGTGGCGCGGGCCTTGGCCAAGGCGCCGGAGCAGCGGTTCGCCTCCTGCATGGAATTCGTCCGCGCGCTGGTCGAGGCGGACGGCCCCGATTCGGGCCTCCGGCCGAGCCTGCAAGCCCTCCTGCCGAACGCGGCGCTCGTCGCCCCCGGCGCGAACTCGTCGCCGCCGGCCCGGCATCCGCGGGCCGACGAGGCGACCATCCCGTCGATCCTCGCCGAGATGCCGCGGGTGACGCTCGCCGACCTGCCGCCCCTGGCCGCCCGCACGCTTCCGGAACCGACGGTCCCCGAACCGCGGCCGGCGGCGGAGAGTGCGGCGCGCCTGTCGCAGCCCGCTGGCGTCGCCCTGCCCGGCTATCGATTCTTGACCTGCGTGGGGCGAACCCCCCTGGGTTGTCTCTGGACCGTTCAGGATCCCGACGGCCGGGAGCGCGTGGCCCACTGCCTCCTCAACGTCAACGGCTTCCCCACCGAGAACCTGACCCGGCTCCAGACCCTGCGCCACCCGGCGTTGCCCGAGCGCGAAGTGCTATGGAGCCTGCCGGGGTGCGTGGTGGTCGTCTCCGACATGGGCGGCCGGACGCTGCGCGACCTGTTCGACCTCGGCCGCGCCGAAGGCCTTCAGGGCGTCCCGCGGGAGACGCTCCTGAGCCAACTGAGCGCCGTCGCGGAAGCGCTCGATGAGCTGCACCGGAGCGAGAAACTTCCTCATTTGGGGATTAATCCGACCCAAATTATCGTCGAAGACGACCGGGTGTTTCTGGAGGATTTCGGGCTGGCGCCGCTGTTGTGGCTGCCTTCCGGCCGGCCGGCCGCCCCGCTCAACCCGCGCTACTCCGCCCCGGAGTTGCACGAACCGATCTCCAGCCCGGCCGCCGACCAGTACAGCCTGGCCCTGATCTACACGGAAATGCTCACGGGCATTTACCCGCGGAAGGGGTCCGCCGGCAAATCCGGCGTCCACCGCCGACCCAAGATGCCGGAAGCCGGGTCGGGACTGCACCGCAGGCCGGCGCCGCCGGGGCACCGGCCGGCCGGCGCCAACGGCGCGGCCAAGGTGGACCTCGATTTCCTGCCGCCCGACGACCGCCCCGTCGTCGCGCGCGCCCTGCACGACGACCCCGGCCAGCGGTTCCCGAACTGTTCGGCCTTCTTCCAGGCGCTCCAGGCGGCCACGCCGCCGTCCGTCGTCACGGGAGACATGCTGGCGTCGCTGCCTCTGGTGACGCCGTTCGCCTGCCTGATGGGCCGGGCGCCGCCGGAGCCAACGGTGTTGCCGCGGTCGGACGAGTTGGCGGCCCGTCTGATCGGGGCGGCCGTCGGCGTGGTGGATGTCCGCGAAGCCGACAACGTCCGCTACATCGTCCACCCCGACGGCGTCTGGGAATACCGCTTCCCGATCCGGATGTTTGCCAGCCTGATGCGACTCAAGCTGGAGGGCTTCCGCCAGCAGTGGAACGCCCGGCCGACGGAGGACGGCGCCAACGACTTCGCGTTCCAGATCCATACGGCCGTCCCGAAGGGGGGGTTCTGGCAGAAATCCAAGCCGCGGCCGGCGGGCGTGGAAGTTCGGGTGCGGCTACAGCCGGCCGACGCGCCGGACGCCAACCAGCGCGAGGCGGTGGTTCGCGTCGGCCTGTTCGGCAACCACGGCCAACGTCAGGACACGCTCCTCCCGGCGTCGGCCCCGCGGATCATCCAGAGTTTGCGCGCCTACCTGCAAGGGGGTACGGAGCACCGTCTCCGCGAGCGCTGGCCGTTCCACCAGTGCGTGGGCGTCTACCCGGTGCTGGCGCATCTGCAAATCGGTCGGGCGCTGGAGGGACGCGGCCGCGACGTTTCGCTCGGCGGCGTCCGCCTCCTGGTCCCGCAGGAGCCGCCGACCGAGTTCGCCTATCTGCATTTCCACGAAACCCCGCAGGTGGGGTCCCTGGCCGTCCTCGGACGCATCGTCCGCGTGCAGCCCCTCGACGACGGCAGTTACGAACTCGGCTTCACGTTTGTGGTGGACGGCCCGCCGGGGACGTGAGCGGCCCGACGCGCGGGCAAGAATTGAGGTCCTGGCTCCCACGCGGGCGACTTTTTGCAAGGGTGGTCGTAAGTCCATAGAGGCCATTTCAAGAACGGGACAAGCCCGGCGGGATAAACCCGCCGGGCTTGTCCCGTTCTTGGGTAGTGGTACAGTTTGCCCCAGTTGGTGCTATAAATCCAGGGTCCGGAACGCCAAACCGTACCACTGCCGGAGGCCGGCGCGTAGCGCCTGGGGGAGAAACGCCGATGCGAGCGAAACGACTGGTCTTGGCCGGATGCGCGTTGGCCCTGGCGACGCTGGCCCCGGCCGGCGACGCGCCGAAGGCGGCCGGGGAAAAGGAACTGGACGACTTGGCCGCGAAGGTGGTGACTCAGAGCGCCCGCGTCCAGGAGGGCGAATTGGTGTGGATCGTCGGCGCCCCCAAGGACGCCGAGGTGCTGGAAGACCTCGCCGTGCAGGTGCGCAAGCAGGGCGCCCATCCGCTCATCAGCGTCTACGGCGACCGGCTGGCGCGTCGGCTGTACGACGACGTGCCGGCCAAGTACGACACACAGGCGCCGGAATGGGACCTGAAAATCGCGGGCCTCATGGACGCCGAGATCGAAATCGACGCCGGCGACAAGGCGGCCTTGGCCGGCGTCCCGGCCGGGCGGCTCGCCGCGCACGACAAGACGTATCAGCCCGTCTACGCGAAGATGCGCCGGCGCAACGTCCGCTACGTCCTTCTCGGCAACGGCCTCTACCCGATGCCGTCGCGGGCCAAGCAATTCGGCCTTACCGAGGCGGAGTTGTCGAAATTGTTCTGGGACGGCGTGAACGCCGACTACACGCGGCTTCAGACGACGGGCCGGAAGGTGAAAGAGGCGCTGGCCGGCGCCAAGGAGGTCCGCGTGACCAACGCCAACGGCACCGACGTGAAGGCGGGAATCCTGAAACGGCCGGTGATGGTCAGCGACGGCGTCATCGACGACGAGAAGCGGAAGGAGGGCGGCGCCGCGTGCTGGACGTACCTGCCCGCCGGCGAGGTCTACGTCTCGACGGCGCCGGGCACGGCGGAGGGCCGGGTGGTGCTGGACCGCGTGTTCTACAAGGGCAAGGAGATCGACGATCTGGTATTGGAGGTGAAGGGGGGCAAGGTGGTTTCGCTGCGGGCGAAGGCCGGCGACGAGGAATTGCGGGCGGACTTCGAGGCGGCGGCGGAGGGCAAGGACCGCTTCGGCGTGATCGACGTGGGCATCAACGCCGACGTGCGGCCGCCGGCCGGCGGCAAGGCGTTGACGTATATGCAGGCGGGCATGATTTCGGTGTACGTCGGCAACGACACCTGGGCCGGCGGCGACGACAACACGCCGTTCAGCCTAGACGGCTTCCTGCCCGGCGGCACACTGATGGTGGACGGCAAGGTGATTGTCGACAAGGGGGAGTTGAAACCGTAGTTGGGTTCGGTGGTCCCGACGGCGTATTCAAGAAGTAGCGAGCGGCAAGCGACGTTTGCCCGATGGCATGGTGTTGTGGTACGATTCTCTGGGACCTACATCGGGGCACAACCACGGAGGCGAGCAAATGCGGCCGAACCATTTCGACCAAACTTTAATCGCGTTCATGAAGCGTAGACCGTTCCAGCCGTTTACGGTGGCGTTGGTAAACGGGGACCGCTTCGCGGTGGACCACCCGAACGCCCTGGTCGTAAGGGACGGGGTAGCCATTTACGTCGCCGCCGGAGGCGTCCCGGTTATCTTTGATCACGAGGGCGTCAGCCAGTTCATCGGCGATCTGATGGGCCAGGCCAACGCCGAATGACGGGTGCGATGGGGCGGAAGGCGCGGAAGATATGAGGATAGCGCTTGCCGGGGTTCAGCTCGGTGGGGGTCTTCGCCGTGACGGCTTTGCGGTAGGCGTGTTCCTTCGTCTTGGGCAGGGACTTGAGCAAGGTGTCGAGCTGCCGGGCCTGGCGGTCGGGCATGGGGAAGCCGAGGGGGTCTTCGGTGGGGAGGAAGGATGGCATGGTGGACGCTCCGGGTAAAAACACGAGCGGAGCGTATGGCGGCAGGCTGCGGAGCGGGGAGGGCAGCTTGTCAGAGGGGCCAGACGCCCCCGCGGCGCCGGCGGCAGCAGATGAGATTTCGCACCGGCCCGCCGTTTGACGTTGCCCCGCCGTCGCCGTATCCTGAGTACATCCCTTGTCATCAGGAGAACGCAGTCATGGAAAAACGGACGAACGAAGTCACCTTCAAGAACAAGCCCGTCACGCTGGTCGGCAAGCGCCTCAAGGCCGGCGACAAGGCGCCCGATTTTCAGTGCCTCAAGGGGCTGGAAGAGGTGACGCTGGCGCAGACGCCGGCCAAGGCCCGCCTGTTCAGCGTGGTGCCGTCGCTGGACACCGGCGTCTGCGCCATGCAGACCAAGAAATTCGACGAAACCATCGCCGCCCACAAGGACAAGCTGGCCAGCTACACCATCAGCCTCGACCTGCCGTTCGCGCAGAACCGCTTCTGCACCGCCGAGCACATCGCCAACATGCAGTCGCTCTCCGACGTCCACAACCACTCGTTCGGCCAGAACTGGGGCGTGCTGATCGAGGGGCTGCCGCTGCCGCTGCTGACGCGGGCCGTCTTCGTCGTGGACAAGAACGGCGTCGTCACCTACGCCGAATACGTCCCGGAAGTGACCAACCACCCCAACTACGAGGCGGCCGCGGCCGCGGTCAAGGCCGTGGTGTAAAAGAAGATCTCACGCAAAGACGCAAAGGCGCAAAGAGGCAAAGAGGAAATGGCCGTAAATTCTTTGCAGCTTTGCGCCTTTGCGTCTTTGCGTGAGATCTTCTTTATAAATCGGTCCACAACTCCGATTCGTAGGGGTTGGCGTCGCGCCGCGTTTCCTCGTCCGCGACCTTGGTTTTGAACGGCAGCCCCGACACGTCCACCTTCGGCTTGCGCTTCCGCGGTTTGCCCGGCTTCGGCTTCTCCGTGCGCGGCTTCTCGTCACGATCCGACTTGTCCGGGAACGGCAGCTGGTCCTCGCGGGTGCGGCGCCGGACGTACAGCTTGATCGGCACGTCGGAAAAGCCCAGCTGGTCGCGGAACGTCTTGATGAGATAGCGCTGATAGGTGTTGTCGAACAGCTCCGGCCCGTTGGTGAACAGCACGATCGTCGGCGGATTGGTGGACACCTGCGAGGCGTAATAGATTTTGGGCCGGCGGTTCTGGCGCAGCGGCGGGGCCGACGCCTCCAACGCCTGCCGCAACACGCGGTTCAGCTCGCCGGTCGTCACCCGCCGGCTCGCCTGCTTGTACAGGGTCTGCGCCAGGTTCAGCGTGGCGTGGACGTTCTTGCCGGCCTTGGCCGTGATGAACGCGATCGGCACGAAATCCAGGTTCGGGAACGTCCGCCGGATGTAGTCGGCGATCCGCCCCGTGCGCATCGGCAGCATCAGGTCCCATTTGTTGACCACGAAAACGGCCGGCTTGTGCTGCTCCAGAACGTAGTCGGCCAGCTGCTTGTCCACCTTGCTGATGCGCACTTGTGGGTCGATGAACAGCAACACCACGTCGGCCCGGCGAATCGAGCGCTCGGCCCGGGCGCTGCTGTAGAACTCGATGGCGTTGGCCAGGCTGCGCTCCCTGCGCACGCCGGCCGTGTCGATGGCCACGAACGTCAGGCCGTCGCGCTCGAAACGCACGTCCACGCTGTCGCGCGTGGTGCCCGGCACTTCGCTAACGATCATCCGTTCGCTCTCGGCCAGGCTGTTGATGAACGTGCTCTTACCGGTGTTGCGGCGGCCGACGATCGCCAGTTTCAGGGCCGGGTCCTTCGGCGCCTCCTCCACCGCTTCGGGCGGCGGCAGGCGCTCCGCGATGAGGTCGAGCAGTTCGCGACGGCCGCGGTTCTGGAGGGCGCTGACGCAGACCAGCTTGCCGCGGCCGAACTTGTAGAACTCGGCCGCCTGCGGTTCGAGGGCCGGCGTGTCGCACTTGTTGGCGACGCAGATGATCGGTTTTGTCACGTAGCGCAGCCGGCGGGCCACTTCCTCGTCCAGCGGCGCCGCGCCGGCGCGGGTGTCCACGACGAACAGGAGGACGTGGGCCTGGTCGATGGCGGTCTCGATCTGGCGTTCGACGTGCTCGGTGAGGTTGTCCACGTCGGCGTGGCCCATGCCGCCGGTGTCCACCAGCTCGATGAAGCGGTCGCCGACTTGCAGCAGCGTGGACACGCGGTCGCGCGTGACGCCGGCCGTCGGCTCGACGATGGCGATGCGATGGCCGGCCAGCCAGTTGAACAGCGACGATTTGCCGACGTTGGGCCGGCCGACGATGGCCACGACAGGTACAGCCACGTGCCGATTCTCCGTAATCCATTTTCGCGCCGACGCGGCGCCGTTCTGCCATTCTACCGGATTGGCGGACGTCGGGGCGGCTTTTCGGCGGGCGCCCTGTTTTCTGAAAAACTTCCGCGGCCGCCGAAACTTTTCCGACCGCCTCCGGTTGAATGAGTATTGCAACGAGAGCACTCCAAACCCAAGCGGCCGCGAGTGCGGCCCGCTCCCGGCTCTCCTAACTCCAGCTTTCGAGGTCCCATCATGCGTCCGATTCGTACTCTGGCCCTCCTGGTCGCGGTTGTGGCCCTGGCCGTGGTCGCTTCCCCCGCGCCGGCCGCCGCCAAGGCCAACAAGGAACACGCCATTCACGGCGTCGTCCAGTCCATCGACGTTGGCGGCAAGACGTTCACCGTCAAGACGGGCGGCCACAAGAACAAGAAAACCGGCGAAACGACGCCGGTCGTCGAAAAGACGTTCAAGGTGACGGACGCGACGACGTTCGTCAAGACGACCGGCGAGAAGGGCGCCGAAACGACGACCACCCTGAAGTTCGATGAAATCAAGGAAAAGATGCACGTCGCCGTCACGGCGAACGGGGATGTGGCCGTGGAAGTGAAGGTCGGCCATCACCACCACGGCAAGAAGAAGCCCGCCGCGTAAGCGTCGGAAAACCGAGAACCATCTCCAAACACGCCGGGGCGTTGGTCCCGGCGTGTTTCTTTTTTTCCGCCGCGGGCGGCGAGAATTTGCTTGCGGCCCGCGCCCCGCCGGCCCTACCATACGGGGACGTTCCGCCCGGTCGCGGCGGTCCCGACGATAAGCCCCCTTGAGGTCTCGCATGATTCCGTTCACCTGCCCCTGCGGCAAAGCCCTGCACGCGCAGGACGAGCACGCCGGCCAGACGATGCGCTGCCCTGAATGCGGCCGCGAACTCGACATCCCCGACGCGGCGGGCGTTCAGACCGCCGACGCCCCGCGCTCCCCCGGACGGCCACAGGACGAGGCCGTGCAGGATCGGCCGGATCGTCCCGGCGCGGACGGAGGAGAACGGCCGCGTGCGCCGACGACTAGCGGCAAGGCGATCACCAGCGCCATCCTCGGCGTGTTGTCGTTGATACTGTGCTCCGTGTTCACCGGTCTACCGGCGATCATCCTGGGCGCGCTCGGCCTGCGCGACATCGGCCGCGGTCAGGGGCGCGTGGGAGGAAAAGGGCTGGCGATCGCCGGCATCGTCACCGGCGGCCTCAGCTTCCTGTGTCTTCCGGTGATCTTGATCGGTCTGCTGCTGCCGGCCGTATCGAGGGTACGGGATGCGGCGGCCAGGATCAGTTCCGCGAACAACCTCAAGCAAATCAGCCTCGCCATGCACTCCTACAACTCCGCGACTGGCGCGCTGCCGTCCGCCGCCGTCTGCGACGCTGCCGGCAAGCCGTTGCTCAGCTGGCGCGTCGCCATTCTGCCCTACATCGGGCAAGGAACGCTATACCAGCAGTTCAAAATGAATGAGCCGTGGGACGGGCCGAACAACAGCAAGCTCATCCCGCTCATGCCCAAGACCTACGCCCTGCCCGGCGACACGACTGCCGCGCCGGGCTACACCTTTTACCGCGTCTTCGTTGGCAACGGCGCCGCCTTCGACTGGTGCAAGGGCGCCCACGTGCCCAACGATTTCCCGGACGGCACGGCCAACACGATCCTGGTGGCGGAGGCGGCGACGGCGGTGCCGTGGACGAAGCCAGAGGAGTTAGACTATGACCCCAACGGCCCGCTGCCGGCGCTGGGCGGTCACTTCAGCGCGGGTTTCATGGTGGGCATGGCCGACGGCTCGGTTCGCCTGCTTTCCAAGGACGTCAGCCAGCAGACGCTCCGGGCGGCCATCACGCGCAACGGCGGGGAAGTGCTGGGGCCGGATTGGTAGGCATGATTTGGAGATGAGTTTGCTCTGTTGGAAACTGGGCGAGCGGCGCGGCGTCAGCCCGCCGGTTTAGAATAGCGCCGCGGGACGGGCACGCCACCGGCGGGCTGACGCCGCGCCGCTCGCCCAGTTTCCGACAGAGCAAGACGGGTTAACATGACGTTTTCGGAGCGGATCAACGACCTATACCCCGGAGGCCCGGCATGAACTCCTACCCGTCCGACTCCGGCAATGCTCGGGACGCCGCCGACGTGCTCAGGCACGGGACGATCTGCCCCCACTGTGGTCAAATCCGACCCCACCGCCCCGATCCCTTGGGAGTGAGCCGCCTGGCCGGCTGGAGCGCCGTGCTCGGCCTCCTTGCGTTACTCCTCGGCGGACTGACCGGCCTGCCGGCCGTCGTGCTCGGCGTCCTCGGCCTGCGCGAGATCCGCCGCAGTGAGGGCGGTTTAGCGGGGTCGGGTCGGGCCGTCTTCGGTCTGTTCGCCGGCGGCGTCGGTCTTGCGGCCGCCATCGGGATCGCCCCCTTCCTCTTCCTCCATTACAACGAAAAGCGATCCGAAGAGAATCTGAAGCAGTTGGCCCTGGCGTTCCACGCGCACAACGACTCCACCGGCGCCTTTCCGTCCGCGGCCATTTGCGACGACGACGGCAAGCCGCTGCTCAGCTGGCGCGTGGCCGTCCTGCCGTACATCGGGGAAAAGACCCTATACCAGAAGTTCAAACTGGACGAACCCTGGAACGGGCCGACCAACATATAATTGCTGTCCCATACGCCCTCCATTTACGCCCTGCCCGGCCGGCCGTGGACCGCGCCGGGGTCCACGTTCTATCGGGTGTTCGTCGGCAAGGGGGACGCGCTGGACTGGCAAAACGGCGCCCGGATTCCCGCCGACTTCCCGAACGGCCAGGGCCACACGCTCCTTATCGTGGAGGCGGCGACGGCGGCGCCGTGGACGAAGCCGGACGAATTGCCGTTCGACCCCAATCATCCGCTGCCGCCGCTGGGCGGCCATTACGGCTGGGGGTTTACCGCGGTTCGCGCCGACGCCTACCCGAGCTGGATCTCCGGCGACACGGACCCCGAGGTACTCATCAAGGCCATCCGCCGGTCATCTGTCACGGCCGACGAGGTTCTCGGCAGCTGGTGACGGCGTGTCGGGGCCGCCTGGCTCAGAAGATATAGCGAAACGACGCGTACCATAGATTCTGGACGTTGCCCACCTGGAAGTCCGCCGTGTTCTCCGCCCCGAGTCGGAACTCGAGTTGCTGGCAGGAACTGAACGGCCGGGCCGCCAAGCCCACGTCGAAGATCAACAGTTTGGGTTGGAAGGATTGTTCGCCGATGAACGTGAAGTCGCCGAACGCATAACAGGGCCAATCCCACAAGTCGCGGATCAAGTAGGCGCGGAGCATCAGCCCGGGTTGGAACGCCTGACCGTCGTTGCCGATCATGTCCTTGCTCGGGTAGTAGCCGAAGCTCAGAAAGGTCGCCCTGGCCACGTCGAACCCGGGTTGGCCCAGCTTGGCGTACTCCGGCGATAGGTAATAGCGGTTTTCCACACCGAAGCCGTCGTCGAGGCCGTAAGGCGTCACCAGGTTCGTGCCGCGATTGAGGTTGCTCATGGAGTAGCCGAAGGCGCGCGCCTCCCACGGCCCCGCGTAGTTCCAGGCGGCCCCTCCCGACAGGTCGAACTCGCGTTTGCTGGTGCCCAGAAAACCGTCGCGGGCGTTGGTCACGCCGTACTCGCCCTTCTCTCCCCAGAAACGCATGTCGGCGAAAGCGTAGAGACGCTGGCTCTGCCAAATCCACCAGTTAATGTCCAGGTCCATGCTAAAGTTGGGGTGGTATTCCTGTCCGTTGGGCGCCTCCTTGGGGCCGGCGGGAATGACCCGGAGCGCGGCCAGCCCCCAGGGCGCTTGCCAAGGCGACTCCTCGGCCGGGCACACCTCTTCGGAAGGCGAGTCCTGTTCAGAAGGCGAGGCCGGGGCCGCCATGGCCGGAGCGGTCCCAGGATCGGGGCAAAGCGGCCCGTCCACGGAAGCGGCGGGGGCGCACCCCCCAACCGCGATTTCCTGGGCAGACAGGGGCATCGCCCCCAGCAATCCGAGTAGGCAGGCGGCCGCCGTCGTTCGACGCATGTCATCCCCCCGCAAGTGTGTCCGGCGACGTTTAGGCCCGGAGTAGCGCCCGGCGCCTGTTTTGTTTGAATATCGTCCCGCGAAGGGGCAAGCTGTAACAAAAGTGCCAAAGGGAACGAATGCGCGGGCGGCCGGGCCAGCGTAGGCGAGCGGCCGGCGTAAGCCGGCTGGTGCGTCACCTTTTCCGGGACGCTATGCAACATCAGCCGGCTTACGCCGGCCGCTCGCCTGAATCCCCAGGCGCATCCCTATTCCTCCTTCCCCCCGTTGTAACCCGCCCCGGATGCGGTACAATCCTGTTGCCCACCGCGCCCGTTTCCCACCCCGCTTGGACAGCCTGCCGAACATGCCATTCCTCCATCCCGCCCTGTTGTGGCTCCTGCCGCTGGCCGCCATCCCGGTCGTGCTGCACCTGCTCACCCTCCACCGGCTCAAGACCGTCGAACTGAGCACCTTCCGCTTCCTCTTCGACAGCTACATCCAGCAGCGGCGGCGCATGCAATTCCTCGAAGCGCTGCTCGCCATGCTGCGCACCCTGTTTCTGCTGCTGCTCGTCTTGATGATCGCCGGGCCGATCTTCAGCGCCCACGGCGCCCTGTTCGGCGCCGGCGCCGCCGGCGGCCGCGACGTGGTCCTGCTCGTCGATTGCTCCGCCAGCATGAACGCCCGCAGCGGCGGCCTGTCCGCCTTCGACCGGGCCAAGTCGGCCGCCCTTATCGTCGCCAAGAACCTCGGCGCCGAAGACCGCCTCACCCTCATCCAGGTCGGCGCCGAGCCGCGCGAGCTGTTCAGCCACTTCACTTCCGACGCCAAGGGCATTGAGGAAGAAATCACCGGCCTGCAAACCACCGCGTCGCGCGGCAACGTCTTCGCCGCCCTGATGCACCTGTTCGGCCCCGACGCCTCGAAGCGCACCAATCCGCTCGTTTATCTCTTCACCGACTGCCAGGCCAGCGGCTGGCGCGAGGTCAAGAACCAGGGACTCGAAGGCCTCATCCCCGACAAGACGCCGTTCGTCGTCGTCAACGTCGGCGCCGCCGACGACCTGGCCAACCGCGCCGTGATCGGCGACGCGCCGCGGCGCGGCCGGGCCGTCGCCGGGCTGCCGTATCTGCTCCAACCGCGAGTCGTCAACACCTCGAAAAAGGAGTCGGCCGAGGTCACGATGACCGTGTACATCGAGGACAAGGAGGTGTCGCGGGCCACGCTGACGCTCAAGCCCGGCGAGACGGCCGTGCGCCGCATCCCCTACACGCCGCGCGAGGCCGGCTCCCTGCGCGGCCGTTTCGAGGTGGCCGGCGCCACGGCCGACCGCTTCCCCGACGACGACCGTTACCTGTTCACCCTCAACGTGTCGCCGCGCATCAAGGCCGTGATCGTGGACGGCCAGGTGCCCGGCCAGCCGATCGCGGACGCCGACGAGGCGCATTTCCTGGATACCGCGTTGACCGCCGGCGTCCACGCTCCGCCGGTGGACGGCAAACCGCCGTCGGATGGCGACGACGACTTCCTACGGCCGTTCGACGTGCAGGTGATCCCCGAGGGCGCCCTGACGGCGGACGCGTTGAAGGACGCCCGCGTGGTGGCCCTGGCCAACTGCGGCGGCCTCACGGCGCCGCAGTTCGAGACGCTGCGCACCTACGTCGCCGGCGGCGGCGGCTTGCTGATCTTCCCCGGCGACCGCGTCAACCCGCAGGTGTACGACACGCAGTTCTTCCCCGTGCCCGGCCCCCAAGGCGAACGGCTGACGGCCGCAAGTCTGGAACCGGCGGAAGGCGACCCCGACAAGAGCGACACCTTCGAGCAACTGGGCAAGATCGACTTCACGCATCCGGCCCTGGCCGTGTTCGACAGCCCCGACCCGACGGCGCGGCCCTTAACATCTTTCAGGATCTACAAACGCTTCAAAATCGCCATGCCGGAGAAGAAGGGCAACGCCTGGGGCCTGGCGTGGTTCGGCAACGGCTCGCCGGCCCTGGTGGAAAGCCATCTGGGCGACGGCGAGGTGATCCTGTCGGCGTTCCCGGCCCACATGCGCTGGACGAGTCTGCCGGCGCGGAAGGATTTTACTCCCCTGGTGATGCAGTTGGCGAATCACGTCGCACGGCGGCCGCCGGTGGACGCGCCGTCGGTGGTGCTGGCCGACGGCACGGCGGCGTTCACGGTCAACGGCCTGTGGGGCGACGTGAAGGCGGAGGTCAAGACGCCGACCGGCCGGATGGTGGACCAGCCGTTCGAGCGCAGCGGGCCGCGCCTGCTCGGCTCCTTCACGGAGACTTCGGAGCGCGGTTATTACACGCTGAATGTGAAGAGCAAGAAGCTGGAGCAGGGCAAGGCGGGCGACACGGCTTTCGCGGTGAACCTGTCGCCGGAGGAGTCGGACTTCACGATGGTGGGCGAGGACCAACTGCATGAGCTGTTGCCGTCGGCGAAGCTGACCTACGCGGACGCCTCGACGGACACGAAGCAGGTGCGGAATTTGGTAACGGACGAGAAGAGCGAGGTGGGCCGCGGTTGGTGGGTGGCGCTGCTTTTGGGGGTGATGGCGAGCGAGTTCTTCATGGCGACGTGGGGCGGGCGGCGGAAGAAGGCGGAGGAGGAGGCGCTGGGGACGGAGCGCGTGAATCAGGTGCGGGCGGGGTCGTGGGCTGGAAGCATGGCGGGGGCGAGGGCGAAGTAGCAGCCGGTCGGGCTGCTGCTGTGGCGGTCGGCCAGAGGGTTGCGCGCCGCCTGGGTCCGGGTACACCTGACGACACCGAAGCAAGGAAAAAAGAGAGGATCGCTCGCGGGATCTTGACAGGAGCGAAGGGCGGTGGTTTGCTTGGTGTTTAAGGGGCGCCCGCGAAATCGGCCAACCGGCGCTCGTAATGACCTGATCGGCGCGTGCCATATGCTGACCGGTGCCGGTCAGCATATTCACCAGTTCGGCGGTCTGAGAGGAGACGATGTTGTTCATTCGTCGTGGTGCCTGGGACTATCTATTGTCCGCCGCCAAGGCGGGAGAGTGCCTTCGCGTGGAGTTGCCGGATCGCATGGGTTTCCTCACCGCCCTTTTCGTTGAGGGATCGCACGATGTTGCCGTGTGGCGCGAGTGGAACTCCGACATAGATCAAGTGGAGTTGCTCGGACTAGACTCTGCACGATCCGCGATGAACATCCTGCCCGACGAGTTGCAAGCAGTTTGGGAGCGTCACTACGAGGGCAAGCAAACTCGGGAGCGCGAGTTCCTGGATACTCTCCAGCAGATCAGCCGGTTCGTTGGACAGGGTTTTCCCGTCCCGGACTGGCTTCAACAGGAGTAACCCCGAATCAAAGGGTGACCCATGCAGGAACTTCTTGACCACCTCCGCTCCCGCTTCGGCCAGCCGCTCTCCGATGGAAGAATGCTCGGCCTCCGTTTGGAATCGACAAAGGGAGCAAACCGGATTATTGCGAGAGCTTCGGGTTACGGCGAGTCCAAGCAGGTCGCGATAATCGTCCCGACCGGTGGTGGGTACATCGTGGATGACAGCTGTGGTTCGGCTGTGTATTGCTGGAAGTTTGAAGAGGTGGCCACCGAAATCGAGCAATTGGCTACATACTCGAGTAGATGCTGGAACTGCCGGCAGCCGGTACTGTTGTCAACTACTACTCGCTGTCCAAGATGCAGGCGGTTCGTACTTTGTACGTGTGGGAAGTGCCTGTGTGACAAGTATCCCATTCGGCCTGCTCTCACCCCAGAGGAGGTTGCGGAACTGGCCGGAGAGCTGAACAGGCGCTTCGGGCATCTATTCAAGAAAAAGGATGTTGTTTGAGGCGAAAACGGCTCCTGGAAAAGGTGTTCGCGCAAAGTCTGCCGAAAGCGACAAAAGGGATCGGGAGTCGATTAAATCGACTCCCGATCCCTTTTCCTGTCTCCTTTTCCTGTCTCCCTTTTCCTGTCTCGCCGGATTCCGGGTCGCGTGCCTGAGACGGCCCCTGGCTTCGTGGCAGCGCTTTATCTTCAGGAGACGCCGAGATGAGCATGGCTCCGCTGCCGGCAGCGACTCAGAACGCCTCCATGTTCGACCCGGTTTCGCCGCCCGCGGAATCGATCCGCAATGGTTCCATCCTCGCCCTCCGTTGGAAGGCGCCCGCTCAAGACGGAGACTCCGGCGGGGCGGTGAGTTTTCTTTTCCCCTTTGTCCTGCTTTTCTCTTCCGAGGCCTCTTGCGGGGCTTTTTTCGAGGCGCCCCCGCCAGACTTTCGTCCCTCCTCCGTCGGCTTGAGGGGAAGAGGCTCCTGGTAGATGAAACGCCAGTTCTCTTCGATTTGCGGCCGGATCGAGGGTTCGTCGAGAAAAACTCTTCCGTCCGCCAGCAAGCGCTGCCGAGCGGTTTGCTTGTCGAGAATGCGGGCCAGCACCCGAATGTCTTGCTTGTGCTTCTCGCGTTTGCTTGAGAGCTTGCTGACGAAGATGTCGTACTCGTCCACGAGGTAAACGCGCAGGCCGCCGTAGTCTCCCAAATACTGTCGCCGCTGCTCCCAGTGGGTCGGGAGATAATGCGACTGCATGTGCGTCAGCTTCAGGCCGTAATCGTCCTCGATTTTTTTGACGACCGCCCGCTGTTTCCTGATCTCCGGTGGGACTTCGTTCACGAAGTCGATGTCCGCCGTCGGCCGGGCCGTCATGCCCTTGATTAGAGTCGGGATCGAACCGGCGATGTTGACTTCAACTCGATGGTGTACTTTCCTTCCGAGCAGATCGAAGATTTGCTTTATTTCGGTTGAGCCGATGCTGGCCACCAGTCGCCTCCGGATAAAGGGGAAGCCGACCTCTCCCAGGTCTTCCTTCAAGATCCGCCTGATTGTTTCGCCCGTCGCGCTTGTGGCCAGCCAGCGGCGGAACTTCTCGGTCCCCCAGAAGGATCGCATGGCCCTGGCGGCGTCTCGGACGAGCAGCCGGGTCCGAAAATCGGGGGCGGGGGCGTCCCGGAGGTCCAGCTCGATCGCCCGCGCCAGTCGATCCGCGTCAATGTACGGTTGGCCCCAAATAAGCTCCCACGGGTCGGAGCACCGCCCGGCCTCCCGCTCTTTGCTCGGACCTTCCGCACGGCCTGGTTTGGCATTCATGGGTCGGCTCCTCCCCTTCACTATAGGGAGTTTTGCCGGCGCCTCCCTCGCCGCCCTTCTCCCCGGCCGCAGTTTGGAAACGCGCCGGCGAAATGTGTACAACGAACTCCACCTAACCGCCCGGACCCGGAACCGCGAGGAGGCGAGTCATGAAGAAATCCCTGTTGATCGTCGTTTCAATCCTGGCGTTCGCCTGCGCCGGCCGGACGGCGTCCGCCGACGAGACGCCCTGGTTGTGGGTCTACGCCCCGACCAACTTCCTGGTCAACGAAAACGCCGATCACCTCATCGACCTGATGAAGCGGGCCAAGAAGGCCGGCTACACCGCCTTCGTCGTCTCGGACACCAAATTCGCCCGCCTCGCCGACCACAACGGCGACCGCCCGCCCAGCTACTTCGACAACATGCGCCGCACGGCCAAGGCCGCCGACGAAATCGGCATTGAGATCATCCCCATGGTCGGCTCCTTCGGCTACTCCAACGACATCCTCCAGAACGATCCGAACCTCGCCGAGGGATTGGCCGTGCGCGACTGTCCCTTTGTCGTCCGCGACGGCAAGGCCGCGCCCGAGGACGCCAACCTGCTCCCGGCCGGCGATTTCGAGACCTTCAAAGGCGACAATCCGGCCGGCTGGGATTATGTGGACGGCCCCGGCAAGTCCGCCTTCGCCGATGCGGAGGTCAAGCACGGCGGCAAGCGGTCGCTGCGGTTCGAGAACTTCAAGGCCGGCAACGAGTCCGGCAACGCCCGCGCCATGAAAAAGATCGCCGTCCAATCGTGGCGACAATACCACCTTAGCCTGTGGCTGAAGACGCGCGACGTGGACCCGATCGGCGACCTGCACGTCGCCGTCATGGCGCCGGACGGGCACGAACTCAACTACGCCTTCCTCGGCGCCAAGGCGACGCAGGATTGGACGCAAGAGCACGTCGTCTTCAACAGTCTCGGCAACGACAGCATCACGGTTTCGATGGGCCTATGGGGCGGCCGGCGCGGCGTCTTCTGGCTGGATGACGTGGAACTGCGGCCGGCCGGCGGGATCAACCTGCTCCGCCGCGAGGGCTGTCCGCTGCGCGTGACCAACGAGGACGGCGGCGTCGAATTCACGGAGGGCAAGGACTTCGAGCGCTGGACCGACCCGAAAATGGGCGTCGTGCCCTGGCCGGGCAACTACGAGGTCTACCACGCCGTACCGCCGATCGTCGTGGCCAAAGGTTCCCGGATTCACGACGGCGACCGGCTCAAGGTGTCCTACTACCACACGCAGACCGTCTACGACGGCGAGGTCTGCTGCTGCCTGAGCGATGACCACGTGTTCAAGTATTTCGAGGACACCCTCAAGGGCATTAACAAGGTTTTTCATCCTAAAAAGATCTTCGTGAGCCACGACGAGATCCGCCTGGCCAACCAGTGCGAGTTGTGCCGCTCGCGGAAGTTGACGGCCGGCGGCGTCCTGGCCGACCACGTCCGGCGTTGCGTGAAGCTGATCCACGAGGTCGTGCCGGACGCCGAGGTCATCGACTGGAACGACATGTTCGACCCGTATCACAACGCGGTGGACAAGTATTATCTGGTCGGCGGCACGCTGGCGAAGTCGTGGGAGGGGCTGGACAAGTCGGTCATTGTGGCCAATTGGAACTCCGGCAAGGCGGCGGAGTCGCTGAAGTTCTTCGCCGGCCGCGGCAACACGCAAGTCATTGCCGGCTACTACGACACGGACGACGTGAAGGCCGAGGTCGGTCACTGGGCGGAGGCGGCGCATGGCGTGACCGGCGTGCGCGGCTACATGTACACGACCTGGCGGAACGACTACAAGGATTTGGAGAAGTACGCCGAGGCGGTGCGCCAGGCGACGGGCGGCAAGGACGCGCGGCCCTGAACCCGACTCTTCTTGCACTTGCGGGAGCTATTAATTCGGAACACGGCGTTCCTTGCGGTAGAATAACATGATCGGCCCAACCCGGAGTCGCGCCATGTCCACCGTCACCCTCGAAGAAGCTCAGGCCCACTTGCCCCGATTGATCGACCAACTTCGGCCGGGCGAGGAGATCGTCATCACCCGCGACCACAAGCCGGTGGCAACGGTTCGCGCCGTGCAGCCGGCCCCCCGCGAGGCGCCCCGGTTGGGGACGCTGAAGGGGACGATCCTGCACGTCGCCCCGGATTTTGACGCGATCCCCGAAGGCTTCGAGGACTATTTGCCGTGAGGCTGTTTCTCGACACCCACGCGTTGCCGTGGTTCGCGCCGTAGGAGGTTAACCCATGACCCTTCAACTCCTGTTGCCCCCCGACCTGGCGGAGCGTTTGCGCCAGGAGGCCGAGCGTCGGGGACAGCCCCGCGAGTCGGTGGCGATACAGCTACTCACGGAGCATCTACCGCCGCCCCCGGACGAGCGCCGGGCCGCCGCCGTCGCCATGCTGAACCGCTGGGGCGAAGAAGACGCGAAGTTGCCGCCGGAAGATGCGGCGGCGAATAGCGCCGTGCTACGCGCCCTCGACGAGGACCGGCCGTCGTACCGTAAACTGTTCGCCGACATTCTGAAGGACGACCCGCGATGACGCGCGCGGTGCTGCTGGATTCCGCGCCGCTTGGGCTTCTCACCGCGCCGCCCCGGAGACCCCAGGCTCTGGCGTGTTGGCAATGGCTCGCGGGATTGATCGCCGCGGGGGTGCGCATTGTCGTCCCTGAAATAACCGATTACGAATTGCGGCGGGAGCTTCTTCGGACGGCCCACGCGGCGAGTATTCGGCGACTCGACGCTCTCGCGCAGGCGACGGAATACCTGCCCCTCACAACGGCGGCCATGCGCAAAGCGGCCGAACTGTGGGCGCTGGCCCGGCAACAGGGCTGGAGAAGGGATCGGGAGTGCTCTGTCGAAAACCTCCTATCGCTGAGGCGAGCGGGGTGCGTAAGCCCCCTGATCTAGAATAGCGCGTCGGGACGGGCGAAGAATCAGGGGGCTGACGCCCCCGCTCGCCCAGGTTTTCGACAGAGCAGGTCGGGAGTCTTATAAATGACTCCCGACCCCCGCTCTGCCTCGAAGCCGTGAGGCTGGTCAGCGGAAAAAGTACATAGGAAAGGGGACGGGAGTCAGCGACATGGACTCCCAACCCCTTTGCGTCTTCTCCGCAGCCAGTCGTAAGGAGATGCCGCCGCCCTGGCCCCTCGCTTGGAGAGAACCTGCGGACCAGCCGGCGCGTCCGTCAAGCAGCAGAGGCTGCCGGAAGCCCGCCGTTCGGTTCAGGAGATCGTGTCGTGGGCGTCTTCTCTCTCCAAAGCATCGAGGCTCTCGCCGACGTCATCACGGGCGGCGGCGGCTACGACGCCGCCCCACCCATCGGCCTGTACCGCTCCGGCCCGAAGCTCGTCGCGTTCTTCCGCAACTTCGGCCTGAAACTTGAGGTCGTGTCCCGCGTCCCCTCCGTGCGTCAACTCCTGGACGATGTCAACGAGCGGCCCGACGGCCGCAAACTCCTCGGTCAGATCGTCGAGCGCGTGACCGACCAGCACGACTTCGTGGACGAGCCACAGAAGCTGAAAGCCGTGGTCGAATACTTGAACCGGCGCCTGGTCCTCGACGGGTTCGAGGTCCGGCAGGTGGGCCGCTCGTACCGGCTGATCGGCACGACCGTCGAGACGCCGGCCGCCCTGGCGCTGCGTGAACGCATCGAGGCGCTCGACCTGGACTCCGTGCAGCGGGACTTCGAGCGGGCGATAAAGGAGGGCGACCCGGAGGACGCCGTCACAGCCGCCTGCTCGACCGTGGAGAGCGTCTGCAAGTGTCTGCTGGACCTGATGGGCCAGCCCTACCCGGCGAAGCAGGACGTGGGCGGCCTGACGCGGGAGGTGAGCCGACACCTGAACCTGTCGCCCGACCGCGCCGACATCGCGCCCGACATCAAGCAGATCCTGGGCGGCCTCGCCTCCGTCACGGGCGGCATCGGGGCGCTGCGGACCCACGCCGGCGACGCACACGGTCGGGGCAAGGGGACGGCCAAGGTGGACGCGAGGATCGCCCGCTTGGCCGTCCACGCGGCCAGCACCGTCTCGCTGTTCTTGGTTGAGACCTGGCAGCGGACGGCAGAGAAGGCGAGGGCGGAGGCGGGCAAGTAGCCCGCGGCCTGCGTGGCACGGTCAGAGGACCGCCCGTCGGAATGCCGCCCACTCGCCTGGCGGTCGGTACGCGGCGGAGGCGGGCACACCTCCGCCAGCCCAGGAGGGCGATCACGAATAGATCATGGGCGGGGCGTAGCCGTGCGACTCCAGTTCCTTGCGCAGCCCGCCTTCCCACCGCTTCCTGAGCCGGGCCTTGTGTTCCCGGCCGACCGGCCACCACCATTCCGTGTATCGCCATCGGTCGGTTCTCGTCGGGCTGGCGACAGGCTCCCCCGTCAGGAAGTGGAACGCCTTCTCGGTCATTGCCGTGGCGCGGGCCACCTCAAGAGGTAATGCGTCTTCAGAAATCCCGTGCCTCACCTCGACGCAGTACTTCATGGTCTCCAGGAAGGTGCCGATGCGGAAACGGAACGGCGGGTGCGTGTAGCCGCACAGGTCCGTGCCGGCCAGCGGCACGTCAGTGAACACGCGGAAGAAGGAGAATACGGCGAACAGCATTCCCCCCAGGATGGCCTCGTAGGTCTGGAGGTGAGGGTTCCGTGGGCGCAGGCGATTCGCCCAGAGGTACACGAGGTCAGTGCCGAACCAGGCCGCCCCTGTGTCTGCGTCGTTCTCCATCGCCTGCAACGTGATCGCCTCGTCGGGACCGACCGGCGCGTTGCCGAGTTCCGCGAGGAAGGGCGCGCGGCGGGCGCGGTAATCGACGTGGCCGTTCCGGATATGCGTCAGTTCATGGAAGAGCAGGACGGCGAACGCCGCCACGGACAGGAACTCGCAGTAGTCCAGCCGGACGGGATCCCGCGGAGGCGTCGTACCGTTTTTGAGGCTGGCTTCCAGCAGCGCCGGGAGGACTGGTTGGCCCAGTCGAGGGTGTTCCACGTCGTTCCGTGGGTCGCCGATCTCAGGCAGGATCCGGCGGTCTGACAGCATGCGCCCGAAAAGGAGCCGCATCCCCAGGACGGCCCCCGCCGTGACGCCGATGAAGTGCCAGCCCTTGTGGGCGAAGGCGCAGGCGTTGACCTCGTTCGCGGCGATGAAGTCGAAGTAAATGGGCGGCAGCCTGGGGTGGTTGGAGCGCACCGCCCCGATCAGTTCTTCAGCCCCCGCCCTTAGCCTGGCGAGGTAGGTCGCCGTGCCGGCGGGCAGTACGGCCGAGTCGAGTCGGCCGCCAAGAAAGGCTGTCGCCTCATGAAACAGGTCTGCGCTCACGTTTCGCCTCCCCTCTCGTATCGCTTCGGTCGGTCCCAGTTTGGCGACTTACACTTCGGACACACCCGCGGACGCTCCCGCTCGCGCGTGATCCACTCGTGCCCGCACCGGCACCGACAGCTGAACACGATGACCTCCACGGCCCCCAGCATCCCCGGAGGCAGGTTGACTTTCTTCATGCCCTCGGACATGACCGACCTCCCTACCAAAGTCTCTATTGCAGTATATACCTCGCTACACGACCGTGTCAACGGCGGCGCATGGAATCGCCGCGTCAGCGACCGCCCGCGAGCCGCCCGACGGCACCCGCCTCCGACGCCTTTTTTCCCACCTAGGGTCTGGCACTGCGGAGCCGGCCGATGTACGATCTGGGTGTGCATCCGGCACCGAGCGGAAAGGGGTCGGGAGTCCTTCTCCCGATCACTTTTCCACCTCCGGGGATACCGCGGGCGAAGGCACGATAGTTCCTCACCGGCGTTCCTATTGCCCTGCCCATATCTCCGTGGGGCATGGTATTCTGAGGGCTTGCCCCCACCGCCCCGGAGTTCGGCCCCTGTTCCCGATGACCCCGCCGGCGAAGGCGCTTCGGAAAGGGCCGCGGGCGACAGGCCACGGCGCCCGGATGCCGGAGCGTGCCGCACGACGCCCATGAGGGTAAGGCCGACAGACCCCCGTCGCGCGCCGTGACGG
>Ga0182024_10002735_pt1 | contig 43339 bp, 30 predicted proteins | sample P32metaG_FD_120480 | JGI IMG/M metagenome (GOLD analysis project Ga0182024, IMG submission 120480) | Permafrost microbial communities from Stordalen Mire, Sweden - P3-2 metaG (Illumina Assembly) | ecosystem: Environmental > Terrestrial > Soil > Wetlands > Permafrost | place: Sweden: Stordalen... | reverse complement strand
TCGGTTTCTCCGTGTCGGGCACAACTTCGGAGACTCTCCTCCTGCGCGGAATCGGCCCGGCTCTCGCGCAATATGGCGTCTCCGTTCCGCTCGCAAATCCGCAGCTGACCTTGTACGACAGCCAGGGCGACATTATCGCGAGCGACACCGGATGGTGCAATGCGCCGCAACCGGGTTCCTCAACAGTTGCGGCCGTAATCGCTCCGGCCATCGCTCAGGTCATGAGCAGTGTCTATGCCTCCGCTCTGCCCGCTGATTCGGCGGATTGCGCAATGGTTGTGAACCTTCCTCCCGGAGTCTACACAGTCCAGCTCAGCGGGATAAACGGCTCGACCGGCGTTGGGCTTGTGGAGGCGTACGACGTGCCTTAAGGGCTCGAACCTTTACATGCGCGTCTATTTCCGCAGTGTCCACCGCTGATGAGGATCAAGTCTCCAGCGAAGGACGAATGGGATCCGGGGAGGGGAGGATTTTCTGCGAACTCCACCGATCCTCGGCTCAGGCTCCGACGGCTGCAGATGCTTGCCGGCGCAATTGCACTCCTCGTGCTTGCGTTCGCCATTCCTTTCTACGAGCTCGCCCGATTGGCCGAGTCGAGCCAGCTTTTTTCCTATATCCCGCTTATTCCACTCGTCAGTGCCTGGCTGATTTGGACGGATCGCGGCAAATTTCGCTGGGATTCAAACCCCGACCGCCGCCTCGCCTGGATTCCCCTTGTTATTGGGCTTGGCCTTGCAGCTTACGGTTCCTTGGTGAGACCGGGCTTTGATCTTGCGCAGGTCGATTGTCTGGCGCTGATGATGCTGTCATTCGTTTGCCTTTTGGTCGGACTGACATGGCTGGTCTTGGGAACCGGAGCGATGCGCTCGCTCGCTTTCCCGTTGGGCTTCCTGATTTTTTGCATTCCGTTTCCGACAGCCCTGTTAAATGGCATGGAATACTTTCTCCAGCACGCTTCCGCCGACGTCGCCCACGTCCTTTTCTGGATCTCGGGAACGACGTTTGCCCGCAGAGGACTGCTGTTCTATTTGCCCGGAATCACGATCGAAGTGGCTCCCGAATGCAGTGGAATCCATTCAACCTGGGTTCTTTTCATAACCAGCGTTCTCGCGGGCCAGCTTTTCCTCCGATCGCCATGGAAACGGATCCTCCTCTGCGCCGCCATACTCCCGCTGGCGCTGATCCGAAACGGAATCAGAATCCTGACAATCGGCGAACTCTGCATCCATATCGGCCCCGAAATGATCGACTCATACATTCACAGGCATGGAGGCCCGATCTTCTTTATCGCCTCGCTCATTCCGTTTTTCTATTTCCTGCGCTATCTGCGCAGGACTGAAACTGTTCGATAAATTGCTGGCGGCCTTGGCGGATCAATTGATCGGCTGCGAGGAGAGGGAAGGGCCCTGCGCGTTGCCTTTCAACTCGTCGAGGACGCGCTTCGCCTCGTCGGATTCCTGATCGGAGAGCTTAAGTCCGAGAGCGCGCTCGAGTTCCGATTTGCTAGCGTCCGTCTCCTTCAGGTTGTAATGGCTCATCCCCAAGTAATAGACCGATTCGGCGTCGCCCGGCTGTCCGCGCAGGCTCTCTTCGAAGAGACTCGCCGCCTTGCTGTAGTCCGCGCGCCGATAATCCACTATCCCAAGGGTCTTTGCCACTTCAGGATCGGTGGGGAATGCTTCCCTGGCCTTCGACGCCATATTGTACGCCTTTTCGTCCTCGCCGGTGCGCTGAACATAGATCCGGGCGAGCTGACGAGTTGCCGGCGAAAACAGCGGATCCTGCCCGAGGACCTGCTCATACAGTTTGCTCGCGCCGGAAGCGTCGCCCTCCTGCTCTTTCGCAAGACCGGAAACCATCAATGCGGGCATATATCCCGGATCCGTCGCTAAAATCTTTGCGGCCTCGCCTGCTGCCGATTCGGCCGAAGCCGGGTTCCCGCTTGCTTCCAGCATCGCGGCGAACCGATCCGCCTCGCCCCTGCTTGTGAATGTACCCGTGCCGCCTCGCGCGGCGCTCAGGGCCTGTTCCGCATCCGTAATGCGCCCGACACTGTAGTCCGCCAGGGCGAGGTTGTACATGAGTTCGGAATCGTGGGGCAGTCCCCGCGCCCCTTCCTCCAATAGATCGAGCGACCATTGATAATCGCCGGTCTGGTAGACCAGCTTCCCGAGCATTGCGGAAATGTTCGGGTCGTTCGGCGCTAGCTCATGAGCGGACTTTGCCAGTTCGCGGGCCTTGGCCGGATTGTGCAGCGGTCCCGCGTAAAGCCGCGCCAGTCCCAGCATCGCTTGCAGATTCTGCGGAGCGGACTTTAAGGCGGATTCGAAAGCCGCGGCTGCCTCCGTCGCCGAACCGCCCCGCGATTGGAGCGCGGCGAGCCGGACGGCGACGACGGGGTCATTTGGATCCGCTTTCGCCCATTTTTCCAACTCATCGCGCGCTTCCGGCCCAACCGTCGCCGGATCGATCGCCAAGACCGCGAGCCGGTTTTTCACCTTCTCCGTCAAGGTTGCATCCGCGCTTGTCGTAGCGGAGTGTTCGAACGCCACTCGCGCCGATTGTTCCTCACCCAGCATGTAATGAGCCAGACCCTGATGGTACGCCACGGTCGCGTTCTCCGGCTGCTGGCCGGCGCTCTCCTGAAACAGGTCGAGGGCTCCGTGATAATCGCCTTTCTTGAATAAAACCCATCCCAGGGTATCCGCGACATTGCCGTCCTCCGGCGCGGCTTCCCGGGCGCGCTTTGCGATCTCGTAGGCTTCGTCGAGCTTTCCCAGGTCTTCGGCATCGATATAGGCGAGATTGTTGAGCGCCGGGCCGGATTTGGGGTTGGATGCAAGCACCTTGCGATAATCTGCGGCAGCTTCCTGGAACTGGCCCAACGCGGTGTGTATTGCGCCGATCTGAAGCTGTGCAGTCACGCTCTTGGTCTTGTCGACAAGGACAGCCAGCTCGTCCAACGCCTCCTTCGTCTTATGGGTGGCCAGATAAAGCCGGGTGAGCGCCAAATAGGACTGCTGGGCGTCGGGCTCCAGATCCACCGCTTTGCGGAGATCGGATTCCGCTTGATCAACCCTCTTCGCAGCAAGATCGATTTCCCCTTTCAGGTACCAAGGGGCTCCCGATTTTGGATATTTGGTCATCAGGTCTTGGACCCGGTTGGCGGCCGCGCTTTCATGCTTCTCGTCAAGATCGAGCTTCACGAGCATTTCGAGGGCCGGGAAATAACTGGGGGCAATTTTCACCGCATCTTCGAACGCCTCGCGCTCCTCCGGTTTCCGCCCCGCCTGGCCCAAAACGATGCCGGCGCGATAGCGCGGCTCCGGATCCTTCGGAAACGCCGCCGCCATGCGCTGATAGACCCGAAGCGCCAAAGCCTGATTTTTCTTCGTTAGATAGGCCTGCGCCAGCCCCAAATACGCTTCCCTAACTTGCGGCGACCGCTCCAGAATCGGATTCAGCAATACAACCGCCGCCGCCGCGTCTCCTTTCCGGATGTTGAGTTCGGCCAGCAGAAGGATCGCTTCGTTGTAATCGGGCGCGAGTTTGATCGCCTCGTTTAGCTTGTCAGCCGCGCGCGTCATATCACCTGACCGCACGTAGGCGGCCGCGAGCTCGAACTTTACCTGGGGCACGCGCGGGTAGAGATCCTCGGCCTTCTTCAAATCGGCCACCGCTCCCGTCGGGTCGTTTCGGGCCATCTTCAAGATGCCGCGCTCGGTCACGGCGTCGTAGTTTGTCGAATCGCGGGCGAGGATAGTCTGGATTTCAGCCGCGCAGTCGTCATACCGGCGCTCCCCATAGGCCAGCTTCATCGTGTAGACCCGGGCCGGAATGTAATCAGGGGCCTTCTCGGAAAGCTCCGCCAGGTCTTTTTTCGCTTGGGCGGCATCTCCGGACCGCAGCCTGAAGTCTATGTCGCGCAGCCGCACGGCCGAGCGCAGGGGGGCAAGCTGCGCAGCGTTGCGAAATGCCTCGCCGGCCTGTTTGGTGTCGTGCTGAAGGAGGAGAATCTCGCCGAGATCCCCATAAGCTGTTCTCGATTTCGGGTCGAGCGTGATGGCTGCCCTGGCTTCCTTCTCAGCTCCGGTCAAGTCGTGCTTCATCAGAAGCATTCGGCCGAGAACCAAATGGTAACCGGCGCAGTCTTTATTTGAGCTGCGGAGCTTCTCTACAATCTCGGTCGTTTCGGTCTGCTCCGCGGAAGTTCGGGTGGTGTTCGACAGAAGGAGGAGTGCCTCCTCGTTCGATGGATCGCGGTCCAAGACAATCTTGGCCGCATCGCGCGCCTCCTTGATTCCGCGCATTGTAAAATACGCCTCGGCGAGCTTGACCTGCGCTGCCACGTCTTTCGGATCGAGTTCAACCGCCTTCTTTAGATATGAATAGGCTTGGTTCGGACGGCCATCGTCCAGATAAATAATTCCAAGCTGTCGGATGGCTACCGGATTCAGCGGCACCAATTGGCGCGCCCCGGTGTACTCTACCTCGGCCTTTACGTAGGCCTCCGCCTCGAAATCCTTATTCGCCTGGGCTAGCCGCCGCTCAAAGCGAGCCTGCCGGCTGCAGCCGCCTCCAATGAAGACGGCCAAGACGAGGGCAAAAAGCGCTAATCGGCCCAGACTATCGCGTGATGCGCGATTCGAATAAGGACGAATATCGCCGTTCTTAGAACCAGGAAAACTTCTGCGGAACATGGATTATATCGCCGGGCTCGAGGTAAAACAGATCTTTCTGCTGCCCGTCGAAGACACTTTTCAGGTCCAAAGTGAGGTAGGTATAGGTCTTGCTGTCGCCCTTGTGCCGCAGCACCTGCACGTGCCTCATATCCGCCATGGCATAATTGAAGCCTCCTGCCTCCATGATTGCCTCCATAATCGTGATCGGATGATCGGTGTCGATCTGACCCGGCTTCCCGACCGGCCCGTCGACATACACGGAGAAAGTGGACTTAATTACGCTTACCTGAACCTCTTTCGTCAATAATTGGTCCCCGATCTTTGCCAGAATCTGATTCTGAAGCTCCGTCGGAGTGAGCCCCACAGCGGACATTTCGCCGACGATCGGCAGCGTGATTTTCCCATCCCTACGAATATCCTGGGAGGCCACGTCCAGATTAGGGGCTCCGGGAAAGCTGACGTGGATCGTATCACCTTCCCGTAGAGTGATTTCCGCATGTTGCTCTTCCAAGGTCGAGGTGGGCTGGGGCGTAGTCTCGCAACCCGTCAGTCCGCCGAGAATGCCCGTCGCCAGCAATGCGATAAGGTATTTGTTCATCGTTAAAGTCTACTAATCGGGCTTTGGGATGCCAAGTTTATCCATAAGTTCATAAAACGTCGGCCGGCTCACCCCCAATTCCGCGGCCGCCGCGGTGATCTTTCCACCGTGCTTGCGCAGCGATTCCTTCACCATGTCGCGCTCCAAAGCTTCGCGCGCCTCTTTTAGCGAAGCTTGCTGGTTTGCAGCTCCCGCGGAGCTCAATTCGAGATCCTGCGCGGTCACGCGCCGATTGCTGCTCATGATCACCGCCCGCTTCACCCGATTTTGCAGTTCCCGGACGTTTCCCGGCCATTCATAGGCCCGGATTGCGCGCAACGCCTCGGCTCCAAACGAGATCCCGTTCTTGCCTACTTCCGTGGCAAACTGCTGCAGGAGCGTCCGGGCCAAGAGATTCGCATCGTCCCCGCGATCCCGGAGCGGCGGCAACTGAACCTGCACGACCGCGAGCCGGTAGTACAAATCCTCGCGAAACGTTCCATCGGCCATTCGCTTTTTTAAGTCGGCATTCGTCGCCGCGATCACCCGCGTATCGACCCCGATCTCCTGGCGTCCTCCGACCCGCTCGATTACCCGCTCTTGCAAAAATCGCAACAATTTGACCTGAAGCGCCGGCGATAGCTCTCCGATTTCGTCCAAAAAGAGGGTCCCCCCATCCGCGCTCTCGACCCGCCCTTTGCGCTGGGCGTGCGCCCCGGTGAATGAACCCTTTTCATGCCCGAAGAGCTCGCTTTCCATCAGATTTTCCGGAATCGCGCCGCAGTTGATTGCGACAAAGGGTCCGTCTTTCCTGTTGCTGCGCCGGTGAACGGCCCGCGCGGTCATTTCCTTGCCTGTGCCGCTCTCCCCGAGAATCAAGACCGGCGCGTCCGTCGTCGACACCTTCCGGATGGAACTGAAAACGGCCTGCATCGGCGTGCTTGTGCCGAGGAGCCCCTCGAACGAATCGCCCTGGACCCGCTCCTGCATATCCCGGTACTCCCGCTCGAGTTTCGCCACATGGAAGCATCGCTTGAGAAGAAACTTGAGTTCGTCCATCTCAAGCGGCTTTCCCAAAAAATCGTAGGCCCCCGTTCCGATCGCCTGAAGAGCGATCTCCTTTTCCCCCTGGCCCGTGATCACGACGACTTTCACCGTGCTGTCCAATGCCACGAGCTCCGATAATGCTGCCAGCCCTTCAACCGGCGCCCCCGGATTGGGCGGCAGCCCCAAGTCCAGAAGTACTACCGCAGGATGGCCCGACCGGAACGCTTCCAGCGCAGATGCGCGATCGCCCGCCATCACGATCTCGTATTCGCCCGCCAGGGCCCATTTCATCTGGGTGCGGATCTCCTCGTCGTCGTCGACGATCAGCAACTTGGGTTTCATTCGGCTTTTGTTTTGGCTGGCAGGAAGACCTGGAATGTCGTTCCGGCGCCCGGCTGGCTCTCAACTGCGATCCGTCCACCGTGAACTTCCACGATCATCTTACTTTGAAACATGCCGATGCCGAGCCCGTTTTTCTTCGTTGTCTGGAAAGGCCGAAAGAGCGAGCGCTGGATGAAATCCGGATCCATCCCGCACCCGTTGTCGCGGACCTTGAGCACGATCCAGCCGTTTTCCTGTCCTGTCGAGATCCGAACCTCTCCGGCTCCGGACATGGCTTCCTTCGCATTTAGCACCAAATTGGTGATGACCTTCCCGATTTGCTCCCGGTCCAGCGTCACTTTGGGCAGTTCGGACATCTCTCTCACGATCGAGAACCCCGGCTCCGAGTCCAAACCCACCACCGCCTCCGCCACGACCTCGTTAAAATCCGACATAGCCGGCCGGATCTTCAGCTCATGCCTGAGCACGCTCAAACGCCCGATGACGTGGTTTATATGTGCGACCGACTTTGAAGCCCCCCGCAGCGCATCCTCCCTGAAAGCCGGATCATCGAAATGGACCGGCATGTTTTTCAGCATCAAGCTCAAGGTCGATGCCGCGTTCTTTAGGTCATGCACGAAAAATGCCGCCATTGCCTGAAATGCTTCCATCTCTTTTGCCTGCAAAAGCTGCTGGGCCAACTGCACATTGAGCAGATTTGCGGTCGCGTGGTCGCCGACGCACTTGAGCATGTCGAAATCCTGCGTGGAAAACGGCACTCCGCCTACACGGTCTCCCAGCACCATCAGGGCGATGACCTGACCCTGCGCAATCATTGGCAGGCAAACCCGGTTTTCCTTTCTTGGAAATTCGCACGGATGGGCCCGCCGCAATAGAACCGCGAAATGATCCCGGTTCGTCTCGATATCCACGGGCTCCGGATGCTTCAGAAAATATGTCATGACTTCGCCTGCTTCGGCCCGCGACAAGGCCAGATCCCGCCCCTTCGCCTCAGACAGGAACGTCGATGCCGCCAGAGCCAGCAACTCGTTCGAGTCATCTACAATCCAAAGTGCGACCGAGAGGCATTGGAAAACGTCGGCCGCCATCTTGACGAGCGAACGGCAGAGTCCGGATTGATCGACCTGGGACGCCGTTCCCTCGGTGAACTTTCGCCACACCATACGGTAATCGTAAAGCGGCCGCTGGAAATGCCGGCTCACAAACCGCCCCAGCCTCATTCGGAGGCGGTCGGATTGCAGCAGGGCGACCAAAAGCACCAGCGAAACCAGTACCAGCAGCGACGCCCGCACAAACTCATCGCTTCCTCCCCAAATCACCACTGCCTTGGCCGACAAGCCGACGATCAACAAATAGACTCCAGCCAGCAGAATTGTCACCGAACCCTGCAGGACCGCTTGGGACGGATAGACGTCCAGGTCGATCTTGCCCGCGCGGAAAAGCGACCGCAGGGCAAGGGCCGCGGCCACCACGACAGCCCCGGCATTCAGGTATTCGAACGAGAGATAGGTGCCCCGAAAAAGCAGTGCCTGGCTCGCCGTAAAGACCCGCACGACCAGGATCAAACCCACAGCCAGCAGCATGAACTTGATCCGCCACCGCATCGTCCCAACGGATGCCCGGAATGTGCGCTCCAGATTCGTGAGAATCAGGATCGCGCTGGCCAGAATGAGGACGTTCAACGCGATGCCCGACCATCCCACTACGAACAGCGGGCTTGTGCCAATGCCGCCGATTTTTACGGACACGACGAGTTGTTCGCGGAACAAAAGCGCGAGGCCGATCGGAATGACAAATGCAGAGCCTACCAGCCAGCGCCACCTCGCCAGAAACTCCCTCGCATTTCCCCGGGCATAGCAAAGGCTGAAAAGCAGCCAAGTTCCGGGCACTGCCGAGGCAGCCGCCAGGCTCCATTGCTGCCACTCCAGCATGTCCCACACCGACAATCCAGAAACCGCTGCTCTCGCGACGCAAATCGCCTCAAACGCCAACGCGAGCATGCCCGCAGCAAACGCCCAGTCCACGGCGCTACGCCGCCGCGCCAATACGGCAAAACCCAGAACAGCGGCGCACAAGGCGCTGATCAGGGGTAACTGGGAAAGGACGCTCATCGAAGCCGGAATCCGGGGCTAAACTATGTTGTGCCTTGTCCCGGCGACAGAAAAAAAAGAGCTGCACCGGACCACGCCGGTGCAGCTTAGAAGAGAGGTAATTGAGAAGCCAGCTTACACCATTGCTGATTTGCGGCGCAGGGCGAAGGCCCCCAAAGCAACCCCGGCGAGGCCGAGAACGATTAGGAGGGCGGTGGTGCCGCTATCCGGAACATTGGGAACATAGACGGGCGATCCTTGCCAGGTGCCACCGTCGTTTGCATATGTAGTTCCTTGGAAAGGATTATCAGTCGAATCAAACGAAAACGTTAGGGAGTCAAGGGAAACGTCGGTGCTCGAATTCGCGGTCTGCCAACTCACGACGGTCCCGGCTCCGCCTATCCCGCCCGTAAAACCAGCGGGATTCGTAATATTGGAAATGCTGGAACCAATAACACCTTGGACGGTGAAGTCCTCAACACTTGGTGCTGACGCTGATACTGTGTATGAATACAGATCTAACCCGGCAGTGCCGGTGGTAGAAACAGTGGAGGTAACAGTATACGAAGTAGGAGTACTGGAGCCTAAGGTTTCGGTGACCGTGGTAGTTTCGGTATCGATAATTCCAGCCTGCGCCACAGACGCCACCAAGGCGACTCCGGCCGTTATTCCGATTGTTTTGAATAATGTCTTAAGGGATATGCCCTTGATGGATTCGAGTTTCATGTTAATTGCCTCTCTTTTATGCTTTCGTACTTATTTGAGTGAAGTGGTTATCTGATCTTGCTGGCCCCTACTCAAGCACCGTTTGTGCCAGCGCCAAAAACTGGAAGAAGAAGTTTTGTAAACATCATATAATCAATTTGTTAAGATTATCTAAAGTTTTCTGCTGTTCCGCTGAGTTGTGCAAAACTGTAAAGAAACTCGTCATTTCAAGGTCACAAGCGCATGCAAATTATGCAACATATTATACATAAAACAGATATATCAATGTAAGGTTTTTCGACACACCCGGAGCCCCTCACGGTTTTAGCAAGGCCAGCGTCCGGCGCGCTTCCGCAGCCAAATCCTCCGGGAGTTTCAGCCCAAGCGCGCGCTCAAGGTTGTCCTTGGAGTTCTTTTCCTTCAGATGGTATTGGGCCATGCCGAGATAGAAAAGTACCTCGCCATCGTCGGCCACGCTCGCCGACGCCTTGCCCAAAAGCTCTTCGGCGCTCCGAAAATCTCCGTGCCGGTACTCGATGATCCCGCAGGCCTTGGCCACCGGCTCATCGTCGGGAAACGCTTCACGGGCTTGAAGTGCCGCTTGAAATGCCTTCTGCTCGTCTCCCGGGTGCGCGGCGTAAAGGAAAACGAGTTTCTTTTCCGCCGGCGTGAATTTCGGAAAATGTGCCAATACCGTCTCGAAGGTCCGGATCGCCCCCGCCGAGTCGCCGTTTTCCTCTAGAACCGTTCCCCTGACCATCAGGGACGGCACATCGTCCAGTTGCGCTGCCAAGACACGGTCGGCCTCCGTGACGGCCGCGACGGCTTGCCGCGGGTGATCGGGCAATTCCACGAACCCGAGAAACTGACGCGCCATCGCGGCATGGGCGAAGCCCGCATCCGCGGCGATGGCCCGCCGCATGTCGCCTTCGGCTTCATCGACCCGGCCCAGGCTGTACTCCGCCTGCCCCAAGTCGAAGAGCACCTCCGGATCGTTCGGCTTCCTGGATGCCGTGTCTTCCAGGAGGCTCGCCGCCCAAGTGTAATCGCCCGTCCGGTAGGCCAGCAGCCCCAAAATGTGTGACACGCCAGGATCATCCGACGCCAGATTGTGGGCCGATTTCGCCAGCTCGAACGCCTTCGCGTTTTCGCCGCGCGCCGCGTAAAGCCGCGCCAGCTCGGCCAGGGCCGTCACGGCATTCGGGTCCGCCTTCACGGCCGCCTCGCATGCGGCGATGGCCTTGTCCACGGCTCCGTCACGCTCATAAAGCGCGGCCAGCCGCGTCAGCGCGATCGGATCGTCCCCATGCCCGGCTACGTATTTTTCCAGGGCCGCGCGCTCCGGAGGGCCCGCCGTGGCGACGTCCGTCGCCAGCACCGACAACCGCTCCCGGGCCTGGTCGGCCCAGGGAAAACTTCCGCCGGAGCCGAGCGCGCGCTCCAGGGTGGCGCGAGCCGCGCTTTCCTGCCCCAGAATGTACTGGATCATGCCCAGATGGTATTGGACCTCTGCTTCATCGGGCAGCCCGGCCTCCGCTTCCTTAAGCAGGCTGAGAGCCCACGCAAACTGCCGCTTCTTGTACAATATCCACCCCATCGTGTCGGCGACCTCCGGTGCGTTTGGCAGCAGTTTCCTCGCCTGCTGCACCATGTCTAAGGCCTTGTCTTGCTCGCCAAAGTATTCGGAGTAAATGTAGGCCAGATTGTTCAGCGCGTTGCCGAGATTCGGATCGGCCACCAGAGCCTTCTCATAGGAGGCCCGCGCCGCGGCATAGTCCTTCTGCTGGAATTCAATCATTCCCATGAGCATCAGGGTCTTCGCGTCCCGCGGATTCTCCGCGACCACCTTCTGCAGGGCGGCCAGCGCCTGCTTGTCCTGCTTGGTCGTGATATAAAGCGCGGCCAAAAGAAGGTACCCCTGCGTCGAATCGGGCTGCAATTCGATTGTTTTCTTCAACGCCACCTCGGCCCGCTGCATATCGCCTTGGGCAAGGTACGTTCGGGCGAGCAACAGGTAATTCTGCGCCTGCGACGGGTCCTTCGCGATTCGGCCCTCCAGGAGCCCGAGCGCATCCGCGTACCTCTTCTCCATCAAATCCAACCTGGCCAGTTGCTCGAGCGCGGCCGGATAGGTTGGATCCAGCTTGAGCGCCTGCTCGAAGGCAGCGCGCGCTTCCGCTGCCTTATTCTGCTGGACCAGAACCGTGCCCACCAGCGTGAGGGGTTGCGGATCCTTTGGCGCAGCCTGCGCAAACTGGCGGTAGAGCGCGAGCGCATCTTCCAGATCGCCGTTGCCGAAATACGCGTTCGCCAGAAGCAGCCGTGCCTGAACGACCTCCGGCCGCCGTTGAACCAGCGGCTTAAGCACGGCAATTGTCCCCAACATATCGCCCTTCTGAATGTCGATCCTCGCGAGCGCGATCCACGCCTCCGCGAAATCCGGCGCCAACGTAAGGATCGAACTGAGCACTGTCACTGCCTTGTCGGTCGCGCCCGTACCCAGGTAAGCCTCGGCTAATTCATACTCGAGGGCCGGATTGCGCGGAAAGAAACTTCGGGCCCTTTCAAATATCGTGACTGCCTCCGCTGGTTTGTTCTTCGCGAGCTTCAAACGGCCGCTGAAAGCCATTGCATCAGGATACAAGGGGTCCCGGGCCAGGACCTTGCCAACAGCCGCCTCTGCCTCGTCGAATTTTCCCTCCCTTTCGTCTAACTTTGCCAGAAGCATGTTTGGCGCCAATAAATCCGGCGCTTTTTGGCTAATGTCCTCAAGAATTTTTCGCCCGCCAGCAGGGTCCCCCGTTTGAATCTTGAATTGCGCAAATTGGAGCCGTTTGGCCGACCGCAGTGATGACAGGTCGGCGGCTTTGGCAAAGAACTCTGCAGCCTTCGCCAAATCATTTTCTTGCCAATACAATGCTGCGAGGCCCGTACACGCATTCGCGTAGAGCGGATTTGCGTGTAACGCTCGCTGGAACAGGGCCTCGGCTTCGGCGTACCGTTTCTGACGGACCTGGAGGTTCCCGAGCGCGACAAGCACGGGCGCTCCAGTCTGGACCGAAGCAGGAAGTTGCTCCAACCGCTGCTGCACCGCTTCCATATCCCGTATCTGCGCTGCCGATTCCGCCAGCAACAGGGGAGCATCCTCGCTGTTCGGATTGCGTTGGAGAATATACAGGGCCTCGTCGCGCGCTGCCTCCGTTTTGCCCAGCGCGAGATAATAGAGTCCCATGTCCATCCGGACTTCCAGGTCGTCAGGTGCCAACTGCTTGCCTGCGGTCAAAAACGCGTAGGATTTTTGCACCAAGCCCTCATTGAAATAAAGGACCCCTAGGCGGCCGATAACGTGCGGATCCTTTTGATCTATCCGCGCGGCATTCAGGTACTCGACCTCGGCAGCGTCGTACTGCCCGGCCTCGAAATAGCGATCTGCCTTACCGATATAGCGCGCCTTTCGGGCCTGCCTGGAACACCCCGGAGATAAAAAAACGGCAAGGATCGCAGCGCTAACCAGCGCGGAATAGTTCAACTTTGACATGGATCACCTTCGATTTAATTTTTGCCTTTGGAAAGCGGATGCTCCGACTGCGCGAAAAAGAGCAGCAGGGCTAGGAACGGCACAAGGGCAACCAGGAAAAATATCCAGCCCCCCTTGCGGTGAATGTAGGAATTGATCATGTCGGGTCCGATATGGACGCAAAGTTCGCCGATCGTGACAATGCGGACGGCATTTCGCAGAATTCCAAGGGGTATGACCGCCAGGCTGAGCAAAGCGCGCTTCCACGGCGATCGCAAGAATACATATCCGGCTGCAAGGCTCACGATAAACAGCGCGACGGTCGACTGGATGCCGCTGCATTCCGGGGCGACCATCAGGGTGATTCCGGGAAGCTGGAATTCGAGATCGCCGGGGCGGAATACCGGCAGGTCGGACACTTGGAACCCAACATTGGCAACGGAAGCCGAAGAATGTTGCAGAAGATATTCAAAATCAGCGGTAAGTGATGCGGGAAGGGGAACCATGCAGATCAGGAAGCCCAAGGGAAAACTGACCCTGCTTAACATCTGCCTCCCCAAAAACCAAGCGGTAACACCCGCGAGAAGAAGCACAAATGACAGCGTGGCAAGCGTGAGCCAATTAGCCGTCCACGCTCCGCCGCTATTGCCAGCCACCCAGGAAAAGCCGAGCGCGGCTATCCCGGCGATTGCAAGCCCCGCGGCCAGCGCGCGATTGGGGTCGGAATATCCAACATCTTTCTTCCAGGCCAGGAATACCATGCCAACCGCAATTGCAGGAACGAGTAGAAGGTACGAATCAAAGTCGGTCTTTATGGCGAACCGCCCGAGCTGCACTAGGATGGGGCCAAAGCAAACCACAAGCCCCGCGGCAACCCAAGCGAAGGCTCGGAGCTGCAGGTACGTACGATCGCTAAGCCGAATCGCGGAAGAAATTGCCATTCGAATACCCTACCAAAATGAGCTGTTTACTCGCCCGCAAACGCGGGGACTACGTAATGGCCCTGCGCGATATGATCCCGCCGCCAGATTTCACAGGGTTAGCTGTGCGGCATCGCCCGCCAAAGCCGAATGGACGGCCGGCCTGGCACATTTCCGAGTTTTTGCAGGAAACCGCTGGTATCCAGGCTATCGGCACATTTTGGCTCGTTATAGATGATATAGAGATCACCGGCCGAATGACGTCGTAAGTTGTTGACCACTGGGTCCATAACCTCTTTTCCGAAAGGGTTAAACATATAGACCACGATATCCTCATCTGGAATCGAAAACCGGGCCGCATCCCCATCGACGACGCTGGCATTCCCAATCGCCAACTTTGCTAGATTCGATCGAGCGACCTCGCCCAGTTCGGGGGCAAATTCAACTCCGATTACCTTGGAAAATCCAAGCTGAGACGCGATTACAAGTGTGCGCCCTTTGCCGCAGCCCAAATCGACGAACGTAAACCGCTTTGTATCGATGCCGAGAAATAGCACAGCGCTTTTCAGGTCCCCCTCGGGTGTTGGCTGGTATAGGACGCCATATTTCGCGTTTTCTGAGCCAATCTTCATGCGCCAGATCGGCACCGGACCGCCGGTGTCGACGCCAAAGCGGGTGTCGAACGATTTGTCATCCTTGCCGATCCTTAAATATTTCACAAACTTGGTAAAAGCGGCAACGGGGCCTTCCTGCCTCACCTTGTTCACGGCGATGCTGAAGAGGACTCTGACGTTCATCTCGGCAGCTTGTCGATTGGTTCAGAATTTCAGCGCCGCCTGGAATCCAAACTGGTTGCTCGAGAGCCCGAAGCCCTGAACGCTGGAAGAATTATGAGTGCGTGCGGCGGTGAGGCTAAGGTTGAGCCGCTGAAGAACCATCGTGCTTAGCGAAGCCTGCAGCGAATTCGTCGTGTCGCTCCGTACGTCGGCGAGCGCCGAATTGGTTGAAAGGTAAGTGCTTTTGCCGCTACCCGCCTGTACCGAAAGATAAAAATGGGTTAGCAATCGCTGCGAAGCCTGTACATTGAAGGATGTCGATTCGGTCACGTCATTCGTGATAATGGAAGGCGCCACCTGGCGAGAAGCTCCGGCGCCAAGTGTGGTCGTCGGCGAAAGCTGGAAACTGAAATCAGTAGAAAAGACAAGAGAGTGCGTGGTTTCCGGACTGGCACTCAAATAGTGGTCTTCCTCAATTCCGACCTGCGCGCTCAGACTTAACTTTGTCGATACACGCCAGTCAATTTTGGTCTGAGGCCGAATGTAATTCATATCGAAGCCTGGATCCTCGTGCGTATATCCAAACCCGGGCCCGATCGCAAAATCCACTTGTGGGCTAAGTGGAAAATGCGCCCAATCCTGATTGCTCCAGGTATAAATCGTTGGCGAGAACGGCGCGAAGAGAATGTTTTGGCTAAAGTCCATTTCCAACGAGGGTTGTGATGAGCCGACGCCGTATGTTACCGCTAGATTGGTACCATAAGACTGTTCAGGAGTTTGGGCACCGGTTTCGATTTGTGGATCTGCCGTATTGCTGTAGGTTTGCGAAATCTGGTAGCTCCAGTCCTGATAGGAAAAATTTCCGCCAAAGCTCGCCGTTTGATCCCATCCCTCATGAAAAAGCGCTGAAGAATAATCCCGCCAAGTTGCGGAGTATGACAAATTCCAGTTCGTGCCGGCCTGTGCGACAATTCCAGCCGTAACGGATTGAGTTGTCATATCTGCGGCCACGCCAGGAGCGGCCTGAACGCCGGTCTCGTATAAGTATTGATAGGACAGGCTGGGCTCCAGCGATAATGGTCCATACTGGAATGGCGATGGCGGTGGCATCGGTTGGGTCGACGATGGCATCGCCGGTTGGCCCGGGATCGGCGAGACCTGATAGTCCTGAGAAAAACTTGGCATGACGGCCGTCGGCGGCCCTTCAGGTATCTGCCCATGCAAACAGACGGATACTAGGCCGACCGCGACCGGCAGCACGATTCTTCCGATCCGATGCATGATAATTTTGGCGAGTTTCATGATAAGGGTGCTACTGACGCGGCACCTTTAAGGCGCACTGCCTGGAACTTGGCCCGCATCCCGGTTAGAGTCGATGCCAGAAACATCCAGGTAAATCGACCACGGTGGTCACCCGACCGGGTTAAATGCGGATGGGCGAATCATTCACTTGCAGGGAGAAGGTGCACCTCGTTAGCCCGAGGGGCCAAGAATAAAAACCGAACGTAAAAGTAGGCTACCGATTCGAACAGGACTTCCCGAACGCCTTCGCTCGAACGCCACCAACGCCGGCTATCGTAAGCCGGATCGTCGAGGGCGATGACGCCGACCTCGACGCCGTTACCAAGCGCTTTCTCGTAAATCAGCCTCGACCGACGTGCATGCGGACCCAATGTGGCGATATCGAGAGATTGCAATGGTATGCCATGCTGTCCGCACCATTTCTTCACAGCAATCGCTGAATAAAACGTCCGATCAATTTTCACGCCCTCGAAAACGACGGGGTTCACCTCTCGTGGGGGAATGCCATCTCTGACTAGAATTCGCGTCACGACAAACGCATTTCCCGGATCCTGGTCTATTGCTTGGAAATCATATGTGGCGCTTACGTCCAAGAGATGTTGATAGTTACCGGCCAAGTATATCGCGGCGGCCTTGTTAATATCGTAGGTCGGCAACCACCCGTCTAGTACCAGAATACGGGTCGGCACCGGTCTCGTGATTGCGAGAAACGGATAGAGGGCATGGAGGCCCGTGACCGCGGTGATCACGACCGCCAGCAAAACAAGTATTAAACCTCGAAACGATAGAGTCCAGCGTTCTCTCCGCACTAAAATCCCAAGCTTTGCCGTCACGGGCTACTGATGCTAAGATTCGAAGGTGCAATCGGACCTGACGAATAAAAAGGGTAGGTGTAAGGCGTGTACTTGAGCACCCACGCGCTGCCGTTCCAGACATACAGCGCACCCTGTCCAAAACCATATCCGGGATCGCCCGGTGTATTGTTCATCGTGTTCCAGTTGCCACCCTGATCGGTTGCCCAATATCCCTGCCCGACGACAACGCCGCTACTTGGCCTGCTTGAGAGGGGCCCCGAGAGCACGCCGGGAATGCCGTTAACGCTCGTCGCACCGTCGAAATAGTCACGGTTCGGATTGATGATGCCAGCCATGCTGTGCCCATCTTCGTACTGCGGGCTTATAGCAATCGGACTTCCCATTTGCGTGTTGTTCCAGGCATAGGCGGGATCAGATTGCACTCCCGAGTAATCGCCCAACGTCAGTGTTCCCGTTCCCGCAACTGTAACGGCAAGAGGCGACGCGATATTAGAGCTACTGACGGAATAGACCCTAAATGTATTTGTTCCCGTAACCACGCAATCGTTGACGTTGCTGTTTGATAGTGCGGGCGTCGAATTCGCCGCAATGGTGCTGCCGACCGTAAAGACGAAGCCCGAGCCAGGATTGTGGTATGCCGCGAGGTGAAATTCTGTTCCGACCGGGATGTTAAGCGGAGCCGAGGTCGTCACTGTCGCGGGATTTCCAACTGCCACGCTGATCGTGAGAGTGCCAGATTGATCCTGTCCGCTGCCAACCTGATCGGGAATCGCATATTGTCCGGCCGTATAAATACCTCCATCATAGCTCATGTCTGAGAGATCGAGATATGTGTTGCCGGATGACGTAATCTTATTTCCAAAAATAAGCCCGGTTCCGCCGCGCAAATCCATGAACGTGCCACCAACAGTGTTTGTATTCCCGTAAATCTCTATCTCGCGGAAGCTGTGAGCAGGCGTGTTTGTGGAAAGGCCATGACCATCGATCTTGCCAACGTTTATAGTATTGAAGCGAAAACAAGCTCGCATGTTAGCATTCATATCGCAGACGGACCCGCTTCCAGAAAAAGTGCAGTCCTCAACATAAAGGGTGTTCTGGATCCCGGCCGTGAAGGGGCTCCCTGCATAGTCTGGTTCTTGCCATGCGTTCGGATCGCCGCGCATGAAAAACGGCTCGCTGTTGGTGACCGTGAAGGTGCAATGGTCAATCGTGCCAAAGCTCGACCCAGAAGGAATGTTGAACAAGTAATTCGTGTCAACAAGCGTGCCGCCGTCGCTTTGGTCGGCGGACACGTTCGTCATCCGCCAGGTTTGAGATGTGCTGTCCGCATAAAACATCACTCCGTTAGTCGAGGCCCCCACAGCCTTAAGGTTCGCCAAGACTGTGCCCGTGACCGTGCCCGAGCCTGAGGTGAACTGGATAAATCCATTCGGCCCGGTTGGTGCGCTAGGGTCGGCAATGATCGTCGTCTGATTCATCCCTCCTGACACCGTGCCAGTGACGGTCACTCCGCTCTTGTCCAGATTCAGGGCTGTCCATCCAGCCCCCCAGCCGGTGTATGTGCCTGCTGGAATCTGCACAATGTCACCAGGAGAGGATTCCTCAACAAGCGCCTGGGTATTTGACATGGAGCCGTCGCTCACCCTTGTCGTGGCAAATCCGACCGAAGTGAGGATAGGAAACGCGAGAAGCGGAATGAGTTGTTTCACAGGTTTATGGATTACCTATTTGTTGCTGATGTAGAAGCGTGGAGCTTTCATAACTCATTCTTGTTAAACAACCCAAGTGAAGGAACGATAGCGGAATGTTGGTATGTTGTCCATCGTAACCTAAAGTGCGCCAATCAAGACGAACATCGCGCCAGTGGCGTCCCAGGAGATGAAAACAAGCAAGCATAAGTGCTTGGTGATGAAATAAAAAAGGGATCGCTGAGAAGAACGAGGCATTAAAAATTTTGGCAATGGCTGTGGAACTCAAAGGTTATATATTGTATCACGGTTACACCTAAGGTCGCTTGCCGTCATCCCGCACAACGCTAATGATGCCAGTGAAGTTTGCGGGCAATACGGTAAAGACGTGAATCAAGACGCTGCTGTAGACCATCCAAACTCCACTTCGAGATACCGCCTGCCTTCCTTACGTATCCCTTCCGCGCTTTATTCTGGAACGTGTCGCCGAACTTCATCATTGCGACGGGGTCCTCCGTCCAATCCCCGGCCAGCAATTCCGCCAGGATCCTTTGGCACTTCGGCTTCCGGCTCTTAAGCTTCGGTATATAGGCATCCGGGAAATAAGGAATGCCCCAGGACCAATAAGGTAATTTGCTCGCGGATACGCGATACGCATCCAATTTTGGATTGAGAACCTTTGCGAATCCCGAAAGCGCCGACTGGCATTTCAGGAGATATTTGCAGCGTGAGAGCAACCAGCAATCCAGCAGGGCGTGATCTCCCTTCGAAAACAAGTTCGTTTCCGCTGCGCTCTTGTGATGTGTTGCAATCCCCGAATTAATCACCTCCAAGGAGGGATGTTGCGCGCGGATTTTCTCAATGAATGAATCTTCGTCTGTGGCGGCATAAATCGCGTCAATGTCGGGATGCGTTTCAACAAAATCTTGGACCAGTTCTAGAAAATTCTCCTGTGAAACAAAATTCGTTTCTGCACGCGATTTGTTCTTGTCCGTGCCGCGATAATGAATACCCAGCGCCTGATCTGAGCGCGGAAACTGATCCGCCCGTTGGATTACACGTTCTGGCCAACGAAAGTATTTGTGCCACAATGCGGCGGCATAGTCCCAGTCACTCCCAAGCGTGGCTGCATAGCGATCACGCACGTCTTGCAGGTTTACGTCCTGATAATCTTCTGCACTGGTATCGTAATTGATTTCCAGCAATCCCGGAATCACAAGGAAGTCCGGAGCTGCGCCATACAGAGTGGATCGGATCGCCCACGCTGGAGAGATTCCTTTACGGTCCAGGTAAGGCAACAATTCAAATACCCAGAGGATTATCTGACCGAAAAGTCCTTCCCGAAGTTGATCGGTTTGCGTCGAAATCCTCAGTCTAGTGCTCATGCGTTTTGATCGGACAGCCGTGGGATGTGCCGCTATAACAACCATTTTACGTAGTTCCAGTTTGGATCATTGTCTGCGTGAAAACCGTTTTATCCCAGGCCGTTCCAATGGGTATATCTGCTTAAGGTTAAACCAAACCTTGATCTTTCTATTCAAAAATCGTGTGCCCATAATTGGTCAAGTAGTGATGGGAACTCGCGAAAAAACGGGCATGGTCTACATGGCACCCCTCGATGGCATTAGAGCGATTGCCATCTTGGCGGTGCTAATTTTCCACGTCTGGCCCACCGTGCTAACCGGCGGGTTTTCCGGGGTCGATGTATTCTTCGTGCTTTCGGGGTTTCTCATAGGATCCATTGTTTTGCAAGACATCCGTAACGGCACCTTTTCTATCAGGGAATTCTACCACCGACGGATTCAACGGCTATTGCCTAATGAGACGAGCATCGGGATTGGCAGTTGTTCGTGTATGCAAGCGCACTCATTTTTTCAAAGAAGCTAGAGTTCGCACGGCCTCCCGTTCGGCTCTCCGTCTGGCCAAAATAAGACGCCTTTCAAATTGCGGGCCTTGAATCAGGTGCCATAGAAAGCGCAACGATTCTACCCATCGTTTTCCCGGCGGACGTCTAAAATGTGGCCGAACGGCCTCAAGCACCTTCGTGCATTGCCCAATACCGGCATAAAGACGGATGATATATTCTTCAGTCAACCTCTCACGGGGAATCACATGAGTTAGTCGCAATCGGGAGAATCGTCCCACGCCAAAATTCATGTCTGTCGCAGTTAGGGCTAGATCGTGGTCCTCGCCGGACGACAGCCTCTTGCCACTCCTGCCCAATGCCTTGCGCAGGGGATCTTCGGCAATTGTCTGAACGTAGCGTTCCGCAACGGGACGCCTCACGCAAAGACCGCCGCCAGAGGGAGTGGCCCATTTCGAATCGAAGCTCGACCAGCAGTCGCGGGCTAGCTCCGAGCAGGCGAGATATTCAATATACGGCAGTATGGATATGGGCGGCGGGACCTCGAATTCCGCTTTCATACTGGCGCCAAAGGCGCCAATCTGGCGATGAGTTACGGCGATCTCGGCGGCAACGTTCAGGTAATCCGGGTCGAGGATATTATCGTCATCGATAAAGACGATCAACTCGCCGACCGATTCCCGAATCCCGCGCAGGCGGGCATGAGTTAGGCCAAGTTTCTGCTCGCAAAGAACTCGGCCTTTGGGCTGCCAAGATGCAAAAGAGCCCGGGACAGGATTTTCTGAGCAATTGTCGATAATTAAAAATTCAAAGCTTGAAAGAGGGTAGGCCTGGCCTCGTACCGCAGCCACCGCGCGCTCTAAGAGAGGCAGCTTTGGATTGTGCGTGCACATGATAACCGACAAGCACGGCTGATTTGATGGAGCAGACGACATCGAAAACAATCTATCTTTTGCTGACTCGGGCTTCCTCCCGAAATCTCTATATACCGCCGCTAAATCGTTGTTCGCGTAGCCTATGGGGCAACCGACATTCCAAGACTGCACGAATCAGACCCGCCAGCATCCGTGCCGTCGCGAGGGGATAGATTTTTTGGGCATCTCGTCGCACTGCTGCGAACCACTTCCAATCCCACACAAATGCCGGACTCCGAATATAGTGTCTCCATGGTCCGTAGGAGGCTTGAAAACTGCGTGCGCGGACTTTGATTGTCGGAGATACGTGCGAGCAAACGTATGCCTGAATAGAAAAGCGCTCAGCGCATGCAACAGCCGATCTAGTCGTCTCGCGAACGGAGCGATCATGCATCCGAAAGAAGTTCATCGGCTCCGCAACAAACGCGAGATCCGAATCCAACAGGATTCGTACCCACGTCCACCAATCGCCGGATAGCCGCAGTATCTCGGCGCCCAGAACCGCCTTTTGAAAAACATCCCGGCGAGCTAAAACCGCGCTCGCATTCGGAATTATGTTTTGAATGACAAAGTACCGGGCGATTTCATCTCGGCCGTGATTTTGGTGGTCACGCCGCCAGCGTGTCTCGTGGAGCGGCCTGTTTCCCGCCTCGCACAATGGCCCCATCGTACCATCTACGCTTACGCGCGTCGATTCGCAATATGCCAGGCCCACGTTGGGATTCTGTTCCACGATAGTCACCAACTTTTGCAGAAAGTTCGAATCGGAAAAATCGTCCGATTCCGCAATCCATAGATATTTCCCGGCGGCTGCGGCTGCGCCTTTTTGCCACTGGATGAAGGTACTGCCACTATTCACTTCATTGAAAACGAGTCGCATAGGCACGCGGCTGGCATAAGTTGTTAGCACTTCTCGGCTGTTATCACTGGAGCAATCATCGAGGACGATCAGTTCAAAGTCCTTAAAAGTTTGTGCGATAATCGTGTCCAACCGCTGCGGCAGAAACCTCGCGTGGTTGTAGTTGGGCACCAAGATGGAGACGAGCGGGCTCATATTGGCGATGCCTCCATTGCGTTTTGCATAGCTCGAAGGAGTTGCGGACCAATTACGCCGATGTCATGGCGTTCCATGACCTTGGTCCGTGCGTTGGCTCCGGTTTGCCGACGACGTTCGGAATCGCGCGCGAAAGACGCGACTGCCGTTGCCAAGCCTCGGATATCAAGGTAGGGAACGATCCTCCCGCAGTCCGATTGGACGAACTCCGGCATCCCTCCTGCACCATCGAAACAGATAATCGGTATTGCGCATGCAGCGGCCTCCAAGCAAACGAGGGGGTAGGGGTCCTCTCGGGATGTCAGCACGAAAACGTCCATTGCCTGAAAGTAGCGCATCGGATCCGGTTGGGAGGAAATCAGCGTAATGCGATTTTCTAAACCGCATTTCCTTACATCATGTTCAAATTTCACCCCTTCTTCTGACTCGGGCGAACCCCCTAACCACACATAATGGATAGCGATTTCCGGCGCCATTGAAGTTACCACTGCCGCCATCTGCACGAACAGATCGCTGCCTTTTATCCATCCTAGTCTGCCACAACCTCCAACAATGATCGAGTTCGCGCCGACATTAAGTTTTGTACGCAGCCATTGGCGATTCTCCTCCTGTGCCTTCCCAGCTAAAGCAGACACCAAAACCGACTCGTGGACCACATCAACCTTTTCCCTGTGAAGTCCGTGATTACGAATCAAGTTTTCTGCGGTTGCATTGGAACAGGCAACTACACGATCGCCTCTATCTAATATTCTGCGAGCTTCACGCAAACCGATGTAAGTTCTGATACAGGTTTCAAGCTCGTGAACATAACATAGAAACCTTGATTCCGAAGAATAGGGAAGCTCTAGCGCCTCAGACGTGTCTAAAGTATTGTAGAATATTAACCGGTAGTTTTTCAGGTTGCGAGGGGCGACTGACCTAGCGTGCAACTGGCGGCCGATACCGTCTAAGCCCGCCTTTTTCATTATCCTCCGCCTGATTGAGCGTGGCTGCCAGCCGTCGTTCTCCATCACCGTCGTTTGACAAATAGCCCGAAATTCCTGCTCAAGATCTCCCCCGCGTATTAACAGGCATGAAATCGGCCCGCCAATATTCGCTTGATACCAATGCATGAAATGCAGCAATGCAATCGGAGCTCCCGCCCGACTTGCATCATGTCCAATAAAAAGAACCGGAAGAGCGCCCCACGGCGCGGTGGTCGGAGTAATCGAAGTCATTCTTCTTTTGGGCTAAGAGCCAAGATGTCGTTGAAGTTAGGGCCGTAAGTGAGCGGAAGCGCGCGGTGTTGCACAACTATCCTGCTTTTGAACCTTTTCCGATATCTAGAACCGACGCCTGCCCACGAGCCCCTGCCATCGCTGACTCATAAATCAGCTCGTAATTCCGGACAAATGCACCCATGTCGAATTCTACTTCTGCCCGTTTTCGACCGGCCATGCCCATTTCGGCGGACCTTCGACGATCTCCGAGCATAGCGAGCAAAACGTTACCCAATTCCTCCCACGAGCCAGGGCTAAACAAACGACCGGTCACGTGATCTTCCACCTCCTCTGGGATGCCTCCGACGCGTGAAGCCGCCACTGGCACCTCGCACCCCATGGCTTCAAGCACCGTGTATGGCAGGTTGTCCCCCAGGGAAGGTGCAACAAAAACATCCGCTGCAGAGTAATACCGGCCCAGCTTCTCCGGATCGACAAAACCGATCGGCCTAACATTTTGAAGATTCGGAATCATGCCGCCGCCTACGGCCAGCACCACGACGTTCGGAAAACGGGGAATGACGACTTCCGCAAGGGCGCGCGCCAGCACGTGCCCTCCCTTTCTTTCGTCGGCTGTCCAGCCGCTATGGTGAGCGACAAATGCGAGTACCTTAGCTTCCTCCGCAATTCCCAATGCAGCTCGCGCTGACTCGTCTCGACGATACACATTCAGATCGATCCCGTTGAAAATCCGTTCCACGTGAAAACGCGCCAGTTCGGTTTTCATGAGACGTTGGCGCATCCAGTCGCTCGGGCAAACGAACGTGGTAGTGCGAGGCAATCTCCGGTGGGTTCTTCGCTTTTCTAAACGCCGGAGGTAGTATTCATGCCGAAACAAAGTGTAGCGCTTAAGTCGTCCAACTAACGGGCAACGGAAGCAAGTGATGAACTTATCGCAGCTCCAGCACTTGAGCATTATATCACCGATGGGCCGCGGATCATGCAGCGTCATGACAATGGGATACATCTGTGCTACCTCGGCGAGAAATCCATAAGGTAGGTCGCCATAAAACGAATGCAGATGGACGACGTCGGGCCCAAAACCTCGCAAAAGGTGCAATTGCTCAACAGCGGTCAATTTTGGACCTTCGGGAAAATACCGCACGGTATGCGTGCGGTCGAACGCACGCTGAAGATCGCGTGCGCAACGGGTGGCGCCCGCCGTCCATCGTTCGTTGATGATCGCTATACGCAAGTTATTCGATGAATCGAAGTTGTCAGGCGGGGCTTTGTTACGCCTACTAAGTCCGGAGGATTGCCATGGGTCGCTTCGTGTCAGCAGCCATTCTTTCCCAAGAAATGCGGGTCAGGAGATGCGGCAGCGGGTTCCAGTAACGAACCGCGCAAAGTAAACAAGGACTTTGAAGCGTTTCAACCTACGTTTGGCTTTGAGCCACAAAAGCCAGAAAGGAGCACTCCAATGGAGCATTTTCGCCTGCCGCTGAATCTCTTCGAACCATCCCTCTGCAAGCACGAGAGAGGGCGATCCAATGCACTCCCATAGACGCGCAACTGAGTCCTTTAACGCGCGATAACGGATCCCTGAAGGAACAAAAACTTGGCTGCAGATGTAACACTTTACGTTCAGATCCTCAATGCACCCTGCCGCCAGCTTGGTGGTGCCGCGAACGGACAAGCTGTGGCTGCGAAAATAGTTCAGTGGCTCCGCGACGAAAGCAATATCGGAGTTGAGTAGAACTCGAGCCCAAGTCCACCAATCGCCGCTGAGCCGGTGGAGCTCCGCACCGTCGCTGGCGGCGAGAAATAGACCTCGTTTGACCAGAACCGCGCTAGCATTGGGAATGGTGTTTCTCTGGACTAGAAAGTGAGAGACTTCATTTGTACCGTCGTTTACAAAACCTTTCTTCCAGCGCTTTCGATCAACATCATCGGTATAATATAGCCACGAGCCAATAACCTGGCCTAAATCGTTGACATAATTCGATTGGCAATAGGCTAGGCCGACCTGCGAACGGCATCTCATTTGGGCCAACAATGTTGCCAGTAAACGCGGGTCTGCGAAATCGTCGGACTCTGCGATCCAGAGGTACTTGCCACTCGCCATCTGTGCGCCGCGTCTCCACTGAAGAAACGGATTTCCGCTGTTCTTTTCATTCAACAGCAGCTGCATTGGAATCCGTGTGGCATACTCCTCTAGCATCGCTCGGCTGTTGTCCGTAGAGCAATCGTCGAGAACAATTAGTTCAAAGTCCCGAAACGTCTGACCCATAATGCTGTCTAGCCGTTGTGCCAGAAACCGCGCGTGATTGAAGTTGGGAACTAATACGGATACAAGCGGAACCATGGTCTACTATAAATTTGATTGTTGCCGAAGCCGCGCTGGCGTCAGAACGCGCAGGCGAGGTTACTACCCGAGCTTACTGCTTTGTGAACCGCGATTGATAAAAAGGGAGCTATCGAATGCCGAAGGCTCTGCGGAGTGCTGGCGATTAGCAGTGCCGGGTTGGCCGTTGCGCCAAACAGTGTTAAAATGACGTCGTAGAGCCCTTGAAGAGCCAGAAATATAGACTCTCATTTCACTCCGTTAGGGTATCATACGGAAAGAGGAACGCCGGCTTGGTGCTCGAGAACGGAAATTCGTAGTGAACGAAGCCCATGGCCGTCAGCAGCCGAATAAATCGGTGTGGAATTGTATCCGTCCGTCCGCTTGCGCATTTTGTCATTTTTCTAGTTGTAAACGCGAAAAGTCCGAAGTCATAATACGTTTCGCGCGTCAATATATATTTAAAAACTTTCCATCTTGATATGCCGTTCCTCCGAAGAGTCCGAAGCTTAGTGAATGAATGTTTATTACCTCTTGGCATAGCCATTGTTCGGACTGAGAGGAAGCCTTCGTTTAGACCGAATATAACCGAGATGCAAGTGGGACGTTATTTGATTCAAGTGCCAGGCACCAACCAGTTGTCAGCTACGTATGCCGCGTTTCCGGATTACTCAGGTCATTTGGGGCGGCTGACGACGTTGCTTAATAATAAATATCCGGGGCTCACGGGTCTTGATATTGGAGCCAACGTAGGCGATACCGCCTGTATCATAAAATCAGCTGCTGATATACGGTTATTGTGTATTGAGGGAGATGATCTTACTTTTGGCCTTCTCGAACAGAACATTCGCCAGTTTAATAATGTGAGCGCGTACAAGATGTTTTTAGGGGAGAAGACAGAAACTATTTCCGCGACTCTTGATAAGGTCGGCTGGAACACCACGCTCATACCGAATACGGCTCAAAACGGCAAAAAAATTAAAATAATAAGTCTCGATGATTTTCTGGTGACCCAATCCGACACTGCGGCCATTAAGCTCGTAAAAATTGATACGGAAGGGTTCGACTGCTCCATCATTCGCGGTGCAAGGAAATTTCTCGGGCGAGCGGAACCAGTCATCACGTTCGAGTACAACCGCGGGAACATGGACGCTATCGGGGAAAAAGGCTTGGATACGCTGGCCATGCTTTCGGATCTCGGCTATTCTCTGTTCGGCTTGCACGATGCTTCGGGCCGCTTCTTCACAATGGCGCCCCTTTCAAATGACGAGTTGATACGGGATGTGCACGATTATGCCGACGGTCGGAATGGCACCATGCCCTATTATGACTTCACTCTCTTTCACGAACGTGATCGTGATGTCGCTGAAGGCTTTTCAAAGATCGAACGGGCGCGAAGGGCGGCCCAAGCGATGAAAACTGCCAACTCGCCGAGATCGATGTCTTGAGTCTTTTTTTCTCCTGAGGATGATCGCCGCCACCGGGCTATTATCAAAGCGGCCACATTGGGATGGGTGATTTGGAATCAACGATTACCAAGAGACGAGATACTTTGTCACCTAGGAATCGGTTTACGTAAAACGAGATTTGAGTATTTGTAAGCGCAGGTAGGAAAGTGACGGGTTAATGTTGCTTGCCGCCCGCAGAAATTGTTGTTTCCAATCTGTGCTCAAGGCGATCAATTGCTCCCGACATGCTCCAATTCTGCTGCACATGACACAGCGAAGAAAGACGCAGTTGCTTTGATTCTCGGGTGTCGCTAAGGACCTTAGCTAATAGATCTGCTAGGACCTCCGGGTCGTCGCCGTTCGCCAGGAATCCGTTTACTCCATTTTGGACCGACTCCCGAACCCCTCCTTCTGCAATGCCCACAACAGGAACGCCGCAAGCGTTCGCCTCAAGCGGTGCCAGCCCAAACGGCTCGAGCCGCGGCGTGTAAATCAGCGCACGAGCGCGGCTCAATACGGATCGAAGTTCCTCATCTGATACCATCACCCTAATATCCAGCACGACTCCAAAGGATCGAGCTAGGTTCTTCATTTCCGTTTCGTAATGTCCATCACTCCAGTTGCCAATCCACACGAGCCGCGGTCGCTCTGCAATAGGCATAGTCCCGATTGCACGGATTGCACGATCCACGCCTTTCCAGTAAAAGACCGATCCAAGTCCGACCACATAATCCTCTAATGGCTCGTTGGTGGGTGAGAACGACCGGAAATCGACACCTAAATAACATACTGAAGCTTCGAGCCCATAAGCACGTAGCACACTTTCTCGGCTAAATAACGAATTTACCAAAATCCGTCCAAATGCCGATGCGTTACTCCGTTCCTCACGAACTTGAATCCGAAGCGAATTGATTAAGAAATAATCCTTAATCAGAGCCTTTAGGCGCGCAGCACCAAATCGCCTCCGTCCGGAGATGGCCGGGAGAGCCGCCCACGGCAAGCTCGGTCGCGCTTCATAAAACCATCGATACGGTTCATGTAAGTAGATTATAGACGGAAGCGGTGTGTAACGACCAATCGCGGTAACGGCAAAGAATGTGCAACTAGTTGCAAACAGAATGTCGAACTTCCCTGCGGCAATTTGGTCCGCGCATGCTCGACAGTGAGAATTCATTGCCTCGATTCGCAGACGCATCTCTCGCGCGGCCAATAACGATCTGCCGTAAGGAAGATAATTAAAAGGTCCGTAATCAAAATGGATCGGGAAAATGTGTTCAGAACACAACGAGTTCAGAGGCAGGTACTCTTGGCTCGCGCTAGAGGGACACCAAGACTGTACCTCATGACCACGGCTAATTAGTCCTTCAATTTGGCAATAAAGCGTGCGTTTCCCGCCCCCGCTTGGTAAATTGTGCCAAACAGCGATTTTCATTTGTTGACCGTCGTAGAAGGCAACGCTGGGGGCGCGAACGCTCGATTTGCGTGACTAAATGACGGCGAACGATAAAATTCACGCCGATATGTTAGTTTATCGTAACGCAGGCTAAAAGGCTTACCGGACGAGCCGCACATAAAAGCTTCCGACTATAAAAATCATTCTTCTCGCCATTCAAACACTGGGTTAACTACACCGAGTCGATCATCCCGGCAAACGGTCCGAAGGGTGCCGGTCTCTTCAATTGTAAGTGATAGATCGACTAAATCGAAAAGAACCTTTCCAGAGACATGAGCAGCGAACTGTAGGTGATATTTTCCCGAAGGGAAGAATGTAGCATCGAAAGCCACTGTGAAATGGTGCGCACCAATTTGTATCACAGTGAACCCTCTTTTGTAGTCGGTACTACTTGTGGTAAAAGCCACAATTCCATCCTGATTCGTGAAACGAATGGCAATTTGCGCATCTAAAATGACCGCAGTGGCCACAAAATTAATATCGACTGAGAACTTGTCGGTAGACGACAACACACCGGTTTCTCTTCCCTTCGAATCAACAACTGCTAGCGCCTTGAAAAAAACACCGTCCTTGCTGGGGATTGCTTGCTTACGAACCCAGGTTCCTTGGTCGTAAGTGATTCCGTGCAAATACTCATCGATTACACTCGGGGTGTCGGCGTCCAGATGTAGCTTCCCGTTTTGCAGGAATATAAGCCGAGAGCAGAGTTGTTTAACAGCAGCCATGTTGTGACTGACAAATAACACAGTACGACCACCTCTTGCGACTTCGCCCATTTTCCCGAGGCATTTTGCTTGAAATTGCGTGTCCCCTACCGCTAGTACCTCATCAATGATCAGAATTTCAGGCTCCAAATGAGCGGCCACGGCAAAAGCTAGCCGCACGTACATTCCACTCGAGTAGCGCTTCACCGGTGTGTCGAGAAATTTTTCCACCTCCGAAAAAGCCACGATCTCGTCGAATTTCATTTTGATTTCTACGCGACTCATACCTAGAATCGCCCCATTGAGGAAAATATTCTCGCGACCGGTCAACTCGGGGTGAAAGCCAGTGCCGACTTCGAGGAGGCTCGCGACGCGACCGTCTATGCTAATTTTGCCCGTCGTCGGCTCGGTAATCCGGCTGAGTATTTTGAGCAAGGTGCTCTTTCCCGCGCCGTTCCGACCAATTATGCCGAGCACGTCGCCCTGTTTTACCTGGAATGATACGCCCTGTAGGGCCAAAAACTCCTCCTTCTGTCGTTTTTTTCGCTCCTGGCTCGAGCGTAGCCACTTGAACGGGGCTCTGATCGCGTCCTCGATCACGTGACGAAAGCCGTCGTCCTTTGAGCGTTGATGCCCAATGATGTATCGCTTGCTGAGATTCTCGACCGTGATAACTGAATGGCTCATGAGTCAGATGACATCCGCGAACGTCCGCTCGGTTTTGCGAAAGTACCAAATCCCGCTTGCAACCATGGCAGTAACTGCAGCGAAAGAGACGGCCATTCCCGGCCAGTAAATCACGTGTTCACCGCCCAAAACGCACCAACGAAATCCATCAATGACACCCACCATCGGATTTAAAGAATAGACAAGACGAAAGCGGGATGGAACGACATTGCTTTCATACCCGACAGGGGAAATGTATAATCCGAATTGAACGATGAACGGAACGATGAATCGAAAGTCCCGATACTTAACCATCAAGGCGGCGATCCAAAGACCGGCTCCGAAGGAAGCGGCAAACGCAAGAAGAACGAACACTGGGAATAGGACGACATGCGGCGGGGGTAGCACTCGATACCAGATCAGCATTATGACGAGGAATAGGGCAGTAATCAGGAAGTCGACGAAACTGGTAATAACGCTGCTAGCCGGGATGACCAGGCGCGGGAAGTAAACCTTTGAGATCAGGTTCGAATTGCTAACGAGGCTGCTGCCGCTTTCGGAAAGGGCGCTGGAAAAAAACTGCCAGGGCAACATTCCGCAAAGTGCAAGCAGCGGATACGGGCTGCCGCCGGAAGGCATTTTGCCGAATCGACCGAAGACGACAGTTAGCACAAGAACCGTCAAGAGGGGGCGAATTAAGGACCACGCAACTCCGACAAACGTTTGCTTGTACCGCACGAGCAGGTCGCGCCACGCCAAAAAATAGAAAAGTTCACGATATCTCCACAAATCGCGCCAATATTCTCGTTCGCTTCGTCCCGCTTCTATGATCAATCGACTCATTTTATGTAGATAGCCTTCAGAGTTTGGCCAAATTAAGCTACCGCCGAATCCAGCCTGGAAACCGTGCCGGCAGTCGCGCAACGCAACCATTGCTCGAGCACGACAATGCTGAATAGCATCTTGTGATTATCGCAGCGGCCTGAACGGTGCTCCGCGAGAAGGCTCCGAATCGAATTTGGGTTCAGGAGGCGGTACATGTGCGATTGATTGTCGTTTATGTAGTCTATCATGCGCCCGCCAATCGCGTCGTGGAACCAGTCATCGACCACGTTTACCGCAAATCCGCGCTTCTTCCGACGCAGAATTTCTGGCGGCAGGAAATTCCTACACACCCGCCTATGCAGCCATTTTTGGGCGCCATAACGAACCTTTAGGCTGGCAGGGAGTTGCTGCGCGAATTCCACGATTTCGCGATCGAGATACGGCACACGAACCTCCAGGCCATGGACCATCGACAACTTGTCGCCGTACATCAGCAGCTCGTCGGGAAGGGATGAACGCAACTCGACCAGCTGAAAACCATTGAGTTCATCGAGGCCCTCAAGTGCGGGCTGTAGCGGGGCCCAGCATTCAAGTGCCTTTTCGCCTACGTCCGCATCAAGCACACCAGCCCGAAACAAGGCGTCCACGGATGTGCCCGGCATAAGCGAAAAAACATTCTGATAACGCTTCAGTCTGTCGCTGACTCCGAGAGAATAGGTTGCACGTTTGAGCGTCTCGCTTCTCGGAAAGCGGTTGATACCAAATGATACCGCCGATCGGACCCATTGCGGCAGTGCGCGGAATCCACCGCCATATTGGATGCCGAGGTGACGCGTATAACCGCCAAACAATTCGTCGGGTCCCTGGCCCATTAAGGCGACTTTTACCTCTTGCCGCGCCCGTTGCGCGACGAAAAACATTGGCACGATCGACGATGATGCCACAGGCTCCTCGAGAATCGAAACCACCCGCGGGAGGGCCCGTTCGAATTCAGCGCGATCAAGTAGGACGGCGGCATTTCGCGCGCCGAAGATACGCGCGGTTTCCGCCGCGTCATCCAATTCGTCGTCTTTGAAGCTCTCGCCATATCCGACGGTAAAGGTCGGCCACTCTTTTTCCTGGAGACTCATCAACCCTAGCAAGAGTCCCGAGTCAACACCGCCACTCAGTAGCAAACCCAAAGGCACGTCGCTTATCAGATGCCGCTTCACAGCGCGCTTGTAGATATCCAGCAGTTTTTCCGCGGCCTCGCCGGGCGAGGGCAGGGGTGAAAACGGTTGCGGGCGGAAATCATACCATCGTTCAGTCTTTAGCGTCCCGTTTTCGACGACCAGCCGTTCCCCTGCCGCGAGTTTTCGCACGCCTTTGAACATCGTAAGCGGCGCAGGCGTGTATCGGTATCGAAGAAAAAGATTCGTTCCGGTCGGATCGATGTCCGGTCGTTCCTGCAATCCGGCGAAAACCGCGCGCAACTCTGATCCGAAAAACAGCCTTCCTTCGCGCACAGCGTAGTATACGGGTTTGATGCCCATGGCATCACGGGCGACTGTAAGTTTGCGACGACCTTCATCCCAGATGGCGAGTCCGAACATTCCGTTCAAGCGCGTTAGCACGCCATCGCCCCACTGCAGGTATCCTTGCACGATCACCTCAGTATCGCACTGGGACTTAAATTCGGCGCCGTGGCTCTCCAGCTCCTTCCTCAATTCGCGGAAGTTGTAAATCTCGCCGTTGAAGAGTACCCATATCCGACCACTGGCATCCGACATAGGCTGATGTCCGGCCGCACTGAGGTCGAGAATGGACAGGCGGCGAAACCCAAGTCCCAGCGAACCAGACAAATGCACGCCTTCATCGTCGGGACCGCGATGGGCGATGGATGCGGCCATGCGTGACACAGTTTCCGCCGACACCGACTGGTTGTCGCGATAGTTAAAGACTCCGCAGATTCCGCACATGACTGCCTTACTTATAAAGGGGTATCGGCTCGTAGCCGGAGGCCTTGGCCAGGATCAGACAAAGGCTCCGGAACAACTCCGACTGACCCCAACGGTGCATCGGCACGTTGTCGTAGCCAATGATCAGTTTGCGGCTGCGGAATGAACCGTCGCTTTTTGCCCAACGTTCAAGCAGGTGGTGCATCAAACGCTCCACAGTAACGCCGAGTTCGGGGTATTTTCCTTCAAGCAGGACTCCAAGATTGAGACACTCGGCGCAGTCGTAGAGCTCGCGCTTGTAGACTGTGAAACGCGGCGCCCTCGCGAACGGTTTCGGCAGTCCTGCTTCGTCGAAAAGATTCTTGAGGTAGTATTTAACGCCCCGATCGATGGCCTTTCGGCAACCTTCGTGGCCCGTAAGACGCTCAATCTTGGCGAGGCTCTTCAGCACAAAACAGGTGTGAAAGTGGTCTACAAAGTCGCGACCATCCCCCACCGCGTACGGCCACGAGCCGTCAGCGTGCTGGGTTTGAAGCACAAAGTTTACGTTTTTCTCCGCTGTCTCCCAGTATCGGCTGTCGCCGAATTCCCGGTACGCGCTAGTGAGGAGAAATGCGCGATAGGCGCTTGCATTGACCACACCGGGTTCTCTGTGGGGAAGATAGGTGCATGTCGCCGCGTTTGCTCCCGCCGGCACGTCATCGTAGTCGTGATATCCGTGCTCGGCCGTCGAGCGAAGGATCTCACGCCACCGCAGGTTGCTGTCGATGCGGAACACGTACTCAAACGCTTCGTAGCAATAGGGCGTTGTGGTGATCATCGGCACGAAGGCATCGACAATGCCGATGCTGGTCTGCGAGCTAAAGGGATAACCCCAACCGAATCGGTGGTAATCCGGGCAACGGCAGTCCTCGAGAACTTCGAGGAAGTGAACGGACTTGGCGTAATGGTCCCGGTTGTTCGTTGCGCGGTACAGCAAAGCGAAGGCCATGGCATAATGGGCGTCAGCAATCGGTAGGCGCATCCGACTGTAAAAAAAACGCCGAGTCCACGGTGCGAATGCTTCGCAAGCGACCATCGGCAGTACCGCAAGCGTGCCGACCGCCTTATGCCGATAATAAAGGCCCTTGGCGGCGCGACCAACACGGCTGGCGAAAAAATCCTGATGGTCCTGGGAGGTCTCACCGTAGGACTCGAGCCACGGCACGAACCTTTCCGCCGCGGAACGAATCTGCAAGAGAAGGGCGTCGGTCATTTCATTCGCTCAGAGGACTCGACGGGGGGCATCGCGGTGATAGGTGCGAGCATGTGGACGCAATCGAGAAAACCGCGGAACATGTTTTCGATTGAGGCCTCTCTTGCGATATCCTCCTTTGCCGCTCGCGAAAACTCGCTGCGCAACCCGTCGTTGCGCAACAACAATACCAATGCCTCTTTAAGCGCCGCAATGTCGTTCTCCGGCACAATAAAGCCGTTTCGACCGGCGGTGAGATAATGAATTTCCGGTGGCTGCAGCCCGTCTTCGGTGACGACCGGCAATCCCCAATAAAATGCCTCGTTTAATCCGAGGCCCACGTCGCCAGGTATGCAGAAAATATCGGCGGCTTTGAACAATTTGCTGACCCGCTCGTTTTTAGGATCGAAGATTTCGCCGAGATAAAGAATTCTATCAGTCTGTATTAACCCCTTCAAATCGTAGTCCATCGCATCACCAACAATGACACAACCGACGCCGGCTTCATCGATCGAATTGAACGCAGCGATTAGGTGTTCGACCTTTTTCACGGGACGCATCCGTCCCACAAACAGGACGACCTTTTGGAATGGAATGCCAAACTCCTTTTTAATTGCCTCTTTCGATTCGGGCACCTCGGGCAGCGCATCGAGGTTGATTGTATTGCTGGCGATAAAAACCTTCCGACGGTTCTTCGGCTGGATGTCCGTGAGGTTGTGCCGGCAATACAGAATGATCGCGTCGCAGCGCGAATGGACGTAGTAGAACAAATGGTTCCGCCAACTGGGATTACGCACTTCCAGGTTTACGCCTTTGTTCCAATACACCACGGGAATCCCCCGCAGCTTTAGCCAGTGGATCAGCGGCCATATGAATAGATTCTTGAGATGGAGAAACAGTATCACCACGTCCGGTTTGATTGCCTCAATCTCGCGTTTATAGCGCAAAAAGCCGAAGGGGACGGTTTTGAAATCAAACTCGAGCGGGTAGGGGTTATTACTTTGCAGTTCGTTGGCTCGAACAATAAATTGGTAACCTTCCTCCTGAAAGCGGCGGCCAAAGTAGTTGTAGTTCGAGACGCGGTAATGAAATATCTTATTTGAGACAAGCAGGACGCGTCGCATCGCGTTTACCCTCGTAGTTTGGGTCTGCGGCATTGCTCGGGATGCTGACGGTTTCAGTTCGATCATCCTGGCAGGTACTTATTTCCCATTAGGTTCAGCCGAAGAACCCCAGTAAGGTTCCCGACGTGATCACCTATTTTCATAAGATATTTTACAAACATGTGTTGACCCGCGAAAAGCAGAAAGGGCAACATCAGTGCGTAGAGTGGAACAGCGACGATAGATTTTACTACGCTTGTGAAATCTGCAAAGTTACTGCCGTTTCGTCCGCGCAGCAGCGCCCGGCGAACAAGATAACGGCGTCTCCAGCGAATTGGCGGTATGATTTCTGCCACGATCGCTTCGTCGCACCACACAAATGTATGCCCGCGCTCCATCATTCGTTTGAAAAAGTCGAGGTCTTCGCAGCCACTGCCAAATTGTCGCCGAAACGGTTCCTGGAGCCCGTCGACGATTCGGCGATTCATGAGCACATTCGCAGTGGATGTCTGCGACCAATTGAGCCGAACTCCGGTAGAACGCCGAGGTTTTTGGAAAAAGCCACCGCGTTTAATCCAGACAGGAGGTTCGGTCTCAAAAACCGGCTTTACGGGCCCGAGCACGCCGTCTGCTTTGTATTGGCATAGAGTTCGGTAAAAGCTCAGCAGCCAGGCCCGATCCGGATACTCGTCATCGTCGATCCAGGCTACGAGATCGCCTTGGGCAAATTCGAGGGCTTTATTTCTAGCAAGAGCAATGTTTTGCTCCGGCTCGACGCAATAAATGACCTGTACCGTTGTGGTGCGGGCAAAGTCCTCGACTGTTTCCTTCGCCGATTCTCTCCAGTCGTTGTCCGCGACGACAATCGAATAGTCGAAAAGATCCGCAGTATCAAAATGTCGAAGGTTGTCCAGTGTGCGCCTAAGCAAGTGTGGGCGCTTGAAGGAGCAGACACAGACGCTGATATGTCTTTTCGCCATGTCGGTGTGTTGTCGGACCGGTCCGAACCCATGTTAGGAAGTCCTATCGAGAAATTTCAGGGACCTCTACATCTGCACGTTCCGCCGCGTCTATATTCTCGCGTGTGCGCTTCGGGAGAACGCGATCCGTCTGTGGAACCATCCAAACAACAAGCAACATTATAAACCAAAGGTGGTGGTCGCCACGGAGGTAGGTTGTTTCGGTCGAATTCACAAAGATGACCGTGAGAAACACAGTGATCCGAAAGCACGCGAAATCGAAGTCTTCGTCCATAGAAGCCAAAAGGCGCCGCATGGTCGTGAACAGCACACCTGCAAGCAAAGCCGACCCGATCAGACCAATCTGCAAGTAAGTGTCGATGTACCCATTGTGCGCCTGGCCCAGCACCCACGATAGATTTGCATCCCATTGGATATTCGCCAGCCGTCCTATCCAGAATCCGCCGTAGCCGACGCCGAACAGCGGGTTGCTGGAAGCAACGCCATAGACATCATGCCAAATATCGGTTCGACCCGTCAATGTAATGTCTCGCCCTAACATCGTGATCACCTTTCCAAATATCGAATTCTCGGAAAAAAAGACGACACTATGGATGAGAATAAACGTTACTAAACATAACGTGACATAAAATACGCCCAGGACCCATCGACGAGCAGACTGGAGATTCGAACGAAGCGCTCTCAGCCGCCAAAACACCAGCAGCGCGAACGCGCAAACCGAAACGGAGGTCATGCTGACTTGTTGCTCCGATCCTTTCAACAGATACACAGCCAAGAGCAAGTATAGCACGTCAAAGTTTCGCCAGCCGAATTGACGCCAGTGGCGAGTAATATCAAACGTGAAATATAGGACGCCGAGCATTGCCACTTGGCCAAGATCATTCTTCGAAGTGGATATGCCGTGCCACGCGTAAGACGTTCCATTATAGTCGTATTCTACCCCGATATCGCGGAAATACTTGATACAGACGAGGGACATCGGCAGGTGCACGTACAGACAGCGCCGCAGGACGGTGAAAATGGACTCAAGCGGTTGACCGTTGGTTAGCACTACCAAAGCCATCGTGACCGAGCCGAGAACCTTGATATACCGCTTAAAGGAGACAAACGGGTACCCGGACCACAGGATGCTTAGGGCCATGAAGGCGAGCAAAGCAAAGATCCACGGATTGAAACGGAGGGCCGCACCCCAGTCAAAGTGCCGGCGCAAGAGAATGACGAGTCCGACGATTGTGAGAACAAGAAAAAACAATGCGTCCACGAGGCTGCCGCTCGTAGCGTCGCCATTTGATCCCGGCAGTGGAAGTCCCCAGGCCTCGAACCAAAGCCCAATCATGCGTGATGCGACGACTAAGTACCAGAGCGTGGGCCAAAACAGCCCAGGTGGCGAATTCACGCCGCGTTTTCGGGCAGAGCGAAACGCATAATAGACAAGCCCTGCGCCGATCAGGAGTGCGAGATCCGGAGGCATGTAACGGGATGAGAATGTTGAGCGTCGGGGTGACGTTCAGGCGTTTTTGCGGTCTGCGACGCGACCGGCATTTGCAATAATTCGAAGGTAAAATGCTTCGTGACGCTCGGCCAGCGCATCCAAGCTGAAATTCTGTTCTGCTGCCTGCCGTCCACGAGCCGCAATGGATAGTCGCAATTCCTTCGACGACAGGAGCTCGCAAAGCCGCTTTGTTAGCCCCGTAATATCGCCCGTCGGAACCAACAATCCAGTAGTTCCAGTCACAATCGCGTCAGGCACGCCGCCGGTCGCGTATGCCACAACGGGCGTTCCCATTGCCTGTGACTCGATAATAACGCGAGGCAGGCCCTCATGGTGGTAGGTCGGAAACGCAACAAGCGAGCTGGCAGCATACCAGTCGCGCAAGGCTTCGACAGATACGGCTCCCAAGAATCGGGTGGAATCGGTCAACCCTGCGCGGCTTGCCTCATTGCGCAGCTCGTTTAGGAATTCCTGGGTGCCGACACGGCCGGCAAATACGATACTGCACTTGACTCCGAGATCTCGCAGCGAAGCGGCTGCGCGCACCAAATCGAGCTGCCCTTTTTCCCGTATGACCCGTGCTGGAAGCAGCACAATCGGCTCGGCCGGCATATCCGGGATTGTCCGAGCTTCGGCACGGCTGAAGAACTTCGTATCTATACCGTCTGAGAGTTTGACGAATCGACGCTCCAGGTATCGGGGCACTTGCAGTCCATTCACTCCAGCGACTCCATCGGCCAGCATTGCGTGTTTGCGCATAGCCAGATGCAGAAACCGATCATTGGAATAGTGATTGAGTACGGTAAACGGGATGTGGTTTTCCCGGGCCGCGGTGACGATTTCTTCGGCATCGGCGCCGCCAAAAAAATGAAGCATCGCCATATCGATATGATGGGCCCGCATTATCTCCGCAAACGCGATACCGGCTCCCACCGCCTCGCCGGGCTTTTGCCGAGGCTGGAAGGATGCCGCCCATTTGGAGCCAATGGTCCTCCAGACCAGCGGGTTATAGAGCACCAAATCCCGTAATTTCTGTTTGATCTGTAAGCGGACAACACTGGTCTCAGTGGAGGAACGCGCGCCGCTTTCCTCAGCAACTGGCAATCGAATGCGGATCAGCTTTCCCTGACCGATCGACGCTACTTCGGGCTGGACGCGCAAAGCTTCACGCGTGAGATGCAGCCGAATAATCGTCATTGCATTCCGCTCCAAAAGAATTCGATCCAGATCATCCAAGTACCGCTCTGTACCGCCATCTGAGTCAAAAGCGTGGGCAAAGCGTAGGACGGTTCGTCCCGCCAGCGGGCCACCCTGAACAACTGGCGTTACTGCATCCAGTCCACAGTTTGAAGATAACGCGTTAATCTGACCGTTCATGAGATTGAATTGTCGAGTGTGGCACAGAAGAATTTCTCATCCAGGCACCGCCACTCGAGCGTGCGGATCAAGCAATGGAAAGCCACTGACGGTCGAGTTCTGATCGTGGAATGCTCCATGCGCCGATTGAACAGTCGTCAATCCCGGCAAAAACGAGGATATCGTCATCGCGGGCGATTGCAGAACAAGCATAGAGGATTGATGCCCCCGCGCTCGCAATCCCGCGCAATAGCGGCCGAGCGGTGATTTTCGACGGAAGCAGGGTGGTCCGATCGATCAATGCAGCCCAATAGACGTACTGCTTATCCGGATAGACCTTGTGGACGATATGCAAGAAATGAGAAGCATCATAGGATACGGGATTGATGCTGTTCCGCAGGGGGAGTCCGTCATCGGGAATGGGCAGGTTGATATGTCTTTCGATCGTTGAATTAAATCTCAGATCCGGAAATGTCTCGGCCGAAAACAGACGATAGGGGTTGAACGAGTAGATGAATTGAACGTCGCGTCCCGTGGAGAACATAGCCCAATTTTTTTCCATCCGGCCGATGGGTCGATCGAGTATTGGTGATCCGAGATACGTCAACCGCAGTTCCTCGGGGTCGAATCGGGATATCCCAACGGAAGTGTTCAGTGTCTCAGGGGAAACAGGTTTCCGTGAGTGGAAATCTCGGTCCAAACTGATCGTCGAGTGATTCGCGTAAATTTGCCCGTTGTGCGTGAAAAGTCTAAAATCTTCCAGGCGTGACCGTTCCGGTGCAACACCTGCCTCAATTCGAACCTCTGCTGACCTGTAGATCTGCAGGTCGTCTCCCAAGACAAGAAGCATTGGCTGGCAAGAGGAAGCGAACCGCGCAAATGAGCGCCTTTGGATCGGCCATGGAACTCTCTCACCTCGGGCAAGAAGGACCAAGCCATGCACAGATTGGAGCGCTCCAGGATTACACAATCCAGCCTGCATTCCATAACTCCCTCTGCCTGTTAAACGCAGCATTCCTTTACTGGACGCCATTGGAGCGCTTAGATGATTCAGAGCTTCGGCAACGCGGTACAAGGCCTCGCGCGCTTCATGTTCGCCCTTGTCCGAATGATCCCCGACTCGTTCGAACGCGAGATAGATATTTTGGCCCGTCGGCCCAATTAGCCCGGTGACGGGCCGTTGTATGACGTCGCGCAGGCTGAATCCGATACCTCCCATCAATTCTGCTATATTGAGCGCGTCTTCCTGGCTAGAGCAAAATGAACCTAATTTCGAGCGTATGATCACGATGGAGGCTTGCTTCAGGCACGGCGCCAAGGATGCATTTCCCAGATTACGTAAACTCGCAGCGTCGATTTCGAGCAGAAGGCGTTCGGTCGGCTCAAGGCACGCCTCGAAGCCGCGGAGGTTTGGTTCCGAGTCGCTCACCACGCTAGCTTCTTCAAAAAGGCCAAGAAAAGTCCGCATCGGCTCCGGATCGCTGTCAAACACGCAGACCCGCTCGATAACGATTCCCCGGCGGAGCACCGATTCGACATAGCATTCCAGATTGAGGGGCATCCCATGTTCGATGCGCAAGACGACGTATCCCTTTTTCGCCAGGAATCGCCGCAGCACCCGAGTCAGGAAAATTCTCAAGGTTGTGATCGAAGAAGCCTTGCGCAATCGAACACAGGGACGAACCGGGGCAGGGTGACCGTCCTGGTGCCCGCAAGACGTCATTGAGCCTTTGTGTATTTCACTAACAGTCACGGGACAAGGCCGGCAGTGTCGAGCGGTTGAGTCCAAGATTTGCCAGGTCGTAAATAGGCCTTCGCTTCGGCAATGTCAGTAGCGCCTCCTTGAGACCAGGTTCTCTGTTGACCACGATAATCAGCTCGGCGTGGTCCAGCACACTTTCGAGGTTGTCGCTAATAAATTCGGAAATCAAAGGTATCTTCTGTAAGATATACTCGCGATTTGCTCCGACCAGCCGCGAAAGATGCACGTGGCGATCGTAGATCTGGATGTGATATCCTTTGCCCAAAAGGCGCTCGATCACGTCGATGATTGGGCTTTCGCGCAAATCGTCGGTGCCCGATTTGAATGAGAGCCCAAGGAATGCCAACTTCCTGCAGCCAAAGCGCTGAATTTCTTGCAGCGCCAGCTCCTTCTGATGGTCGTTGCTGCGTACGATGGCCTCCAGCACTGGAGTTTGCAGATAGTTGTCGTGTGCGATTGTTTGCAGAGCCTTCAAGTCCTTGGGAAGACACGATCCACCAAAGGCGAATCCGGGCGTCAAATAAGCCTTGGAGATATTCAGCTTTGTATCTTGGCAGAAGATCTCCATCAATTTTTGGCCGTCGATACCGAGCTTCTGGCAAATATTCCCGACTTCGTTGGCAAAAACGATTTTCAAGGCGTGAAATGAATTGCAGACATACTTCATCAACTCGGCAACCTTGGGTTCGGTTGTGAGAAAGGCCGCGTCGATTCCGCTGTAAACACCGCGCATTACCTCGGTGGCCCACGCACAATCGGAGCCGATCAAAGTGTACGGAGGCTTGAAGAAGTCCTTCACGGAGCTGCCTTCGCGAAGAAACTCGGGATTCGATATGACAGCAAAGTCTTGGCCGGAAATGCGGCCGGAGATTTGCGCGATGATAGCAACGACTTCTTCCCGGGTGCCGGGGAGAACGGTGGAGCGGAGCGCGATCACGTGCCGATCGGCCTTTTGCTGGAGCGCGTTTCCAATCTCCGCCGCGACCTTTCTGATTGCTGTCAAGTCGAGGTGACCCTGGGAGGTTGGTGGCGTGCCGACACAAATGAAAGACACTTCGGTAGCCGCGATTGCCTCAGCCGCGGATGATGTTGCTCGGATACGCCCTGCTGCATGCTGGGCGGCGATGACATCGGCGATTCCTTCCTCGATTATCGTCGGCTGTCCCTTATTTATAAAATCGATTTTCGTTTGCTGCGGATCGACTCCGATAACGCGATGCCCGAGCTGTGCGAGGCATCCGACGCCCACGCAGCCAACGTAACCTAAGCCAAAGATGCTGATGTTGGACATGAATTGAGTGAAATACTGCTCTTAACCAGACGTAACCGCCGACTCCACCAAATCTAGAAATCGATTTTCCTCATCCGTCCAGCGATGCTTTTGATAGACCCGGCGTGCACGCTCAAGGATATCGTTGGCGGCTTCCGGATGCTCACGTACCCAGAGGATTCGCTCCGCCAATTGGTCGACATTGTTCTGTTCATACATGAGCAGATCATCGGGTCCAAAATAGTCGGTTATACCCCGCGTCGCTGGCGCCACCACCAGGCGGCCCATCACAAGATACTCGAAGATTCTGGTTGGAAAATTGATTTCAGTAAATGTGGAGCGGCGATTCGGAATCACACCTAGATCTGTTTCGAGAATTGCCTGGGCAATTTCGTTGGCATTCTTATTGCCGTGATAGTGTACGATATCGGATATGCCGAGGGCACGCGCTTGCTCGAGCACTGTATCCAGGTACGGCTCCTGCGGGCCATAGATGTCCACCTGCAATCCCGGGATGCGCGATCGGACCTTGGCCGCAGCTTCGATCATCAAATCGAGGCCGTGCCGATGAACAATGGAACCGTGATGCATTATCCTAAAGGTTCTTTCGGTCCGATTGTCTTTTCGGCCGCCCGGGTACCGTTCCGGATTGAAGATCGCTTCGGGGGAATTCATTATAATCTTCATTTTGCCGGGCGGGCATCCGCGCGAATTGAAAAGGTCGCGGAAGGCGATATTGGGCGTAAGAACGACGTTCGCGAACCGAATGCTCGAACGTTCGAGAGCGCGGAGGACCCGAACCTGCCAATCCGCAGTCTTTAGCCCGTAGATGCTCATCATGAGCTCGGGCATCGGATCGTGAAGATCAAGAATGAGGGTCGCGCCGCGAAGCTTGTCGACTAGCGCAGCGAAAATCAAAAAGTCCGGCATGTTATGGACGTGCACTACGTCGTAGCGCTGCCTAGACCGTTGTTTTGAAAGCCAGAGAAACGCTTTGAAAAAATACTTAAGGTATTTGGAAATGTATGAAGATTTCCCCCCCCGGGTGTGGGTCAAAGGCAGCCGAAACACGTTCACCCCATCCACGGATTCTTGGGGCAGCTCAGCCGGGTTCTCCGACAGACAAAAAACGTCGGTTGCCATTCCCGCCTTAATCATTGCTTCGGCGGCCCGACGGACGCGGGAATCGGCGGGATAATAACCATAGACCAGAACAGCGGCGCGCTTTCCACGGAGTGAGACTGGAGTCGAGTGGATTCCAGCACCGGAATTT
>Ga0182024_10002734_pt1 | contig 43354 bp, 38 predicted proteins | sample P32metaG_FD_120480 | JGI IMG/M metagenome (GOLD analysis project Ga0182024, IMG submission 120480) | Permafrost microbial communities from Stordalen Mire, Sweden - P3-2 metaG (Illumina Assembly) | ecosystem: Environmental > Terrestrial > Soil > Wetlands > Permafrost | place: Sweden: Stordalen... | reverse complement strand
GACCTCTGCGTCCCGAACGCAGCGCTCTACCAAGCTGAGCTACGCCCCGTCGGCCTGGACCAAAACCACCGGATTCTGAAGGTGGAAACCCTCTCCTGCCGCCGCGGGAACAACGCACGCCGAAGCGAACGCTCCAAAAGCCCCATGAGATACTTGATCGTCGGTTGCGGGCGCGTGGGTTCGACCCTCGCGAAGCTGCTCGTCGCCGACAAACACGACGTCGTCGTCGTGGACGAAAACCCCGCCGCGTTCAAGCGCCTTGGCAACCGTTTCGCGGGCCAGGTCGAAGTCGGCACCGGTATCGATTACGACGTCCTCAAACGCGCCGGCGCCGACCGGAGCGACGGCTTTGTCGCGGTCACCGACGGCGACAACCGCAACGTCATGGCTGCCCTGATCGCGCAGAAGATGTTTCGCATCCCGAAGATCGTCGCCCGGATCTACGATCCGCCGCGCGGCCAGCTGTATCGTGAGCTGGGAATCGAAACGTTCTCGCCCACCACGATCGGCGCCCAGATCATCCGCGACCGGCTCCAAGACGTCGCCTACGCGAGCGTGCCGTCGTTTGATTTCGGCAAGCTCAGTTCGCTGGTCGCAACGGTAACGCGCGCGCAGGCGGGCAAACGGGTCGACAACGTCGAGGTCGACGGCAAGATTCGCATTGCGGCGATCCGCCGGCTCGGCAGCGTGAGCATCCCGGCTCCCAGCGACGTTCTGGTGGAAGGCGACGAGATCAATGCGATCGTCGCACCGGACGCACTCTCGCAGTTCGCCAGCGCCTTCTCGGCCGCGCGCCCCGATACACGGCTCAGCGCGTAAGCGGCGGCGGCATGTTCATCATCATCGTCGGCGGCGGCAAGGTCGGGACGTATCTCGCGCGCGGCCTCATCAAGCAAGAACACGAGGTCGTCGTCATCGAGAAGGATGCGCGCAAAGCGCAGCTGATGACGAATTTACTCGAGAGCGACCTGGCGATCGTCGGTGACGGCTGCGACCCCAACGTCCTGCTCCAGGCCGGCGTCGCCCGCGCCGACGTCGTGGTGGCCGATACCGGCGACGACGAGGACAACCTCGTGGTCTGCATCATCACCAAGAAGAATTCAGCCGCCCGCTGCATCGCGCGAGTGAACAATCCGAAGAACAAGCTGATCTTTGAATCGCTCGATTCCGAAAGCCCGGTAACGGTCATCTCCTCGACCGAACTGATCCTCGAGATGATCGACGAACGCGTCAACGTCAACGCTCCGCACCTCGAGCCGTTGGCACGCGTCGGGAACGGCGACCTGGAGCTGGTTCAGCTGCGCATCACCGATCGCAGTCCGGCGCGCGGGAAGCGCATCGCCGACGTCGCTCTGCCGCGCGGCAGCGTGATCGTGGCGGTCGACCGCGGCGGCGGCGACGTCGTCGTCCCCAACGGCGACACCACGCTGCAGCGCGGCGACGACGTGATCGCAATGATCAAGCGCGAGGCGCGGACCGACGTCTGCACCGCCATCGTCGGCTGAGGCACCCTAGCGAGGCAGCGCACGCGTCGTGATAGGGAAGGCAGCCACCCATTTCCCGGAGACGACGCGCAGCCATGATCCAACCGCAGTGGCCCGGGCTCGGCCCATCCTATCAGCCGCCTTCGTGGGGAAACGCGGCGCCCAGCGGCGCCGTGTTCGGCGCGGCCGCGCAGCCGGTCGACGGCGTCGGCGCGAACTGGTGGGAACAGAATCCGTCGGGGGGCGTCGGATCCAGCCTCGGCAGCGGTTCGCAGTCGAGCCTGGTGGGGATGCTGCAATCGCTCATTGGCTTGCTCGGGCAGTTGGTCGGATCGATGTTCGGCGGCAGCGGCTCGCTGGCCGGCGGCAGCGGCTCGCTGCTCGGCGGCAACGGCACGACGAGCGGCACCACGGGCTACGGGCTCGGGTCGGGGTTCGGCACCGGTACCTCGCCGAATTGCGGACAATTCTCAGGCCAAGCGTTTTCCGACGTCACGCTGACCTCAACCGGCGACCCGCACCTCGGCGAGACGGGCACGCGCACTTCGCCGGGGGGTCCGCAGGCGGTCAACGACCACTTCGACAGCATGACGTCGCACGGCGACCTGATCGACGCGCGCTCGCTCGCCGGCGGCTACCGCGTGTCGACCACCGTCACGCCGCCCAATGCGAACGGCGTGACCTCGAACCAATCGGCGACCGTTCACGCAAATTGCGGCCGTGACGCGGTGACGATGAACCGCGACGGTTCGTACTCGGTCACCAGCAACGGCCAGGCGGTAGCGCTGGCTCCGGGTCAATCACTGGCGCTCGGCGGCGGCGAGAACGTCACCCTCAATGCGGACGGGTCGCTCGTCGTCACGGCTGCCAACGTGAACGGCGGCTCGATCAGCACCACGCTGCGCGCGACGGGAAGCGGCGTCGACGTGACGGCGCAGGCGCATGCGATCCGGGTCGGCGGCGACATCGTCGACCACGACCCCGGCAGCCCGGCGGCACCCCGGCACACGCCCGTGCGCGATGCGGCGCTTCCCGCTACGACGTAGGTTCAGTGCGTGTGGGTGAAGTTGCCGAGCGGGACGCCCACCCGCTCGATGCGGCGCAGCGCTTCGCGCATGCCCAGCGGTTCACGCGGCCGTCCAACCGCCGCAAAATAGCGCTCGGGGTCGATGTTCAGCGTGCGGGTCTGCACCATCGCGACGGGATGCTCGCGCAGAAACGTCGTAACGGCTTCCACCTCCGCGCGTTCGTCGGTCACGCCCGGATGGGTGAGGTAGTTCAGCGAGACCCGCAAGCCGCGGTGCACCGCGAGCGCGACCGATTCCAGCACGTCGTCGAGATCGTATCCGACCGGCCGGTAGTACGCCGCGTAGGCGTCGCGGCGAAATGCGTTGAGGCTGATCCGCACCGCTTGCAACCCGGCGTCGATCAGTCGCGCCAAGCTCTTGGGCAGCGAGCCGTTCGTATTCAGATTGATCGTCCCGTTGCCGCGAACGGCCCGAATCGCCGCGATCGTCCGCTCGAGCGTCGTCACGCGCAGCAGCGGTTCGCCTTCGCAGCCCTGCCCGAACGACACGATCCCGTCGCCGACCCGCTCCAAGTGCCGAATGCCGATGCGCGCCAAGTCGCCGACCTCGGCCTCGAAAGCGACGCGCGTCTGCGGTGAGGGCATCCCGGCATCGGGCGTGAGCTCCGAGATGCATCCGACGCAGGCCGCGTTGCAGCGCGGCGAAACGGGCAACGCGGCTTCGCCCCGTTCCAGAAAGACATTTTGGGCCGTGAAGCAGCCGTAGTCGCTCGAGCAGAGCGCCAGCTGCGCGAGCGTGCGGTTCCCGGGGTCTTCCTCTTGCCGCGCGCGAAGCAGCGCGTCGAGTTCACCTTCGGCGAAGTAGCGGGGCGCCCAATCGTCGCTTTCGTCGGTGCGCATTGCCGCAACGTGCAGCGCGTCGTCGACGACGCAGGCAAACGTGTATCCGAAGAGCGGCAGCGCCGGCGCGTCCGGACGGCTCCGAAATGCCGGCAGCAGCAGCCGGGTGTAACCGGCAGGCAGCAGGGCGGCCAGCGCCGTGCGGCGCTCGGCCGGTACGTTCGGCGCCACCAGCGGTGAACGGCCCGGCAACATCGCGCTGACCGTTCCCGGCGGCGCGGGGATCAGTTCGTCCCGCTCGGCCGGCCGCTCGATTCCGCCATCGGCCAGCGGCGAACGGCTCGGATCGAAGTAGATGCGGCCGCGCGCGTCGGTATAGGCGAGACCCGTCACACCAGCATTTCGAACTCGCGCACCGCAGCGCCGGTCAGCGTGGCGCGTTCGCCGCGAGCCCAGGCGACCTCGAGCACGCCGCCGGGGACCTGGAGCGTCACCGGCGAGAGGGCGTCGCCGCCGACGATCAGCACCGCCGCGACCGCGACCGCGCCGCTGCCGCAGGCTTTCGTCGCACCCGCGCCGCGTTCCCAATGGCGCACCCGCCACTCGCCGCTCTCGAAGGCGACGAAGTGCACGTTGGTGCCGTCCAGATAGCGCGGGTCGCGTTCGATTCGCGGTCCGACGACCGCAAGGTCGATCGCTTCCACGAAGTCGACGCGGATCACGACGTGCGGGTTTCCCACGTCGACCGGCGTCACGGTAAAGCCGGCGACCTCGTGCGGGATGCCGATACGCGGCTCCGGCATCTCGACCGCGATGCGGTACGGATCGCGCTCGAGCACGCGGGCGGCAACCGGTCCGGACAGCGTTTCCACCACGACCGGCGCCTTATTGTCGTGTTCGTCGAGATAACGGGCCACGCAGCGGATCCCGTTGCCGCACATCTCAGCCTCGCTGCCGTCGGCATTGATGATCCGCATCCGCACGTCATACGCAGCGGACGTTCCGACCAGCAGCAGCCCGTCTGCGCCGAGCGACTTGACCCGGTCGCAGATGCGCACGGCGAAAGCGAACGGGTCAGCAAGCGGGCTGAATCGCTCGTCGACCAGCACGAAGTCGTTGCCGCTCCCGTTCATCTTGACCACCGGGATACCGTCGGTCACGTGGCGGCGACTTCGCCCTCTTCGGGCACCAGCGGAGCCGAAACCGGGCCCAGCGGTGAGATCGTCGAGACCGCGTGCTTGTAGATCAGGTGAGCGCGCTTCTCGTACTCGAGCACGATCGTAAACGGGTCGAAGCCCTTCACCACGCCGCGCAGCTGAAAGCCGTTGACGAGATAGATCGTCACCGGAACAGCCTGACGCTTCACCTCGGCGAGGTAGGCATCTTGGAGCGGTTGCGGCCGAGCGATGGACATAACCGCACAGGCTTAGGCTCCGCCGCCGAGCCCTCCCGCCGGAATCCGCCAAGAGGTCCTCCATCTCGATGCTCGGCGCCGGATGTTATGCTGAGGGCCATGGCGGCGGCGACGTATGACGCGATCGTAATCGGCGGCGGGCACAATGGGCTCGTCACCGCTTGCTACCTCGCGCGCGCGAAGTGGAAGGTGCTGGTTCTGGAGCGGCGATCGATCGTCGGCGGCGCCTGCGTCACCGAAGAAACGATCTTCCCCGGCTTCAAAGTCTCGACCGCGGCGTACGTCAACAGCCTCTTCCGTCCGGAGATCGTTCGCGATCTGCGGCTGGGTGCGTACGGTTTCGAGGTCGTCGAACGCAACCCGTCGTCGTTCTCACCGTTCGAGGACGGCCGCTCGCTGACGCTCGGACCCGATGACGATGCGAACCTGCGCGAAATCGCGAAGTTCAGCGCCGTCGACGCGCGCAACTACCCGCGCTATGTCGCGATGCTCGAACGGGTCGCAGCGGTGATCGAGCCGACACTGGTGCAGACGCCGCCCAACGTCCTGCGGCCCGGCGCCGGGGATCTGCTGCAACTCGGACGGCTCGGGCTCGATGCCAAGCAGCTCGATGGAGCACTCGGTGAGGCGCTCGAGGTGCTGACCGGCGCGGCCCGGCCGATCCTCGATCGCTGGTTCGAATCCGAGCAATTGAAAGCGACCCTCGCGACCGATGCGATCATCGGCGCGTTCGCGGCGCCGTCGATGCCGGGAACCGCCTACGTGCTCTTTCATCATGTAATGGGCGAGACGAACGGCGCGCGCGGCGTGTGGAGCTATGTCCGCGGCGGGATGGGCGGACTCACGCAGGCGCTGGCCAGAGCCGGCGTCGAGCTGGGGGTGGAAATTCGTACCGACGCCGAGGTCAGCCGCATCATCGTTGAAGACGGACGCGCGGTCGGCGTCGCCTTGAGCAGCGGCGAAGAATTCCGGGCCCGGACCGTCGCCAGCAACGTCGATTGCCGGTTGACGTTCGAAACGTTCCTCGATCCGGATTCGCTTCCGGCGGATTTTCTCGCCGAGATCCGGCGCATCGACTACAGCAGCGCGTCGCTCAAGATCAACGTCGCGCTCGACGCGCTGCCGAATTTCACCGCCGCGCCCGGTCGCGAGGCGGGCCCGCAGCATCGCGGCACGATTCATCTGTGTCCCGATCAGGATTACATCGAGCGCGGCTATGACGACGCGAAATACGGCCGCCCGTCGACGGACCCGATCGTCGAGTGCACGATCCCATCGTCGGTCGATCCGACCGTCGCGCCGCCCGGCAAGCACTTGATGTCAATGTTCTGTCAGTACGCGCCGTACAAGCGGGCCGACGGGCCGTGGGACGCTGCCAAGAACGACGCCTTCGCCGACCGCTGTTTTGCGATCGTCGAGCGCTATGCGCCGGGTTTCACCGCATCGGTCATCGCGCGCCAAGTGCTCAGCCCGCTCGATCTCGAGCGGACGTTCAACCTGACCGGCGGCAACATCTTTCAGGGCGCGATGAGCTTGAACCGGCTGTTCATGTTCCGTCCCGCCCCGGGCTTTGCGAGCTATCGCACGCCGGTGCGCCACTTGTACCTCTGCGGTGCGGCCGCGCATCCGGGCGGCGGCGTCATGGGCGCCGCCGGCTGGAATGCCGCCCGCGAAATGCTCAAGCACCGCTGAGGCGACGGAGCTCCGGGAGATCAGCCCCAGCCGGGGAGCGCGGCTGCGACGGCGCTGAGTTCCTCGAAGGCACGCTCGGCCGGCACGCGCAGCAAATCCGGTTCGCGGTGAAACCAGGTCGCCTGACGCTTGGCGTAGCGGCGCGTTGCGCGAACCAGCGCGGCTCGCAGCTCGTCGAGGCTCGACCAGCCGGCAAGATACGCCAGCGCTTCGCGATAACCGACAGCATCCGCCGCGACGGCGGTACCTCCGACCCGTTCGGCTTCCTCGAGAAATCCCGCCGCGAGCATGCCGTCAATGCGTGCCGCGATGCGCCCCTCGAGCATGGCGTCGTCGACCTCGAGGTACACCTTGCGAAACGGAATGGCAAACGCGCGGAGCGAGCGCGGTCCGGTTTCGACCGCTTCGCGCGTTCCTTCGGCGCCCTTACGTTCGGCCAGGGCGATCTCCAGCGCACGCGCGACGCGATAATGGTCGCCCGGCGCGAGCCCACGTGCTCGGTGCGGCGCGAGTGCTGCCAGCCATTCATGCAGGACCGCGGGCGTATGCACGCGCGCTTCGTGCACGAGCCGCGCGCGCAGTGCGTCGTCACGGAGCGGCGAGAGCGTGACGTCGCCGGCGAGCGCCCGCAGATAGAATCCGGTGCCGCCCACCACCAGGGGGCGCCGGCCGCGGGCTTGGATCTCGTCGATGGCGCCGAGCGCATCGCCGACGAACCGCGCGGCCGAGTAGCGTTCGTGCGGGTCGAGAAAACCGACCAGATGGTGTGGCACGCGCGCCTGCTCGGCCGGGCTCGGTGACGCCGTCCCGATCGGCATGTCGCGATAGACCTGGCGCGAGTCGGCGCCGACGATCTCGGCATCGAAACGCTCGGCGAGCTGCATCGCCAGCGCCGTCTTACCGGCTGCCGTCTGCCCGGTCAGCATCAGCACACCGGTCGTCACGGCGTCAGATGCGCTTGAAGAGCCGCGCGATGCGCTCGGCTTCGAGCCGCACGATGGTTGGGCGGCCGTGCGGGCAATGCATGGGGTTCTCGCACTGGCCGAGCCGCTCGACGAGCGTCGTCATCTCGGCGTACGCGAGCACGTCGCCGGCGCGTACGACGGAATGACAGGCGAGCGACGCCCATACCCGTTGATCGGCGTCGAGGCCGCGCGTTTCGTCGGCGAGACACGCCACGAAGTCGTCGACGTCGAAGGGACGGCTCCGCCCGGCGTGCACGAGTCGCGCCGGCGTGGCCGTCACGCGGAACGCGCGTTCGCCGAAGCGCTCGACGTGCAGTCCGCCGGCCGCCAGCGCGTCGAGCGAGGCCTCGAGCCGCTCAGCCTGGTCGGGACCGATCTCGAACGTATGCGGGATCAGCAGCGGTTCAGCGGCGCGGTGCGCGCTCGCATTCGCTGCCAGCTGTTCGAACACGACCCGCTCGTGCGCCGCGTGCTGGTCGATCAGCACGACCGCATCGCCGTCGGTTGCGAGGATGAACGTCCGGTCGATCTGCGCGAGGACGCGCAGCCCGGCAGCGGCCACGCTCGCATCCGGAAGCTCCGCCGGAACGAAGCTGTCGGCCCACGCGACCGTGGCGCGTTCACCGGCGTCGGGCTCGGCGAACGCAGCGAACGACACCGCCTGCTCGAGACGTTCCACCGCGGCGCGACGCAACGCAGCCGAGATCGCCTCCTTGACGACCACGACGACGCGATCACCGTACCGCAGGCGGACGTCGCTCTTGGTCGGGTGGACGTTCGGATCGACTTCGTCGGGAGGAACGCTCAGGTACAGGACGCCGTACGGATGCCGTCCGACCATTGCGAACGTCCGGTACGCCGCGGTCCACGCACCGCTGACGATCGTGCTGCGCAGCAGGCGGCCGTTCACGAACACGATCTGGCTGCGCCGATCGGCGCGATCGTCGCCGGGCGCGCTCACCCAGCCCTGCACGCGCGCGCCGGCCTCGGCTGCGCGCACCGGGAGCATCGCCGGCGCGCCGGAGCCGAATACGTAGCGCAGGCGCTCGGCAAGATCGTCGCCCGCCGCGAAGGTGAAGGTGGTCTTTCCGTCGTGCTCGAGGCGAAACGCGACCTGCGGATAGGCGAGCGAGAGCATCGCCAACCACGAGGCGACGCGGTTGAATTCGGCCGCCGGCGAACGCAGATACTCGCGTCGCACGGGAACGTTGGCGAAGAGCGCGCGTACGGCGACGCGCGTTCCCAGCGGTCCGGCGACCGCATACGGTTCGCTCGCCTCTTCGCCGTGTGCGTCGATGGCCGTGGCGAGTTCCGCGTCGGCGCCGCGCGAGCTGAGCGTCACCCGTGCCACCGCGGTGATCGAAGCCAGACCCTCGCCGCGGAAGCCGAGCGTATCGACGCTCGTCAACGCTGCGGCGTCGGACAATTTCGACGTCGCATGGCGCTGCACCGCGAGGCGCAGCTCGCCGGGCGCGATGCCGGTTCCGTCGTCGGCGACCTCGATTTCAAGCAGCCCGCCGCCCTGCACGCGCACGGCAATGCGCGTCGCGTCCGCGTCGAGCGCATTTTCCACCAGCTCCTTCACGACGGAAACCGGACGCTCGATAACCTCACCCGCGGCGATCTGTCCGATCGTTTGGGGGTCGAGGACGCGAATCACGCCGGCGTCATTCGACGCCGCGGTGCGCCCTACCGGGCGGCGGACTCGGTCGCATCGTGCGTCGCGTGTTCGGGCTTCTCGTCCGCCACTGCGGCCTGCGTCCCGCGCTTGGTCTCGTCGCCTGCGACGTCCGACGGCGCTCCGGAACGCACGCGCGGCAGCGCCTGCGGCTGACGATCCCGCAGATACTTCGCGACCTGCTCTCGCACGAAGCACCGCAGGTCGAAGAGGTCGCCGGAGTTTCGCGCGGTCACCAGCACCCGAAGCTGCAGCGCCCGGTCGGTGGCGTCGGTGACTTGCAGGTTCTGGAACTGCCCGTCCCAGAGCGGCGAACTCGCGATCATCGCGGGAATCTCCGCGCGCAGCGCATCGATGTCCAGCGTGAAGTCGGTGAAGAAATAGACCTCACCCATGAGGTTCGCGGTACGGCGGGTCCAATTCTCGAACGGCGTCTCGATGAAGTACGTCAGCGGTACGACGAGCCGCCGCAAGTCCCACAGCCGCACCACGACGTAGGTCGAATGGATCTCTTCGATGCGGCCGTATTGCTTTTCGACGATCACGACATCGTCGATGCGGATGGGCTGCGTGAGCGCGAGCTGGATCCCGGCGATCAGGTTCTCGAAGAGCGGCCGTGCCGCGAGCCCGGCCACGAGCCCGGCCACGCCGGCCGACGCCAGCAGCGTCGTCCCGAGCGAGCGAATGTCGGGGAAGGTCATCAGGATCATCCCGACCGCCACGATGCCGACCAGCGTGCTCGCGATGCGGCCGAGAATGTCGACGCGCGTGCCGAGCTGGCGCGCGACCAGGTTGTCTTCCAAGTCCAGGCGCTGCCGTGCGACCACGACGTCGCGCCACAGTCCGATCAGCGCGATGATCGACCAGGCGATGGCCGCGATCGTCAGCAGTCCGGTGGCGTGCTCGATCGATTCGACCCAGCGCGCGGGCAGGACCAAATCCGGGACGACGATCAGAATAGCGAGCAGCGGAAGGATGTAGGCGGCGGGACGCCCGGTTTGCCTGACGACCGCGTCGACGAAGGTATTGTGCCGCGCCTTCGCCCAGCGCCGGAGACCCCAATACAGCACGCGTTGCACCGCGAGACCGACCGCGGCCGCGAGCACGATCCAGCCGACGCCGACGATTACCTCGAGTTGGGCCGCCGTCAGCAGCGCAAGACGATCCATCATCGCGTTCCTGCCCAGCCCGCCGTATCAGACATCGAACAGCAGCGGCTGCTCGAGCACGGCCGGTTTTGCGAGCTTCCCGCGCAGCGGAACGGTGTATTCGAGCGTCGGACGTCCGTCGAGCACGGCCGCAATCTCGCGTGCCCGCGCGACGACGGCGGGTGGAAGGCCGGCCATGCGCGCGACTTCGATGCCGAAGGAACGCGAGGACGAACCCGGCAGGACGCGGTGCGAAAACACCGGTGCACCACCGCGCGTGCTCTCGACTGCGGTGATGTGAAAGTTGCTCAGCAGCGGCCAGCGTTCGGCCAGCCCGACGAGTTCGTGAAAGTGGGTGGCGAACAGCACCAGCGGGGCTTGTTCTTCGCGTTCGAGCAAGAATTCCGAGATCGCCTGCGCGATCGCCAGCCCATCGACGGTTCCCGTGCCGCGCCCGATTTCGTCGATCAGCAGCAAGCTGCGGCCCGTCGCGCGCCGTAAGATGTTCGACGCCTCCGCCATCTCGATGTAGAACGTCGACTGCCCGGAAGCGAGGTCGTCGCCCGCCCCGATGCGGGTGAAGATCCGGTCGACGACCCCCAGTTTCGCCGCCCGAGCAGGGACGAACGAACCGATCTGCGCGAGGATCACCAGCAGCGCTGTTTGGCGGAGATAGGTCGATTTGCCGCCCATGTTCGGCCCGGTGAGCAGGATGAATCGGGCGCCGCCTCCGCCGAGGTGCGCGTCGTTGGGCACGAACGCGGCGCCGAGCAGCGTCTCCATCACCGGGTGACGGCCGTCGACGAACTCCATGATGCTCTCGTCGACGAAGACCGGTCGCACGTAGCCGCGCTCGCCCGCGACTTGCGCCAGGGCGCAGTAAGCATCGAGTTCGGCCAGCGCGTCGGCGGTCGCGAGCAGCGCGTCCACCGCTTCGCCGATCCGTTCGAGCAATGCATCGTAGAGTGTCTGCTCGAGCCGCAGCTGACGCGACTCGGCCGAGCTGATGGCGGCGTCGAGTTCCCGCAGCTCGGTGGTAACGTAACGTTCACCGTTCGCCAAGGTCTGTTTGCGAGTGTAGTCCGGCGGCACGTTCGCGAGCTGCGCCTTCGGAACTTCGATCGCATATCCGAACGCCGACGCGTACTTGACTTTCAAGGACCGAATTCCGGTCCGTTCGCGCTCGCGCTCCTCGAGCGCGGCCAGGCGTCCGCGCGCGTCACCGCGCAGCGCGACGCACTCGGCGAGTTCGAGCGCACGGTCGGGACGCACGACGTTGCCGTCGCTCAGCGTCGCGGGCAAGTCGTCAAGCAGCGTCGCTTCCAGGTCCGCGCGCAGCGCGTCGAAGTCGCCGATCCGCTCGCCGAGGGCGCGCATGCCCTCCGGCAGGGCGGCATCGAGGACGTCGCGCAGCGGATCGAGCAGCGCGAGCGTGCGGCGCAGCGAGCCCAGATCGCGCGGCAGGGCGCGGCGGAAGCGCACCTTCTGCGCGATGCGCTCCAGATCGAAGCAGCCGTGCAGAAGATCTTGCAGCGCGAGTCGCCGGCCGGCGTCGCTCAGGCACCCTTCGACGCAATCGGCCCGTTTGCCGATCGCCTCGCCGTTGACGAGCGGCGCCATGATCCAGCGTCCGAGCAGCCGCGAACCCATCGCGGTGCGGGTGCGGTCGACCGTGGCCAGCAGCGTCGCGCGCGCGTTGGCGCCGAGCGCCCGCGTGAGCTCGAGGTGTTTGCGCGTGTTCGGATCGAGCGCCAGGAACGTCGCTTGGCGGTAATAGTGCGTCTCGCGAAAGGCTTCGCGTCCGCCGTGATGGACGCTGACGCGTCGAACGTACGCGCCCAGCGCATCGAGGGCGCGCGCCATCGCGAGCGAGGCGTCGAGCGAGAAGCCGTTCACCGGCTCGCGGGTTCGCGACTCAACGGCGGCCAGCGCCGGGGCCGCAATGCGCGTTTGTCCACCTTCGAGCGACGCGTCGAGCGCGGCGCGCACGCCGGGCGGCACGTCGGCAACGAGTTCGGCCGGATCCAGCCGCCCGATCTCCGCCAGCGCATCTTCGAGCGCCGACTCGCCGTCGAACGCGGTCGCGCCGACATGGCCGGTCGAGATGTCGGCGTGCGCGAGCGCGATCACGTCGTCAACCGCGGTGATGGCGGCAAGATAATTGTGCGCCGAGCGGTCGAGAATGTGTTCTTCGAGCAGCGTGCCGGGTGTGACGACGCGCACGACGTCGCGCCGCACCAGCTTGTTCGGGACCGGCGCTTCGAGCTGTTCGGCCAGCGCGACGACGCGCCGTTGTGCGACGAGCTTCGCCAGATAGCCATCGAGCGCGTGATGCGGAACGCCCGCCATCGCGATCTTCCGCCCCGCGCCGGCGTCCTTCGACGTCAGCGCGATCGAGAGCGCGCGCGCGATCGTCTCAGCGTCCTCGCCGTAGGCTTCGTAGAAGTCGCCGACGCGCGAGAGCAAGATGGCCTCGGGATAGCGGTGTTTCATCCCGAAGTACTGCTCGAGCATCGGCGACCACGTCGGAGCCGTCGTCATGCGAGCGGTAAGCGCATCCCGCACGTTTCCCGGCCGCACCGGCACCCTCCCGGTCGGCTGAGTCGCGGCGGGACTTTTCTTGCCCCCTGCGTCAGGCGACGATGAGATCGATCGGCCGGCTCGCGACCGGCTGAGCGAGCGCGTCGTAGCGCTCAGCGCGGCCGACGCAGGTGCCGCGCACGCCCCAGACCGAGGCCGATTCGATCCGCACGTCCGCCCAAGGACGTGACGGATCGGCGACCGCTTCGACCAGCGGGAAGTTCACCGTCACGTTGTCGAGCGTCTTGGCGCTGATGCGAGCGGCGTCTTTGCGCGACACGCCGTGGATGAGCGCGCGCACCGTCGAGCCGATCTTGCGGTCGTGGTACGCGCGGCAGGCTGCATCCTGGAGGGCGGTCAGCCGCTCGAAGCGCTCTTGCGCGACGGTGCGGGGAACGGGATCCTTCTCGTGCCATACCGCGGCCGGCGTGCCGCGTCGCGGCGAGTAGACGAACATGAATGCCTGCGCGAACAGACCCGTCGCGCACACGTCGAGTGTCTGTTGAAAATCGGCCTCCGTCTCGCCGGGGAAACCGACGATGAGATCGGTCGTGATCGCCCAGCTTGGGTTGTGCGCACGAAACAGCGCGATGCGCTCGAGGAATTCCTCGATCGTGTACTTGCGATTCATCCGGCGCAGCATCGCGTTCGAACCTGACTGCAGGGCCAAGTGAAAGCGCGGGTTCATCTTCGGCAGCCCGGCGCATACGCGGGCGAACTTCTCGCTGCAATCCTTCGGGTGCGACGACACGAACGTCACGCGCTCCACCCCGTCGAGCGCGCACACCGCTTCGACGAGATCGGAAAAATCCTCACCGCCGGCCGGCTCTTTGTACGCGTTGACCGTTTGGCCGACCAGCGTGATCTCACGCGCGCCCGATGCGACCTTGAACCGGACGTCATTGAGAATGTCGGCCAGCGTGCGATGATCGAACCGGCCGCGCACGTGCGGCACGATACAGAAGGTGCAGTAGTACGAACAGCCGCGCTGCACGTTGACGTACCCGCGCAGGTGGTCGTACGGTCCGGCGATGCCCTCGCCCGCGCCGCCCATCAGTGTCGCGATCTCCCGGTCGACGGTGAAATCGTCGTCGGGGTACTCGGCCCGCCAGCCGGCGAGCGCGTCGCCCAGCGCGGTCAGCTCGCGCGTGCCGAAGATCCCGTCCACGTGCGGCGCGAGCCTCTGCATCCGGTCACGATCCTGTTCGGCCAGGCAGCCGGTAACGACGACCTTGACGGTGGGATCGGCGTCCTTCACCGCCTTCCAGTGACCGATGCGGCCGTAGGCGCGACGTTCCGCATTGTCGCGTACCGTGCACGTGTTGAGGACCAGCACCGAGGCGTCGTCCGGTCGTTCCGCCAGGGTAAACCCTGCGCTCAGCGCGCGGCGGACGATCTCCTGGGAGTCCGCCTCGTTCATCTGACAGCCGTGGGTCTCGATGTAGATCTGGGCCATAGGGTCGGCCTGGGGTTCGGGAACGGAGCGCAAGGCTCCCGGACGGCACGCGCCGGGAGGGCGAACCGCAAGGCTTCGGCGCGTGCTCAGCGCGCGGATGCGGTCAGTGCGGTGAGCAGATCGATCGGCAGATAGAGGCGTTGCCCGATCAACGTCGGCGGCGACGCATACTCGAGCGTCCGGCCGTCGACCCGGTAGGTCGTCGAGCCGACGCGCGCCGTCGCTTCGTGCCCGGGGGCGTGGATCACGATCTTGTCTCCATCGATCACGATCGAGCCGGGCGACAGGTAGTCGTCGGCGGGCGCAACGACGATCGGTCGGACCGAGGGGGCATTCGTCTGCAGCATGACATCGGTTCGCGTCTGCGGCCATACCGTGACGCTGCGCGTCAGCCGTCCGCGTGCGGTCCGAACGCTCAATTCGTGGTTGCCCGCGGAAGCCGGATAGGTGCCGTCCTTACCGCGCGGCACCGCGACGCCGTCGATGACGGCCGCGATCACGTCGACCCCATGGATCGCGAGGGTTCCGCCCGCCAGCGGCGCGCCCGGCTGGGCCGGTTCGAGCCGCAGCGCGCTCAGCGTCGTCTGGCCTGCGACGACGGTCGCCTCGACTTGCTGCGCCGCCCACCCCGCCCGTGCCAGACCGATCGTGTGCCGGCCGGCAGCCAGCGCGTCGGCGAAGACCGGGCTGCGTCCGACGTAGGTGCCGTCGACCCAAATGTCCGCGCCCGTCGGCAAGGTCGTGACGAACAGCGAGCCGGTCGGTACAACGCCCAGAAAGACCACGCACGCGGCGAAAGTCGCGAGGCGACGGAGCATATCAAGGGAACCTTGGGCGGTCATGTCCGAAGCCCTCGCCCCCAGCCTGCGCGTCCGTCCCGCCACCGTCGCCGTGGTCGGACGCCCGAACGTGGGCAAGAGCGCGCTCTTCAACCGGCTCGTCGGCCAGCGGCTCGCGATCGTCGAAGACACGCCCGGGGTGACGCGCGACCGGTTGTACGCGCTGACCGACTGGAACGGCCGCACCTTCACCCTGGTCGATACCGGCGGCATCGAGCTCGAGATCGACCCCGCCGATGCGATCGCGCAGGGCACGCGCGCGCAAGCGGAGTCGGCGGCCCGCGATGCCGACGTCATCGTCTTCGTCGTCGACGCGCTCGACGGGCTGCTGCCGGTCGATCGCGATGTGGCCGACATCCTGCGCCGAACGCGCCGCCCCGTGCTGCTGGTCGCCAACAAGGTCGAGTCGCCCAAAGCGTTCGCGTCGGTGCACGCCGAGTTCAGCGGCCTCGGCTTCGGTGAACCCTTCGCGGTCTCCGCGATGCATGGCGAAGGCACCGGCGACTTGCTCGACGCCATCGTCGCCAAACTCCCGCCCGATGACCCGACGGCGCTCGAGGCGCCGGAACTCGCGATCGCGCTGATCGGTCAACCCAACGTCGGCAAATCGTCGCTGCTCAACGCGCTGCTCGACGAAGAGCGCACGATCGTCTCCGACGTTCCGGGCACGACGCGCGACGCGATCGACACCTTGTTCACGTGGAAAGGCCGGACGTTTCGCCTCATCGATACGGCCGGCGTCCGCAAAAAAGCGACCCATCACGGCGCGATCGAATACTATTCTTCCTTGCGCGCGCTCAAGGCGATCGCTCGCTGCGACATCGCCGTGCTGCTGATCGACGCGCTCAAGGGTCCGACGAACCAGGACCGGCGGCTGGCCGGGCTGGCGCTCGAGGAGCGCAAAGCGCTGATCATCGTCGGGAACAAGTACGACCTCGTCCGCGAGCTCGGGGAGTACAGCCAGAACGAACTCGCGGCCGAGATTCACGCCCAAATGCCCTTCGCGTCGTTCGCGCCGGTGACGTTTCTCTCGGCGCTGACCGGACGCCGCTTGCAGAGCCTGATGCCGATCGTCGAACGCGTCGCGGAGAATCTCGATCGCCGCATCCCGACCGCGAAACTCAACGCCGTCGTGCGCGATGCCGTGCTGGCCCACCCGCCGCCGATTCACTCCGGGAAGCCGCTCAAGATGCTGTACTGTTCGCAGCCGCAGACGCATCCGCCGCTGTTCGTCTTCCACGTCAACGATCCGGATCTGGTTCCGTCGTCGTATCGGCGCTTCATCGAGAACACGCTGCGATCGGAGTACGATTTCGAGGGCGTTCCGCTGAGCTTCGAGTTCCGCGAAAGGTCCGGTCGCAACGAGGAGACGTCCGCGTGAACGCCGCGCTCGGCATCCTCACGGTGGCCGGCGCGTTTGCGGTCGGATCGATCCCGTTCGGGGTACTCGTCTCGCGCGTATTTTTCGGCACCGACCTGCGCCACGAGGGCAGCGGCAACATCGGCGCGGCCAATGCGTTGCGCACGCTCGGCAAGCGCGGCGCCGCGGCAGTCCTGGTGCTGGACGCCCTCAAGGGGTTCTTGCCGACGCTCGCGGCCGGACTGCTCGCCGGTTCCCCGCTCGCGGCCGCCGCCGGCCTGGCGGCCGTCGCCGGGCACTGCTGGTCGCCGTTCCTGGGTTTCCGGGGCGGCAAAGGCGTCGCGACGTTGTTTGGAACGCTCTTCGCCTTGTGGTGGCCGGCAGGTTTCGCCTTCGCCATCGTGTGGATTGCGGCCGTCGTCGCCGCCGGCTACGCCTCGGTCGGCTCGATGCTCGGCGCGCTCGCAATGGGTCCGGTCCTCTGGTTCGGCATCGGCGCGCCCGGTCTCGTGTACGGCCTGGTCGCTGCGCTGTTCATTATCGTGCGACACCGCGAGAATCTCGAGCGCCTTGCGCAGGGGACGGAGAACCGCTTGTCCCTGCTGAAGGCGAAGCGCACGTAGTGCGTGCCCTTTTTCGCGCCCCCATTCCGGAGTTCAATCCCGAACCTGCATGATCTCTTCGAACGATTTTCGCAACGGCGTCACGATCGTCATCGACGGCCAGCTCTGGACGGTCATCGAATTCCTCCACGTCAAGCCCGGGAAGGGCTCGGCCTTCGTGCGCACGCGGCTCAAGAACGTCAAGAACGGCGCAACCGTCGAGCGCACATTTCGGGCCGGCGAAAAACTCGAACGGGCCACGGTCGACAACCGCTCGATGCAGATGCTCTACAACGACGCCGACGGCTACCATTTCATGGACGCCGAGACGTACGAGAACTTCACGCTGTCGCGCGAGCTGATCGGCGATCCGGCCGATTTCCTCAAAGACGGCATGAAGATCGACGTGCAGTTCCACGACGGCGTGCCGATCGGCGCCGATCTGCCGGCCCACGTCGAGCTCACGGTGCAGGAGACCGATCCGGGTTTCAAGGGCGACACGGCCCAAGGCACGACCAAACCGGCAAAGCTCGAAACCGGGGCCACGGTCAACGTCCCGCTGTTCGTGAATCCGGGCGACGTGATCAAGATCGACACGCGCGATCGCCGCTACATCGGCCGCGTTCAGAGCTGAGATGCAACGGGCGTGAGGATACGGCGGCTCCGCATCCTGGGCGTTGCGCTCGGGCTGTCGTTCGCGGCAGCAGCACTTGGCGTCGCCCTGTATCTGCTGCCGCCCGCGGTTGGTTCGCCGGTGAACCGCGTCGCCGACTTCGTGGTCGTCAACGACGCCAAGCGATGGGTGGACGATCATCTGCCGCTGGGACGTTTCGGATTTCCGGATCGTGACAACGAGAACCAGCACCTTCGGCTGATCGCCATCGACGAGGCGTCGATGAACGCCTCCAACGACCCGCTCCATCCGGGCTTAGGGCAGTTCCCGTGGCCGCGAAGGCTGTACGGCCAACTGCTGACGCGCCTGCACCGCGCCGGAGCGAAAGCGGTCGCGTTCGACGTCGACTTCTTCGAGCCGTCGCCCGACCCGCACGACGACGCGGTCTTCGCCGCCGGCATGCGCGCGCAGCCGACGATCCTGCCGTTCGGCATCGCCACCACGTCGACGGGCCTGGCGTCGGTCGAACTCCCGCCGCCGGTCCTGGCGCACGCGGCGCGCGCGCTCGGCACGACGACGATCGATACGCCCGGGGGATTCGTGCTCGGGCAGCCGCTCGTTATCACCACGCGCGATCCCGCCAACCACGTGTCGGCGGCGTACACGTCGCTGGCGGCGCAGACGGTCGCAACCTACCTCGGCACGCATGTCGCCGCCGGTGATGGGTGGAGCGCGCGGCTCGGCGACGTGCCCGTGCCGCTCGACGGCGACCATGCGCTGCTGATGCTGCCGTTCCAGACCCAGCAGACGATCGACCTCGGGGGTGCGGGGGGGCCCGCTTCGCGCGCCGGTACGACCGTCAACGCCGCGTCGTTCTTCCAAAGCGTCTCCTTTACCGACGCGCTCCATTTCGACGACGCGACGATGCGCGCGTTCGCGGCTGGGAACGTGCTGGTCATCGGTTCGACGGCGCAGGCACTGGGCGACTTCGTCAACACGCCGTACGGACGCTATCCCGGCGTCTTCGCCAACCTGCGCATGATGGATCAGCTCATGCGCGGCGAGTTCATCACGCGCAGCCGGCCGTGGATCGACATCGCGCTGATCATCCTGATCCCGCTGCTGGTGGGGTTCGCGGTCACGCAGCTTCCGGCAACGACCGGCGTTGCGACCAGCGCCCTGATCGTCGTTCTCTACTCGGCGGCCGCGGTCGCGCTCTACGGCTACACGCTGCACTGGATCGATCTGATCCACGTCGACGGTGCGACGATCTTGGCGGCCCTGTTCGTCGCCCTGTATCGGACGGTCACCGAGGGCGCGGACAAGCGCGTGATCCGGGAGATGTTCGGCAAACACGTCTCGCCCGCGATCGTCGATCACCTGCTCGAAAGCGACGATCCGCTCAAATCGCTCGACCTGACCGGGAAGCGCGTGCGGGTCACGATCTTCTATTCCGACATTCGCGGTTTCACCGCGATGTCCGAGAAGATGACGCCGGAACAGATCTACGGCGCGCTCAACGAGTACTTCGAAGAGATGTGTCGGCTGGTGTTCGCCTACGGCGGCTACGTCGACAAGTTCATCGGCGACTGTGTGATGGCCGTGTTCTCGGCGCCCAACCCGCAGCACGACGACCCGTACCGCGCCGTGCGGAGCGCGTGGGAGCAGCAGCAGCGCATCCACAGCATGATGGGTGACTGGGCGGCCGCCGGCCGGCAGATCTTCACCGTCGGAATGGGGCTCAACACGGGCGAGGTCGTGATGGGCAATCTCGGCTCGAGCGACCGCCTCAACTACACCGTTATCGGCGACAGCGTCAATACCGCGTCGCGGCTCTACAACGTGGCGAAGGGCGGTCAAATCATCATCAGCGAGTCGACCTACGAGGACGTGAAGGATCGCTTCATCGTCAACGAGCTGACGCCGGTGTTCGTGAAAGGCAAGGTGCTGGCGCTGCGCAACTTCGAAGTGCTGGGGCTGCTCGAGCCCGGCCAGCCGAACCCCTCGACGCTGCTCGACCCCGCCGCCATGCCCGAAGCGATGGTCGCCGCGGACCACTAGTGCTGCAGCGTTTCATCCGGGCGTGACGCCGCTGGGGGCGCTCTCGCTCTTTCTGGTCGGCGCCGGGGCGAGCGTCTTCGGTTCGCTGGTCGGGCTGGGCGGCGGTTTCGTCGTGATCCCGGTGCTGCGGCTTTTCTACGGGATTCCGCCCGCCGAGGTCGCGGGGACGTCGCTGGTCCTGGTATTTGCGAACACGGCCGCCTCGTCGCTCGGCTTTTGGCGCGCGGGAAGAGTCGATCCGAAACTCGTGCTGCCGTTTGCGATCGGCGCCGTTCCCACTAGCATCATCGGGGTGATCGCGGTGCGGCACTTTTCGTCCGTCGTTTTCGACATCACGTACGGCATCATGCTGGTCATCCTCGCCGGCCTCGTGCTGCGCCGCCGCACCGAAGCGGCGGCAGAGCCCGCAGCGTACGCGTGGGTGTACGACCGGCGCATCGGCCTCGCCGGAGGTCTCGCGATTGGGTTCTTTTCGTCAGCCTTCGGCATCGGCGGCGGATTCGTCATGGTCCCGCTGCTGCTGCTTGCAGCACGGATGCCTCCGCACATCGTGGCGGCGACGAGCGCGCTCGTCATCACCATGACCGCGCCCGTCGGCATCATCGGTCACGCGTATTTCGGCGATATCGACTGGACCGTCATGGTTCCGCTCGTTATCGGCGGACTCGTGGGCGGCAGCATCGCTCCGCCGATCGCTCGCCGCGTCTCCTCACCGGCGCTGGTCACGCTGCTCGCCATCGCGCTGATCGCCGCCGCCGCCGGCCTCGCCCTGCGCCACATCGTGTACGGCGCAAGCGGCTAGCTGGCGTCGTTGAACAAGAGCGAGGCGACCGTCTGCGAAGACTGGCCGTCCACCCATCCTTGCACCGATTCCATATACTCGTGCGTGCCTGCAGCAGAAAGGCAAGGGCCAGGATCGTTGATGATTTCCAGACCTCGTGATGTCCCCGCCCAAAGCGTGTGCCGCAAGAGAGCATCGCCCCGCTCGGCGATAAAAAACCGGTCGTCGTCGTAGTTGAACGTGATGGCGCCCAAGAACGTGTCATTCCGCGCGATGACGGTAACTTGCGGTGCCAGCACGCGATAGGTATGAAAACCCACCAAGAACTGGACGTCGTCGAGCGACCGCGTCGAGATCAGCATGGAGTGCGGAGTCTGCCGAACGACGCGGAGGTCATTCGCGGCGAATTCTCTACCAAGTGCATAGCTTCGCCACTCGTGACCGCTGTAGAATGCGATATCGTAGTCTAGCGGTCCGCTTTCATCGATGACGCCCCGGAGTGCGGCGATTGCGATGTGCTCTCGCATGAGCGTACACCATCCGTACTCGCCCACTTCCGGAGTCTGCCCGGCGTACACCCCGTCGATGAACTCTTCGTCGCTCGGTTCCGGATGCAAGCGGTAATATTCGCGACGCGCCGCGATGGCCTCCGGCGCGTAGCGGTCCGGATCGGGCTCCAACGGGACGAAGGGCGCCCACTCGCCCCAGCGGTTTCCTTCATGAGGTCCACAGACGGCGGCGTACCGGGGCGACGTCTCCGCTACAAACAGGTAGGGCACGGTATGCGTTCCGTGATCGTCGAGCGTCACACCGTCCCGGAAGCTTTCATCCCCAGGGTGGGCGTCGCGAGGCGGCGCGGCCGAGTTCGACCGGGCGGGTTTCGAGGATTTCGAAGGCGACTAGGGGTTTGCGGCAACGGGCGCAGAGCAGGTTGGGGGCGGGCCTTTTCTTGCGCAGCACTTCCATCGTGCATTTGTCGCAGCGCAGGATGTAGCGCTTTGTCGACTCGTTGAGCGGCGCGGCACGGCCGAGATCGTGGTAAATCGAGCTCAGGCCCAGTTCCTTCATCTTGTTCTTGAAGCGCGCCGTGTGCCCGGAGTTCTCGCCGCGCGCGTGCAGCCAGGCGTGGATCATCTCGTGCAGCAGCGTATCGCGCAGCTCGTCGAACTTCCCGGCCAGGTGTTTGGGCGAGAGCTCGATCAGCGGCGGTTTGTAGCAGATGCGGCCGGCGCAGTTCGAGAAGCGCGCGTTGTAGGCGATCCGGTAGGTCGGGATCTCGCCATCGAAGTGAAGAAAATTGTATTGCGCGAACAGCAGCTGCAGCTCGGCGACGTCCGGCAAACGGGGCAGCATATGCGGCGGTGATTCGCCCCACTGGCGCGAACTCCGTGCCGGTGGGTCTCCCCAAGCGCATTGCCCTGCCGATCTTCGCCGTCTTCGCGATCCTCTTTCTCGGCGTGATGGGATATTTCTTGAAGATTGGTTTCGGGACGACCGGCTCGGCATTCGGGCCCGGTGTCACGGTTGCGCAGCAAGGCGATGCCGTCTTGCAAGCGACGCCGGCGCCGATCGCCACCGAACCGCCGGGAACGTTCACCGTCCCGCAAACCGGCACCGGCCCGGTCGCCGGCGGCGCGGGCGGCGCCCTGCCCGGTCAGCAGACCGGCGGCGGGACGCCGGCGGGACCTCCCGCGCCGGTCATGGCCGCCGTCACCGAGCTGCGCGGACGGATCGCACGCAATCCGAAGGATCTGGCCGCGCTGGTGACGCTGGGGAACATGGAGTTCGACGCGCGCAAATTCGATACGGCGGATGCCCTCTACGCGCGCGCGCTGACACTGGACCCGACCAATCCGGACGTGCGCACCGACGACGCCGTTGCGCTGCATCAGACCGGTCGCGATCTGGCGGCGCTCGCCCAGCTCGAACGCGTTCTCCGGGAGCGGCACGATTTTCCGGCCGCCGTTTTCAACCGCGGCGTGGTGCTGCAGGCGATCGGACGCGGCACCGACGCGCGGGCAGCCTTTACGCACTACCTCGCCATCGCCGGTCCCAACGATCCGCGCGCCGCAGGGGCGCGTGCCGCACTCGAGGAGCTCGCCCGATGAAACTCTATATCTCCTGCGACATGGAGGGCACCGCCGGCGTCTGCACGTGGATCCAAGTCGATCCCGCCAACACGACCGAGTATCCGATCTACCGGCGGCAAATGTCGCGCGAGGTTCGGGCTGCGATCGACGGCGCGCGGGAAGCCGGCGCGCGCGACGTGCTGATCAACGACTCGCACGCGTCGATGCGCAACGTGCTGTGGGAAGAACTTCCCGACGACGTGCGCATGCTTTCCGGCAACCGCAAGCCGTTCTCGATGTCACAGGGGATCGACGGCTCGTTCGACGCGGCATTCTTCACCGGCTACCACGCCGCCAACGGCACGCAGGACGGAGCCCTCGACCACACCTACACCAGCGAGACCCTCTACGAAACGCGCGTCAACGGACGTCGCTGCAGTGAAGCGATGCTCAACGCCGCGGTGCTCGGACTCGACGGTGTACCGGTTCTGCTCGTGACCGGCGACCGCACCAGCGTCGACCAGACGTGCACGGAGATGCCGTGGGTTACCGGCGTGGCCGTCAAGGATTCGATCGGCCGCTACGCGACGAACTCGGTTTCGCCGGCGCGGGCCTGCGAGCTCATCCGCGCCGGAGCGAAGGAAGCATTGGGCAAGCTCGCATCGGCGCGGCCATACACGTTCGAACCTCCCGTCACGCTCGAGATCGATTTCGTCTGGACGCACAACGCGGATTTCGCCGAGCTGATCCCCGGCTTCGAGCGCATCGGGGGGCGCACAGTCCGTTTCGTGCACGATGACTTTCGCGTCGTCTTCCGCGCCTACGTAGCCGCATTTCGGCTCGGAGCCGCCGCCAATCTGCCCGCCTGATGCCGATCGTCGCGTACCAAGGCAACCCCGGCGCATTCAGTGACGTCGCTGCGCGCCGGCTCGTCCCTGACGCACAGACGTGCGGCTACCCATCATTCGATGCCGTCGCGTCGGCGCTCGCGAGCGGCGAGGTCGAGTACGGCGTGCTGCCGGTCGAAAATGCGATCGCCGGCCCGGTGCCGCGCAACTACGAGCTGCTGTGGGAACATCCGGCGCTACGCATCCGTGCCGAGACGACCCTGCCGATCGAGTTGTGCCTGATCGGCGTGTCGGGCGCCGATGTGGAGGTGATCCGTGAGGTGCGCTCACATCCGGTCGCGCTCGAACAGGTGCGTCGCCTGATCGACGGGCACGGTTGGGAGCGGTCGACGACGACCGATACCGCCGGCGCGGTGCGCGAGATCGTTGCGCTCGGCGATCCCGAGGTCGCAGCGATCGGGCCGGCGCTCGCCGCCGACCTTTATGGCGGAACGATTGTGGCGCGCGGGATCGAAGACGAACCCGACAACGCGACCCGCTTCTTCTTACTCGCGGCCGGCGACGTTGCGGCCGCCGGCGATCGCGCCTGCATCGGGATCGCGGTCGCGGATCGCCCCGGCTCGCTGCGCGACGCGCTCAGCGCCTTCGCCGACCGCGCGATCGATCTGCGCTTCCTGATCGCGCGCCCGGATCGGCGGATGCCGTTCCGCTATCGTTTCTTCGTCGAACTGGCCAACGTCGATAGCCGCCGCCTCGACGACGCCTTGGCCGCCATCGGCGGCGAACAGCGCATCCTCGGCCGCTACTGAAGGCACGATGCGACTCGCGTCGCCGCGGCGTCAGGCTTCAGGATCCCCCTTTAACACAGTACCCTTGACGCGGTAGCAGACGCCGCGGAAGAGCGCGACCAGCTCTTCGTCGTCGGCGCGCAGGACGGCGATGTCGTAGACGCCCGTGCGGCCGGTGCCGCCGCTGCGCTGTTCACCAACCGCGATCAGCCGTTCGCCCAACCGCGCCGCGGCGGTGAACGAGATCGAGCACTGCAGCGCGACGTTGGCCTCGTTGCGCGAATTGCAGGCATAGGCGAAGGCCGTGTCGGCCAGGCTGAAGATCGCGCCGCCGTGCGCGATGTCGTGACCGTTGATCATCGTCTCCGCGATCGTCATGTCCAGCCGGGCATAGCCCGGCCGCGCTTCGAGCACGGTGATCCCCATCGCTTGCGCGGCGCGGTCACGGGCATACATCGCGACCGCGCAGGCCTGCGCGAGATCGTCGGCCAGGACGGGATCGTTCACGCGACCGGCGTGCGCGTCTCGATGATGCGGAAGCGGTTCGCCACGAACGCAGCGTCGGTGAGTGATGCGTTGCCGGCGGGGTTGCCGCCGGTCACGTGAAAATCGCTGAAGGCCGCCGACTGGTTGACGAGCAGCGGACCGGTCAGGTTGACGGCGAGGTTCACCTTGCCGTCCTGCGCCCACGTCTGGGCCTTGGCGAGCACGGCAGGGTCGGTCGTGTAGACGATCGCCGTGATCGCGCCGCGCCGCCGAGCCGCTGCCGTTGCGAGCTGCAGCGATTCGTTCGTATCGGCCGTGCGAACGACGTAGGTGATCGGGCCGAACGCTTCGTGATCGAACCGTTCGGAGTCGCCGGCGTCGACGACAACGACCAACGGGGTGCGGACGCGGGCCTCGGGAAACTTCGGATTGGGGAGCGCGACGCTCGGACGCACGACGCCCGGTTTCGCGTTCTCCGCGTCGACGCGGGCGAGCGTGGCGTCGGTGGCGATCGCGCCTAGGATCTCTACCGCGCGTTCGGGCGCACCCAGCAGGCCGTCGATCGCACCAACCAGCCCGGTGACGACGTCGTCGAACGCGACCCGCTGCCCGGACGCGACGATGCCGTCGCGCGGGACGAACATGTTCTGCGGTGTCGTGCACATCTGCCCCGAGTAGAGCGAGAGCGACATCGCGAGATTGCGCAGCATTCCGGTCTGATCGTCGGTCGAGTCGACCACGACGCTGTTGACGCCGGCCTTCTCGGTGAACACCAGCGCGGCGGCGTGCTCTTCGAGCCAGGTCCCGAACCCGCTGGAGCCCGTGTAATCGATCAGCGCGACCTCCGGCCGCTGGGCCAGGATCTTCGCCAGCGGGCGTTCCGGAGTATCGACGGCCAGGGTGACGAGCAGCGGATCGAAGCCGGCCTCGCGCAGCGTCTGCTGAAGGATCTCGACCGTGATCGCGAGCGGGAGGATGGCCTGGGGATGCGGCTTCACGATCACCGCGTTGCCGGTCACGAGGCTGGCGAAGATCCCCGGATACGCGTTCCAGGTCGGAAAGGTGGAACAGCCGATCGTCAGATCGATCCCGCGCGGGACGACGCGGAAGGTCTTCTCGATCCGCAGCGGTTCGGGTTTCGCGGGCTTCTCCCACAGCACGCGCTCCGGGACGCGGCTCATTTCGTCGACCGCGTACGCGACCGCTTCGAGCGCGCGGTCCTGCGCGTGCGGGCCGCCGGCCTGAAACGCCATCATAAACGCTTGCCCGGTGGTGTGCATCACCGCGTGCGCCATTTCAAAGGAATGCGCGTTGATGCGCACGAGTGCTTCCAACGCGACGCCGGCACGCACGTCGATCGTTGCGGCAGCCCAGCCCTGCATCGCCGTACCGGCCGCCGCCAGCTGCGCATCGATGTCGGAAACCGGATACTGCACGTCGAGCGGACGTCCGTACGGCGAACGCTCCGTCGCACTCAAGCCGCTGCCGGCGGGTCCCGCGAGCACGAACGGCTTCCCGAGGCGCGCCTCAAAGGCGGCGCTGCCCTCGGCGGCGGCGTTCTCGCCGTACGCCTTCGCGCTCTCCGGGAACGCGCTGTAGAACGTGCGGCTGCGAATCGCTTCGCGCGCACGCTCGAGCAGGTCGTGGTGGCGGGTCGAAAAATCGGTCGGTGCGGTCGCGGTCGTCATCGGGTCATTACTCGTGCGTCCGTGCGCAGGTCCCCTGCGGGCTCGGGCTAGCCGCCGAGCGCTTCCGTCAGCGCTGCGCCCGCCGCATCCGTATACGGCCCGCTGCCGCGCCAAACGATGCGGCCATCGCCGTCAACGAGGAAGACGCCCAGCTCTTTGCGCTCGCTCACGCCGAGCGCTCGGCAGAACGCGTCGACGTCGGTGAACACGACGATCGTCGACGCGCGCAGTTCGGGCGCGGCCAGCGCCGTTCGCAATCCGCCCAGGATGACGCCGCGCATGATCTTCGCACCGGTCCCGAGGACGGCGAAGAGCCGCGCGCGCACGTCGGGACGCCCCCGGACCAGGGCGTCGATGTAGGGTCCCCAACTCTCGACCTGAGCCCGGCTCTCGAGCGCGAACGCCGTCATGACGACCGTGCGCACGTGCGCGAAGTCGGCCGGCGCCGCGAACGGCGTCCCGTCGACCGCCTCGCCGGTGAGGCTGGGAAAGCATGCGGCATCCATTCGCGGAAAGCATACCCGGTGAACGTGAGTCCGTCGCTGGGAGCGCTTTGGCTCGCCGACGCGGCGGCTTTGGCAACTGTCGCCGCCGTCGGCTGGCGCCTGGCGCGCCGTTATCCCGCGATGCCCGTTCGCGTCCCGCTGCGGCTGCGTCTCGACGGGCGTCCGGTAGCAGTGGGTCCGAAAGCCGGACTGTGGCTCGCACCCGGCGCGACGCTGGCCGTCACGCTCGTGCTGACGGCGTTCCTGATCGTGCGGCCGCCGCCCGAACTGCGGCGGCCGGCACTGATGCTGGTCTTTCTGATCTGCGCCGAAGCCGCGTGGTACGTCGCGTGGACGATCGACCGCCTGGTCGAGATCGCTCGCGGGATGACCGTGCGGATCGCTCCCGGGCGCATCTTCGGCCTCGCCTTCCCGATCCTCGCGACGATGGTGATCGCGATCGTGGTCGCCTTCGCCGAGTCGCTCTGAGAACGACGCGGCGAGCTGCCGCTAGAAGACCGGGATGATGTCTTCGGGGCCGATGTCGCTGACGTCGACACCGTCGAGATCGAGTTCCGGGATGGCCGGAAACGCAATGCCCCACTCGCCGACGATCGCGCGCACGCGCGCCAGCGCGGTGCGCCAGTTTTCCGCCTGCTCGTCGAAGGTCAGCACGCCCAGACCGCCGTCGCGCGCATGCTGCACCAGCACGCGGTGGTTCGGCAAGAAGTAGTCGGGAATATCCCAGAACTGATTGGGCGGCTCCCACAGGATCATGCTCAAGAACACGAAGCCTGCACGCAGCTGCTTGGTGATCATGTGCTTGTACTCGTTGGTGAGACCGGGCCAGTCTTTCTCCAGCACGGTAAGGCAGATCGCGAGGTGGCGCGCTTCGTCCTGGCCGACCCGTTTGAAGATCTCTTTGAATACCGGATGCGTCGCCTTCTTCGACATGCCGAAGAACAGCGTCGACGATGCGACCTCACCCATCATGAACGATGTGAAGAGGACGCTGAGCGGATACTTGGCGAGTGAAGCCGAGTAGCCGTTCCAGTAGCGCCCGCCGTTGTGATAGAGCCAGCCGATGTTGTTCTGCGCCGCGCGCGCAAGGTCGGAAGTCGCGACGAAGTCCATCGGTCCGCCGGGGATCAGCTTTTGGATCGCGCGCTGACAGACTTCTTCGTGGTTCATCTCGTCGTGCGTGATCGAGAAGAAACACTTACGTATGGGATCCTCGGCGTGCGTTTCAAACGCATGGATCGTGGCCTTGGCGAAGACCGCCGGCCCGGAGCCGTCGAAGTTCGCGAGCACGCCGTACCAGTACATGATCCCGAGACGCTGCTCTTCGGTGAAGTCCTCGGCCCGCAGCAAGTCCCAGGGGAAGTCGGAGGGGTTCCACACGTGGCGCTTGGACCGCTCGTAGAGCTCGGCCAGCTTGGGCGACTCCACCCGCCACTCCATCGGAAAGATGTTGGGCTGAGGGACCTCCGGGTACGGCGTGAAGCCGCCGCTCGGGACGATCAGCTGCTCGCTCGGAAGCGTTGTGGCCATTGTGGTTCTCCCTACCGAATGGTCGGTGAGGTACGAGTCTACCAGTTCCCGGAAGCCAGGGCAACGGGGGGCGCGCCGATCACGCAGATCTCGCGCCGCTCGCTCTTCATCGAGCCTGCTGTACCCGAAAAGGGCAACCCGCCCGCGCTACGATGCAGGCGCCGGCGGGCGAGCGCTGATACCGTCGAACACCACGGCCTCAACGGCGTCGGCGACCGCGCCGGCCGAGAGCGATGCGTCGCCGCGGTACCACTCGACGACCGAGTTCGACATTCCGAAGATCAGCCGGACGACGAGCCGTGCGTCCAGGTCGGACCGCACGCTTCCGTCGCGCTGCGCCTCCACGATCAGGGCGGTAACGTGGCGGTCGAAACGCCGGCGCTCCTCGAGCGCGCGCCGCTCGCTCTTGGATGCGCCGCGCGCGCGAAAGAGAACGGTCAGTTCCGGCAGCAAACGCAGCGTCGTGTGTGCGACGCGGTGCACGATGCGACGCAAACGGAACGCCGCATCGCCGTCCTGCGCCACGGCTTCGGCGAGGATCTCGTTGAGCGCGTCGAGCGCGCGCGTGAGTCCCCGTTCGAGGAGCGCCTCCTTGCTGCTGACGTGGTGATAGATCGATGCCTTGGTGATTCCAGCCGCCCGGGCGACGTCGTCCATCGAGGCCCCGTCGTAGCCGCGCTCCGCGAACACGCGCAGCGCCACATCCGTCAGTGAATCGATGTCGTACGGGCGCCGCGTATCGCTGCTCACGGCACGCCGCGAACCGAAATCGGCCCCGGCGCCGTGGGCAGCAATGACGACTGGGGCGAGGCACGCATGCGGACGATCTTGGCGACCGCGCACCCGCCTCCCCGTCCTGCCGATCCGGTAGGGTCACCGTACACCGCACAGAACGCACGCGTCGTGATGGTCCCAGCCACGACACAGAATCCCGCCAGCGCCGAACTCTCACCCGAACAGTTGCTGATCCTGCTGCGGAACATGCTGCTGCAGCGTGCGGTCGACACGCGCGGCTTCCAGCTGAACCGCCAGGGCAAGATCGGCATCGCGATGGGTTCCGAGGGACACGAAGGGGTTCAAGCGGGAACCGGACTCGCGTTCGTGCGCGGTCACGATCTGCTCTACCCCTACTACCGCAACACCGGCCTGATCCTGGCCTGCGGCTTCCCGCTGGTCGATCTCTTTCGTTCGCAGCTCGCACGAGCGGGCGATCGCAGCGGCGGACGGTCGATCATCAACCACGTGACGGCGCGCGACCTCGGCATTGCCTCGATCTCCTCCATCATCGCGGCGCAGTGCACGCACGCGGTCGGCGCGGCCTGGGCGCTCAAGCGCGGAGACACCGCAGACCGCGTCGTGTTCTGTCAGTTCGGCGACGGCGCGACTTCGCAAGGCGAGTGGCACGAAGCGATGAACTTCGCCGCCGTCCACACCCTGCCGGTCATTTTTGTCTGCGAGAACAATCAGTGGGCGATCTCGACGCACATCTCCAAACAGATGCGCGTGCCGACCATCGCATCGCGCGCCGCCGGATACGGCATGGACGCGCTCAGCTGCGATGGGTTCGATCCGGTCGCGGTCTATGCGACCGTGAGCGCGGCGCGCGCACACGCCGCCCAGGGGCGCGGACCGGTCCTGGTCGAGGCCCACTGCTATCGCTTTCTCTCGCACACGACCGACGACGACGATCGCACCTACCGCTCGCGCGATGAGGTCGAAGGCCGCCGCGCACAAGATCCGGTCCCGCGGTTCGAACGCTACGTGCTCGAGCAGGGCATTCTCGATGCGGCAGCGCTCAAGGCGTTCAAGCGCGCGATCTCCGACGAGGTGAACGCCGCAACCGATCTGGTCGAGGCGGAACCCTATCCCGAAGGCAGCACGCTGTACGGAAATACGTACGCGGGCGCCGACGATGCGTGGCAGGCGTAAGCGGCCGGCAAAGATCCGCCGGTCAGCGTTTCAAGGGGGCGGCGAGACCGTCCCGGCCGAGGGCCGCACTTCGGGCAGCGCCGCGGCGCCGCGCTCGGTATACAGCCGCATCTCCGCGATGTCTCGCCGGAACAGCAGCCCCAGCGTCCAGTCCAGCGTGACGCGCAGCCGGCGGTCGAGCCCGGGGAGGCGCGCGAGGTAGTACGTCCGCCATAGGAACCACGCCAGGAAACCGGTCAGGACGAACCCGCCGGGAAGCGCCGCCACGCCGCGCCTTCCGCCCAACGACGCCATCGTGCCCAGCGACGTGTAGGAGAACGGCTTGGTCGGACGTCCGCGCAGGCTCGCGACGATGTTGTCGGCGAGCACCGGACCCTCACGGATCGCGTGCTGCGCCGTGGCCGGAAACCAGGCGCCGCGTTCGGCCTGATCGGCATCCTCGACGTTCGGAATCCAGGCGCAGTCCCCGATCGCCCACACCCCGGGGCGCCCGATCACCGACATGTCGCGACGGACGACGATGCCGCCGTTGCGCGCGTGCACGACGCCCGGTAGATCTTTGAGAATCGGCGACGGCCGGACGCCCGCGCTCCAGATCACGGTCGCGGACGCGATCGACGTACCGGACCCAAGCCTGAGACCTTCGGCGTCGATCTGCTTGACGCCGTCGCCGAGGATCAGCTCGACGCGCCGTCGCTGGAGGTTGCGGGTCGTATAGGCGCCCATTCGCGGCGGGAGATCGGGCAGCAGCATCTTGCCGGCTTCGATCAGGATCATGCGCACGTCGGCGAGCGCCAGCGGCCGGTAGAACGGCACGATCGAACGGAACAGGTCGACGAGTTCTCCGGCTGCTTCGCAGCCGGTATAGCCGCCGCCGACGACGATGAAGGTCAACAGGCGGTCGCGCTCCGGACCGGGCTCGGTAACGACAGCCTGCTCGAGCGCAGCGATGATGCGGTTGCGCAATGTCTCCGCATCCTCGATCGTCTTGAGCGGGAGCGTGTGCTCGGTGACGCCGGGAATGCCGAAGGTCGCGTTGACGCTTCCCAGTCCGAGCACGAGCTGATCGTAGCCGAGCGTCGTTGTGTCGCCGGTGATCGGGTGACGGGCCGCGATCTCGCGCGCATCGAGGTCGATGCGGGTGATCTCGCCGAGGACGAAGGTCGAACGCCGCAGCTGCGCGCGCACCGGCGTCACGACGTGGCGCGTTTCGATGCCGCCCGAACTGACCTCGGGAAGCATGGGCGTGAAGAGGGTGAAGTTTTCGCGGCTCACAACGGCGATCTCCGCCTCATCGGCGCGCAGCTTCTTCTCCAACCGCTGTGCGACCGCGACGCCCGCGAAGCCGCCCCCCAGAATGACGATCCGCGAGCTCACGCCGAACGGCGTTCGACGCTCAATGCGTGATCCCGGTCCAGGGATGCACCCACGGGTGCCACGTCATCGCCGCGACGAGGACCACTCCGCAGCCCAGCAGCAGCCACAGCAGAATCGCGGCGACCTTAGCGAGAACGGTACGCGCCATGCACTACGAAGAGCGCCCGGCCGGCGACCCCGCGGCGAAACCTCGCCGCCCCGGCGGCGTGATCGGCGGCGGGATCGTTGCGCTCGGTTTGCTCGCGGCGAAGTTCAAGACGATTCTGGCGCTGCTGCTGGGCGCGAAATGGCTGATCCTCGCTCCGAAACTGCTGCTCAGCTTCGGTTCGATCGTGCTCTCGCTGTGGCTCTACGCAACGCTGTGGGGATGGAAGTTCGGACTCGTCTTCATCGCGCTGATCTTGGTTCACGAAATGGGACATTATGTAACGTTCCGGCTGTTCGGCGCCGCGGTCTCGCTCCCGCTGTTCATACCGGGACTGGGCGCCTTCGTCAGCTCACCGATGACCGGCGATCCCGCGCGCAATGCGGTCGCGGCGATCATGGGTCCGGTCTTCGGAATCGCGGCCTCAGCCGCGTGCTGGAGCTACGGTCTGTCGAGCGGCCAGCCGTTCTGGATCGCCGCCGCATACACCGGATTCTTCCTCAATCTCTTCAACCTGATCCCGGCCTTCCCGCTCGACGGCGGGCGCGTCGCGGGCGCGATCGACGGCCGGCTGTGGCTGGCCGGCGCAGCGCTGATCGTGGCCTACATCGTGTGGTCGCACAGCTTTACTTCGCCCTTCGCACTCTTGATCGTGATCTTCGTGGTCGTGCAATCCGTGCCGCGCGCGCTGGCCGCGTTTCGCGGTCAAGTCGATCCGACCATCCGGATCGGCGAGCCGGGCCAACGCGCCGTCCTCGCCGTCGCATACTTCGGTTTGCTGGCGCTGTGTGCGGCCGGCGCGGCCGGAACCCACATCGATCTGCCCCGGTGAACACCTCGCCGGCGCGGCCGGAGCGCGACGCTGCAGCGTAACGCCGCGTTCGGCGCAGCGCTCGTCGCCCTCGTGCTCGCCGCAACGTTGTTCCGACCGCCGCCGGCGAGCGGCCCGTTCGCGCGCGATTTCGAAGCCTATTACGCGGCGGGCGCGGCCTGGGATCGCGGACTCGACCCCTGGTCGCGTGCGATCTGGAACATCGAACGCACGCTCCCCGGCGTCGACGGCGCGCACGACGAACTGCTGCCGTTCGTGGGGCCGGCTGCAGCACTGCCGCTGTTCGGCCTGCTCGCGCACGAACCGCAGCCGGTCGCAGTCCGAATTTGGACGGCGCTGCTCGCGGGCGCGCTCCTAACGCTTATCCTGGCATCGCTTTCGCTCGCGCGCGCTCGGGGACTGCGAACCTGGTGCGCCGGGCTGCTGCTGGTCGCCGCGGCCGCGCCGGCAACGAGCGGCCTTGCGCTCGGGCAAGCTGCGCTCCTGGCCGCGGGCGGCATCGCGGGTGCGCTGCTGGCACTCGAACGCCGCGCATTCCTGGCCGCGACCGTCGCACTGCTGTGCTCCGCCGTCCAGCCGAACCTCGCGCTCGCGCTGCTCGCTCGCCTGCGCGACCGCCGCGCGCTCGTCGCCGCCGTGCTCGCGGCGGCCCTCTTCGCCGCCGTCACGTTCGTCGCCGGCGGCGGCGCACGCGGCGTCGGGGACTACGCGCGCGTGCTGAGCGAGCACGGAGGGGCCGAGCGGTTCGACGCAATCCAGTTCACGCCGGCGGCGATCGCGTGGTCGTTCGGCGCCGCGGCGCAGAGCGCGTCGGCGGTGGGCGCATTCGCGGCGCTGTTCGCGCTCGCAGCGGTCGTCGCGGTCACCCTGCGCGCCCGACTGAATGCACGCGATGGGACGCTGCTCGCGCTGGCGGCGCTGCCGTTCGCGGTGCCGTTCTTTCACGAGCACGACTTCGTCGTCGAACTGATTCCGCTCACGATCCTCGCGGTCGTCGCACACGGTCACGCGCGTGCGGCGGCGGGGATCGCCGCAGGTCTGATCCTGGTGGACTGGCTGACGCTCGCGCAGCGCGTGCCGGCTCAGCCCGAGATCGTTTTCCAAGGCTTGGCGGCGGCCTTTGCGTTCGCTGCGCTGGGCGCGGGTTCGCGCTTGCGCCGGGCCGATCTGGCCGCGCCGATCACGCTGCTGGTCGCGGCCGCGCTGGCCGTGCCGCTCGCGCGCGCGTTCCCCGCCCCCACCTGGCCCGATGCGCTGCCGCCGGGATACCGCGCGCCGCCGGCCGCGACCGCGGCGGAGGTGTGGGCGGACGAGCAGCGCGCGAGCGGTTTGCTTGCTCAAACGCCCGCCTGGGGCGTGCTGCGATCGATCCCATTGGCGGGCTGCATCGTGCTCGGCGTCGCCGTCGTCGCTTCACGCCGGCGCGCGTTTGCGACCCGGCGCGAAGCCCGTCCTTCGGCTTAGATGTCGACGTTCATGAAGTCGTCGAACGGCGAGAGTTGATTGGGGTGGAAGCCGGTCAGGTCGCTATTGTACGCGTAAATATCCTCTTGGATGTCCAGGACGATGATCGGGACGTCCTTCGCAATACCCGCCTGGAAGATGTTGGAGTACTTCTGCCGCTTCTTCTCGTCGTATTCTTGCTTAAAGGCCTGCATCGCGGCGTCCACCGCGCGGTCGCAATAGCGCGGATCATTTTGTCCCGCCGGCGGGATTTGCTCGCATGAGTACAGGTTCGAAAGGTCTCCGACCGGATCGCCGCCCCAGCCGAACGTGATCACATCCCATTTGCCGCCGTACACGATGCCGTTGTTCGCGTAGGGCGCGAACATCAGCGGCGCGGGATAGTGCTGCACGGTGATCGCAACGCCGATCTTCTGCCAGTTCGCGCGGATCAGTTCGATCGCTGAATCCGTATCCGGGGTCCCGGTCGAGGTCGCGAAGTCCAAATTGAGCCGGTGCCCGTTCTTCGCCCGAATGCCGTCGGGCCCGGCTTTCCAACCCGCCTGATCGAGCAGCTTCGCCGCCAGCACCAAATCGAACGGATCGGTTGGAACCGCGCGATCGAAGGTCGGGTGCTTTGGCGAAATCGGGTTGTCTTGAACGATGCCGGTGCCGTGCCGGATCTTCTGCTTCAATTCGTTGCGGTCGAGCGCGAGCCGCAGCGCACGGCGTACGCGCTGATCGTCCAGACCCGGGTGCTGGTTCTGAAAGTCGAGGTGGCCGAAGAAGTACGACGGCTGCCGCGGCACCGTCAGCCCGGGTATCGCTTTGACGCGGTCGTAAAACGCCCCAGACACCGGGGTCCACAGATCGATCTCATGCGTTTCCAGCTGCGTCACGACGGTGTTGCGGTCGGGGACGATCTTGAAGACGATCCGCTGCAGCTTCGGCTGGCCCCGGAAGTAGTACGGGTCCGGCACCATCTCGACCGAGTCGGCGCGTCTCCAACTGAGGTATTTGAAGGGCCCGATCCCGACCGGAAGCGCGTTGTACGGCGCGTTGTTGATGTTGGGCAGATCCCCCAGCAAGTGCTTGGGCAGCACGCACGGGTTCGCGCCGCCGCTGCCGAAGAACGTTGCCGCGTATGCGGCGTACTTCTCCTTGAGATGGTACACGACCGTATACTTGTCCGGTTCGTCGATCTTCGTGATCTTATCCCAGCCGTCGCGCCCGACTTCGTTGTTGGCCGGATTGAGCACGGCCTTCGTCGAGAAGACGACGTCGTCGGCATCGAACGGCGCGCCGTCCGACCAGCGCACGCCGTGCCGGAGATGGTAGGTGATCGTCAAGCCGTCCTTGCTGATTCCGCCGTTCGCCTGCGTCGGCACGACCGTCGTGAGTTCGGGATACGGGCGGTTGTCGTGGTCGAACTTCGTCAGCCACCCCATCGTGATCGACGACATATAGGCAACCACAAGCTGCTGACTCAGATGCGGGTTGAGTCCGACGATATCTTCGGCCGTCGCATAGCGCAGCACGTGCGGGACCGTGTACGGGTGGCGCGCGGTGGCCGCGACGGTTGAAGCGCCGGCCGCGGGATCAGTCTTGGTCGCACCCGCGACCAGGACGGCGATGGAGCAGGCGGCCAGAAAGCGCTTCACGTGGGGCCCCTTTCAGATGTCGGCGTCGACAAGTTCGTCGAAGAAGGTGACTTGGTTCGGATGGAATCCGTGGAGATCGTCGTTGAACGCGAAGACGTCCTCGCGCGCGTCGGTGACGATCGTGGGTACGTCACGCGCGATGCGCTCCTGTATAAACCGTGATGCGGTCTTCTGATCCGCCTCAACGTAGGTGGCAAGGAACCGTTCCAGCGCGCGATCGACCTCATGATCGCAGTAGCGGGGGACGTTTTGACCTTTCGCTTTCATGCGGTCGCAGGCGAAGAGGTTCATGAGATCGCCGTCGGGCGAGGTGAACCAGGCGAAGGCCGCGATGTCGAACTTGCCGTTGTAGAGGATGCCGCCCGCGTTGAAGGGCGCGAAATACAGCGGCGAGGGATAGTGACGGACGTCGAACCGGACGCCCAGCTGGGCCCAGTTCAGCCGGATCAGTTCGATCATCGCGTCCGTATCCGGCAGCCCCGTGCCGGTTGCGAAGTTGAACTCGAGTCGATCCGCGCCTTTGGCGCGCACGCCGTCGGGTCCGCGCTTCCAACCGTCCTGGTCGAGCATGGCATTCGCGGCCGCGGGATCGTACGGGACGCGCGGCACGTCGATGTGGAGCGGGTGTCCCGGTGCGAACGGCGTCTCCTGGAGGATGCCCACACCGTGCCGGATCTTCGCCAAGATCGACGCCCTGTCGAGGCCCAGACGCAGCGCGCGGCGCACGACCGGGTCGCGCAGCGCGCCATGCTCCAGCTCGAAGTCGAGGTGGTTGTAGGCGTACGATCCTTGCCGCACGATCGTGACGGACGGCAGCGCCCGGACCCGGTCGAAGAAGGCGGACGGCACCGGGAGCCACAGATCGATTTCGTGCGTCGTCAGCTGCGTCATCGTCGTGTTGCGATCGGGGATCACCTTGAAGACGATGCGCGTGAGTTTGGGTTTGCGGCCGAAGTAGAGCGGATCGGGGACGAGTTCGACGCTGTCGGCGCGCTTCCAGGAGGCGTACTTGAACGGGCCGATCCCGACCGGCAGCGCGTTGTAGGGGGCCTGGTTGATGTTGGGCAGCGTTCCCAGCAGATGCCTGGGCAGGATGCACGGCGCGGCACCACCGGTGCTGAAGAAATTGACGAAGAAGCCGCTGAACGGCCGCCGCAGGTGGAACACGACCGTATACGGATCCGGCGTGTCGAGCCGCGTGATCAGATCGAAGCCCTGGTGCGACTGCTCGTTGTTGGCGGGGTTGCGCACGACGTCGGCCGAGAAGCGCACGTCGTCGGAGGTGAACGGTATGCCGTCCGACCACTTGGCATCCCGGCGCAGGTGATAGGTGATGGTCTTGCCGTCGTGCGAAACGCCGCCGTTGGCGAGCGACGGTACCTCGGTCGCAAGTTCGGGGACGGGCCGATTCGCGTGGTTGAAACGCAGCAGCCACGCCATCGTCAGCGAGCTCATGAACGACAAGGTCAGTTGCTGGCTGAGATGCGGGTTCAGCCCGACGATGTCTTCACCGGTCGCGTAGCGCAGCACGTGCGGGATCGTCCAGGGATGCCGCGGCCGTTCTTGCGCGGTGGATCCGGTCGTCAGCAGGCCGGCCAACGCGACGGCAACCGCCGCGGGGCGAACTAAATGGTGTAGTCCCATGTGTTCCAGAAGGGCGTCGAGATGACGGGCGTCGAGGTCATCCGCTTGAGATCGGTGTTGTAGACGACCGGATACTTCCGAAACCACATGATGATCGAGCCGTCGTCTTTCGCGAATTCAGCCTGCACGACGCGATAATCGGCGATGCGTCGCGCTTGATCGACCGTACTGTTCGCGTCTTCCATCTTCGCGGTTGCCAAGGCATTGTTCCAGTAGAAGAAATTCTGGCCGTGCGGCGCCATGTACTTGGCCGAATAGATCGCGCTCTGATCGATGTCGGCGGCCCCGGCCCACGAGTAGGTGGCCACGTCGTACTTCCCGCTGGTCAGGATTCCGGTCGTGTCGTTGGCGAAGAACTGCGAGGTGGGGTAGTTCTTGATCGTGACGTCGGCGCCGACCGCGCGCCAGTAGCTCTGCGCCTGCACCTGCAGGGCGTGTCCGGTAGTCGATTCGGTCTGGGTTGAAAAGGTGAAGGCGAGGCGCTGCCCATTGCGGATGCGGATGCCGCCCGCTCCCACCCGCCACCCCGCCGCATCGAGCAGCGTGCGTGCCCGTGCGGGATCGTAGGGATACTTCATGACGTCGTGGTTCACCGCTTCGGGTGAGAGGGTCGGATCGAGGAACGTATCGGAGAGCTCACCGAGGCCGTGCTGAACCTTCTCCAGCAGGGACGGCCGGTCAATCGCATAGGTCAGCGCTCGCCGGACGCGCACGTCCGCAAAAACCGGCTGACGCAGGTTGAAGTCGATGTGAACCCAGTTGTAGATGACCGGCGTGATCGCGTCCGTCCCCGGGATCGCGTGCGCGCGGTCCCACGACGTCGCCGGAAGGTTGAAGCCCAGATCGATTTCGTGCGTTTGGAGCTGGGTGACCAGCGTGTTCCCGTCCGGGATGATCTTGTACACGACCTCGTTGAGGCCGGGACGACCGCGGAAATAGTGGTCGTTGGCGGCCAGCCGCACGTCGCTGCCGCGGTCCCAGGCCACGAATCGAAACGGACCGCTGCCGATCGGCGCCGACTGATACGGCGCAGTATTGAACGAGCCTTTGGCGTCGTTGTACTGCGCCAGCAAATGCTCGGGCAGGATCGGAGCGTTCCCATTCACGCCCCACAGCTGCTGGAGAAACGGGGCGTAGAGGTGCTTCATGTGCACGACAGCGACGTAGGGATCGCGGCAGTCGATGTCTTTGATCGCATCGTACCCGACGGTGGTCTGGGCGTTGTTGTGCGGATTCATCACGGCTTGCCACGTGAAGCGCAGGTCGCGGCAGGTAAGTTTTTCGCCGTCATGCCACAGGATGTCGTGCCGGAGCTTGTACCGCAGGGTCAGGCCGTCGCGCGATACGTCGCCGTTCTCGATCGTCGGCACTTCGCTGACCGCGTCGGGGACGGGGTGCGAATGCTGGTCGTATCGCACCGTGTACGAGAACAGGAACATCGAGAGCTCGAGCGTCGGCTGTGAGGAATCGATCACCGGATCGAGATTCTTCGGGTCGGACGCAGCGGAAATAACCAGCCGCCCCGGCGTGGTCCACGAATTTTGCCCGCTGCCCGCGGCGCCGGTTCCCAGCCCGTCGCCGGCCCGCGTGCAAGCGGACAGGATCAGCGCGCCGCCGAGCGCCGCGGCGAGAACCGCCCGAACCGAGGTCATGGGACGGGAAGTTCAGCCGGCGGCGTTCGCGCCCTCCGCGTACAGGAGCGCCTGTTCGGCCTGCCGGACCGCGTACGCGGCGTTGACCTCATCCGTTAGGGCAGTGGTGATCCCGACCTGGGCGTTGAGCAGCAGCGGCAAGGTCGTGACGCCGGCCCGGTACTGCGCTTCGGTCGACAAGAGCACTTGCTGGGCTTGCGTCAGCTCGGCGTTGGTCTGATCGAGCGCCGCGTAGGCCGCCACCAGATTGAACAGCGCCGATCGCACGTTCAGCTGAATGCCCTGCTGCGCGGCCACGAGCTGCGCGACGGCGTTGTCGAGTTGTCCCTGGGCTTGTTCCGTCTGCGCGCGGGTCACACCGCGGTCATAGATCGGCACCGTGAGGGTGAGCCCGGCCGAACCGCTGTTGCGATACGTGCCGCCGCTGATGTCGGTGGAGTTCGTGCCGTACGCCGCGCTGGCGTTGATCGAGGGGAAGTTGCCGAGCCGCGCGGCGCGCAGGTTCTGCTGAAACGAGACGACGTTCTGCTGCGCCGAGACGAGATCGGGACGCAAGGCGATCGCCCGCGTCAGCGCCGCGGCGTAGGACGGCGTCGGAAACGCCGGGTTGACGGCGAGCGTCCCCGAGGTAGCGCTGAGCGCGGGAACGTCGTCTTTCGGCTGCACCGCGACGTCGGCATCGAGGCCGAGTGCGTTCGCGAAGGTCGCCAGCGCGACCGCTGCACTGGCCTGCGCGCGCACGACCGCGACGCGGGCCTGCGCAGTGGGAAGCTGCGCGGTGTACAAGTCGGTGCGCGCGGCGGTGCCGGCGCGTATCTGCGCGGTGACGAGATTCTCCTGAACCTGATCGAGGCGCACGGTGGCGAGATCGACCTGCGTCTGCCGCTGCGCGGTCAGCGCGTTGTAATACGCCGTCGCCGCGTTGTAGGCGACTGTCTGCAATTCGCGCTGATAGGTTGCGATCGACGCGTATTGAGTCGCGCGGGCGCCGCGAATCTCGGCTGCGACGCGGCCGCCGTCGAAGATCAGCTGGCTCAATTGCGCGTTGAGACCGTTGCTGGTCGTATAGGCTGGGCCGGCGGCACCGGAGCCCGCCGGCGTCGACGTCGGGCTCGGCGTCGCACCGGTCACCGTGACGCCTTCGGCCTGACGATACGAACGGCTCGACGACGCGACACCGGTGATGGCCGGGAACAGCGCGCTCTGCGCGAGCCCGACCGGGGCGGTCGCAATCGCAACCTGCGCGCGTGCTTCGGCCAGCAGCGGCGACCGCGCGTACGCGATCAGAATCGCTTGCTGCAGCGTGACGACTTGCGGGATCCCGGCCTGCGGGCGCGGCGAGGTCGACGGCGCCGGCGTTCCGTAGGCCGGGAACGGGAGCGGCGAGGCCTGATCGGCCGGCGGCAGCTCCGGTACCGCACTCGCCGAGAACGGAATCGCGGTCGACGTGGAACCGGGGCTTGCCGTACTGGTCGCCGGGAGCGGCGTGCTCGGGGCGAAGGTCGGCGCGGGGGTCGGCATCCAGGTCGAGGACGGAACCGGTCCGGGCCGGTAGGTGGAAGACGGCACCGGCGTCGGCGCGTAGGTCGCCGTGGGGTACGGCTGCGCGGTGGGCTGCGCCTGGGCGATGCCGACGAGGCACATGAACGCCGCCCCCGCGGCGCCGAAGAACGTCCGCGTTTTCGCTGATCGGCCGTGCATCATTGTGCTCCGTGCGCTCCCGCGGCCGCGGGCGCGACCGCGACTATGCTCTTGTCCTGCAGCGCGTCGGGACGCGTCGTTATGACGACCGTACCTGGCGTAATCGCGGGGCTTCGCACCTCGCTCTGGGTATCGGTTTGAATCCCGAGCTGCACTGCGACGACCTTGGCCTGCATGATCTTCGGAGCACCAGCCGGAGCGGCGCTGCCCTTGGCGGGTGCCGGCGCGCCGGCACCCTCCGGCGGCGCCGGCGCGGCGACGACCGTGAAGACGTTCGCGCCGTTTTCGGTCTGGAACACGGCCGTTCGCGGAACGACGATCGCCTGCGGGTCGAACTGCTTGCGCACGTTGACGCTCACCAGCATGCCGCCGCGCAGCACGTTGCCGGGATTGGGAACCCGCAGGCGCGCGCGATACGAGAGCGTGCCGGTCGTCGGCGTTGCGTTCACGTCCATCACGGCGGCGGTGAAGGTTCGGCCGGGGAGGCTCGTGCTGGTGAAGCTCACCGGGGTCCGGCTACGCACGTAGGTGAGGTCGTCGTCCGGCACGTTGACGTTGACGTACACGGTGTCGACCTGCGACACGCGCACGACCGGCTGATTCGGCGACGCGAACGCGCCGGGATCGAGCAGCCGCTGCGTCACCACGCCCCCGAACGGGGCAGTAATCGTCGTTTGCGCGATCTGCGTCTGAAGCAGGCGCACCTGCGCTTGGGCGGCCGCTAGGCCGCCGCGGTTGAGGGCGATCTGCTGGTTCTGGATCGGCACGGCGTTCGTCCCTTGCGATTTCGCGGCCGCGAGCGCGACGATCGCCTGATGCTGCGTTTCTCGCGCGTTGTTGAGCGCCTGCTCCGCCTGGACGTACGCCGCCCGCGCTTGATCGAATGCGGTCTGTGCCACATACCCTTGTTTGAGCAGCGTTTCGTCGGCGACATACGTCGACTTGGCGCTCTGATACGCGGCGTCGGCCGTCAGCACGCCGTTCCGCGCGGCAGCGAGCTGCTGCTGCGCGGTGATGATCGTGTTGCTGGCCTGCGCGGCGGTGACCGGCCCCTGCAGGGTCGACGAGCCGAGCGACGCGACGCTCTGCTGAACGATCGCTTGCTGCTGCGCGAGCGATGCCCGCAGCGTCGAATCGTCGAGCTTCGCCAGCACCTCGCCGGCCCCGACGCGCTGACCCTCGTTCACGTATACCGCGACCACGTTGCCGGATTGCGGAGAGCTCAGGGTCGAATCCTGAAGCGGCGCGATCTGCCCGTCGAGCGTGACGTAGGTCGCGATATCCTGGCGCTGCGCCGTGGCAACGTCGACCGCAAGCGGCGGCGGCCCCAAGCTGTGCGATCCGCCGCCCTTCGCGCATGCGCTAAGGACCGCAATGCCAACCGTCGCGGCCAGCAACGCGCGCTGACTCCGTCTCATGCTGCTCCTTTGTCCGTCCCGAACATCCTCAATGAATCAAGGCTCAGGGCATCGTACGACGCCGCCGTCCCTCCGTACTACCGGCTGGAACGTGAAAATGATTCGCACGGTTGCCGGTCGTAAGGTTGCCCCGGGATGCGCGGCAAGATCGAGGTCGGGAGGACCTATCAGAGCCAGACGCGGGTAGAAGAATGGATGACCGCCGAAAAGGCCGGCAACCGCGGCGTAGACGTGCTTTCGACACCGATGCTCGTTCAACTGGTCGAAGAAGCCGCCATGCAGTGTGTCGCCCCGCTCCTCGACGACGATGAAGTGACGCTGGGGACGCACATCGACCTCGCGCACCTCTCCGCCACACCGGTCGGACTGATCGTGCGCACCGAGGTCGAGGTGCTCAAGGTCGAAGGCCGTCGCGTCGAGTACGCGTTCACGGCCTTCGACGAGCGCGAGAAGATCGCCGAGGGAACGCACGAGCGCTACGTGACGTCGCGCGAGGCCTTCCGCGAGCGCCTGGAAGAGAAGTTCCAAGGCTAGGGGAGCCGGGCGACCGGGCGGTAGCCATCGAGCGGAGCCGGGCGCTCCTTCGTCTAAGAACCTGCCTGGAGCAATTATCCTGTCCGTCCGCGAGGGAGCCAGAGGGGAACCCGAGGCAATCGAGCGGCGTTGTCAGGGTCAGAAGCGATGCGGAGGGCCGCCTCCGTGATTCACGGCCCCGAAACGTGGGTAGGTCCGAAACGGCTGAGCAAGCAAGTCTTTCTTGCCTTGCCCCCCGTGCCCCGGGCCGGCCCATGCCGGTGCCACCGCCCTTCATTCCACAACACCTTAGCTAGGGAGTATTACGTGAAACGACTGAGCACCGGGCTCCTCGCCGCGCTGGTCGCGGCTGGAATCGGGTCGACGTCGGTCTCGGCAGCGACCTCGTCAGCGAATGGAAACATTGGAACCTTCGCACCGACGCAGATCGCACAGACCGGCGCGCCCCCCGCTGACTTCGGCACGCCGCCTTCCGGCGAGGTCCCGATCCTCTTCAACGACCGGCATGTCTACACGAAGCCGGACCGCCTGAAGGCGAACCGCGTCCTCGCTGCGTTGGTGCG
>Ga0182024_10002733_pt1 | contig 43361 bp, 42 predicted proteins | sample P32metaG_FD_120480 | JGI IMG/M metagenome (GOLD analysis project Ga0182024, IMG submission 120480) | Permafrost microbial communities from Stordalen Mire, Sweden - P3-2 metaG (Illumina Assembly) | ecosystem: Environmental > Terrestrial > Soil > Wetlands > Permafrost | place: Sweden: Stordalen... | reverse complement strand
GTCGGAGGCGAAGTCCTCCGGGGTGACCCGGTCCAGGAAGTCCTTGAACTTCTCCACGACCTCCTCGGTGTCCTCGACCTCGTGCTCGAACTCGATCGCGGACTCCGTGATCACCTCGTCGGCGGCGAAGATGGGGGCTCCGGAGCGGACGGCGAGGGCCCGCGCGTCGCTGGGGCACGAGTCGATCTCCAGGTCGGCGTCCACGCCGGGACCACCGGCGCAAGCTCCGCCGCGGAGCCAGCGCACCCCTGGTCCTGGTGACGGCGGTGACGATTGTGATGGCTGCGACCGCTGTGACGGCCGGGATGGCTGTGGCGGCGCCGGGCCCGGCGGGAGCGCAGGTCAGCTACGGCCTCGGCGACGCCCAGGGCCAGTTCGCGCACTACTACGCCAACCCCTGGTTCAAGGCGCTGACCCGGCCGGCCAGCGTGCACCGGATCACCTACGTGCGCTTCTTCGTCGCCTACGACGCGGTCGCTCAGTGGAACGGGTCGACGACCGCGCCCGGCTGCGTTGACTCGAGGGTGCAGAGCCAGCCCTGGGTCGATCCCGCCGGCCGGTCCTACGCCGCCGGGCAGAGCTGGGACGACCTGGTGACCAGCCTCGAGGCCGCCTTCGCCGAACGGTCTGACCCCCGTCGTCTCGATCAACGGGTACGGACCTTCGGCGATCCCCTCCTGGGACCAGGAGGCGCCTGATCCGACGACCATCGGCGGCTCCTGGGAGTACCGCTGCGGCGTGCAAGGGATCATCAACGCCGTCGACCAGCTGCCGGCCGCCGAACAGCCCCATATCTGGGAGCCGATGAACGAGCCCGACATCCTTCCCGTCTACAACGGCAACTCCGGGGACACCGACACCAGCTGCAACCCCGCCCTGGAGGGCGCCGTCGACGGCGCGGCGAAGGGCGCCTGTGACTACGTCATCGGCTCACAGGTCATCCACGCCGCCGCCGGCCATCTCACGGACACGGTCCTCGCCGGTGTCTTCAGTCGTCCCACGAGCTCCTACCTGGCCGACTACGAGGCGCTGCTCTCGGCGCAGCTGCCGGAGTCCCGCCAGCCGGACGCCTGGTCGGTGCACGACTACGCCGACGTGACCAGCTCCTACGCGGGGCCGGTGCGCTCGGCGCTGGCCGGCTTTGACCAGGCGCTGGGGGCCGTCACCCACGGATCCGCCCTCGATCTGTGGGTGACCGAGGCGGGGGCGCGGTTGGTCGACAGCTTCGAACCGGGGCCGTGTCCGGCGGCCTGGCCCGACCCGGCCGGCTCCTTGGGCGCCTGCGTCAACGGACAGCCGGCCCGACAGGCCAGCGCCGCGGCCGGGTTCTTCGACCTTCCCCTGGCCGGCACCGCAGTACCAATCACCCACCTCTTCTGGTACGAGTGGGAGGGTGAGAGCAGCAACTGGGACTCGGGACTGGTCGACGACCAGGGCCACTTGCGCGTGGCCTGGTGTGCCTTCTACGGCTCCGGGACCTGCACCGGCAGCCCCGACGCGGCCTGATCGCGCGCCCGCGAACGAGCTCAGCCGGTGACGAGCGCCGGCGAACAAGGGCAGCCCATGAGCGGCGCCGGCCCCGACCGCCCGGCCATCGACCCCGAGCACCCTGTCCTCGACCCCGAGCGCACGGTTTCCGACGCCGAGCGCGTGCTCGCCGAGGCCCAGCGGATCTGTGCCGTCCCCGCGCCCACTTTCGCCGAGCAGGAGCGCGCCGAGCTGGTGGCCCAACTCTTCGCCGAGGCGGGCGCCCAACCGGAGCGAGACGCCGTGGGCAACGTCGTGTGCCGCCTGGGTCCGTCCGGGCCGGCAGCGGTGTTCGCCGCCCATCTGGACACGGTGTTCCCGCTCGAGCAGCCGATCGAGATCGTGCGCCGGGACGGTCGCATCTGCGCTCCCGGCATCGGCGACAACTCGCTGGCGGTGGCGGGCGTCGTGCACCTGGCGCGCGTCTTCGCCCGTCAAGCGCCGGATGTCCCGCTCGTGCTCGCCGCCACCGTGGGCGAAGAGGGCCTGGGCGACCTCAAGGGAGCCAAGCACCTGGTGGCGAGCCTGGACTGCGCGTGCTTTGTCGCAGTTGAGGGACAGACGCTCGACTCGATCGACACCGCCGGCATCGGCTCCACCCGCTACCGGGTCACCTACCGCGGTCCGGGCGGCCATTCCTGGGGCGACCGGGGAACCCCGAGCGCGATCCACGGTCTCGTGCAGCGCTCGGCCGAGTTCCTGGCCAGTGCCGACGATCCGCGGCTCGCGGTCAACGTGGGCCGCATCCACGGCGGCACCTCGATCAACACGATCGCCGCCCAGGCCACACTCGAGCTCGACCTGCGCAGCCTCGATCCCGGCGCCCTGACGGCTATCTCGACGGCGGCGTTCGAACACTTCCGAGTCGCGCCGCCCGGTCTGCGGGCCACCGTGGAGGTGGTCGGCGAGCGCCCTTCGGGCGGGATCGACCCCGGCGATCCGCTGCTCGAGGCGGCCCGTCGCGCCCGGACGGCGGCGGGGCTCGGGCCCGCCGAGGAGACCGCCTCCTCGACCGACGCCAACGCCGCCTACGGGCAGGGCATCCCGGCGATCACGGTCGGCATCACCACCGGGGACAACGTGCACCGCCCCGACGAGTACATCGACGAGGCCCCGGTGGCCGGCGGGCTGCGGGCGCTCGAGCTCCTGGCGCGCGAGCTGGCCAACGGATAAGACCGCGCCGCCACCACGGCGCCTCAAGCGACTTCGCCCGAGGGCCCACGAGTCAGGCGGCTCGTACTAGGTTGAGGGAAACGTCCACCGAGGATCAGGAGGAGCCATGTCGACGCTTGCCATCCGGTTGGTCGGAGGTCCCACCGCCGAGCTCGAGTACGCCGGAGTCCGCTTCCTGACCGACCCGGCGCTCTCCCCGCCCGGCGAATACGCGGGCCTGACCAAGGTCACCGGACCCGCCGTCGACGTGACCCAGGCCGAGCCCATCGACGTCGTGCTGCTCTCCCACGATCAGCACAGCGACAACCTCGATCCGGGTGGGCGGGAGTTCCTGGCCTCCGTAGGCCAGGTGGCGACCACGGTGGAGGGCGCGCAGCGGCTGGGCGGAAACGCGACCGGGCTGGAGCCGTGGGCCGCCGTGGAGCTATCGGGCCGCGATGGGCAGACGGTGACCGTCACCGCCGTGCCCGCCCAGCACGGGCCCGACGGCAGCGATGAGGCTCAGGGGCAGGTGCACGGCTTCCTGCTCTCGGGCCCCGGCCTCGAGACGGTGTATGTGTCGGGTGACAACGCGTCGCTGGACGTCGTGCGGGCGATCTCCGAGCGCGCCGGTGAGATCGGGATCGCCGTGCTCTTCGCGGGGGCCGTGCAGCTCGCCCGCAAGTTCGACGGCGCCTACCTGACCCTGTCCAGCGACCACGCCGCCGATGCCACCAAGATCCTCGGGGTGCGGGCGGTCGTGCCCGTGCACTTCGAGGGCTGGACGCACTTCACGCAGAACGCCGACTCGCTGCGGGCCGCGTTCGCCGGCAACGGCGTCTCGGACCGCCTGGTGCTGCTCGCGCCCGGGGAGCGGGCCGATCTGTGAGCGCCGGCGGCCGAGCGACCGCGCTTGATGATCGGGAGCGTATGCACCGGACAAACGGTAGCGTAGCTCGGTGCGTTTTGGTAGCGTAGGCTTGTGATAAACGGTAGCGTAGAACGCCTGACCGGATACCGGCGGAGAGTTCTTGACGACGAGCTCGACGAGCTGACAAGCGCCTTGGCCGCCGTCGCCATCGAAGGGCCGAAAGCGGTTGGCAAGACCGCGACCGCGTCACAGCGCGCCGTTACCGTTTACCAGCTCGACGACCCCGAGCGGCGGGCCATCGCCGAGGCGGACCTAGACCGGCTCTTGGACGCGCCGCCTCCGATCCTCATCGATGAATGGCAGTACGTCCAACCGGTGTGGGACAAGGTCCGGCGAGCCGTAGACCGCGGCGCTGAGCCAGGGCGCTTTCTGTTGACCGGTTCGGCCTCTCCCAAGAACACGGGCGCGCACTCAGGAGGCGAGCGCATTGTCAGTTTGAGAATGCGCCCGCTGTCGCTCGCCGAGCGGTGGCCGGGCGCACCTACGGTGAGCCTCGCGCAGCTGCTCAGCGGGGCTCGGCCTGTAGTTGACGGGCAGACGGACCGGGGCGTCGCGGACTACACCGAGGAGATTGTGCGTTCGGGCTTCCCCGGTATCCGACCGCTCCAAGGGCGACCTCTCAGAGCGCAGCTCGACACATACTTGAGGCGCATCGTCGACCGCGATTTCGCCGAACTCGGCTACGCCATCCGCAACCCCGACACGCTGCGACGTTGGATGAGCGCCTATGCGGCCGCCACGGCTACGACGACATCATTTGAGCGGATTCGCAACGCCGCGATCGGCGACAGCGAGCCTCCGCCCGCCAAGAGCACCGTGCAGCCGTACCGGGAGGTCCTGGAGCGTCTGTTCGTCCTCGATGAGATTCCCGGCTGGCGCCCGACCCACAACCGCCTTTCCAGGCTGGCGGTCCCGCCAAAGCATCATTTGGCCGATCCCGCTCTGGCCGCGGTCCTGCTCGGCGCGAGCGCCGGCGCCCTGCTCGACGGCGAGTCACCGGGGCCCGTCATTCCCCGAGACGGCACCTTGCTCGGCGCCCTGTTCGAGTCATTGGTCACGCAGTCGGTGCGGGTCTATGCGCAGGCCGTCGAGGCCTCGGTCAGACACCTCCGTACCCAGGGCGGTGGTCACGAAATTGACCTCATAGTCGAGCGAGCGGACGGTCGGGTCCTAGCCGTCGAAGTCAAGCTGAGCGCGAACGCACGGAACGACCACGTCCGAAACCTCAACTGGCTCCAGGCCGGAATCGGCAATGACCTGCTCGACAGGGTCCTCATCACGACCGGCACCGAGGCATACCGCCGTGCCGACGGCGTTGCCGTCGTTCCCGCGGCTTTGCTTGGGCCGTAGCGGGGCCTCCGGCGCTGGGCACGCCGTCAGTTCTCCGGCTGCCAGGCGCTCAGCACCCAGAGCCCGCCCTGCACCCGGGTCACGGTCGCCAGCGCCACATGCCAGGCGGGGGTCAGACCCTGGTAGGCGGTGGTGCGGGTCGCAGTGGTCGTTTCCCGGGTGACCACCGCGTACTGGTCGGGCTGGTCGAGCACCGGGGCGATCGCCTCGACCACCCCCGAGTTGGCGATCCCGCCCCGCTGGAGCTCGTAGTCGTGGGCGGTCTGCGCGGCCGCCAGCGACATCGCCGAGCGCGCCTGACCGACGCTCACCTCGGCGAGGGCGCGCAGGCGCGGGGAGACCGTGCCGGCACTCCAGTTGATGTAGGTGGTGGCGAACACCTGGACCGCCTGCACCGCGCTGCGCCAGCCGCCGATGACCCGCTGGCGGGGGACCGGGGTCGGGTACTCGTGGGTGCGCTGGGCCCGGGCGAGCTTGGCGGCGGCGCCGGCGGCGGCGGCGCGGGTCGCGGTACCGGTGGCGGTGCGGGTCGCGGTACCGGTACTGGCGGGCCCGGCGCCCAGCCCGCACCCCGCCAACCCGCACCCCGCCAGGGCGAGTCCCGCCAGGGCGGCGAGCAGAGCCGGCGCGACCGGCGGCGCGAGGGTCCGCATGGGCCGAGCGGTCACAGTCCCACCGGGTGGCGGGCGACGAAGCCGGCGGCGCTGCGCACCAGCGGGTGCCAGCCGATCCCGGTGCTCCCGTCGCCGGCGCCGGCGGCGTTGTGGGTGTCCCAGCGCAGCCCGGCCACGTACATGAACACGTGATCGGCGCTGGCGTAGATGGTCACCCAGCGGCCGGGGCCGGGCAGCCCGAAGGACTCCAGCGAGCCCGAGGCCGCGTCGTAGGTGACGGGCAGCAGCCGCCCGCCGTACAGGAGGTGCTCCACGCTGCTCGAGCAGTCATAGGCGGGCGCGATCTGATCCAGGGCCAGCCCGTGACCGCCGCCGTACAGGTAGGGCTTGCCGACGATCTGGTTGCCGGCGGCGATGATCCCCCTGACCGCCGCCGGGGCGTCGGCGGGTGCTGCGGCGCCGCCGTCGCTGAGCAGCGTTGCCCGCGGCCCGGCGGTCAGCGCCACGCCGCTCGCCGAGGCCTGATCGCAGGATCCCTGAGCGTCGCCGACGAGGCTCAGGACGGCACTTCCGCCGACGGCGCTGACGACGGTCGCCGCGGTCTGGGTCAGCAGGTTGCCGGCACCGGTGGGAAGCGGGCGCTCGATCTGCACCGGGCCCGACCACAGCCCGTGTTCGTAGGGGATGCCCAGGGCTTCCGCCAGCTGCCACCACAGGTCGATCACCCGCGGCAATCCGTCGACCGGCCCGCCTCCGAGACCGAAGTCGCGCTTGTAGGCGATCGCCGAGCGGCTGCCCCAGGTGACGCGCAGGGGAGTCATGTAGGGCAGACCGCCCATCGCGGTCGCGGTCTGGAAGCTCAGGCCGCCCAGCTCGGCGTAGCTGTCGGGATGGGCGACCAGGCTGATGCCCGAGGCGCCCACGGTGCCGCTGCTGGGGTCGCCGGGGCCGCCGTACTCGGTGGCGCCGACCCGCCGTCCCTCCCCGGGAGCGCCCAGCGCGATCGAGCTCGCCGCCCCCGAACCGCCCGCTCCCGAACCGCCCGCCCCCAAACCGCCCGGCGCCGGGCAGCCCGAGCCCGGCGGAGAGGCCGTGATCAGCAGGGCCACCAGCATCAGCCCCAGCCCGGCGGTCAGGACCGCGGCGAGCCCTCCCATGACCGCGAGCGCCGCTCTCCGCCTGGCCGATCCTGAGCTCGGGGCCCCCATGCGGCGACGATAAGCGCGCCTCAGACGACCCCAACCGGATTGGCACACATTCGTTGCACCCGAGGTCCTGGCCACTCGCACACATACCTTGCGCCCCAGATCCTGGCCAACCCACATCGGCCTAGTGCTGTTCGCAGCATGGCGATGCCGCTAACTTTTGTTGGTCATGCCTCGCATCCTTGACGTAGAAGCCGCCCTCCTACTGCTGGAGCTCGAACCTCCCTTCGACCAGCGCACGATTCAGCTGGCCCGGCGACGCATGGCCAAGCGCTGGCATCCCGACATCGCCCCTCCCGGACGGCGCCACGAGCACCAGCGCCATCTCCAGGCCATCAACCAGGCCGCGGACGAGCTCGAGCAGCTGGCCGAGTCCTCGCGCGGAGGCAGCGTCAGCCGCAACGCGGTCCGGGCCTCGGCCGCCGCCACCCGGCGCGCCCGCGCCGACGCCGGCCGCCGGGCCTACGAAGCCGAGCAGAACGAGCGCGCCTCCGCCGAGGAGCGCGCCAAGCACGACCCCTTCGGCTCCCGCGTCCCCGACCACTCGGTCGTGCACCGTTACGCGCGCTGCGTTTCCTACCCCGAGTGGGGCGTGGGGACGGTGAGCGGCATCTACTTCTCCGGAGACGAGGAGAGCTCGCAGCAGTGGGCACGGGTGATGTTCGCAGTCGGGGTGCGCACGATCCCCGCCGGCTCGCTGCAGTTCGTCGACTTCTCAAAGCCCGACGCCGCCGCCGATCGGGTGGAGCGGTTCATGACCGCCGCCCAGCACGCCCTCAGCGAGGGCGACGCCGCCCTGGCCGCCCAGCGACTGGTCTACGCGCGTGACGCCGACCCCTCGAACCCGGCGGTACTGCGACTGCTGACGGCCGCCTTCTGGCAGGCCGGCAACCTCCCGGCGGCCGCCCGCACCGTGCGCGACTGGGCCCGGGTGGAGACTGACCGGCCCACTCCCGAGCGCTTTGCCTCACGCATCTACGAGGACATGGGCGCGATCGACCTGGCGGCCGAGGCCGCCCAGCGGGCCGCCGAGCGGGCGCCCGCTGACGCGTCGGCCTGGGAGCGCCTGGGACGGATGCGGCTGCGGCTGATGGACCGCGGAGCCGCGATCAGTGCGCTCGAACGCGCGCGGCTGGTCGGGCCGTCGCTGGACGGGCTACTCGACCTGGCGCTCGCCTACCACCTGGCCGGCGACGTGGGCGCCGAGGTCTCCACCGCCCAGGCGGCGACGCTGATCGCCCCCAAGTCAGAGCGGGCCTGGTCGGCCTACGCGCACGCCCTGGCCCGCACCGACCGCCTGGCCGAGTGCGCCCAGGCGTGCCGGGAGGCGCTCTCGCTTCGCGATGACCCCGAGGTGTCGGATCTACTGGCGCGCGTCGAAGCCGCCACGCCTCGCGGACTCTCACAGCGAAGCGCCGCATAGCGGCCTAACGGGTACTCCCTCGACGATGGCGATGTTGACGCGTCCCCGTCCCGATCCAAGCAGCGGCGGCGCCGAGCCACCGGCGCTGATGGCCGCGGTGCGGGCCGCCGGACGCTTCGACCGCCACCTCGTGTCCTTCCAGGCCGGCCTGCTGGCGGCGATTCCGGTGGTGGCGGTGCTGGGCGTCGCGGTTGCCGCCGGGGACCCCGTGGCCGGGGCCACGATGGGCGCGGGAGCGATGCTGGTGGGGATCGCGTGGCGTACCAGCGGGGGCCGTCCGCCGCTGGCCCTGATGGCCACCGACGCGCTGGTGATGGCGCTCTCCACGTTCGTGGGCTCGATCACCGGATCGGTGCACTGGGTGCACCTCATCGTCCTCGGGGTGTGGGCGCTCATGGGAGGGCTACTGATCGCCCTGGGCCGGCGGGGGGCGGCCGTCGGCACCCAGGCGGTGATCGCCGTCGTCGTGTTCGGCCGCTTCAGCCAGCCGCTGGGCTCGGCGCTGGGGCTCGCCGGATTCGTGCTGGCCGGCGGCCTCGCCCAGGTCATCTTCCTCGGAATCATCCGCTGGCCGCTGCCCTTGCGCGGACAGCGCCGGGCGGTCGCCGCCGCCTATCGGGCCCTGGCCCAGATAGCGGCCTCCGCCGGCGCCTCGACGCTGCCCGCGGCCACCGCCCTCGATGAAGCCCAGGACGCACTCGCCTCCCCCAGCCTGTTCGGGGACGCCGCCCTGCAGACGCTGCGCAGCCTCGTCGATGAGGGGCCGCGAATCCGGTTGCAGCTGAGTGCGATCCACGGACTCATCGACCAGCTGCGCCGGACCGGCGCCGGCCCCGACGACCCCGCGGTGCGCGGGATCGAGCGAGTGCTCGAGCTGGCCGGCGAGTGCCTGAAGCTGGCTGCGGACGCGATTGAGGGAGATGCCGATGCCGGCGAGCTCGTGCAGCAGCGGGCCGCCGAGCTGAGCTCGCTGACGGCCACCCTGGCCCCGACCGAGCTAACCCCCGAGGAGCCGTCCGCCCCGCCGCTGGCGGCGTCGGCGGCCCTGAATCTGACTCGGCGGCTGCCGGCCCTGGGGGGACAGCTGCGCGCCGCAGCCGCCCTGGCTCCCGCTGCCGGCCAGGCCGGGGGGCTGCGCAGCCGCCGCCCCCACCACGCGATCAACCATCCCCTTCAGGAGCTGCGTGCCGACTTGGAGCAGATCCGGGCCAATGCCTCGCTGGATTCGCCCGCGGGGCGCCACGCGGTGCGCCTGGCGGTCGTGGTGGTGATCGCCGAGATCATCTCGGTCCACCTCCCGCTGCACCGCGGCTACTGGATGGTGGTGGCCGCGGCCACCGTCCTGCGGCCCGAGTTCGGCGCCACCTTCACCCGAGGCACCGAACGGGCGCTGGGCGCCGCCCTCGGCGTCGCCCTGGCGGGCGCGATCACGGTCGCCTTCAACCCCTCCGGGGGCACGACGGTGGCGATCATCGGAGTGATGGCGTGGATCGGATACTCGGTGTTTCCCGCCAGCTTCGCGGTCGGCTTCGGCTTCATCACCGCGCTGGTCGTCTTCCTGCTGAACATCGTCACTCCCGACACGCTCTCGACCGCGGGCGCGCGCCTGCTCGACACCCTGATCGGCGGGGCGCTGGGGCTGATCGCCTACGCCGTTTGGCCCACCTGGTCACAGGGCTCGGCGCGCCAGTCGCTGGCTGACCTGGTGGAGGCCGAGCGCGAGTACGTGCGCGGTGTGCTGTCGGCCCTGGCCGAGGGACGACGCGTGAGCGACAACGAGATGCGCCCGCTGTCTCGCCGCGTGCGCCTGGTCCGCACCAACGCCGAGTCCACGGTCGCCCGATCCCTGTCTGAGCCCCAGACGCGCCGTATCGATGCCGAGCAGAGCCAGGGCACGCTGGCCGCCACCCGGCGCCTGGTGCAGGCCGCCCACGTGCTCCGGCTCGACGCCCAGGACGAGCACGAGCGCCAGGCCCTGCCCGGCCTCAAGGGGCTGGGCGCCGATCTGGACCGCGAGCTGGGCGTTGTCGAAGGCCGGCTGCGCGGTGACGGCGACGGCGACGATGCCGCCCACCCCGAGCTGCCCGACCTGCGGGCCAGCTACGGCGCCTTTGAGCGTGCCGGGGCAGATGACCCGGAGCGCGCGGGCGCAGACGACCGCGAGCACACCGCGCTGCTGTCTCAGCTGGACGAGATCGTCGATGCCGCCAACAGCCTGGCCGACCTCACCGGTCCCGACCCCGCCGACCGCGCTCCCGAGGGCGCGGAACACGCCGAGCCAGTCTCGCAGCCAAAGCTCCGAGCTCTGTGGCGCCACTGGCCGGCGCGGCTCTGGCGCCCCCGGGCGTGATCCGCTGGCCAAGCACCGGGCAATAGACGCCCGCGGTGCCTGAGATCAAGTCCGGATGGCCTGCAGCAGCGCCGCCCCGAGCAGCGCCTGGCCGGAGTAGGTGGGGTGAATGCCGCAGTCACCCACGGTGCTGTCGAGCTGGGTGATGAGCCCGGCCAGGCACGGCTGATTACCGTATTTGACCGAGGCCGTCTGGAACTCGGCGTAGCCGTTGGCGTAGACGACGTGGAACGGCTTGGCGCCTGCGTCCATGGCCTGATTGAGCGCCAGAGACTGCGCGTCGTCCACAGCACTGGCGTAGCTCGTCGAGTAGTAGTTGACGATCGCCACCTGCCCGGTGTAGTGAGCCTGGCTGCGGATGGCGGTCAGGATCTTGCGGACGTTGCGCGAGACACCGGCGAGGACTGCCTTCTGCTCGGCGGGGGCGGCGCACTTGTCAGAGGTAGTCGCCTCGCACAGAAAGTAGTCGTTGGCGCCGATCATCAGCGACACGAGGCGCACACCGGAGTGGTGGCGCAGGAACGAGACCGCGGTGCTCAGCTGGGAGCCGCTGTAGCGCACGTGCAGGGGAAAGTCCTTGCGATAGGCGTTCTCGCAGGCGAAGGTCGGGTTGTGGACGTTGATCAGGCTTCCCGAGGTCTCACCCGGGCAGGCGAGGTTGGTCACCTTGACGTGCAGCTGCTTGGCGATCTGCTCCGGATACCCGAGGAAGCTCGCGGCGTCGTGGTAATTGGGAGCCGGAACCGTGGTGGGCTCCTGGTAGCCGAAGGTGACCGAGTCGCCGAGCGCGAGGTACTCAGAGCCTCGCGTCAGCGGCGACGTGAGGGTCACGGCGGGCGCCTTGGCGGCGCGCGGCTTGGCCACGGCGGCGGTGGCGAAGGCGCCCAGAGAGAGCGCGGCGAGCAGGAAGCTGAGGCTCAGGCGGCGGATCATGACGGGCGATGCTACTCGTCGCGGGGGGCCGGCGCGCCGGGCTGGATCAGGTCAACCGGTCCTGACGGTCATGACTGACGGCATGTCCAGGATCTAATGAATAGCTCCAGCCTCGCCGCCTGACTGTCGACAGACAACCTACGAGAGGTTTTGTCAGCCGGTGGCAGCATTCACTGCTTTTCGCGCCATGCACCCAAGCGGAGGAATCGATGGACGCAGGTCGCACTCAGGTGGCCACCACTGTCTTAGAAGATCTCGTGGCGCGTGGAGAGATCGTAGAGGAGCTACGCCGGTCGGAATCGCTGCATCGCACCCTGACCGCAAATCTTCCCGATACGTCGATGTTCCTACTCGACCGAGACTTGCGGGTGCTTCTCGCCGAGGGCGAGGGGATACGCGTGCTGCCGTGGGTCGACGAGAACATGTTTCGCGGACGATTGGTCGTCGAGCTTCAGGGCGAGCTGCCAAGCGACGTTCTGGCGTTGTCGCTGGAGTGCTATCGCGGTGCGCTGGCCGGCGAACGCGGAGAGTTCGAGTTCACCAGCGACGGGCTGACGTTCATGGTGACGGCTGTGCCCGTCCGCGCGGCCGACGGCACGGTCGAGTCCGCACTGGCGGTGGTCCGTGACATCACGCAGCGAAAGAACGCCGATCGGCTGCTCGTCCAGCACGCGCGCCAACAGGAGTGCGTGGCCAAGCTGGGCCAGTTCGCACTCCGTGAGCGCGAGCTGCCGATTCTGCTCGACCGTGTGCTCGCCGCGCTGAGGCAAACCCTCGAGCTCGAGTTCTGCACCGTTCTCGCGCTCCACCACGACGAAGACAAGCTGGACTGCGTGGCGAGCGCAGGATTCAGTGAGGGCCTTCTCGGCAGCCGAGCGCTCACCGCCCAGGGCTCCCTGGGCGGCTACGCACTGAGCGGCTCTGGGCCCGTCGTCGTGGAGAACTACGCCACCGAGACGAGATTAAAGCGGTCGCCGGTGCTCCTCGAGCACGGCGTCGCCAGCAGCATGAGCGTCGTGATCGAGGGTCGCGAGCGGCCGTTCGGCGTGCTCAATGTCCACAGCATCCGACGGCGGAGCTTCGCCGTGGACGACGTGAACTTTCTCACCGCGGTCGCCAACGTCGTCTCCGCCGCCGTGGAACGTCATGGCGAGGAGGAGATCAGCCGGCGAGCCGCCCTGCGCGACCCATTGACCGGATTGCCGAACCGCACCATGGCACTGGACCGTCTCGAGCAGGCGCTGGAGCGCCGGCGCCGCGACGGCACCACGGTGGCGGCGCTCATGGTCGACCTGGACCGCTTCAAGGTCATCAACGACTCGCTCGGGCATGGTGCCGGAGACGAGCTCCTGCTGGCGCTGGCACCTCGCCTGCGCGGGATCCTGAGGTCAAGTGACACGGTCGCGCGCCTGAGCGGGGATGAGTTCGTGATCGTCTGCGAGGGTCCGCGCACTCTGCGCGAGGTCATCAGGGTGGCCGAGCGGGCGGCTGTGGTGATCGCGCGGCCGTTCGAATTGGACAGTGGCGAGCACTTTGTGAGCGCCAGCATCGGCATCTCGGTTGCCGCGAGGTCTGACGAGACCCCGGAGTCGCTGCTCCGCGATGCCGACGCGGCGATGTATCGCGCCAAGCAAGCCGGACCTGGTCGCTACGAGCTGTTCGATGACGCGATGCGCGCCGAGGTCCTCACCCGATTGCGGATCGAGAGCGAGCTCCGCCATGCCCTTGACCACAGGGAGCTCCGCGTCTACTACCAGCCGGTTGTCGATGCGGCCACGGGCTCGCCGCGGGGCGTCGAGGCGCTCGTGCGCTGGCAGCATCCCAGACAGGGACTGGTCGCGCCGCTGCACTTCATCCCGATCGCGGAGGAAACCGGGCTGATCATCGATCTCGGACGCTGGGTGCTGGAAACGGCCTGCCGGCAGGGTGCCGTCTGGCAGCAGCGATTCGGCCGTCCCTTGAAGATGTTCGTCAACGTGTCCGGGCGTCAGATCGCCGATCCGATGTTTCCCGCGGAGGTCGCAGAGATCATCAGCAGCAGCGGACTGCTCCCCGAGACCCTGGCGCTGGAGGTGACCGAGAGCGTCCTGATCGACGAGGCCGGGTCGACCATGGCAGTTCTCGATCAGCTGACGGCTGACGGCGTGCGGCTGACCCTCGACGACTTCGGCACCGGGTATTCATCGCTGAGCTACCTCAAGCAGTTTCCGCTGTCCGGCCTGAAGATCGACTGCATGTTCACCGAAGGGCTCGGACGCAGTGCTGCGGACACGGCGATCGTGAAGGCGGTCATCGACCTGGCCCTGGCTCTTGGCCTGACCGTCGTCGCCGAAGGCGTTGAAACCGACGAGCAGCTCGATCAGCTGCGCCGACTCGGCTGCACGCGAGCCCAGGGCTATCTGTTCTCAGCTCCCCGACCCGCTGGGGAAATCGCCGAGTTTCTCGAGCAGCACCTGTCGCGCTTCCTCGTCACGGGGGCAGTGGGTTCGCTTCGGTAAGAAATGGCCACCGCAGCCGGGCCGCGCCCCGTCTGATCAGGTCCGAGACCGCTGGGCCCGCCACAGCCGCCGGTTACCGTTGACTGACATGACTTCGCCCGCGTCTTCCGTCCCCGCGATCCGGGTGGAGCAGGTCAGCAAGCGCTTTGGCGACACCCTGGCGCTCAGCGGAGTCGATCTCGAGGTCCCCGAAGGCATGGTCTTCGGGCTGCTCGGGCCCAACGGCGCCGGGAAGACCACGCTCGTGCGAGTCCTGGCCACGCTGCTGACCCCCGACGCCGGACGGGCCGAGGTGTTCGGACTCGACGTCGCCACCAACGCCTCGGCGGTTCGGGAGCTGATCGGCCTCACGGGACAGTTCGCCGCCGTCGACGAGATCCTCAGCGGACGGGAGAACCTGGAGATGTTCGGCCGGCTCTTCGATCTCTCGCCCGCGCGGGCGCGCGAGCGCGCCGATGAGCTGCTGCGGCGCTTTGATCTCGCCGATGCCGCCGACCGGCCGGCTCGCACCTACTCGGGCGGGATGCGCCGACGGCTGGATCTCGCCTCGAGCCTGCTCACCCGGCCCCGGATCCTCTTCCTCGACGAGCCCACGACGGGCCTGGACCCCCGGAGCCGCAACCAGATCTGGACGATCGTTCGCGAGCTGGTCCGCGACGGCACCACGATCCTGCTGACCACTCAGTACCTCGAGGAGGCCGACGAGCTCGCCGACCGGATTGCCGTCATCGACCATGGACGGCTGATCGCGCAGGGGACCGGGGCCAGCCTCAAGCAGCGCGTGGGCGGCCTGATCCTCGAGGTCGAGCTCACCGACCCGACGCGCCGCGACCAAGCCCAGTCGGTGCTGGCCGGCGTCGGCTGTGGCGAGCCCGAGCCCGACGAGCGGCCCGACCGGCTCTCGCTGCCCGCGCCCGGACAGGGGTTGGAGCTCGTTGAGCACGCCGCCGCGGCGCTGCGTCATGCCGACATCTTGGTCAGCAACCTCGCCCTGCGGGGACCGACCCTCGACGACGTCTTTCTCCAGCTCACCGGTCTGCCTCCGAGCACCAACGGCGCCGGTCCGGCGGCGGCGGAAGCAAGCGGTTCCGGAGCGGGATCTGATGGCGGGGGGGTGGCTCGAGCCGGGGCTGATGGCGACCGGGCTGTCGGGGCCGGCCCTAATGGGGACGGGGTTGCCGGGGCGGCCGCTGCGGGACCGACGAGCGCCGATCCGGTTCACGCCCCGCGGCGGGCGCCGCGGTTGCACTTCCCATCGCTCTCAGATGTGCGCTCCGCGGTCACCGACGCGTGGATCGTGACCGGGCGCAACCTGCGCCACTTCATCCGCCAGCCGCAGCTGCTCATCTTCTCCACGATCCAGCCGGTCATGTTCGTGCTGCTGTTCGCCTACGTATTCGGCGGCGCGATCAAGGGCTCGCTCCCGCGCGGCGTGAGCTACATCGACTTCCTGCTGCCCGGCATCTTCGTCCAGTCGGTCGCGTTTCGCGCCACCCAGACGGCGGTCGGGCTCGCCGAGGACCTGGATCGCGGCGTCGTCGACCGCTTTCGCTCGATGCCCATGGCTCGCTCCGCGGTTCTCGTCGGGCGCACGGTCGCCGACCTCCTGCGCAACGTCTTGATCGTCGGGTTGATGATCATCGTCGGCTACCTGATCGGCTTTCGGTTTCGAGCCGGGCCGGTGGACGCCGTGGCGTCGGTCCTGGTCGTCAGCGCGTTCGGCCTTGCCCTGAGCTGGATCTTTGCCTTCGTCGCCCTGGCCGTCCGGGGCGCCGAGGCCGCGCAGTCGGCCGGGTTCGTCGTGATCTTCCCGCTCGTGTTCGCGAGCTCGGTGTTCGTCCCGGTGAGCAGCATGCCGAGCTGGCTGCAGGCGTTTGCCAAGGTGAGCCCGGTGTCGCTGACCGCGAATACGGCTCGTACCTACGCGCTCCACGGCGGGGTTCCCGGGTCACTGGCGGGGGCCGCGGCCTGGATCTTCGGGCTGCTGCTCGTCTTCGTGCCGCTGTGCGTGTGGCGCTACCGCCGCATGGGCTGAGCCCGCAGGGCCCGGGGGACGCGTTACTCCAAGTGCTCGCCCGAAGAGGCGGAGCCCAGGGAGCCCTCGCGCCCGCACACCGGGCAGGACTCGTGGGGCGCCAGCGGCCGCCCGCCGCACGCCGGGCACTCCTCGATCCGCTCGAGCACGCCCAGCAGCTCGCCCACCCGGCACACCAGCAACCGCTCCTCCTCGACCTCCACCCAAGCGCCGGCGGCCGCCGGGAAGACGACGTGATCGCCGGGCTTGACCGGCATCCGGACGCCCACGTGGTCCCACCAGTCAAGACCGGGGCCGACGGCGAGGACGATGCCCTGCTGGGGCGGCGGCTCGTCGGAGCCCGGGGGCACCACCAGGCCGGAGCGGCGCACCCGGTCGGGGTCGAGCTCTTTGATCACGACACGGTCGAACAGGGGTCGAAGCTGATTGCGCATGGACCAGATAATAGGTCCGGCGAAAGACCTAGTCTGTCGGGATGCGCCTGATGGTCGCCCGCTGCTCGATCGATTACACCGGCCGGCTGAGCACCCACCTGGGCGAGGCGACGCGACTGCTCATGTTCAAGGCCGACGGCACGTTCATGGTCTGGTCGGATTACGGCGGGTCCAGCGTCAAGCCGCTGAACTGGATGACGCCGCCGACGGTGATCGAGGAGGACGACGAGGGGATCACCCTCGTGGTGCGAAAGCGAGCCGGGACCAGCGAGGACCGGCTGGACATCACCCTGCACGAGATCCTCTCCGACGTCAGCCACGAGATGGGCTCGCCCGACGCCGATCACGCCCTGGCTAAGGACGGCGTGGAGGCCCACCTCCAGGAGCTGCTGGCCGAGCAGCCCCACTGGTGCGGCGACGGCTTTCGGCTGGTGCGCCGCGAGTGGCCGACCGACATCGGCCCCGTGGACCTCATGTGCCGCGACGGCGAGGACGGCTGGGTGGCGGTCGAGATCAAGCGGGTGGCCGGCATCGAGGCGGTTGAGCAGGTGACGCGCTACCTGGAGCGGATCCGGCTCGATCCCGCGTTCGAGCTCTGTCGCGGGGTCCTGGCCGCGCAGCTCATCAAGCCCCAGGCCCGCGTGCTCGCCGAGGCGCGGGGGATCGACTGCGTCGAGGTCGACCTGGCGGTGCTGCGCGGGGAGCGCGAGCCCGACCTCAAGCTGTTCGTGGCCTGACCCGCACCCGGCTCCGCGCACGCGTGCGTCTGACCGCAGCGCACGTCCGAGTCTGAACTGAGAGGGTTCGGCCATGAGCACTTCGCAACCAGCCGTCCTCACCGAGCGCCGTGACCGGGTGCTCGTCATCACCCTGAACCGTCCCGACCAGCGCAACGCGGTCAATGCCGCCGTCGCCGAGGGGATCGCCGCCGCCCTGGACGAGCTCGACGCCGACGCCGAGCTCTCGATCGCGGTCATCACCGGAGCCGGCAAGGGCTTCTGCGCGGGCATGGATCTCAAGGCGTTCGTCGCCGGTGAGTCCCCGTACGCGGGTGACCGGGGGTTCGCCGGCATCACCCAGCGGGCCTCGGTCAAGCCGCTGATCGCGGCCGTTGAGGGCTTCGCGGTCGCCGGGGGCCTGGAGGTGGCGCTGTCCTGCGACCTGATCGTGGCCGCTCAGGGGGCCCGGCTGGGCATCCCCGAGACCAAGCGCGGCCTGGTCGCCGCGGGCGGCGGGCTGCTGCGCCTACCCCGGGTGCTGCCGCGCAACGTGGCCATGGAGATGGCCCTCACCGGCGAGCCCATCGCCGCCGAGCGCGGACACGAGCTGGGGCTCGTCAACCGGCTCGCCGAGCCCGGGAAGGCGCTCGACACCGCGCTGGACCTGGCCGGCCAGATCGCCCAGAACGGGCCGCTGGCCCTGGCCGCCAGTAAGCGGATCCTCACCGAGTCCGCCGACTGGCCCGACGCGGAGTTCTTCGAGCGCCAGGGTCAGATCGCGGGTCCGGTGCTGGCCTCCGAGGATGCCCGCGAGGGATCGACGGCGTTTGCGGAGAAGCGCGCGCCGGTGTGGAAGGGGCGTTAGCCAATCGCTCAGGGAGCGCTCGACGTCCCTCCTTCTTTTCTGTATTATGCGCTTCTGCTCATCCCTCTCGGGGCGCGAGAGATGGGCGGTAACTGGGACTCAGATGAGTCTCTCGAAGTCCGTTTCCATCCAAATAAGGGGGCACCTTATGAATTTCACGGCGCGTAGCAGGTGGCGAGTGGTCGGCACTTCCTTACGGGTTGCCGTGATGCTGGCCCTGGCGGCCGCGATTGAAGCGTCTGCCGTTCTCTCGGCCAACGTGGCAGCCGATCCTCGCTCGCACCGCCGGGCCTAGCACAAGCTCGGGACCCCGGACGACGATCCGGCGGCTGGGACCGCTGAGCTGAGGAGTTCCCGTGCGGCGGGCGGAGGTTATCCGCCCGCCCCACGCCGTCCCAGGTCTCATAAGGCGCGCTTATGAGTGCGCAGGATCACGCTACGCAATCGGATAGTGCTGCTAACCCTTAGGCCATGCCTCAACCGCGAAAAATCAGAGAGACGCGCGACCCGGGCGAGCCCCGGCGGTTCGCCGGCCGAAGGAGACCCAGGACACTCGGACGCTCGTTGGAGCATCCGGCCGACCGAATCGAGGCCGACCGCGTCGAGGACGCCCACGGCCGGTTTGACCGGTTTGCCATGCGCGCCTCGTTTCTGGCCAGCTCGGCGCTGTTCTTCGTCGTGTGCGCCGTGCTGGTGCTCATCTGGGCGGTCGGCCTGGCCGCCGGGGCCAGCGATCGGTTCGTGTCTGCGGCCGCCGGGCTTATGTCGGCCGTGACCCTGATTCTGGTGGCCGTGCTCAAGAACTCCGAGCTGCGCACCGAGCGGACGTTGCAGACCAAGCTTGACGCCATCGCCAGCTCGCTGCTCGAGGATCGGCGAGGCCAACGGGGCGACGCCGAGGCCCAGCTCGAAGACTCGATCCGGCTTCACGAGCAGCTCTGAGCCGGAGAAGGCTCGGAAGATCAGTGATCCTGGTCGCCCCCGAGATCGATTAGGGCTCCCTCATTAGGGCTCCCTAATTCGTGCTAGGCTGCCGTGACTTCAGGTTCTGCACAGACCTCAGGACAGCCCAGGAGGTCGTTCGATGGATCACGACGTAGGCGTCCCAGCCCCGCCCCCACCTCGGGCCTCCAAGCGGGCCGGCGAGCGGGTCAGCTTCTACGTGTGGACCGCGCTGGTGCTGGCCGCCGCACTGGTGATCGTCGTGGTGAGCTGGCACGCCCGCGGCGGGACCACCGATCCGACCGCCCTTCCGGCCGGACATCGTCTGAGTCACACGACGGTGGTCATCGACAGCGCGATCCTGGTGTTCCGCGAAGGGCTGGAGACGATCCTCGTCCTGGCGGCGATCACGGCGAGCTTCCTGGGAGCCAACCGGGTCTACCGCCGTCCCGTCGCGGCCGGTGGGGGCGCAGCGATCGGCGCCGGCGTCGTGACCTGGTTCGGCGTCATCTGGCTGATCGGCCGGTTTCACGGCAGCGAATTTACGATCCAGGCGGCGACGGGAATCCCCGCCCTGATCGTGTTGCTGATCGTGATGAACTGGTTCTTTCACAAGGTCTACTGGACCGGCTGGATTTCCCACCATCACAAGCGCCGCCGCGGCCTGCTCGCCGCCGACCCCGAGACCAACCAGCGTCGCATGCTGCTCGGCCTGGCGCTCCTGGGCTTCACCTCCGTGTACCGCGAATGCTTTGAGGTCGTCATCTTCTTGCAGAATCTCCGGCAGCTCTACGGCTCAAGCGTGGTGCTGGAGGGGGTGGTGATCGGCCTGCTGTTCACTCTGGCCACCGGGGTGCTCACCTTCGCGCTGCATCAGCGCCTGCCCTACCGCCGCCTGCTGATCATCACCGGGGTGATGCTGCTCTTCGTCCTGCTCGTCCAGGTGGGCGAGGAGGTCAACGAAATGCAGCTCGCCGGGTGGATCGGCACGACCGAGATCCACTGGCTCAACATTCCGGGCTGGATGGGAACCTGGTTCAGCCTGTTCAACAATTGGGAGACGTTCATCGGCCAGGGAATTGCCCTGCTGCTCGTGATCGGCTCCTACCTGGCCGCCCAGTACCTGCGCGTGTGGCGTCCCCGCCGTCGCGGCGAGAAGGCCGCACGGCTGGCCGATCAGGTCCCCGACCAGCCCGCCGACATCGCGGTCGGGAGCGGGCGCGCCCGGGCGCTGCCCGCGGGCTAACCCTCTCCAGCCTCGCCCCAGGCAGTGGCCACCAGCGAGCGCGAGCCCCCGTGGTCGCGGTGCTCACACAGGTAGATCCCCTGCCAGGTGCCCAGCGCGAGACGCCCCGAGGAGATCGGCAAGAGCAGCGACGGGCCCAGGAGCGCGGCCTTGATGTGAGCGGGCATGTCGTCGTCGCCCTCCAGGGTGTGCGTCCAGTAGGAAGCGCCCTCGGGGACGGCCTGGTCAAACCAGGTCTCAAAGTCGCGGCGGACATCGGGTGAGGCGTTCTCGTTGAGCGCCAGCGAAGCCGAGGTGTGCCGGATGAGCAGCTGGAGCATCCCCACCGCAAACTCCCTGACCTCGGGCAGCTCACCCAGGACCTCTTCCGTCACCAGGTGAAAGCCCCGGGCGCGGGCCTGGAGCCTGATCTCGCGCTGCAGCCACATCAGAGCTGGACTCCCTCGGGCAGGCGGGCCACGCGCATGTCGACCCGCTCACCGCGAAACGGGACGCCCTCCCGAATCAGCAGCCGGCGCTGGCGCCGGCCCTTGGCCAGCGACCCGTCGGCGCGGACGATCCGATGCCAGGGCACCGTAGGGTCATGGTTCTCGGAGAGGACCGCCCCCGCCAGCCGCGGCGCGCCCGGGGAGACGTCCCCGTAGGTGCGGACGAATCCCTCGGGGGTGGCCCGGATGCGCTGGAGGATGTGAGACGCGCGGTCGGCCGAATCCATCCGCGAAGGATCGCAGCCGGCCGGCCGCCGCGTCTGATCCGAGCATCCCGTCAGGCTCAGGGCTCGAGCACGATCTTGCCGTGGGTGTGGCCCTGCTCGAGCTCGCTATAGGCCTCGCGGACCTGGTCAAGCGGATACACGCGCTCGATCGGGAGCTCGAGCTCCCGGGCGTCGATCAGCTCGGCCAGCTCGGCCAGGACCTCGGCACGCGCGCCGGCCGCGTTGCCCTCGCCCTTGACGCCGTACTCGGAGATGGCCGCGAAGTCGGCGACCGTGTCGATCCGCTCCGCGGCCACGCCCAGCTCCTCGAGGGCGAGCTTGACGTAGCCGCCGCCCACCAGGTCGATGAAGGCGGCGACCTGGCCGCCGGCCGCCTCTCGGATCCGGTCGGCGACCCCGTCGCCGTAGGTCACCGGGATCACGTCGTGGCGGCGAAGCCACTCGTGGTTGGGCTCCGAGGCCAGACCGATCACGGTCGCCCCGGTGCGCCGGGCCAGCTGAACGGCCACCGTGCCGACTCCGCCGGCGGCGCCCGAGACCACGACCACCTCGCCCGGCTTGGGGTCGACGGCGTGGACGGCCGCCCAGGCGGTGGCGCCGACCACGAACAGCGCGCCCGCCACCTCCCAGGACACGCCCGCCGGCTTGTGCACCGCATGGTCGGCCTCGATCACCGCCAGCTCGGCCTGGCTGGCCCGGTTATCGGTCCAGCCGATCACCTCGTCGCCGGCCTTGAACCCCTCGACGTCCTCGCCCACCTGCTCGACGACTCCCGCGAGGTCGCTGCCCTGCCCCGACGGGAAGGTCGAGGGCCAGCGGTCGCGGAGCATGCCCTCGCGGATCTTGCCCTCGCCCGGGTTGATCCCCGCCGCCTTGACCCTGACCAGGAGCTCGCCGGGACCGGGGGTCGGATCCTCCATCTCGACGACGTTCAGGACGTCGACTCCGCCGTAATCGTCATATCTGACTGCGCGTGACACTTGGAACTCCAGTTGTCGTGGTTTTTAGTTATCTAAGCGCGCTCTGGCCGGAGTTTCCATGCTTGCAAGTGCCCAAAACATGTGTCATCGTCTTTTCACATGGACGTTCTCACCGACCTGCTGCAGCGCTCCCGGGCCCGCGGAGCGGCCTTCTCACGCACCAACGCGTACGGCGACTGGGGCCTCGCGTTTCCCGGCAACGCCGCCCTCGCGGTCCACGCGATCGTGGAGGGGGACGGCTACCTGTGGGCCGACGACCCGGCCGACGCGCTGCGCCTGATCCCCGGCGACGTCGTCCTGGTCCGCGAGTCCACGCCGCACCACATCGCTCACGTCGCCGGCGCGCCGTGCACTCCCCTGGCCGAGGTCGCCAAGCTGGCCGAGGGCGTGCCCAAGCGGGCCACGGTGGGAGTTCCCGACGGCGGTCCGCCGGCCGCGGCGTTCTTCTGCGGCGCCTACCGCTTCGAGGGGGACCTGTGCGAGGGACTGCTGGCCGCGCTGCCTGACAAGTTCCGCCTGCGCCCCGCGGCGGGCAGCACCCTCCGCGCGACCATGGACCTGCTGGCCTCAGAGATGCTTGAGGACCGGCTCGGCCAGCAGGCCCTGCTCGACCGGCTGCTGGACGTGGCCCTGGTCCAGATCCTGCGCGAGCACTTCAACGATCCGACGGCCGCCGCCCCCGGCTGGTTTCGCGCCTCCACCGACCCGCGCATCTCGGCGGCCCTGGAGGCGATCCACGCCACGCCGGGGCGGGCCTGGACGGTCTCCGAGCTCGCCGAGCACGCGCTGCTCTCGCGCTCGGCGTTCGCCCGGCGGTTCACCAATCTGCTCGGCGTGCCGCCGCTGACCTACGTCAACGACTGGCGTATGGCTCTGGCCCGCGAGCGTCTGCGCGACACCGACGCCCGGCTGGCCTCGATCGGCGAGGCGCTCGGCTACGCCTCGGAGTTCTCGTTCGCGGCCGCCTTCAAGCGCCACCACGGGTTGGCCCCCGGGCGCTGGCGGCGCGAGGTCCTGCGCTGATCGACCGGAGGATCGGAACGCGATTCCGTCCGCCCGAGCGCGTCCGCGTTGAGTTGCGTTGCCCGCGCGCCGATAGGTTCAAATGGCGACGCGCATCCACGGACCGGTCGCGCTCGCACACCGGGTCGGCTGGTCCACGCCGCGGCGCCTGGTGCGACCGGGGATCGGGAGGGTCTACCTCGCGCTGAGCGTGGTGCTGATCGCCTATCTGGTGTGGCTCTCGATCCGTCCCGCGAGCCAGACCTCCACCCTTGCGGACGGCTGGGGCGTCAGTGCCTTCGAGCTCCTGGCCGCCGGACTGTGCGTCGCGAGCGGCCTGCGCCGGCGCACCGGCCGCGCCGTCCCGCTGATCCTGGGCGCCGCGCTGGCCTGCTGGGCGTTGGGTGACGTGGCGCTGACGATCGAGTCGGTCCACGGGGCGACGCCCGCGACGCCGTCGATCGCCGACGCCTTCTATCTCGGCTTCTTCCCGCTCGCCTACGTCGCTCTGGTGCTGTTCATCCGAGGCGAGGCAGGGCGGCTGACCGCGACCCACTGGCTCGACGCCGCGGTGGCCGGACTCGGGGCGGCAGCGCTCTGTGCCGCCTTCGCGTTTGAGGCGCTCGAGCATTCGGTCGGCCAGCGTGGGCTGGCGGTGGCGGTGAACCTGGCCTATCCGGTGGGAGACGTCCTGCTCCTGCTGCTCGTCGTCGGCGGCAGCGCCGCCCTGTCGGGGAGACGGCGTGTGGCCTGGCGGCTGGTCGCCGTCGGGATCATCGTGAACGTGCTTGGCGACACGTCCAATCTGCTGCAGACAACTCACTTTCTGGGCGGCGTGGGAGGTGGCCAAGCCGGCACGATCGCCAATCAGATCGCCTGGCCGACCTCGATCCTGCTGATGTCAATGGCGATGTGGATCCCGCGCCGGCAACGGAGTCCGCTCTCGATCCCCAGGGCGCCTGGGTTTGTCCTGCCCGGGCTGGCGGCGGCGTCGGGACTGACGATCGTCTACCTCGGCACGGTCGGCCACATCAATCACATCGCCTCCACCTTGGCAACGCTCACGCTGCTGCTGGTGGTGATCCGGACCGGGCTCTCGATTCGCAGCCTCCAGGCGCTGACGCGCGAGCGCCAGCGCCTGGCGGTCACCGACGACCTGACCGGCCTGGGCAATCGACGCCACCTGTTCGAGGTGCTCGAGACCTACTTCGCGACCCCCACGCCCGAGCGGCGCCCGCTGGCCTTCCTGTTCATCGATCTCGACGGCTTCAAGCAGGTAAACGACTCGTTCGGCCACCCTGTCGGGGATGAGATCCTGGGCCGCGTGGGCGACCGGCTCGCAGCCTCGCTGCGCGATGATACGGACCTGATCACGCGCCTCGGCGGAGACGAGTTCGCAGCGGTGCTCATGGATGCCGGAGCCGACGAGGCCGCCGAAGCCGCGCGCCGCCTCACGGCCGCGCTCGAGAAGCCGTTCGCAATCGACGCCCTCACCACGCGTATCGGCGCCAGCATCGGAATCGCCCTGGCGCCGGTCGACGCCGGCGACGGACCCGACCTCATGTTGTGCGCCGACGTTGCGATGTACCGGGCCAAGCTCGCGGCCGTGCCGTTCGCGCTCTACGAGCACGACTTCGACAGCGGAACCAGCCGCCTGGACCTCGCCGACCAACTGCACGCCGCGATTCACTCCGATCAGCTCACCCTGCACTACCAGCCCCAGCTGGATCTCCGGGGCGGCGACACGATCACCGTGGAGGCGCTGGTCCGCTGGCACCATCCCACTCTCGGCTTGATCACCCCCCTGAACTTCCTCCCTCTGGCCGAGGAGGCGGGACTGATGAGCAGCCTCACCGGCTGGGTCCTGAGACGGGCGCTCGAGCAGTGCACAAAGTGGCGCGCGGCGGGCCACCAGGTGCGCGTGTCGGTCAACGTGTCGGCCGACGACCTGCTCGATCCAGGGCTGCTTGAACGCATCGGCGAGCAGCTCGAGCGATCCGGGCTTCCACCTGAAGCGCTCGTGCTCGAGATCACCGAGACCACGCTCGTGAGCGACTTCGAGCACTCCCGGCGGGTCCTCGCGCGATTGCACGAGCTCGGCGTCGAGGTGTCGATCGACGACTTCGGAGCGGGATTCACCTCTCTGGCCTACCTGAGCGCGCTCCAGGTCGACGAGCTCAAGCTCGACCGCAGCTTCATCACCCTGCTGGCAGGCCCCGAGCGGGCTCGGGATGTCGAGCTGGTCCGGGCCACGGTCCACCTCGGCCACGCCCTCGGACTGCGGGTAGTCGCCGAAGGGATCGAGAACGCGCATACGGTCGAGCTCCTGAGAGGGGTCGGCTGTGACGTGGTGCAGGGGTACTTCATCGGCAAGCCCGTACCCCCGGAGCGACTCGTCTTCGGCAACCGGCGCGCCGCTCGTCGCCTCGCTCTTCCCGCCTGACGGGGACCTGGGCCCGGAACCGACTACCTCGTCGGCCTTCCTGGTATGGTCGCCGTCGTCCTCTAGGAAGTCCCTGCTAATTGCAACAAATCTTGCACGGGGGACATAATCCGTGAGCTCTCGCCGCCTTCACCTCCTCGCCTGCCTGATGAGCGCCGCAGCCGCCGTGGCGGTGACCCTGGGGCTGGTGGCGCTGGCCCCGGCGAGCTCCCGGGGCGCCAGCCTCAACCAGCTCCAGAACCAGCTCGGAGGCCAGCAGGCCCGCCAGCAGAACCTGAGCGCGAGCCTGGCCTCGCTGAGCCGCACGATCGACTCGCTTGACTCCCAGATCTCGCTGGTCCAGAGCCGCGAGGCCGCCGTGCAGACCGAGCTCGCCGCTGACCGGACAAAGCTCACCGAGGTCCAGAAGCAGCTGGCCGCCGAGAAGATCCTGCTCACCAAGCTCATCAACCGTCTCGACCTCTCGCGCCAGCGCCTCGCCCGGCAGCTGGTCTCCAGCTATGAGAACGGGAGCCCCGACCTGATCAACGTGGTGCTCAACGCCCAGGGATTCAGCGACCTGCTTGATCAGGTGAACTTCCTGGCGCGGGCCGAGCGGGCCCAGCAGACGGTGATCTCGGTCACGCGCACCGCCAAGGCCCAGGCGACCGCGGCGGCGCGCCGGCTGGCCCGGCTCCAGCACTCCGTGCGCGAGGTCGCCGAGGCCACCGCGCTGCGCGCCCGGGCGCTGGCCGGGATGAACGCCCTGCTTCAGTCAAAGCAGTCCGCGCTCTCAAACGCCCGGGCGGCCCAGCAGAACGCGCTGGCCGCCAGCCGGGCCGAGGCCGCCCAGCTGCGCAGCAAGATCTCCAGCGTCGAGGCCGAGCAGGCGGCCGCCGCCGCCCGGCAGGCCGCGGCCGCAGCCGCCTCGGCCCAGCAGCAGGCGACCGCCGAGCCCACCGCTCCCACCGGCCCGGCGCTCGGCCCCTCGGGCGGATGGGCGATCCCCTACGCGATCGTGCTCTGCGAGTCCGGCGGCCAGGACCTGCCGCCCAACAGCGCCGGCGCCTCGGGCTACTACCAGATCATCCCCAGCACCTGGAAGCTCTTCGGGGGGAGTGGACCGGCCGCCTATCTGGCGCCCAAGTCAGAGCAGGACGCAGTGGCCACGCGGATCTGGAACGGCGGAGCCGGCGCCTCCAACTGGGTGTGCGCCGGTATCGTCGGGATTCACTGACGGCCGTTCTTACCCGCACCAGAGCCAGGCCACGACTTCCGACCGCGCTGCTCGTCGGAGCGATCCTGCTGATCGCGCTCGCCGCCCGGGTCGCCTACATCGAGCACACCTCCTACAAGGCGGTCAACGACGCGGGTACCTACAACCGGCTGGCGAGCATGATCGCGCGGACCGGGGACTACGACACGGGAAGCGCGCCCGGGTCGGGAGCCGGAGGCTCGAAGGGTCCGACCGCCTACTTCCCCCCCGGCTTCCCCTACTTCCTGGGCCTGGTCGACATCATCGACGGACACCAGGCCGGGCAGAAGCCCGCCATCTCCGGGGAGCGCCTCTCCCAGGCCGTCCTGGGGACCGCGGCCGTGGCCCTGATCGGGCTGGTAGCGCTCGAGGCGCTAGGCGCCGCCGAGGCGCTGGCGGCGCTGGTCCTGGCCGCGGTCTACCCCGTGCTGATCGAGCTCTCGGGGACGCTGGTGGCCGAGAACCTGCTGATCGTGCTCATGCTGGGGGCGATTTGGACCACGCTGCGGGCTCTTAGATCTGAACGGCCTTTTGTATGGATCTTCGTCACGGGAGTCCTGACTGGATTAGCCACCCTGACGCACCAGAACGCAATCCTGCTCGTCATCCCCTTGGGATATGCGATCTGGTCGTCGGTGCGACGGCGACCCGACCGCAGCCGAGCAGGCGTGGCAACCCTGGCTGCGCCAACCATTTTCATAATCATCACCGGGCTCACGATCGCCCCCTGGACGATCAGAAACGCGGTCGAGCTCCACCACCTCATTCCGGTCTCCGACGAGACCGGGATGACGCTCGAGGGCACCTACAACCCCGAGTCGGCAGCCGCCTCGGTGCCCTACAAGTGGCGCTACTACTTCGAGATCCCCCAGGACGCGCAGCTGCGCAAGCACGCCGGTCGCTATGAGGAGGTGGCCTTCGAGGATCAGCTCCAGTCGCGGGCGCTGCACTACATCGACGCCCATCCCCTGTCGCCGCTTCAGGCGGCCTGGCACAACACGGTGCGGATGTTCGAGCTCGAGGGCAGCTACGCCTGGCACGCCTCGGCCCTGGCCATCGGGCTGCACCCCAAGGTGGCGCGCACCGGCGTGGTCGCGTTCTGGCTGGTCTGCCTGCTGGCCCTCGCGGGCGTGTTCACGCGCGCGGCGCGGGCCGCGCCCAAGTGGCTGTGGACGATCCCGGTCCTGTTCGCGCTCAGCGTGGTTCTCATCAACGTCGAGACGCCGCGGTTTCGCGAGCCCATCGACCCCTTCCTGGTGATGCTCGCCGGGTGCGCGGTGGCGGCCGCCGTCCGGACCGCCGCCCAGCGTTCAAACCGTCGGGGGCATCCTCTAGGTTCGGGGCATGGCGAGCGAGGCCCCGGCGCGGAGCTACGGCAAGGTCTTTGATGAGGTCGCGGCCGAGTACGACCGTGCCCGCCCGGCCTACCCCGACCAGCTGATCGACCACACCTGTCAGGTGGCCGCGATCGGGAGCGGTGATCGGGTGCTCGAGGTCGGGTGCGGCAGCGGTCAGCTGACGCGCAGCCTGGTCGCTCGGGGCCTTGCGGTGACCGCCCTCGAGCCCGGCAGGCGCCTGATCTCGCTGGCCGAGCGAAACCTGGAAGGCCCGGAGTTCGTAAACGCGCGGTTTGAGGACGCGCCGCTTCCCCGCGGGCACTTCAAAGCCGTGTTCTCGGCCTCGGCGTTTCACTGGCTCGACCCCGAGGTGAGCTGGCAGAAGGCGGCTCGCGTGCTAGCTCCCGGTGGAACGCTCGCGCTCATCCAGTACTGCGGGCTGCGGGAGCAGCACACCCTCGGCGACGCCGAGGCGGTCCTCTCGGCGCTGGCCAGGATCGCGCCCGAGATCGCCGCGGATTGGCCCCCGACGAGGGACCTGGCCGAGATTGCCGCAGGGGTCAAGCAGCGACGCGACAACGTCTCGGAGGTGTGGGCGTGGATCGGAGCTCAGGACGTGGCACACACCCACGCCGGCCCTCTGTTCTGCGACGCGCAGATCGCGAGTGTGCCGATTCTCGTCGAGCAAACCGCCGACGAGCTCAACGCACTGCTTCGCACGTTCTCGATGTATCACCGGATCTCAGCGGACCAGCGTCAAGCCCTCGAGCGCGAGAACGTGGCGATCCATGAACGGCTCGGCCGGCCGATCCGGTCGAGCGCGGTCGCTGTCGTGGTCACCGCACGACGCGCTGACTTGAGCTGATCGCCGCCCGCCGCGGGAGGATCGGGCATTCGACCTGGGTGCTGCCGCTCAACGCTGGCGCTGCCGCGGCTACCAGAGCGCTCGTCGGCATTGTCGACCGGGTGTGCTCTGACACCCTCGTATGGCGCGGCTATCGGAGCACACCCACGGATTTCGAGCCACGCGTGCTCTACAACCCGCGCTTCTGGAGCCGATCAGCCGTCGATGCTCGTTCGCCAGGTCAGCCGGGACGAGCGGACTCGCGGTAGCGCCGTTGTCGCTCGCGGGCTCCGCAGGGCGATTCGGCATGCCAGCGGCGGGTGCCCGAGCGAGTGGTGTCGTAGAAGACAAGGTTGCAGGCCGGGCGCTCGCAGCGTCGCAGGCGCCCGGCGTCGAGCTCGCCAAGCTCTGAGGCGACCCGCCGAGCCAGCGCGGACACCGGCGTCGGATCGGTCCACTCCAGACGCGAGCCCAAGCCCCGGTCCTCGTCCACCTCGATGCGCACCACCGCGTTGCTGGGCCGCGCGAGCTCGGTCAGCCGCGCCGCCGAACGGGCAAGCGAGCGCCCGGCGAGCAGAGCATCCACGAGCTCGACAACCGTCCGGTGAAGCTCGCGCAGCCCGCCGAGCTGAGAAGTCTCGACGCGTCGTAGGCCGAGCGCCTGGGCCGCGGCGGCCGGCCTCGCGAGGGGGTCGGGGTAGATCGTGGGACCGCGGTCGGGCTTGCGGGGGACGGTCAGGTTCACGAGGCCCAGCAGCGTGTCCGGCCTCATGGCACCTCGGGTAGCGCATGGCCGACGAACCGGACCCGGGGGCGCGAGACCAGCTGGTTGGCCCGGCGCGCGTTGGGGTGGCCGGAGTACTCGCTCAGGACCTCGTCGGCGCGCTCGCGGGTCGTCCACTGGCTGACCACGAGCAGGTGGCCGGGGTTGTCGAGATCCTCGATCAGCTCGTGGGTCAGGTAGCCGTCGAAGTCGAGCATGTCGCGCCAGATCTCCTCGGTGACGGCTCGACCCTCCGCCGCCGCCTCGGGCGGAAAGTGTGATTCCCACACGGCATAGACCGGCATAGACGCTCTCCTGGACTCGACGATTAGCTAACGGTCAAAGCGAGAGTAGACCGTTAGCCAGTTGCAGTCAAATCGACCGGCGCAGGATCGACAGGACTCTGGCTGTCAGCCGGGTAGGCTGCCACGCACGAATGACCCCGCGGCCTCGCTATCTGGCTCTCGGTCTCGTGCTCAGCCTGTCCGTTGCGTTCTCGATCGACGCGTCGGCGAGCGCGGCCGGGTCGCACGCCGCCCGCACCACCGATGCTCGGGTGGTCTCACCGTTCCTGATGCACGGACGAGTGGGGTCCGCGTTGCGGGTGCGCGGGGAGCACCGCGGCCAGAGGATCGCCCGCCACTGGACGTTCACGGGACTCTCGTGCGGCGGCAATGTCTGCCGGAGGCTCTCGCTCCTGCGCGAGCGCAGCGCCCATCGCTACAGCCGCATCGTGCTCCACCGTATCGGGGTCGGCCGCTACGCCGGAAGCAGCCGCTTCTACGCCGCGCTCAAGTGCAGGGGCAAGCTGTACCGGCGCGGAGAAGACGTGCCCTACCGGATCACGGTGAACGTGACCCAAGCGGTGACCGTCCAGGGGATCAGGTTCGCGCGCAAGCTGACCGCCACGTACACGAACCGCAGGCGCATCGACCGGACGAAATGCCCGATCGGACCTAGCCATGATGCCGCCCGCTATTCCGGGGTCGCGTCCGTGCTCCCATCTCCGCCGACGGCTGACTTCGCCGCCACCGTGAACCCGTCGACCGACGACGCTCAGTTCACGGACACCTCGTCGCCGGGCGTCGGCGGCGCGCCGATCGTGTCCCGTCAATGGCAGTTCGGCGATCCGGCCTCCGGCGCTGCCAATACGGCCGATACCACGACGCCGGCCCACACGTTCAGCGCGCCCGGTGTCTACAGCGTGTCGCTCGTAGTCACGGACGCGAACGGACTGTCCTCCACCACGACACAACCGGTGACCGCGCCCGGGCCGCCGACGAGTCCGCGCTGAACGATCCGCAGCACACCTTCACGGCGCCCGGCTCGTACACCGTGTGCCTGGGCGTCCCCGACGCAAACGGCCGGGTCGCCGACACCTGCGCCCAGGTGCTCGCGTCCGTCGTGCGGGCCCCCTCCTAGAAGCGGACCGTGTCCAGCGCCGCCAACAGCTCGGCGGCGAGCCGCTCAGGCCGCTTGCGCACGGGGAGAATCACCGCATACAGGCAGAATGGACGTCCCGACTGAGTGAAGAAGCGCTGCGATCCGAGGTGCCCGGGTCGCATGACCTGCAGCCGGGCTCGCCCGAAGTCGCCGGCGCGCAGCCTTGGGCGCCACGATGATGCGAACAGTCCGGCGCCGGGGGTGATCTGGCTGTCGACCCGGTACTCGACCAGCGCCGCGAAGACGGCGTCGGCTCCCATCCGCTCGGTGACGGCGGCCCCGAACTCACCGCTGTCGGGACGCAGCGCGAAGCTGGCGATATGCAGGAACGGTGCGCTCTGCGGGCGCCGGGCGATCCTCGCCTCCCAGCCGTGCGGCACCTCGATCGAGAGGCCGTGACCGCTGACCCTCAAGCGAGCGCTCCGAGCACCACCGTGACGGCGACGAGCTCGGCCGCCACCACGACCCATCGGACGGATGGCTCGAGGCGGGCCAGCCGGCGGTGCAGGCGGGCGAGGCCGGCCGGATCCCGCGCGCCGCGGGCGAGGAGCAGGCTCACCGCGCGCGTGATCCCGAAGGCCGCGCCCACGGCGGCGCCGGCCCAAACCGTGCCGCTCAGCAGCGCGCCCAGCGCGGCGGCGTAGATCGCGGCGCTCGTGACCACAGTCGCCAACCCGACGCCGAGCTGGGCGCCAAAGGCAACCCCGTAGACCCAACCGCGGTAGCGCGCCATCCAATCCTCGTTGACCTGGCGGCGGGTGCTCGGCAGGCGGCGGCGCAGCGGGGTGGCGTCAAAGCCGACCGCGACGACCAGAATCGCCAGCGCCACGATGCTGCGCCAGGCGCCGCCCGGCGCAAGCGATCCGGCGGCACCGGCGAGCGCGCCGGCCACGGCGCCGACGGCGACGGCGCCCACGGCAAACGCGGATGCCGTGAGTCGCCATGAGAATCCGCGGCTCCGCTCGCCGAGCGGAGTGATGCTCGCGAGCATCGACTGTCCTCAGGGAGACCACGCGGCCCGGATGCCGCCGGTCACCGCAACCAGCGCGAACGCGAGCCCGAGCATTGAAGAGCTCAGCGGTCTCCTTCGTCCTGCCCGACCGTCGCGCTTGGGTACAGGCTCGGGTGGCCGGCGCCGATCCCGGACCGGGCGAGCGTCTGCTCGGAGCGCGCCGCTCGCTCGGCGGTGGTCCGGGCCGGTGCACCGCCGACCCCGTCCGCGTCGGCGCGGGCGTCGCCGACCATGTCGAGCAGCTGCGACCAGCTGAGCGCCGATCCACGACCCAGGATCCCGCCGGCCCCGTCGGTGAGCACAAAGTGCGGCGAGGCCGGCACCGCATAGTCGTCCCACGCCGCGCTCGCCATCACGACCTCGACTCCGGTGGGAGCGAGGCTACGGAGCCGGGCCGGGCTCTCGCGGGTTGTGTCGTGCGTCACGACCACCACCCGGTCGGCCAGCGCGGCAGCCTGTCCGCTCTCTCGCAGGCCGGTCCACAACGGGGCACAGGAGGCACAGCCGCTGGTCAGGAACGCCAGGAGCGTCACGGGCGAGCCACCGCCGAAGGCGAGCGTCACAACGTCCCCGCCGAGCGTCACCCCGCTGATCTCGGCGGCCCGGACGACGTGGCCACCGGCCGGCGCCGAGGAGACGGCTCGCGGGGGGCCGGCGGCTCCGGTCTCCAGCGCGGCCAGCCGCCTCAGGATGTCCGCGTGGCTGCGAAGCAGCGCCACGATGTAGACGATCGCGACGATTAGCAGCACGGCCTCGACGATTGTGAGCACGGACATCCGGCTACGCCCCTCCAACCCCGGGCAGCTGAATCGGCGGGGGCTCCAGACAACCCGCCTCGTGTCCGCAGACCGCGTCGTCGACCATCACCGACGTGCTGCAGTTGAACCGGTCGATCCTCCCCGGGTTCTCGCAGGTGACGACCCGGCAGACCACCGCCGTGGTTCCCTCGATCTGCGTGTTGCACTGCCCGTAGCGAAAGATGTTGCAGGCCACCCGGCGCTTGTCGCAGCTGCCATCGGCGCACCTGCACCCCCCCGGGAACCCAGGTCCGGGCAGCGCGTTGCAGTCCACGTAATAACGAACCCCGGCTCCCTCACAGAGCTGATGGCCGCGGTAGTCGGTGCACATCCACCACCCGCCGACGAACGTGCCGGCGGGACAGCCATTCACGCCCTGATTGATCTCGCAGCAGAATGCGGTGTAGCCGTCGGTGCACAGGCCTTCGTCACAGCTCCCGGGTACCACGACCCCCAGCGCCGTCCCGGGGTAGAGCAGATATCGCAATGGCGCGACGCTCAGGGCAGAGCCGGCCACCGCCATCCGCACCAGCGCCGACCGGCGAGAGAAGCGGGACTCCAAGGCCGCGGCGGACGAGTCAACGAGGCGAAGAGCGGACCCCTCGAGTCCACGCACGCCCCCGCCCCGCAGCCACTGCCGGAGCGCCAGCGACAGCACCGCCGCCAGCAGGAGCGTGACGACGGCAGCGTCGGGATGTCGGGAGAAGCGCTCGGCGAGGCTGGAGGGTGCGGCCAGCACGGCGCCCCCCGCCGCCACGGCGCAAAGCAGGTTTGTCACGACGTGGCGCGGGCCGAACGCAGCCCCGTCGGCGTCGCCGAAGCAGCCGCAGGCGACCTGGCCGGCACCGCGGCTCGCCACCCACGCTCCGAGCGCGAGGCAGCCGAACGCCACCGCGACAATCGCGCCGCCCAACCGCCCCGGAAAAGCCAGCCCGGCGGCGGCGATCACCAGTTCGCATGTTCCCACCGTCCGCGCGACGATCCCAGGCCCCGGGATGCCCGCGGCCCGGAGGGCCTCGGTGGAGGGTCCCGGGTGGCGCGCCTTGGCGAAGCCGGCGAGACCGAGCAGCAGCGACAGAGCGCCGATCAGCGCTCTCGCCGGCTCGGTCATCCGCCCCTCCCTGCGCCCGGAGCGCTGCTCGCGTCCAAGATCTCTCGCCCCCGATCCGTGGTCACTGGTGGTCGGGAAATCTACCAACGCGCGGGATGCGCCAGGATTCTGGGCATCCGCAACTCGGCGACCTAGGGCTCACGGGCTCGTTGCTGCAGCGAGCTCTGAACCCGTGGACCGATACCGATCCCGACCCGCTTATGCCCGACGGCGGAAGCGATCGGCGTGACGGGCGGCCCAGGCGGCCAGCGTGCCCGCCGGGCGGCCCAGCAGGCCCGGCAGCGTGGGGTCGACGCGACCGTCGTCGTATTCGCCGTCCGCGAAGAAGCGAAACATCGCGTCGACAAACGGTTCGGGCATGGTCGCCCGCATCTCCTCGCGGGCCTCGGACTGGGGCTGGGCCTGGAAGCGGATCGGGCGACCGGTGGCGGCGGCGACGGTGGCCACCTGCTCGGCGGGGCGCAGCGCCTCCGGCCCCGTGAGACGCAGCGTTTCACCATCATGGCCGCCCTCGAGGACCGTGACCACCGCGGCGCCGAGGTCGGCGGGATCAACGAGCGCGATCGGCACGTCGGGAAACGGATCTCGGACGATGTCACCGGCGGCCAGCTGAGGCAGCCAACGCAGCGCGTTGGATTGAAAGCCGCTGGGCCGAAGGATCGTCCACCCGAGACCACTGGCGCGCACCGCTCGCTCGGAGGCGACGTTCATGGCCACGACGGCGTTGGTCTCGTCGCCGTCCTCCACGGCCCCTGCCGACAACAGGGCAACTCGTTGCACGCCCGCCGCTCGCGCCGCCGCCAGGAGTCCAGCCATATCGGCGAACCCCGCGAGCAGGAAGAGCGTCTGGCAACCGGAGAGAGCCCGGCCGGCGGCGGCCGCGTCGTCGAGATCGACCTCGTCGGATTCAGGGTTTGTGGATCAGGGGACGGCGAGACTTCGGTGGCGGGTAGACGTATCTGGCGATCGTGGCCGAGAACCACCCGATGACCCATCCCGCGAAGAGCAACAGGACGTCGTGCTTTTTGCCTGTCTCGGCGGTTGCTTCAACAACGGCCAAGATCGCGGCCCAGACGACACCGCACCCGATGCTGTACGCCGTGTAGGAATTCAGATGAGCTCGCATGCTCCAAATCATCCCACCGCCGCTCGCTGGTTTTGGTCGGGCGACGCGCCAGTCAGCGCCTCCTGCCTCTTGTTCCTCGCCTGCTGCCTCGTCGATCCCAAAGCCATTTCAGAGTCAAGAACTCGAGGATTCGCTTAAACACATGCCCTCCTTCATTCGAGTACCCGCAGGAACAGTCCACGCAGGTTGCCCGCCCATCACGGTCCTCCCGTGACGGCAGACATTTTCAGTGCTTCGGAGTCGCCCCTCCGTGCTCGTCAGAACCCTCGAGCTCGGACGCTTGGAGGTCCTTCGGATCATCGGACGAGAGCTTGTCGGAATCCCCCTTGATGTCCTCCTCGCGGGAATCCTTGTAGGCGTGAAGAGACGTGTCGGGAATCGTCTCCGGGTCGGCTGCGGTCTCACCCTTTGGATCTGGCATCAGATCTCCCTTCGGCCGCGCGTCGCTTGGAACTTCTATGCGCAGTGGACTCCAGCTACCCCGCGCAGCCCTATGCAACCAGCGTGTTGAGCTGGCTCTAGCGGCGGAGGTTCACGCCCGCGCGCTCGGAGAGGAATCGTGCCCCAAGTAGCTCACCGTCTACGTCGCCGTAGTGCGCGAGAGCCCGGCGGTGTATGTCCGCTATCAGTCCCGCGAGCTCCAGTGGCACGTCGAACTCGTCGCCGAGCTTCAGCACGGTTGTGAGCTCCTTGCAGACACGGGCCAGCGAGAACGAGGCCAGATCGTCCCCGGTTAGGAAGGGTTCGGCGGCCTCGGTCATGAACCGTGTCGCGGCCGCGCTTTGACCCACCGCCTCGCGCAACACGCCGAGATCAATGCCGGCTCGACGAGCGAGCGTGAATATCTCTGCTGAGGCGAGCGCTTGACCGAACCACAGCAGGTTGATCAGAAGCTTCACCGTATAGCCAGCTCCGACCGGGCCGACGTGCACAACCCGATCGGCCAATGCATCAAACACGCGGCGCTGAGCGTCTATGTGCGCCCGGCTGCCGCCGACGAACGCGATCAGGCTCCCATCCCGAGCGGCGTCGGGACCGCCACCCACCGGAGCGTCAAGCGATCGAACGCCGCGAGGCTCGCGACCGCGGCGATTGCCTGCGCCACCGCCGGTGACGCGGTACTCATATCGATCCAGGTCGAGCCTGGGCGCAGCCGCTCGGCGACATCGAGGATCACCTCAGAGACCTCATCCGGTCCCGGAAGCATCGTGATCAACACGTCGACCTCCTCCGCCGCGACACCTGCCGACGCCGCCCACCCCGCCCCCAACTCACACGCCGCGGTCCGCAGCTCACCGCGCTGGTCAAACGCAACCACGACGAAGCCGGCCCCAACCAAGCGGGCGCACATCGGCATGCCCATCCGACCCAGCCCGACAACACCCACCCGCCGCGTCTGAGTATCGATCGCCTTCATCGACAGATCATGACGAGCGGCGGACGCCGTCGCTGCTCAGGACAAGGCAACGTCCGTGGGTCGCTACTGCAGGTTGAGGTAGGCGACGACGGCGAGCACGCGCCGGTGATCGTCAGGGGAGAGCGGTAGCTGCAGCGAGCCGAAGATGCTCTTGACGTGCTTCTCGACGGTGTGGTCGGTTACGAACAGGCGCTCGGCGATCGCGTGATTGGAGCGCCCTTCGGCCATTAGGGCGAGCACCTCACGTTCGCGATCGGTCAGCTGCTCCAGCGGGTTGTCGGCTTGCCGGCGCCGGCCGACGAGCTCGCCCACGACTGCCGGGTCGAGCACCGAGCCTCCCTCCCCGACTCGGTTGACGCTCGAGGAGAGCTCCTCGAGGTCAGAGACGCGCTCTTTGAGCAGGTAGCCGACGCCGTCGGTCCCAGCTGAGAGCAGTTCGACCGCGTAGCGCGCGTTGACGTGCTGGGAGAGGACGAGGAGGCCTATCGACGGCCACCGCTCCCGAATCACCTTGGCCGCGCGCAATCCCTCGTCGGTGTGCGTCGGCGGCATCCGGATATCAACGATCGCGACATCCGGGCGCGTGCGCTCGACGAGCTCGATCAGGGCATCGCCGTCGGCGGCGAGCCCCACGACCTCGAAGCCCGCTTCCTCGAGCAGGCGCGAGAGACCTTCGCGCAGGATCACCGCATCGTCGGCGAGCACTACCCGCATGGGATCTCCGCGCGCAGGATCGTCCCCCGGCCCGGCGGGCTCGAGACCGTGAACCGGCCGCCGAGCGCCTCGACGCGGTCGCCGAGCCCACGCAGCCCGGAGCCGCCGCCGGTGGTGGTCGCGCCCCCGATGCCGTCATCGGCGATCTCGACGGTCAGGCTCTGACCCGCGCACGAGGCGACCACGCGGACCTCGCTTCCGTGGGAGTGCTTGGCGGCGTTGGTCAGTGCCTCGCTGGCCACGAAGTAGGCGGCGCTCTCGACCTGGTCGGGGAGACGATTGTCGAGCGACACGTCGAGACGCGTCGGCAACGCCGCGCGCCGGCACAGCTCATCGAGCGCTGCCGCAAGCCCGCGTTCGGTGAGCAGCGGAGGATTGATGCCGTGGGTCAGCTCGCGCAGTTCCTCGAGCGCGAGCGCGAGGGCGGCGCGCGTCTCGCGCACGAGCGGCCGGGCCGCGCTCGCCTGCCCGGGTAGCTTGGTCTCCAGCAGACCGAGCGACATCGCGATCGAGACGAGCCGCTGCTGGGTGCCGTCGTGTAGGTCGCGCTCGATCCGGCGCCGCTCGGCATCGGTGGCCTCGACCAACCGCGCGCGCGACGCCTGCAGCTCGACCAGGCGGGCACGCAGCTCCGCCTGCAGGCGCTCGTTCTCCAGCGCCAGGCTCGCGGCCGCGCACACCGAGCGCATGAGCTCGGCGTTGTGCTCCAGGACGGGGTCGTGCAGCAGCACCGCGACCGGCTGCCCGTCGCGTTCGACGGACGTCGAGCTCCGGCCGCTGTCGGCGCTCGGGAGCTGGACCACCCCGCCGTCGCCGTCCACATAGCACTGCTCGGCCGGGAACCAGAAGGCGAGCTGCAGCGACGGGTCCCCCAGCGCGCGGGCGAGCGCCTCGCGCAGGCCGATCGAAGCGCTTGGCTCGCCGAGCTCGACCACGAGCCCGGCGACCATGCCGCGCGCCAACCGCCGCTCCAGGAACACGAACAGCACGGCGACGGGCACGGTCGCCGTCGCGTAGAACCACACGTTGGCCGGAAGCGCGCCCAGATTCGTGCCGAGGACGTCGTTGGCGATGTTCCAGGTGAGCGCCGCGAGCGTGACGCAGCCCGCCACGAGCACCGGCGCGACCGCGTGGCGCTGCGCCGCGCTCGCGCGCCACCAGCGCCGGAGAAGCAGCACGATGGTGGTCACGATCAGCACGATGCCCAGCAGGTGCTGGAGGCCCAGCCAGCCCTCGGCCTTGTGGTTGTCGTGGACCACCTGAAGCAGGTTGTTCGAGCAGCCGGGACAGCTGAGCCCTGACTTGTTGCCGTACAACATCGCCACCAGCTCAAGACCGAGCGCCAGCGAGACTCCCGTTCCCACCAGCCAGCGGTCCAGCCGGCCAGGCAATCGGCCGGACGGGAACGAGAGCAGCAGATAGAGCAGCCCGATGACCCATGCCGACTGAACGGCCAAGCCGATCGTGTTCAGCCACGGCGTTGAGGCCTCGATCAGCTGCGCGGCGAACCAGGCAAAGCCGGTGAGCACCATGATCAGCCCGATCCGGTTCTCGGGCCGGGCTCGCCATGAGGCAAGCCCGCAGCCCAGCAGCGAGACGCCCACCAGCACCGTGAGCACCGGCCCGGGCTCGGTCGGGCGGCCAGGTGGCGTATGCGCGGCCAGCCACACCGCGGCGATGCCCGCCAGCGTCCCGGCGCCAGCCACCACGGACAGCTTCGCCTTCATCGCAGCGGATTGTCGCGTCATCGATCAGTCCGAGCAACGACGCACGACATCAGTCGGCGGCGATTGCGGCCAGGACATCGAGCTTGGCAGCGCGGCGGGCGGGCCAGGCGGCGGCGGCGAGCCCGAGCAGGGCGGCCAGGATGAGGAACCCGATCAGGCTGCCGAAGGGAATCGCGATGTTGGTGACGCCGTTGTTGCGCAGCGACGATGCGAAGGCCACGCCCAGTCCGGTTCCGATGACGATGCCGACCACGGCGCCGAACAGCGCGATGATCACCGCCTCGGCGCGGATCATCGATCGGACCTGCCGGCGCCGCATGCCGACGGCGCGAAGCAGGCCGATCTCGTGCGTGCGCTCGAACACCGACAGCATCAGCGTGTTGACGATCCCGATCAGGGCGACCAGGACGGCCAGCGCGAGCAGCACGTAAACCAGTCCGAGCAGCTGGTTGATCTGGTGTTTCTGATCGCTCTCGAATTGGGCCCGGGTCTTGGAGCTGACGTTCGCGTATGGGGTGAGGACGCGGTTCAAGGTCGGGTTGATGTCAGGGGTCCCGGGGGCGGTTCGGAGCAGGACGACGACCGGGAGCGGGTTGTCGAAGTGAGAGAGGAAGAAGCCGTCGCCGACGAAGAAGCTGCCGGCGAGCGGGTTGGGCTTGAAGATTCCGCCGACCCGCATCGTGGCCGAGCCGGTCTGCGCGAACTTGACCGGAACCACCGAACCGACGTGCAGGTGCTTGGAGCTGGCGGTCGTCGAGTCGACCAGCAACTGGCCGGCGGCCAGTGCCGGCGCGCCGCGGCCATGAATCACGTGCAGGTTGATCGTCTGGGACAGATGTCCGGTGGACACGGCCGTGAGGGTCGAGAGCGAGCCGCGGAACTCGAACTGCCCCTGATACGCCGTCGTCGCCGTCGTGACCCCGGGAACGCGCGAGACGGCGGGGACGACCGATTTGCTGAACCCGCCCTTGCCGCTGATGATGTAGTTGGCGTTGATCGCGCTGTCGACGCTGTCGGCCGCCGACGTGCTCAGGGATGCGCCCAGGACCGCGATCGTCGACACCAGGGCCAGGCCGATCATCAGCGCGGCGGCCGTCTGAGCCGTGCGGCGGGGACTGCGCATCGCGTTCTCCCGGGCCAGCCGTCCGGGTGTCCCCAGCAGGGAGGCGAGCGGGCGTCCGAGGGCGCTCGACAGCGGCCGCGCGACGAGCGGCACGAGCATGCCGGCGGCGATGAACACGGCCGCCGCGCCCAGGCCCACCAGGGCGATCTTCGGCCCCGTCAGCCCCGCCACGACCGCGATCACCCCGGCGCCCGCAGCGCCCAGGCCGCCGAGCACCCGCCACCGTCTCAGCGACTGGGGCCCGTCCTCGGTGTGCTGGACGAGGGCGGCGACCGCGGGGATCCGCACGGCCCGGCGGGCTGGGAGGATCGCCGACAGCACGGTCACCCCGACTCCGACCGCGATCGCGACGATCGGCGTGCGGGCCTCGAACACCAGCGGCGACGAGGGCAGGTCGATACTGAACGCCTTGAGCAGCGCCTTGAGCCCGAGCGCGGCGAGCACTCCCAGGCCGAGCCCGATCACAGATGCGACGAGTCCCGTGACGGCGGCTTCGCCCAGCACGGACCGGAACACCTGTCGCCGGCTGGCGCCGACGACGCGCAGCAGCGCCAGCTCCCGGGTTCGCTGGCCGACGGTGATCGAGAACGTGTTGAAGATCGTGAAGGCGCCGACGAACAGCGCGATGAAGCCGAAGATGAGTAGCGCCGTCGAGATGAAAGACAGTTGGCTGTCGACCGCGTTGGACAGCTCGTTGACGAGGGCTTGGCCGCTGACCACCTGCACGCCCGGAGGGAGGATCGCGGCGATTTCCCGTTGCAGCTTGATGTTGTCGGCGCCCGGCGCGGCCAGCACGCTGATCGTGTCGAAGGATCCGCGGCTGTCGAAGGCGGCCTGGGCGGTCGGCAGCGAGAAGCCGGCGAGCGTGATCCCCGCCAGGTTGTTATCGGAGCCGAAGGTCACAATTCCCGTGACCCTGAACCTCTGCGGCCGATTGGGCAGGTTGATCAGCACCCGGTCACCGACGGTGAAGTGGTACTTGGTCGCTGTCGCCTTGTCCATGACCACGTCATCGGCGCCGCTGGGGGCTGTGCCCTGCACCAGTCGGTAGGGGGAGAGCTGCCGATTGGGGTCAAACGAGAACCCGAGGTTCGAGGCACCGCCGCCACCGATTGCGTTCCCGTCGCGGGCCAGGAACTGGGCGTAGCCCTCGACGTTCCCGTGCACGTACGCGACCCCCGGCAGGCGCCCCACCGCGGCGGCGAGCGACTCCGGGACCGGCTTGCGGTTGCCGGTGCCGTTGACGTCGGCCGCGTTGCCGTTGCTAAAGGCGGCCTTGCCCCGGATCTCGAAGCTGATGTGCTGGTAGGCGGTGCCGATCAGGTTGTTGAAGGTGCGGTTGAGCGTGTCGCCGAGCACGAGCGTGCCGGTGACGAACGTCACCCCGAGCACGATCGCCAGCGCGGTCAGCGTCAAGCGCAGCTTGCGGGCGCGCAGGCCCGAGATCGTCACCTTCCACATCTCAGCTCCCCAACGTCCGCATCCGCTCGAGCACCGTGTCGGCCGTCGGCGAGCGCAGCTCCCCCACCAGCCTGCCGTCGGCGAGGAACACCACCCGGTCGGCATACGCTGCCGCCCGCGGGTCGTGGGTGACCATCACGATCGACTGACCGCGCTCGGTCACCGAGCGGCGCAGGAAGGCCAGCAGCTCAGCCGATGAGCGCGAGTCGAGGTTGCCGGTGGGCTCGTCGGCGAAGATCAACTCGGGCCGGGAGATCAAGGCCCGGGCACAGGCGATCCGCTGCTGCTGGCCACCGGAGAGCTCGCTGGGTCGATGTGACAGCCGGTCGGCGATGCCGAGCTCGCCGACGAGGTAATCGAACCACGCCCGATCGATCTCGACCCCCGCCAGATCGGCGGGAAGGACGATGTTCTCCTCGGCGGTCAGCGTCGGGACCAGGTTGAACGACTGGAACACGAAGCCGACCCGATCCCGCCGCAACTCGGTCAGGCCGGCGTCATCGAGCTGGCCGACCTCCTGCTCCCCGACGAAGGTGCGACCCGACGTCGGTACGTCCAGCCCCGCCATGCAATGCATCAGCGTCGACTTGCCCGACCCGGACGGGCCCATCGCCGCCGTGAAGCGACCAGCTTCGAACTCCACGCTCACCCCATCGAGTGCCCGCACCGCCGCATCGCCCTGACCGTAGATCTTGGTCACATCAATGGCGCGGGCGGCCGGAGCCGCGGGTTGCTGATCGACGTCCGTCATCGCGTTTCCTTCCTGGTGAGCGTCGTCGACCAGTTGTCTCGATTTGAACACACTCCGGAGAGTGAAGGCTGCCCAGCGTCATTACCAGCCGGACAGCCGGAGTCCTGGGTGGTGGGGCTAGCCGTACCCGGCCCGATTTTTAGTGACGAGGGACGCGTCAGTTCGCGCCCGCTCGTTTTTAGTCAAAACCGGATGTGCCTGGCTCCTATCCAGGCTCGGCGTATCCGACCTCGGAGCTCGCCGTCGCGCTGGGGGCTGAGCACCAGTCCAGCCGAGGCGGCGATGTGATCAGCGACCTGCGGGATCGTGAGGTCGTCGGTCCACACCTGCTCGGCAAACTCGGGCTCGCGCAGACGTTCCAGGCAGAGATCGAGCTTGGACACGGCAAAGCTCTCTATACGTAAGGGAGCATTTCTTCCGGCGATCAGTTGCACGGCGTGTCCGAGCCCGCGCTCGCGCAGCCGGCGCAGCACCGTGCTGCGCTCGGCCAGGCGCGCGAAATGCCGCACATCGTGGCCTCGGTCGCGTAGCCGGCCGATCGTCTCCCGGAAATAGACCGCGTCCACCACGGTCATGGGTGCGATGACCGGACCAGGAATGGCCGTCAGGGTCAGATCCAATACCTCATAGACCCCCTGGCGCCAGGCCGCAAGATCCTGGAAATCTCCGCGCAGGGCTGACGGCATCATCCGGTTCAGGCCGAAGCCCACGAACTCGGGTTCGCAGATGACACTGCCCGGAAGCCTCCGCCGGAGCTCGTACGCCGTCTGGGTCTTTCCACCACCGAACGGCCCGTTGATCCAGACAAGCATGCGTGAACTCTAGGCACTGCTCTTCTCCTCGGCGGGCGCCCTGCCGGCGTGCCATGCTCATCGCCAAGCAACCCCAACCACTGAGAAGCCTGTGACCATCACCATCCGCGAGCGACTACTCGGCAGCTGGGCACTGACCGACTACGTCGAGACCCCGAGCGATGGCAGTCCGGCCATCCGTCCCCTTGGAGAGCACCCGATGGGCGCGATTCTCTACACCGTCGACGGATACATGTCCGCCCAGATCACCCAGCCCGCCACCGACAGCCAAGCCACCACTCCGACTGGCTACTACATCGCCTACTCAGGACCCTTCGAGGTCGAC
>Ga0182024_10002732_pt1 | contig 43378 bp, 26 predicted proteins | sample P32metaG_FD_120480 | JGI IMG/M metagenome (GOLD analysis project Ga0182024, IMG submission 120480) | Permafrost microbial communities from Stordalen Mire, Sweden - P3-2 metaG (Illumina Assembly) | ecosystem: Environmental > Terrestrial > Soil > Wetlands > Permafrost | place: Sweden: Stordalen... | reverse complement strand
GCAAAAGCGGCTTTCTTGATGTTCTTGCGGGCAGCGCTACTTTGTTTTGACGACGGCATGATTTCCTCCAGAGTTTTCCATCTCAACTGTGAGTTTGACTGATTCCCAGCTCCGCCAAGTTTTCGAGAAGCTCGGCGGGGTCGTCGTGGACGAGATGGGCGCCTGCACGCTCAAGTTCTTCCTTGGCGTAACCCCCGCATAACAAGCCCACACCGAGAACCTTTAGGAGGCTGCAGGCGAGAAGATCCCACGGACGGTCACCGACAATGATCGGGTCGTTGATGAGACGCCCAGCTTTTCAGCGGCAACCAGAAAAACGTCCGGGGGCCCGGTTTGGCATTCTTAACATCGTCGCCGGTTACGACGGGCAAAGATTTAGGCAGGTGCAAATCCTTTACTAGCTTTTCTGTTTGCCGACGTTCGCCGCTGGTCCATGGCAAACCGATTTGAGAGAGATGCTGCAGGAGTTCGCGCGCGAATACCGCTGCACCGTTAACTCCGGCGACGAAGTGGTGATACCATCACGCCTGAGAAAATATGAAACGCATCTTCATGGCGGTCTCGTTCTGTTTATTTTCTGCCTTCCTTTTAACCACTATCGTGACTTTTTCTCAAACTGCTCCGACGGCGCAAACGATGACAGTTGAGTCACGTATGATCGTCTTACACGCGGCGCGTCTGCTGGACATTAACAACGGCCGCATCGTGAAGCCTGGCGAAATTCTTGTGCAGGGAGAACGCATCGTCGAAGCAGGCCCAAGTGTCAGACATCCTTCGGGCGCGCAGGTGATCGACCTTGGCGACCGGACGCTTATGCCTGGATTGATAGACGCTCACGTTCACCTGTTTCTGCATCCGGGCGCCGAAGACCTGCAAACCGTTCAAGAGTCGGTGCCGCAACGCACTATCATGGCGGTGTTAGCCGCTCGCGACGATCTGATGGCGGGATTCACCGCTGAGCGCGACATGGGCACGGAAGGTACCGGTTCTGCCGACTCCGCTGTTCGCAACGCGATCAACGCGGGCAGTGTGTTGGGACCGCGCTTACGTGTGAGCGGTAACGCGGTGAACATTTTGGGTGGACACGAAGATGCCATCGGCTTCAATCCGGATCAGCACGTTCTCCCGAACGCCACGTACGCAAACAATACGAACGAACTGGTTGCCGTGATCCGCAAGCAGCTCAAAGAAGGCGCGGACTTCATCAAAATTTACGAGACGGGACAGGATGAGCTGCGTGACGGGAAGCACCACACCTATTTCCAATACACGGAAGAGGAGCTCAGCGCGGCGGTGAAGGAAACAGCGCGCCTTGGACGCCGTGTGGCTGTGCATGCCACCGGGGAACCCGGAACGCTATACGCAGCCCAGGCCGGTGTGGCCTCCATCGATCACGCCGATGAGCTGAGCGAAGAGACCATGCGGCTGATGCGAGAGAAACACATATATGCCGTACCGACATTCACCATTTTCGAGTATTTCATTTCTCATGGAACCTCGCCGGAACGCTCGGCACAGGAACACAAACTCTATGACCTGCACGTGGGCGAATTCAAGAAGCAGCTTGCCGCCGGTGTGCCCATGGCCGTCGGATCGGATGTGGGTCCATTTCCGCATGGCACGCAAGCGAGAGAGTTCGTGTTGATGGCCAACAACGGAATGTCTCCGCTGGCGGTATTGCAGGCAGACATGTTGAATGGGTCCAAGCTTCTGGATTGGGACGGCCAGATTGGAGCGTTGGAACCAGGATATTTTGCAGACATCATCGCCGTGCCCGGGAATCCACTCGAGGATATCAGCGTGCTGGAGCACGTTGCGTTCGTAATGAAAGGCGGAGAAGTCGTAAGGAGTTTAGCTCCGCATTGAAGTTTCGATCCGTGATTTGAGTTCAGGCGAATATAACCCGACACGTCGTCTCTATACTCTTGCGGACAGGTTGGTTTCGCTACCTATCGTAGGCGCACAAGCTTCCCGGGCCCGAGTCATACCATTCCGAGAAAATCCAGAAAGATATCTGTCCCGGGGAACTTGTAAGCGACAGCCTTCCGCTAATGTGCAGCTTTGCCGAATGTTACACGCAGCCCTGTCGATAGCACTAAGTCATTTCCCTTGATTCCGAAAGGTGGATTGCTCAGATAGTTGTCGGTGAAGGTGATTTGCCAGCCCAGCCAATTCTTCAACTTCGTGGACGCCGTGGAATTAAACGCGACACGGTAACCACTCGGGCCGGTAATGTTGGGATACAAATTAAAAGTTTCAGAGAATGTCGTGCGTTTGCTGATTACGGAGTCGAATTCCTCTCCTACCAACATTTCAGCATTTTTCTGGGTTATGGCAGGGAATGCCGGGGTCGCCGGCGGGGGCGTGGCGTTAGCCAGGGTATAAGACGAAAAATATTCCTGGTTATATCCCGCGCCGCCGAAAACATCAAACGTGGTGGTCTTCGATTTGAACACGTGGTACCCGATGCCGCCGTCGATGACATTCTGCAGATCTAAATGCTGAAGCTCGTTGGAGTCAAAATCCGTAGCGCCAAATCCGAACAGTCGCGGGCCGAAATTGAGATCCCCGCGGATTCCTCCCTGAATCTGGTGAGCGATGGTCTGGCTTGGCGAAGTGTTGTCGTTCGTGCCGTAGACCGCCGTGGTGTAAACCGTGATCTTATCCCGGTCCGTTTCGCGAATCGCCTTGGCCCCAAGCGTATACGAAAGTGTCGATGAATTTCCTCTCGTCAAACTCAACCCGGTATCCAGCAATCCGCTCCAGAAATCCGTCAGGCGGGGATGCTGCAAGCGAGCGATGTCCGCATCGTATTGCGCTTGCCCGGCATCGGATCGAATCACTTCAATTGAATCTTTCGGTGCCGTCATCGGACCCGAAACGGGCGTCACAACCGTAATCTGTCCGTTCACGGTGGTGACCGGTCCCACCAGCATTTGTCCACCCTTTATTCCCACGTGAAGTGGCTGCGTGGAAGTAATACCTTCGATTGCAGCCCATTGGATGGTCACATCGCCGGCAAATTCAGTTTTGATCAGCAGTGCGTTGCTGTCGGACTTCACGATAGAACCTGTGATCCGGTCGCCATTCTTCAGGTTGACCTGATCGGCCCTGAGGCATGACGCCATCAGCAGATAGACGACGATCAAGGTCGCTTGTGTTGCAAGTGCCTTCTTCATGTCTTTCCTTAATCCTCCGTTGTTTGTAACTGCGGCGGTTCGCTTGATAGCCGCGCGCACAACTCCTTTGGCGGCCTTTCCCAATCGGCAATTGAGCCTAGCAGTGTAAATCGACTGGACGAGATTATTGCGAAAAAGGCGAGATTATTTTGCCCAAGCGAATGAGCGAAAATTGATATTGCTTTTTACGATTTATTTACTTGCTACTTTTGTTCTTAGCGCTCGAACTGCTGCGCGGTTCAACGAAGATTCAGTGGAGGCACTTCTCTGGTCTTTCGAAATATAGCGTCAAAAAACTTTTTTCACTCTCACGTCTATCGCGTATCCACCATTCTGATCGCGCAGCACCGATACTGACATATTCCGTTTGGCTTGATATTCCAGTTGCACCGCCTGGTTTTGCGTGGAGGTCACATCCGTGCTGAAGGTCAACAAGAGGTTCCCGGAGACGCGCTGTTGGATGCTGATCTGTGATCCCGGATCGTTTGGATTCGTGCCTGCCAGTGGGTCGATCGACAATTGTGAGATGCCAGCGAGTTTTTCGAGATGTCCGCTTACCTGTCCGCTGACCCCTTGCGCCAGCACCGATTCAGCTCCCACACTCGTAGGCGTGCTGGCACTCGACGCGGATTCTTCGGCAGTTTTACCGAAAGCAATCAAATTGATGATATCTGACGGCGGCAACGATGGGTCGGAAGTGTAGTTGGTTCGCAGACGCTCGATAGGTCCCACAAAATTCAGCGTGATGTTGTACTGCTGCACCGTGGTGGTCACGTAGAGGTTCACGGTCGGCTCCGTACGAACCGGATTCGCAAACTCGATGGTGCCGCTCTGCACTTCGTAACGCTTACCCAGGAAAAATATATCGCCGCCCGTGAGCGTAGCCCTGCCCAGAATAACGGGATTGGCCGCGGTGCCGCCGACGGTCAGGTTTGCTGCTCCCTCGATACTTAATTTGCTGCTCACCGCGTTCAAGTTGCTGGCTGTTTGGATTCCGATATTCAGCTTCATATTCTGCTCGAATGCGGTGGGCGCCTCGGCCGGAGTGTCGCCGGAAAATTGCGTTATAAAATTTGACAGATCAAAATCCTTCGTAAACGAAAGTCGATCGATCACTACTTGGCCGCCGAGCGATGAACTGGCTGGCGATCCGTTCATCTGCAGGTTTCCGCCCACTATGGAACGCACGCCATCGGGGTATCGCACCCGGACATTCTTGGCATCCACATCCAGCGAGAACGTCGGTGTATCTCCATATGTCAGAAACCCCGTGGCGGCTACATTTCCCCCGCCTGCGGAGCCTGAGAAATTGCCAACATCAATTCTGTTCCCGCTCATCGTGAAGGAACCATTCACATTTTCGAATCCGATGGGAATCTGATCGGAAACCACAGCCGCATTTACAATTTTAGCCTGCCCTTGTACTTGCGGATTTGAAAATGTGCCGCGCGCCGCCAGTTGAACGTTCACGCTGCCCGAACTCTCCAGGTTCTGCTGTAATCCCTTCAGGGTCGCCAGATCCAGTGAGCCGTTCAAGTTTACGTCCATCGAAGCGCTGCGGTTGGTCGGGATCGAGCCGGTCAGTTTGACATCCGTGCCGTTACCTTTCATTTCCGCATCTTCGATTTTTATGATGTTATTTGCGTAGCTGGCGCGCAGCGGCCGGGCGGAAGCGATCTGCTGTGACTTGTATCCGATGCTTAAAGTAGGAATCTCCAAATGCGCTTGCATGCGGGCGGGATCACGTAACGGTCCGTTCAGTGTCGCGTGCAGTTCCGTTTGACCGGTGATGTCGCTTCCCATGCTAGGCGCGTAACTGGCCAACAGAAATACGGTCGGAATCGTTCCCGTATCCACGGTGACATTCGCGAGACGCTGGCCGGTGAGATCCACATCGCCTTTGGCGTTCAGCGTGCCCTGCTCCATTCTTGCTTTGATCGTTCCGTTTGCGCGCTGATGGACAATTCCAACCTGGGCCTGAATTTCCGGAATCGATTGGTCCCGCACTTTCAGATTCGCGATGCTAAGAGTGGCGTCCACTCCCGGGTTCTCTATCGTGCCGCGGCCCTTTGCGTTAAGCGTTAGCACTCCGGCGATTCCTGCTTTCTGCGCTTGCACGGCATTCAGCAGTTCCAGCTTGAGCCCTGAACTCGTTAGCTCCGCATCGTACTGCGTCGTCTTTGGTGCGTAGGTTAAGTTTGCTGACGCGCTGCCAGCCGGGAGCTGCAATTGGATCTTCGACTGAATCGACTGCCCATCTCCGTTGAATGCCACGGTTAATTCTTTGATGGTTTCATTCCAAGCCGTGCCCTGCTTCAGGGACAGCGATCCGTGGCCACTGGGATTGTTCTTCGAGCCATTGACCGATATTGTGCCCCCCAATGTGCCCGCAATCGGATACTGCTGGCCCGCCAGAAGCTCGATGTCTGAAATCGGCAGTTTGGTCGCGTTGACCTGCAGGTTGACTGGACCGTCGTCTTTGAATGTCCAATCCACTAGGCCAACACGCGCAGTTCCTGCCAATTCTCCCTGCTCCTTCCCTCGCAAACTTACATTCAGCAGCGCAACATTCGAGCTATTCAGGTCCACTCCAGCTTGCAGCGTTCGCCAGTGGCTGCCGTTGAAATCCAGATCGCTGGCGGACATTTGTCCGGTGATTCGCGGATCACGCAGCGAGCCTTTGATTTCTCCGCGAAAGTTTGCTGCCCCGCCAAGTTTTTTGGTGTCGAAGCCTGGCGTGCTCTTTGCATTTGCGGACTGCAAACTTTGAACCAGTGGTCCAAGCTCTCGCAAATCGTTGGCACGAACCTCTACTTTCAGATTCGATTGATCACTGAGGGTGCCTGAAAGCGCCACCTGAGTTGCAGCGCTGCGAAGATAGGACTCCGAGACGGTAATTGTTGGGTTGTTGCTCTCATAACCTTGATAAGCAACGTTGATTTTTCCTTCCAGCGGCATGCCAGTCCTGTGTTGACCGGAATCATTCGTGCTGATGCTCGCGTTGGCGCGAGCTGATCCACGCTGAACGTTGTCGCTCCAGGTGGCTTGCAACTTTACATTTGCTTTTGCTGACATCGCAATCTCAGGCATGCCCTTCACGAGAAATGCATCCGCGACGGAGCGTATGGCAATCCCTTGTGCCGAAGCGTCGAGGCGCGATTGCGGCTTGGTATCCAGGTGCGCCATCTGATAGTTCGCGGTAACCCGGCCGCCCAGGGTTTGCGCTTGTGCGTCAGTCACGTAGAGGGTTCCGTTAGCCAGCCGGTATTGCACGTGAATGGCACGTAATTCATCGTTAGCGGTCGGTGTGCGAACACGCAGCGACGCGCTCTCAAGCGCGCCGTCGGCGGCCAGCGCGTCAATGAAAGGAGTATCGCCCGCTGGCCTGTAGCTTATGTTCCCTCGTACTTCGACCTGACCCACCGGATGCGCGGCACTCGCGAAAATATCCGCAACATCTACGCTGTCGACCTGGGTCACATAAGACCCGTTTAGCGAAGGATTGGCATAATCATTCAGCTGCCCACTGATCGTGACGCTCGATTTGTTTGTGCTCGCCGCGATTTGGTCCACGGTCACGCCGGATCGGGTTGTGGTTAAACGCACCGAGAGGCTATGCGAAATGGGTTTCAAATCCTGATAAGCAAGAATTCCTCGATCGTAGGCCGCTGAAAGCTTGTATTGCTGCGCCACCTCGCTAAAGGAGCTCTCCGCATGAAAATCGTGTACATCGGCAGAAAGAGGAATCTTTCGATCGTTGTAGAAGAATTCTCCGGATTGCACGCAGACGTGCTGAATAGCCAAATCAAAAACATTACTGTTGGAGTTCGTTTCTCCGGTGCCCGAAGGCGCAACGGGAAAGTTATTCCGGCCAGCCGAGTCGATTTGCAGGCTTGCTACCGGATGATCCAGGACGATTTCGTTTAAATCGACCTGCCGTTTCCACACCGAAAGAATTTTTACACCGAGCGCCAAGTGATCGGCCGCAAGCAAGGGGCGCTCCGCGGCCAGTTCGGTTCCGTGCAGCGCCACATTGTAAAAATCGACGCGCAGCCCGCGCCAACTAAACGCAAAATTGCCAATTTCAACTCGCGCGCCAGTGGCGGCTTCCGCCTTACGAACTACCGTCGCCAGCAAAAACCGATGAAACGCCGCGGTCCGCACTGTGATCGCGGCTAGTGCGACGATGGCCAGGACGGTTATACCAATCCCCGCGGCCACTTTTATCAATTTTCTGCTTTTCATGTTTCACCGATCGGGTTTTTACCGCTTTTCCTGCTCAGCTCGTCAGAACGACTGTCCCAGCGTGACAAAATACTGCGTGGCATTCACACCAGGCACGGACGAAATCCGGTAACCGACATCGAATCGCACCGGGCCCACTGGTGTGTCATATCTAAATCCGATGCCGACGGAGTTGGTGTAGTTGTTGAGGAACTGCCGGAAATTTATGTTGGTATAGACATTGCCGCCGTCGTAGAACACCACTCCGCCCAACCCCGATTTCAGCGGTATCGGAAAGCGCGCCTCGGAGTTCAACACGAACAACATGTCTCCGCCTACCGGCACGCTGATCAACGTGCAGGTGGTCGGATCGCTGGGATTGGCGCACACCTGCACGGGTCGTTGTGGTCCAGCTCCGTTAATCGGAAATCCTCGCAACGAATCTGCTCCGCCAGAAAAAAATCGTTCGCTGAGTGGCACATCGCTGCCCGCGAACGGCACTGCGAATCCAAGTCGCACGTTGTTCGCAAAAACCAGCCACGGTTTCACTTGTCGGTAAATCGCCGTTTGTCCCAGCGCGCGAACGAAATCCGCACTCGATCCCAGAGCTGTCGGCGTCACGCCAAAGACAAAAGTCTGGTAGATGCCGCGGTGTGCATCGAGCGGCTTGTCGCGCGTGTCGCGCAGGTACTCCGCCGAAAAAGTAGAAAGTCGCACACGTTGGTCCTGAGGCAGCACCAGATCCGGGATCGTAATATTGGAAAGATCCGTGCGCTGGAAGCTGTAGCGAAAAATTAGATTCTTGGTTTTCTTTGCGTTCAGCGCTTTCTGGACCTGGAAAGATGCCTGTCCCAGCTCCGCCGTGTAAATGGAATTTTCCGTGGTGCGCTCGCCCGAGACGCTGAACGTTGAGGTCCACGAGGAACCCACGAAATGCGGGTCCGTGAAGGTAAACGAAACCCGCTGATCCAGTCGCGATGCCAGGATGGCAATGGAAGCCGTTTCCGCCCGGCCACGCACATTATGTCGGTCAAATTCGAACGTACCTCGCGGTCCAAAATAACTCTGCTGGCTGGTGGTGAATTTGCTGCCCAGTCCAATTGGCGGAATTCCCGGGATCGCGACGGTGCCCACCGGAATATTTCCACTGCGCGGAATCACTTCAAGTCCGCCGCCAAAAATGACCGTGTTTTGTTTCGCTTCGTGAACTTTGACAAGAACTTCTTCTTTCGTCTGCGTGCTTATCGGCCGCAGCGGTCTCACGCTCGCCCAATCAAAAATTCCCAGACCGTAAAGATCGCTTTCCGCGGTGAGCAATTGGCCTTCGCTGATCGGAATATTTTCGCGAACGTTTGGTTCAGTGATCTGCTCGATCAGATGGGTATTCGTCTCTTCATTTCCGAGCAGCACCACATCACTGGTGTACGCCTGGGGGCCGGAATCCACGGTATACACGACATCAAACCTGTTAGCGTCCTCAGGATCGGGAGTAGCGGATGACGTATACCTCGCGTTGAGATATCCGCAGTTGAGCAGGTAAGCCAGGATTTGATCGCGATCTTGCTGCAGCAATGCCGGCGAGTATGCCTTGCCGGTGCCCAGGTTCATGGCCTTGTTCTGCGTCTGTGCTTGCACCGCATTACCCTGGCTATCCACCACGCGTAACCCGTGTACGAACTGTCTCGGTCCCTCCTCGATCACCAATGTAACGTCGACTTCCGGTTCAAAATCCTCCACTTTTGGGCGAACCAACACCTTTGCGTATCCGGCATTTTTATATGCCGCGCTTATAGCGTTCACGGTTTTGGTCATCAGGTCGGCACTGTAGTTGCCGCGCGAAAAAAATCTCCCCTTTTTCACCTGAGACAGCTTATTCAAGTGATCGTCATCGAAGAAATGATTACCGGCGAAACTGACACTTTTGACCTTGTGCGGTCCCCCGCGCGAGATGTTGTAAATTACTTGTACGGTTTCGCCCTCGCGATTCATTTGTGAGTCTACTTTTACCTCATAAAATCCTTTGGACTCAAAGTAAGAAACGAGATTGCGTTTGCCTTCCGCAACCAAATCCAGATCGACCGTATTTTCTTCATAAATTGGTAGCAGGCTCTTCAGTTTTCGCTTTGAAATCTTTGCCCCACTTACCTGCAGGTCCAGTTTGGGCCCTGGCAAAGCCTGAAACGTTATGTCCGCGACGTTCGTCGCGCCGTCATATCTCGGCGGAGTCATTTTCAGCGACGGCGCCAGTCGTCCACTGTTCGCCAAATGGTTGCGCAGGAAGTCCGTCGCTTTTTCCAGACGCGTCGGCGAATACTTCTCGCCCGGTTTCAGATAAGCGCCCTTCAAGCGGGCCCTGACGGAGCGCAAAGCGTTTCGGCCCGCGTCCGCTTCCTCGTTCGAAACCCCCTCAATTTGAATCGCGCCGATTCGCGCCCGCCGGTTCAGCACCACGTGGAACGTCAGATTCACGATGCGATGTGGATCGTCACATTGCGTCTCGATTTCCACCGTCGCCGTGAAATACCCGTTGCTCGCCAGAAAGTCCAGCAGCGCCTTTTTCGCGTCGGGCATCTGCTTTTCAACGAACGGTGCTTGCTCCGGAATATTTACGGCTTGCAGGAGGCGAGAGTAAGAAAATTGTTTAATTGCGCCGGGGAAGAAAATCATACCTACGTAAGAGGCCGGCTGCAGAATGAAAACCACACTCAGGCCGGAAACCTGCGGCTCGATGCTTACTTGCACCTGGGAAAATTCATTGGTTTGCTGCAACGCCGTCACCGATTCCCGAACGGCGTCGATCGAGAATGGTTCACCCTCTTTCAGCCGGATCAGCGGCCGCCATTTTTCTGCGACCACGCCAGGCCGGGCGGCAATTTCCACTTTCTCCACTTTTCTTCCCTCGAACCCGGCGTAGGTGTCTGGTTGAGCCTGCTGCGCGGCACAAACGCCAGCAAGCAGGCTCAGCATCGTCAAAATCGAAATGTGAAATGTGGCCCACTGCATTCTGTGAGTTCTCTCTACCCCATTCGATGTGCGCTCACACGAACGCTTCACGCGTTCTTCCTTTTCGCGTTGGCGTTCTCGAGAATATGATCGGCTTTCGCTCCCACCAGCAGAATCACGATGGATATGTAAATCCAGGTCATCAACACGATGAAGCTGGAAAGCGCTCCGTACACCTTCGGAAAATTCGCAAAATGTGCCACGTAAAATCTGAATGCTGAGGACGCCAGCACAAACGTGATGGCGATCAGCAACGTTCCGGGTGTGTACCAGCACCACTCCTTCTTAACGTCCGGAAGAAAATAGCTGATTAAGTTAATCCCCAGGCAGACGAGCAACACACTGGCAACCCACCGTACGACTTCGAACGGCGCTCGAATTTCTTGGCTCCCGCCAATGTGCGTAATGATTGCGGCAGCGGTAAGTCGCCCGGCTGTTAACACTCCAAAAATGGCGAGAAAAAACAATGCCCCCACGATCGTGGCGCCAATGGCGATAAGTCTTTTTTTCCCAAAGCTTCGTGTATCCTCGGCGCCGTACGCCCACGTAAGCGCCTCCATCAGACTCACGATTCCCGAGGAGGCCGTCCACAACGTTAGGATCAAACCAAAAGACAAAAACGTCGTGTGACTCCGCGAAACATCAAAGATCGCTGTAAACAGCGCCCGTTGCGAGCTGCTAGGAAGATAAGTGGCCACCCATTCCACAAACGAGTGCCACACATCGGAACCCGGAAGCGCTCCCACCAGCGCCGCCAAAATGATGAAAAAAGGGAAGAGCGACAACACCAGGTAGAAGGAAACCTGCGCGGCCAGATCCAGACAGTGTGTGTCCGTGGAAGCCGCGGCTATGGCTTTAATACGCGCAACTAGTCTATTCATACCGGCGGAACGCTCCGCAGGCAGTTCCACGCTTCTCGCTATCGCAGGTCTCATCGAATTCTTTGCGTCGCGCTGGCGGCCTGGGGCAGGGGGCAAGGGGCCTTGCTTCGTGCCCCTTTGGAGCTATGTGACTCGCTGAACGGCAAGCTGCCCGGCCAATGTTACCGAACCTGTCCGGGATACGACACATCACGGGAACACCCCGCGTATCCGAGCTTGTAGCGGGCCGCAGCAATTGAGTCTACGGTCAGCGCGGTATCTTTCACATACGAGGAACCATGTAATAGCCAAGAGGAACTGGCCTACGGAGGATGCTGGCCGTCTAGCAATTTCACCCCTCAATTCTTTATGGCACGGTAATGACGAGGGCAGAACACGGCTTCCGGCTCGTCCTGCGGTAGGAGTGGGGTAACGAAGAGTCAAAATAAATAGAATCGTCGGCATCCAGCACGTGCGTAATGGTAGCAACAGTAATTTCCAATCTGTCCCGCAGCATGAACAGGAACTCCACTCCCGAGTGTTCGTGCGTACGAGCTTTTCCCGCTTGCAGCGGCTCGAACTCCGCGTGATATGCGTTTAGCCTCCGTTCTAGGGCGGCGAAGTCGAGAGATTCGAAATAAAAAGATATATCGCGTCCATCGGGACGTTCCGGAAAGCACTTACGCTCGCTGCGCCTCACGATTCCCACGATGTGGCGTTTCCGGTCTTCGGAAAAGAAATATTCCAGTCCCACGCCGAACACCATCGCTATGCGCAGCAGCGTGGGCAGGGTAGGAAACAGCTTACCGCGCTCAACTTTCGAAAGAAGTCCCGCGGAAAGCGCCGTGTGCCGGCCCAACTCGACTAGCCCCATTTTCTTTTTGAGGCGCAAAGCGCGCAGTTTGTCACCGATCGCGTAATTACGAAGCTCCTGATTTAGTGTCGCGGAAATCACGTAAAGGCTCCCCGAAGCGTCGTTTTCATTGCGTTCAAATATGTGGCGTCGTTTTTACCGCTAAGAATATCAACTTCAGCCCCATCCCGTATTGTCCTTGAAGTTAAATCAATATTCATTATAGTTAAAAAAGTTACGCGCTGGCACGGGCATAAATCAAGGAGTGATTACCAATGGTGTTAGCCGATTTGCCTGCGTAACCTTAATTCCATCTCGCACGTCCACTGTATACGCTGTTCATTAGGACGTTCGGGCCCCCAGGAATTACTGCGGAATTACACCACCGGTGCGTCGACACAGTTTGTACTTAATGTGGCAGGGAACTTCTGAACATCGCGTTGGGAATAACCTTTATATCCAGCCCAGCTTGGACACTGGCCGGACCTGGCACCTGATTTTGGAGAATCGAATATGCAACTAAATTATTCTTCCCCAGCAACCAAATCGGCTGGGGGATCGTTTCTACTGAGCCACCGTCACCCCGAAGTGACGGGCGCGGAGTTTGTCGTGTTTACAAATCCTTCCCGGCAATATGTGGATTGCACCGAAGGCGTTTGCAGGCTTCTTGGGTACGAGCGCGAAGAATTGTTGGCTCGAACGATCGATAACATCAGCTTTCACGATGACCAGATCTCCAGATTGTTCATGGAATATTTGCAACAAGGCCGGATGGATGGCGAATATGTCTTAAAGCACAAGTCTGGGACGCCTGTCCCCATCCGTTATCGTGCCTTTGTGTTCCCGGATGGATGCCTGGCCGCGGTTTGGGAGCCGATCAATGACTGGCGCGAGCTGTACCTGGCCGCGCTCGTCGAGATTGATCCCACTGCGCTCAGGCGAAAAATCGAAATCGCTCTCCAGGCCATTCAGCAGCGCACTCGTGAAATTAAGAATGCTCACGGTGGCTCCCAATCCGAGCAGCAATCTCTTCGAGACGCAAACTCCGCACTTCATTCCTTGATGCGCTCGAGTTAACTTCTCGCTCGAATTTCGCAGCAGGTTTCGAATTGCGCTTGAACCAATGTTACGCTTTGCGGTCCGACTTATCTGCGATAGTGTACGCGGAATGGCTGGCCCTCCCGAGCAATCTTCGGCGCTCCTAGCATCAGTCGCGGCGTCAAGTGCGCTCGTTTACCGCGATTTAGGCGGTATCGCGACACGTTCGTTGAAAAGTGCCTTCACCTCAATCCAGCGAGCAAATGTGATCAAAATTTCTTCGGCAGTGTTTTTGATCCTGTACTTCCTCTTACCGTCCACCAGTTCCGCGAAATGGAAATATTTTAGAATCGGCAACGCGACCGATAGCACTGCCGTTCCGCGTGGAGGTTTCGCCTTGATGGGTGGTGGCGTCCAGCAAGATCCGGCATTTAGGTTCTTGTGCGAACGAGCCAACCACGGAGATTTTTTGATTCTTCGCGCAGATACCGAAGACGATTACGCTCAGCAAGTGAATAAAGAAATAAACGCTGTCTGCCCTTTGAATTCTGTGGCCACCATTGTTTTTTCTGAACGCGACGATTCCGATGATCCAAAGGTCGCCGCCCTCATTCAGCAAGCGGAAGTCATCTTCCTCGCCGGCGGTGACCAGTCCAATTACGTCCGCTTCTGGCAGGATACTCCCGTGCAAGACGCGCTGAATCGCCACATCGCTGCGGGAAAGCCCATTGGCGGTTCCAGCGCGGGTCTTGCGGTCCTCGGCGAATTCTCCTTTTCTTCGATGATCGATACCATTCACTCGCCGGAAGCGTTGGTCGATCCCTACGGCAACAAGGTCACTCTCTCCCGTGATTTTCTGCGTATTCCATTGCTTGCCGCGACTATCACAGACACGCATTTTGTGAAGCGTGACCGTTTAGGCCGTCTGCTCGTCTTTATGGCTCGCATCCTTCACGACGGCTGGGCCCCCGCTGTGCGAGCGATTGCGGTTGATGAGAATGCCGCGGTCTTACTTGAGTCGGACGGGACTGGAAACGTCGTCGGCGGTCCTGCATATTTTCTGGAGGCCAGCAAGCCGCCTGAAGTTTGCCGCCGCAAAACTCCGCCCACCTTCAGCGGTATCGGTGTGCATCGCGCGCCACCAGGAACATCGTTCAACGTTAAGAGTTGGAAGGGCGAATCCGGGGATGATTACGTACTTAACGTTGCGGGTGGGCAGGTGAAGGCAAGTGGTTCGGAACACGGCCTCTATTAGCCCTCGATCGGGAATGGAATCAAGGACCGAGAAACTCAGTATTACGGCAGCAACCCAAACACCACCACGCTGCTGGGCGTCCCTACATATACCTTCCCATTGGCAACCATCGGCGTGATGAACTTGTTGCCGGCGAACTGGTCGCGCGCATCGGACGCTTGATTCGAGTTGTAAAGTTCATTTGCCAGGTTGGTCGCGTCATATGCGAAAAGGGTGGCGATGGTGCCGTTCATGACAGTCCACACCACGCCGTTCTTTGTGCTGTCGGCCGAGATCGTTGGCGTCGCACCTGGGTAAACATATTTCTCCGGACTAGTCGATGAGGGCGTCGACGCAATAGCAGCTTTTTCAACCGGGAATGTTTTGATGGTGTCGCTGGCCGAGCCGTAGTAAATCGATCCATTAAAATACGCCGGGCTCGAAAAAACGATCCCGATGAGCGCGCCATTCAATTCTTGATAAATCTGGTTTCCGCCCGCATTGAACTTACCCATGTTATCGCGGTCAACCACGTACATGATTACGTCTTTGCCCGCGCCGACAGCCAGATGCTTCGTCAGCCCTTTCGCGTCGGTGACATCGGGCAAGAGCATGGGCCCTCCCGAACCGAAGTCATAGTCCTTTTCCGATTCTGCCACCGTGTTCAATGGCGTGAAGTAGTCCAGGAGCGTGAGCGGTGCAGTGGAAGAAACCTTGACGAAACAGTTTCCGCAATTTCCGCTGATCGGCATTCCGCCCGCATTCAGCGTTGTATCGAAATCGCCGTTACCAACGATGAGATAGATATTGCCCGCCGCATCCGCTGCCGGACCCGCGGCCGACATCCAGATCCCTCCGCGCTCCCCGTTCGGCACCAGGTTGAGCACGCCGCTTTGTTGCAGGGTCGACGCGTTGTAGGCAATCATCCACGAAGTATAGGCGCCCACATCGCAGTGCGAAGCCCAAGTCGTGTAGATCGAGCCGTTGACCTCGATTAACGCCGCACGGTCCACGTACTGCGCCGGATCAAATGTGACGCTTCCATTCGAGCTGTTAGCTCCCACTCCTGGGTAGGACGCGGCGATCGTAGTTGGTCCTCCAAACAGTTCTTTACCGGTTGTTAAGTCCAACGCGTGAATTCGTTGAAAATAATTCCCGGAACCGTCTTTTGACATGGCCACAACGTAGATGGCTCCTAGGTTTCGATCGATAACCGGCGTGGAGGTTATGCCGATTTCCGGCATAATCGAATCGCACCCGAAATCATCGCTGGAAGTTTCACCAGGCAGCAACGTCGAAGTTATCCACAGCGCCGAATTCATGTCGCCACCCGCGCTATCGGAGTCAAACGCGAACACCGTTCCGTGCTCGGTGACAACGTACAAGACATTTCTGGGTCCGAAGGTTGGCAGAATTACGTTCGACAGGTACAGTGGCTGCGCATCTACCAGTCCATCCACGGCAAACGCCCCCAGCTTTCCAAAATTTGTTGCGTTTACGGTCGCCGGTGACAAGGCCTTTTCGTTTACGTCTTGGCCCATGCGCATATTCTCGTAATGGTACGTAGGAACATCAATTCCAGGGCTTACCGTCAACGTAGCGATCCTGCTTGCCAGCGTTCCGACTCGATTGCTGATGACCACGCTAAACTTTTCCCCGTTGTCCGCCATCGTCGTTCTGGGCGTGGTGTAGCTCGGTCCCGTCGCGCCCGGGATGTTAACTCCGTTTTTTTTCCACTGATAGGAGGCGTCACCGCCAATAGCCGACACTTTAAAAGTGGCCGTTTGCAACGCCGACACACTTTCGCTGGCTGGCTCGGAGGTGATAGACGGAGCGGTTGGAAGGCCCGAGCAGCCCGAATAGGTCAGCGCCATGGTTACCAGAATCGCGCTTGCGATTGCCGTCCAGAGTTTTCGAGGAGCGTCAAAGGCGTGCGCGTAAAACTCAGTCATGGGTGTGTAGGAGGCCTGCGGTCATGAATTGCTGTACGGAGTTTTGCTTCGGCACGGATGTGCTGGGCATCAAACCTGATATCCGCTGTGATGAAATCATCCTTGATGTCTGAATCACCGGAAACTTCTTGTACCATCTCATTGCGGCCCACTGCAAGGCTAATGAGCTGCCGCGATAGCTCGACTCTTCGTGAAACGCTCGGATGACTGGTTACTTACAGTGTCGGTTAGCGCGGCCATGTTCCACCGTTCCGAAAACCTATTATGCTGAAATTACAGTTCGGCGCCTGACATGAATACAAAATTGCCATTTCTGGATTTGAAAGCTCAGTTCGCGACCATTCGAGAGGAAATCCTCGACACCGTTACGCGCACTCTGGAAAGCCAGCAATTTATTCTGGGTCCGGAGGTTACCGCTCTTGAAAACGAGATAAGCGAGCTTACTCAGTGCAAATATGCCGTGGCATGCGCATCGGGCACCGATGCGCTGACTCTCGCGCTGCGCGCCCTGGGCGTCGGCCCGGGAGACGAAGTGATCACCGTGCCATTCACGTTCGTAGCTTCGGCAGGTTCCATCGTCCAACTCGGGGCCGCTCCCGTTTTCGTCGATATCGACCCCGCAACCTTCAACATCGCTGCCCAAAAAATCGAGCAAGCCATCACACCCCAAACCAAAGCAATCATGCCCGTTCATCTGTTCGGCCTGACCGCTGCCATGGACGAAATCAACGCCATCGCCGTCCGGCACGATATTCCGGTAATCGAAGACGCCGCTCAAGCAATAGGCGCGCAGCACCATGATCGCCCGGCCGGCAGTCTGGGGTTGATGGGATGCTTCAGCTTTTTCCCATCGAAGAATCTGGGGGGCGCCGGGGACGGAGGGATGATCACTACCAACGATCCGGACTGTGCCGAGCGCCTGTCGTTGCTGCATGTCCATGGTGCCAGGGAACGCTACGAATACGAAATTGTTGGAATGAACAGCCGCCTCGACGCTCTACAGGCAGCCATTCTCCGTGTCAAGCTGCGGCATCTGTCAGATTGGAATGCTGCCCGCCGTCGCAATGCTGACTTCTACCGCAAGTTATTTGCTGAATTTAATTTGGAAGAAAAAGTGGGCCTGCCGCTGGAGCCCGCGAGTATGACCCACGTCTACAATCAATTTACGATACGCGTAGGAAAACGTGACTTCCTGCGCGAAAAGCTCCGCAACCGCGGTGTGCCTAGCGAAATTTATTACCCGATTCCTCTGCATGTGCAGAAGGCATTTCAATATCTCGGTTACCAGCCCGGCGATTATCCCGTATCCGAGTGCGCCAGCAGGGAAGTTCTCTCGCTTCCGATTTATCCGGAGCTGAGTGAGGAACAGCAGCGCTCCGTTGTCGCGGCGATAGCGGAATCCATCGCCGCGTGAGGCCTCGTCCGCCTACGACATGTACTGCTCAGTTCTTCTGCGTCTCTTCTCCAACAGGTCGTAGCAGCCCGTTCTTCACGCGAAATTCTGAGCCTCTCCACCGTATCCTGTCGGACAGTAGCCCCACACTCCAGACTACCGCCGTAATGGCATCGCGCAGCGGAAGCAGCCACAGTTTGCTGATGATCGTTTGATCGCGCAGGCCCCACACGCCCGCCACCCACGCCACGGTGATGCGCAAAACCAGGTAGGCTACTAAATACGCGACGGCAATACCCGTCCAGCCCGCAGCCCCCGCAAAAATCGCTGCCAGCACGGTCCAGGGAAGCCCGTGCGTAAAGATCATTCCTGAGTACGCCAGTGGCCGGACATTTCGCAACCCAATCGCCCATCGCAGCTCCTGGCCAAAGAGTTCTTTGATGGTTTCTTTCGGAAAAACGACGGACACGGTTTCCCGCATGATCTCTACTCGATGTCCATGCCGCGCGATGCGGTTTCCCAACTCAAAATCGTCGGAATGATGATCGGCCATCGACTCCCATCCGCCGATTTCCGCCAGACGCTCCTTGGTGGTCGCCATGGTCCAGCCGAAGGCAAAGTGAACTCCGCCTTCCACCCGCCGTGCGATCAGCGCGCTAGGCAAAGAGTCCGAGCACATTCCCAGCATTGCCAGATCGGCTGCAAGTGTGCCCCCACCTGCGCATCGGTAGAACGAAGTAACCGCCCCGACGGTACGGTCCGCAAACGGTGCCACCAGTTCGCGCAGGTACTCGGTTCCCACGCGCACATCGCTGTCCGTCATTACCAGCAGCTCGTACTGGGCTTCTTTCACCAGCCGGTACAAATTGCTGATTTTGTTGTTTTGTCCCAGGCGTTCCACCGCGGTGACCAGCCGGATTTGTTTATCCGGAAAATCGCCTCGCAATTTTTCGATGATGGGAACGATTGGATCGCCTGGATCGCTCACCGCAAAAATAATCTCGTAAATGGGATAATCAAGGCGGCAGTAACTGGCGAAATTCTCGTATGCTTCTGAATCGACTCCACGCACAGGTTTAAGGATGCTCACTGGTGGCGCGATCGAATCGTTACGCGGGGGCAAGCGGCGGATGCTGCGAAAATATTCAACGATGTTGTACAGCGAAAGAACGTAATACACCAGCGGCCCAAGCGCACAAAACAACACGAGCGAGCGTAAAAAAATCAACACGTTTGATCCGTCCGCCCTACCCAAATGTCCATCTTCATGACGCCTGGAAATGGCCCTGATGGAGAGGAACTTTTCAAGGCATGATACCCCCAATGGCAGACGATATTCGAGCGGAATTGGTTGTGCGGTTCGGTCGCGGTCAACGGTGGCAAACTGACTCCGCCACGGACCTTCACACCAAAAGGCCTATATACCCTACCTGCGTTACCCGCGGCTTCGCTCCTCAAGTCTTAGCTGTACAAATTTTAAGGATCGGGCTGGCTGAGAATTTGGCTCACGCCGATACAACCCCGTCAATTCTGTTACATTCTAAATAGCGTCAAATATCAAATATACTTGTGAACCAAATATTTGTTTTATCGCGCCGCGGGCTGGGGTGGAAAATTATTTTGATCTTTTGTTCGTTTGAACCCGAGCTACATACTCGAGCCACTTCTACGTAGATTGTAATTTGTCTTTTGGGCCTCGTTCGAGACTCTCACCAGCGAGATCGAATTCTGGGGGCGAGGCGTACCAGCGCACCGGAACGTCAGATCATGGCTGTGGGGGAAAGTTTATGATGAAAAGCACTTCGTCGGGAAGAAAGTCGGTCTCTCGACTGCATGTTTGGTCTATCGGCTTGGCATTCATACTATCCTCGAGCTTCTGCTGCTCCATCCGCGCCCAGGTTCAGCCCACTCAACAGAACTCTCGCGAAGATACCTCCACCAGCGACCTGCGTCCTCGCACCTCGCGCCCGTCCGATCTGGCCGCCGAAAACTACGCGCATTTGGCCGCTGCCGCCTCCGATATCCGCGAAGTGCTCATCAAAGATACTGGCCTGCTCGTCGAATTGAAACGGCTGGCGATCAAGGAAGCTACCGACAACGGGCAGATCGTTGAGGACTCTATGCTCACCGACGATGCCATTTTCAGTCGGCTGGAGCGGGATATTCGATTTCGTTCTTTGGCCACGCGACTTTTGCAGCGCTACGGATATTTGCTTCCGAGTTTTAATCCGGACTCGGAGCTTGGGAAAGAACGAGAGTTGCTTTTGAAAGAGCGCGCCCGCCATCAACTGCAGATCGAGGCTCAGGAAGACGCCGAAATTGATGCCGACGCGAAACGACAAGCGAATCTCGAATACTCGGAAAACTGCCAAAGCGGTCAGCAGGATGACTGTACCGAAATGACTTCGCGCCGCCCGAGGCGGGGAACCAACCAGTTGCCCGAAGGCCAGGGGTTGCCCAATGACCAGGGCTCGCCGTCCGTACCGCAACAAAGTCCATCCGCGCCAGCGTCTCCTGTTCTCAGAGCCCGTGGCGACAATTCCGATCTGGGTTTAGGCGGGTCGCAGGATAGCCTCAATCTGAGCACCACGCAGCCATTGTCTTCCTCCCGCAATGCTCGTGACACTTCATCGACAGGCTCAAGTGATGACAGCGGCAATGACAGCCGTGCTTCCAGGACCGCGCAGATGATGTCAAGCGGTCAGGGATCGGCAACCGGAAGCGGTGCCGACCTGGGACTGCCCACTTCTTTGTCCGACTTGAACGGCGTCGGTCCCTATCCCAACCGCAGCTCCGGAGTTAAGAATCCCAATCAGCGCGAAAACGATCGCACTCGCTGGTCGCGGGAAATGCGCCGTAACGCACCTCTCGATCTTTCGCCGGTAGCGATGGTTCATCGTCCGAATCCCTACGCTGACATCCCTTCCCTTTACGACATGTACGTGCAGGCTTCTTCGCGGCAGCGCCCGTTGCAGCGCTTTGGTCTCGATGTTTTTCGCAACGAAGGTTCGGATTTGGACGACTTTCCCATCGATCTGCCCGCTGGCCCGGACTACGTGGTGGGTCCCGGGGACGGCTTGTCTATCGATCTGTGGGGCGGCGTCTCGCAGCGGATTACTCGCACGGTGGACCGGCAGGGCCGCATCTCGCTGCCAGAGTCCGGTCCGGTTTTGGTCAGTGGACACTCCCTTGCGGAAGTTCAGGAGACCGTCCAAAAAGTATTGCGCGCCAATTATCGTGACGTTTCCGCGGATGTTTCTCTCTCTCGGTTAAGGACCGTGCGTGTGTACGTGGTTGGTGAAGTTGCTGAGCCCGGTGCGTACGACATCAGCTCACTGTCCACGCCCTTGAATGCTTTGTTCAAAGCCGGCGGCATCTCGGAACGTGGATCACTGCGCAACATAAAGCACTTCCGCGGAAACAAATTGATCGAGGATGTGGATGCCTACGACCTCCTCCTCCATGGCGTGCGCAGCGAAATGGCGCACCTCGAGAGCGGAGACACCCTGCTCGTTGCACCCATGGGTCCCGAGGTGACCATCGAAGGGATGGTTCGCCGCCCGGCGATTTATGAACTGCGGAGCGAAAAGACTCTGGCTGATGCGCTCGATCTGGCAGGCGGAATTTTGCCGGCTGCGGCGTTGCAGCACATTGAAGTACAACGCCTCATCGCCCATGAAAAACGCACCATGCTCACGCTCGACATTTCCTCCAATAGCGACGCGGATGCGATAGCCAAGCAACTCGCGGCATTTAAAATTCAAGATGGCGACCAGATCCACATCTTCCCCATCGCTCCTTACAACGAAAACGCCATCTACCTCCAGGGCCACGTCGTGCGTCCCGGCCGGTACTCCTACAGCGACGGCATGAAGATCACCGATTTAATTCACTCCTACAGCGATCTTCTTCCCGAACCGGCTGGCCACTACGCAGAAATCATTCGGCTGAATCCTCCCGACTTCCACCCCACGGTCGAAAGTTTCGATCTCACCGCCGCGTTGGCTGATCCTGCCACGGCGCCCAAGCTTGAAGCCCACGACACGGTTCGCATTTTTGGCCGCTACGATTTTCAGCCGCCGCCCGAGGTCTGGGTGGGTGGGGAAGTGCGCTCTGCTGGAAAATACCCTACGTCAGGCCAGGTTCGCCTGCGCGATGCTATCTATTTAGCGGGTGGTCTCACGCCCGATGCTTCCCTCGACTCTGCCCAATTGTTCCGCACTCAAGCGGACGGCACCATGAAGATTTTTAGCGTGAATTTGGGTGATGCCATCGCCGGAAAGCCCGCCGACAACATTCTCTTGGAACCGCGAGACCGGCTTTTGGTGCAACGCAACGTTGCGCAGGTTGATCCCGCGACCGTGGACGTGAAAGGCGAAGTGGCCAAACCCGGCCGTTATCCGTTGACCACCAACATGCACGTGGAAGACTTGATCCAGGTTGCCGGCGGATTGAAGCGCACTGCTGACCCCGTAAACGCCAACCTGACTCGTTACGCCGCGGGCGATCCGTTGCACACTCCCAGCGAAAACCTGTCTATCGCGCTTTCCGCAGCCTCCGCCGGAGATGCCGCTGAAAACAAACTTTTGCGCGACGGAGATGTACTCACTATTCCGCAAAATCCTGGCTGGAATGACGTGGGCGCCTCCGTTTCCGTTCGCGGCGAAGTGATTCACCCCGGCCCCTTCGGAATCCGTCCTGGAGAACGGCTCAGCTCGGTTATCCAGCGTGCCGGAGGTTTCAGTCCGCAGGCTTACCCATATGGCGCGGTGCTGATGCGGCCTGAGGTTCGCGACCTTGAAATGAATGCGCGTGTAGATATGGTCCGCAGACTGAAAGAAGAAGAAACCCGGCTGAAAGCCTTGCCGGAAACTGACGCGGACGAAAAGAATGCCAAGCTCACCGCCATTGGTGAAACCGAAACAACGCTGCGTCAACTTCAGCTCAATCCTCCTATTGGCCGCGTCGTGATCCGCATCCAGTCCGACCTCAAAATTTGGAGGAACACTTCTGCGGACGTGGCTCTGCGCGATGGCGATGTGCTCCTCATACCTAAAAAGGCCGGCTATGTCAGTGTCACCGGACAGGTATTCAATCCCACGGCCGTAAGCTACCGTCCTGGAAGAAGCGCCAAATGGTACCTCAGCCAGGCAGGCGGCTTGACTCAGTTGGCCAACAAGAAAGCGGTCTTCGTAATCAGAGGGGACGGCTCCGTTGTGGCGGCCAAAAACAACTCCGGATTCTGGACCGGAGATCCTCTGAGCACCACATTAAGGCCCGGTGATTCGATCGTCGTGCCGGAAGAGGCGCCGAAAATCGGGACTAGGAATTTCCAAACTCTGTTCCAAGCGGGACAATTGGCAGCTTCCGCAGCCCTGGCCATTGCCTATATTCATCCTTGATGACGATCCTCGCTTTCCGGGTAGGGACCAGCGTGTATAGGTGTGTCCGCGCGGTCGCTGCTCTCTGTGTTCTCGCGGGACTCGCTCTCTGTGTGCACGCGCAACAAACCGATGCGTCTCGCTCTCAGGATTCAACGCCCACTGCCACCAACCCCCCGGATAAATCGGACAAAAACAATAAGGGTAAACAGGCGGATACTCAGCCGGATGTCTCCCAACCTGACGACACCGCCACTCCTCCTCCTGCTGCGGGAGCTAGTTACAGTTTTTCTGGGCTGGCTAAAGACGTCTTGATGGATCAAAAGCAGATTTGGACCAGCCCCGCTCGGCTCAGATTCGCTGACGCTGATTGGCTGATTCCTACCGCAGGCCTCACCGCCGGATTTCTATCCACGGATAGTGACATTGGCCGTCATTTATCCGCTAACCCCACCACCATAAGCCATTACAAAACGATTTCCACCGCCGGCGTGGCTGCCTTAATTGGCGGAGCGGGCGGTCTGTGGCTTGCCAGTTTTCCAACTCACAATGAGCATTGGCGCGAAACCGGTATCCTTGCCGGCGAGGCTGCTCTTGACGCCCTCATCCCCGTCGAGGTCATGAAATATTCGCTTGGCCGCCAACGCCCTTACCAGGGTGACGGCACCGGCCCGTTCTTCCAGGGAGACACCTCTTTCCCTTCCGAACACGCCGCGGCCTCTTGGGCCGTCGCCGGGGTCATCGCACATGAATACCCGGGAACGCTCCCGAAACTTTTGGTCTACAGTTTGGCTTCGCTGGTCACGTACTCACGCGTCAAGGGACGCCAGCATTTTCCTACTGATGTTTTTGTTGGCAGCGTCGCGGGAAATCTCATCGCCCAGGATGTGTACACCCGCCATCACGATCCTGATCTCGGCGGTGAAGACTGGAAATCGATTGGTCAAATCGTGCGCGGCGATGGGAATACGTCCTCTTCAGGCATGGGCACTCCCTACGTTCCTCTGGATAGCTGGGTTTATGACGCGCTAGACCGCCTCGTGGGCATGGGTGTAATCGACAGCGGATTCGTAGGACTTCGTCCCTGGACTCGCCTGGAGTGCGCTCGCCTGATAAACGAAGCTGCCGATCAAACCACCGGCTATCCGGAAAACAGCCAGATCGCGCGCTTCCTCTTGCAATTGCAGCGTGAATTTCAATATGAGATTCGCGATCTTGATGGCGAGCCCAACGATACCTTTAGCTTGGAATCGGTGTATTCCCGCACTGAGTACATTTCTGGTATGCCGCTGAATAACGGCTACACCTTTGCGCAAACCCAGATCAACGACTTTGGACGCCCCTATGGCGCAGGCTGGAACGACGTAACCGGCGCATCCTTATATATGACCCACGGCCGTTGGGTTGGCTACGTTCGCGGTGAATTTCAAGCCTCGCCTGAAATACCGGCGCTTCCTTTGAGCACTCGCCAGGTCATCCAGAATGTGGATTTCTACCCACAGTTACCCCCAGGCACTCCCCAGGCGGCTAAGAACGATTTTAATCTTCTCGATGCGTACGTCGGAATGATGCTGTCTAACTGGGAATTTACCTTTGGCAGACAGAGCCTCTGGTGGGGTCCGGGCGATGGTGGTCCGATGATGTTTAGCGACAATGCTGAGCCCATTAACATGTTTCGCATAAACCGCACTACTCCTCTTAAACTGCCGAGCTTTCTTGGCTGGCTCGGTCCCATTCGTACGGAATTCTTTCTGGGACAATTGCAAGGCTATAACTTCGTCTTCAGCCCCACCGGTTTTCCACCCGGATATGGATTTAATAATCCATTGAATCCGCAGCCGTTCATCCACGGCCAAAAACTCAGCTTCAAGCCCACGCGCAATTTTGAGTTCGGAGTTTTTCGAACCACCGTGTACGGTGGTCCTGGCTATCCTTTAACCATTCACACGCTGTTGCGCAGTTTGTTTTCCACCACCAATGAGTCAATCACCTCAGTGGGTGGCAGTCCGGTCAAGCCTGGTGATCGTCGCTCCGGTGTCGATTTCAGTTATCGTCTTCCGGGTATGCGCGACTGGCTTACGTTTTACGGCGACGGATTTACCGACGACCAGTTTTCGCCCATCGGTTATGCGGACCGTTCCGCCTGGCATGCGGGGCTTTATCTCTCGCAATTCCCGGTGTTTTCGAATCTGGATTTTCGTGTTGAAGGCGTTTACACCGACAATCCTCTGGGCGGACAGTTAGGGCATGGGTTCTATTATTTCAATTACACCTGGAGAAGCGGCTACACCGACAATGGCGATCTGATTGGCAGTTGGATCGGCCGGGAGGGTCAAGGCGCCCAGGCTTGGACAAATTATTGGTTTAATGCCCGCAACCGCTTGCAATTTAACTTCAGGCATCAAAAAGTTAGTCAGGAATTTATCCCTGGTGGTGGCACACTTACAGATGTCGGGGTACGGGGTGATTATTGGTTCCGCCCGAATTTAGGAATCTCCGCCTCGGTGCAATATGAGCGATGGCTCTTTCCGGTGATTCTGCCCGGTGCACAACGCGACATCACTGGCTCAATTGAAATTTTATTTGAGCCCCAGAAGGTTTTTCGTAGAGGCGCTGGGAACATAACTGCCACTCCGCCGGGAAATGGAGCTGCGGAATGAAATACTCGACAACCGCTCCCGTTCGAATAGGCCACCAGGAGCCTGACTTGGCCATCGCGCCGCAGAGTAATACGCCAGGGAATGAAAAATCCATTGCCTCTCTTCGCTTGATTTGGGACAATCTCAGGTTTCTGTTGCGTGTCGCGTTGTATGCGCTCCTGGCCAGCACGCTTGTAGCGTTTCTGATTCCTCCGCGATATCAATCCACTGCCCACCTGATGCCTCCCGACAGCCAATCCACTTCCGGGCTTGCTATGGCCGCTGCCGCGATGGCTGGGTCCGTTGGCGCAGGCGCTCTCGGCGGGATGGCCAGCGATTTATTGGGGATGAAAAGTACTAGCGACATGTTTGTGGGGATTCTAGGCAGCCGCACAGCCCAGGACAAACTTATCGCGCAGTTTAACCTGCAGAAACTCTATCGGGACCGGCGCATGGAAGATACACGGCAGGATCTCGAAAAACACACCTCCATTGCTGTTGATCGCAAAAGCCAGATCATTACCATCGCCGTGATCGATAAAAGCCCGCAAAGAGCAGCGGCCATCTGTCAAGCGTACGTCGAGGAACTCAACGCCCTGGTCGCCCAACTAAGCACCTCGTCTGCGCGTCGCGAGCGCGTGTTTCTTGAAGGTCGTCTTCAAACCGTGAATCAGGATTTGGAATCGGCCGAGAAAGAATTCAGTCAGTTCGCAAGCAAAAATTCCGCCATCGACGTCAAGGAACAAGGCAAAGCCATGGTGGATGCCGCGGCCACGCTCCAAGGCAACCTCATCGCCGCGCAATCGGAATACGAAGGGCTCCGGCAAATTTACACCGACAGCAACGTTCGTGTACGTGCCGTACGAGCGCGCATCGATGAGCTGCAGCATCAGCTGAATAACCTCGCGGGAAAAGGGGAGAGCACCACGAGCGTCTCAGCCGGGCCGGATAATTCGTTATACCCGTCCATTCGAAAACTTCCGCTGCTCGGCGTTACCTATGCGGATCTGTACCGGAAAACAAAGATTCAAGAAGCCGTCCTTGAAACTCTCACGCGCGAGTATGAGATGGCTAAAGTTCAGGAAGCTAAAGAAATTCCTACCGTCAAGGTCCTCGACACGCCGCAAATCCCGGATAAGAAATCGTACCCTCCGCGAACGTTGATCATCCTGGCAGGGACCGCCTTCGGATTCACATTCGCTACCGTCTGGGTATTTGCAAAATCCTCGTGGGACCAAACCGATGCAGGCGATCTGCGAAAACTTTTCGCACAAGAAATCTTCACCTCGATCAAGGCAAAAATCCCCAAATCGGCACAGAATGGCGCGGAGGACTCCGGAACTGGCTCTTTTGCCGCCGTTCACCAGCGTCGCGATAATGACGAAACGCCCAAGTAGCGCACTCTGATGTGAAGCAGCCAGGCCTGAGATTCGCGACTGCGGCCTGGAGCAAGTAGACAACCTCGGGATGGTTATTTTTTGAACAGTGAACTCGAGCAACCCCTATCCACCAACGCCACTGCCACCGCCGTCAGCGTAATTTCCGATTCCACTCAAAATCTCCACTTTTCTGCGCTGGCTCGTGACGTCGTTACCATGGGCAGCGGCACCGTGTTGGCCGCGCTTTTCAATACCGCCCTGGTGTTTCTAGTTCCTCGTCTTGTAAGTGTCGAAGACTTTGGATACTGGCGCTTGTTCCTGCTCTACACCGGCTACGCCGGCTTTTTGCATCTGGGTCTGACTGACGGAGCCTTGCTCCGCTGGGCAGGAAAGCCGCTGCGGGAATTTCATCACGAAATCTCTCCCTCGCTCACGTTTTTATTCTGGCAAATTCTGGCGCTGATCGTACCCGGTTGCGTGGCCATTGGTTTGTTCGTTCCCTCGCCGCTAAGACTGATAGGGATCGCTATTCTGATTTTCGCATTGATCATGAATTTATCTGCTCTTCTGCAATACGCTTTGCAGGCCGCGCGACACTTTACGCCGGTAGCCATAGCCTCGGTCGCGCCCACCGGAATATTCCTTCTTCTCACCATGATTTTGAGCACCCGGCGGGTGCCCGGATTTCGCGGATTGATCCTTCTTTACTGTTTCTCGTGGGCCGCCGTACTTCTTTATATGTGGCTGCGCGTTAAACCACTTGAGGCTGAACCGCCGCTGGCGCGCTGGAGTTTAGGCAAGGCTTGTATCCTGCTGGGCTGGCCCGTCGTGCTGGCTAATGGTGGCTTTAGTCTCGTGCAATCCGCGGACCGTCTCGCGGTCAGTTCTGTTCTCCCCATCTACGATTTCGCTCAATACAGTCTTGCCTCCAGTATGATGTTCGTTCCCGTTACCGCGATTGCTGCGCTGTACCGAGTTTTCTTTTCCCACATCGCCGCCGTGGAACACGAGGGGCGCGCCAAGGTCTATGCCCACGCTTCTAAATTTCTGTTGCTGGCCTGGAGCGCGCTGCTTCCGTACTTCTTCGTCTTGGAAATAATTGTGCGGCGCTTCTTGCAGAAATATACGGACGCTCTGCCTGCTGCGGGAATGCTATTGCTGGGGGTAATTTTTCTCGCTGGCATTCAGATTCTTCACACCAGCTTTGCTTACATTTACGGAAAGCAGCGCCAGTTTCTGTTCCTGACCATCGGCGCATTGGTGCTCGCCTTCTCCGTGGGCTTTCTCACTGCGTTTTGGTACCGGTCCCTGATGGCTGTGGCCATAGGTCAGGTGATGGCCCTCGCGATTTGGTGGCTGGTAAACGAGTGGACACTTAGAAAGGTTACCGGCCAGCAATGGAAAGACTGGATCGTTATTCTCGTTACGTTTTTTTGGTCCGCCGCGGCATTTGCTATTGCGTTCAGGTATGCCGGGAATGCCGGATTTCGCGTGCTCATTTACTATGCGATAGTGAGTGCATGTTTGGTGATCGCCTGCCGTTCTGAACTTCGGATTGCTCGGAAATTGATATCTCGGTTCGGCTTTGCCCCATCTTCTGTTCGGTGAGTACACCTTGGAATCACCTGCCAAATTAACGTCCACAACAGCACGGCAAGAAACTTCGCCGGTCTGCGAAATTTGCCATAACGGCCAGAGTGGCCGCATCCACCAAGCTCGTGAAATGATGTTGGGTTTTCGAGACCAATTCCATTATTTGGAGTGCGCTTCATGCGGCTGCCTGCAATTACTCGATCCGCCCTCCGACATGGCTCGCTACTATCCCACCGCCTATACCGCTTTTCAGCCTTCCGATCGCTCCCTGTCTTTTCGGCAACGCATACACCGGTACCTTCGTAGCCGCAGGAATCGAGGTGTTTTTTATAGCCGTTCTTTAGTGGACAGATTTGTTGCTGGCCGCTTCGAGTACCCGCAGTTAAAAGCCGTGGCGCGTATCAATCCGGATTTAAAGGCTCGCATACTCGACGTAGGCTGCGGGTCCGGTACTCTCTTGTCAGACTTGCAGGGCTTCGGTTACGAAAACTTGATGGGGGTCGATCTTTTTATCCCGCAGGCTCTTGAACTTCCCGGCGGCGTGCGCATTCAAAAAGGCGGGCTGGAGACCCTCGCGGGAACTACCTGGGACCTGATTATGTTTCACCACTCTCTCGAGCACATGCCTGATCCCGCCCGAGTCTTGCGGCTCGCATCCGATTTACTCGCTCCCCGCGGCCATAGTCTCGTTCGCATTCCGTTGGTCGGATGGGCCTGGGAGCATTACGGAATTAACTGGGCCCAACTCGATGCGCCGCGCCACCTCTTCCTGCACACGGAAAATAGCTTTCGCTTACTCGCTGCCAACTGTGGTCTGCGCGTCCAGGATGTAAATTACGACTCCATCGAGCTCCAATTCTGGGTCAGTGAACTTTATGCGCAGAACAAACCGCTTTCCTCCATGGATATGAATAGGCCTCAAACTGTTTTCTCTAGGTCACAGTTGCGTGATTTTCGCGCCCGGGCAGCGAAGTTGAACTTGGAGAAACGTGGCGACGCCGCTGCTTTTGATTTGGTGCATGCATAACCGTGAACGCCGCTCACAGTAACCGCTGACATGCAGGCTTCAACCACTTGGTGGGACTCTCGCTGGGCACGACGGTTGGATTATGTGGCCGCCATCGCCGCACTTTTGATTTTGCTGCGGGTCGCCTCTGAGGAAGACCTCTCCTCGCTATTGTGGGCCTTCGTCGCTTTAGCGATCGTCGCTCTCAGTCTCGTTCGCTGGCCGTACGGTGCGGTCATCACTCTCGTCGGCGTCAGCGTCTTGCCTCGATTTTACCTGGAGATATTCGGCTGGAAGATGCGTCCGGAGCACGCCGGAGCCTTGATTGTCGCAGGCGCCGTTGGCGTCTGGCTCATATGGAAAAAGCCAAAAATTAAGTGGGAGAAGTTGGATTATTGGGTCGTAGCGTATCTAGCCATCAACTACGTCAGCTCTGCCTTCGCTTCCCCGGAGCCTGCCTCTACGCTCCGGTGGGCGCTCTTGAACAATTTTGGCGTTCTGCCATATTTCGTGATTCGCCTGCTCGTTCAGGATGTTGAAACTCTTCGCAAGGTATTTCGCATTTTCATTGGCGTAGGAATTCTTGAGGCTGCTTACGGCATCATTTGTTATCTCTCGCATGTCGCCTTTGCCACCACTTTCGGCATGGAGCTCGGCCAATATCTCGTTGACGTTGCGGCCCCGTATGGAAGTCTGTACGAACCCAATTTATTTGGCGCGTATTGCGCTTGTTGCGCGGTCATGATGCTCGCTTTGTATTTTTTGGAAAGCCGGGGCCGCCTCTTCTACATGCTTTCTTTCTTGATCGCCTCCATGGCTGTCTTTGTTAGTTTCTCTCGCGCCTCGTTGCTCGCCCTGGTGCTCGTGGTTGTTTTCGTATATTGGAAAGGGAGGCAGCGCCAGAGCCAAGGTCGCCATTCTTTGATCGTCTTTGCTCTCACCCTTGGCCTCGTCGCCGTGGTCGCCATAACAGCCATTGGCGGCGTCCTGCAGGAACGCCTGGGCAACTTGTTTTCGCAGGGGCTCACGGAAGAAACGACGCTGACGCGGCTGGTTGTTCTTGCGGAATCCCTCCAGAACATCGCCAATCACCCATTGCTTGGCAGTGGTACGGCCAGTTTTCAACTGTTCTTTGACTGGGCAACGTTGATTCCGGAATGGGCTGGCACCGCAACCTGGATAGGAAATTTTCTGGTCCGCGTGTTGCACGATACCGGCATAGTTGGGCTCGCAGCTCTTGTGGGCTTCATAGTCTCCCTGGTGGTGAAGACGCGCCAGGGCCTTCGTGTGGCCCTCGTGGCGCACGATATGCACGATACGATTCCCATGTTATTTGCATTGTCGGCCGGAGCCCTGGTTTATTTCATCTGCTTTCAATTTACGGATGGCACCACGCTGGCATTCTGCTGGGTACATCTGGGTTTCCTGGCGTCAGCCGCGATCATTGCCAAACGTAGTGGCCAGACAATGGAACAAACTGCATCTGTCGGCCTGTAAAAATGTGTTTGGTTATCGACGAAACCTATTGCCAGTGCAAAACAGACGTTATATTAGAACTAAGTAAATAAAATGCAGGAGTTTTTCTTTACTTCTTCAGGAGCCCCATGAAAACTACGGCCATTTTTTTTGTAGCTATGCTGTTATTTCTTATCCCACGGATTTGCGATGCGCAATGCCCTACTGATCCTGTTCCCTGTGTGAATCCTGTCGTGCCCCACCTCGTGAAATATAGTGGAGCCCTCAAAGAAGCTGCTGTCAGCCACTCCGTCGTTGTGTCCCTTAAATTTGTCATCTACGGCAATGCCACAGGTGGAACTCCGCTGTGGCAGGAGATCCAAAACGCCCAGGTGGATTCGCAAGGCCATTACGAGGTGATGCTTGGCGCGACCGCAAACGACGGCATACCCATAGAGTTATTCACATCGGGCGAGTCTCGGTGGCTGGGAGTTCAGGTCCTGGCTCCAGGCGAACTGGAGCAGCCTCGCGTGTTGATGGTAAGCGTCCCTTACGCGCTGGAAGCTAGCGATGCCCAAACGTTGGGAGGATTGCCGGCCTCCGCTTTTGCAAAAGTCACATCGTCCAGTTCGAGCGCCGAAATTGCTTCGACTACCGTTCCTTCATCGGCCGCTGCTACCTCCACGGCCGCTTCTGCTTCCGGCACTAACGCTCCGGTGACAGCACTCCTTCCGACGCCGCCCGTTTCCACCGTCCATACCGTCAACACGGTTCCTAAGTTTGCGGCCGCCGGCGGACTCATCGACTCTCAGATAACCGATGCCAATGGCGTGGTCGGCATGCGTAACCTGGACAACACCATTTTTGCCGATGTCTATCCCAACGGAGTTCCTGACGCGGTGGCAGCCTGTCCAGCCTCTGGCTGCATCATCTACGCAGCTTCGCCAAACGTGAATCTTAATTTGGGAACCATTGATCCTGGCACCAAAGCCATCACCATTTATTTGGGCCCTTATGTTTATACCGTGAATCAAATTACTCTTCGCAAATCTCTGAAGATTATAGGCATGGGTGCATCCGGAGGCGCCAACGGAAGCGTCACCTGCAGTGTGGCCCTGCCCTGCAACGGCACTTCACTGCAGTCCACGAATGCCAATGTGCCCATTTTTGTGTTGCCCCAGACCAATAATCAGCCGGCCACCAACGTCCGTCTCTCCGGATTTCGAGTTCTCGGTGCCGCCGGAAACACCGGCCAAGACGGCTTTTTCCTTGACACCAGCTCTACATCGAACACCGGCCTGTGGTATTCCACTCTCGACGACATTTATTTGCAAGGTTTCGCCGGCATCGGAATACACGTCAAGGGTCGCAGTAACGATTTCCTCTCGGGTACTCAGTGGGTTTTTTTCAATAACGTGGTCGTTTTTCGTACTGCCGGCGGAAAAAATGCCCTGCGTGTGGAAGGCGCGTCCTTTGAGTTACGATTTGTGAATTGTCAATTCGACGGCTCGGGCATCGGAGATGGCACCAACATTTATATTGGTGGTATCAGTCGTGGGACCAACGGGTACCCTACCAGTCTGGTATTTGAAGGCCTCGTATCGCAATCGGCTGCCCTGGCCGTGCAATTGGATGGTTTGGTAAACGTCACCTTCTACGGCTCCCATCACGAAGCGCTTTTCGGCACATTTCAAATCACCAACAATACAAATATCGGCACGCAAGGCGTGACCATCTCCGACGGCTACTTTGCTGGGAATGTAGGAATTAATGGCGGCTCAGGCTTTGACCTGAATGTCGGAACAACTCTGGCCTCCGGTATCGTTTTTACCCACAACCAGATTTTTGGCACTCCGGACGCAGTCATCACAGGCACCAATCTTGCCAGCGTCGTGTACCAGGACAACTTTTACCTCGGCACACAGAATCTTCCGCCGACCTCCGGAATTACCAGCCAGCTCACTCCAGCAGCCGCGATTAACACCCGCGGCGTGCATTCTGTAGGCTTAAACTCTTCCAGCACTCCCATTACGACGATTCAGAGCTCTCTGGGGCCCGGCGAAATGATCACCTTCTTTATGTTGTCCGGATCAGCCATTTTTGCCGCTGGGGGCAATATCGATTTGTTAGGTGCAGGGCCGGTGACCGTTACCGGTACGATCACCTTCGTGCGCAGCGATCTTGGTGCTCCTTTGTGGAAGCCGGTCGCCCAGTGGACTCCTCCCGCGCCTCCGGCTCCCACGCCCACGCATGCCACAAAGGTGGCGAGGGCTAACAAGGGTGTCGACTCTTCGCGAAACTAACTCTCGCAGCTGGTTTAGTTTATTCTTGTAAACAGAGGAGATCCGCGATATGAGTCAGCTTGTTTTCAGGACAAGGATTCGCAACCATGGGTAATTGGGATGTCTTGGCTGAACTTGATCCGCTTTGGACCATTCTTTCCGATCCCACAAAAAAATTTGGCAAATGGGATTCCAAGGAATTCTTCGGGACCGGGGCTAAGGAAGCCGAGCGCGTTCTAGCCTTGTGCCGGTCTCATTCCCTCGACATTTCGTTCGGGAAACTTCTCGATTTTGGATGCGGTGTCGGGCGGATGACCCGGGGATTTTCTCATTTCTTCTCTTCCTGCACTGGGATTGACGTTTCCAGCAAAATGGTGGGTCTCGCGAAGCAGTTCAACGCAGACGTATCCAAATGCGATTTTGTTGTCAGCGATCGACCGGAATTGCCCTTTGAATCCAACAGTTTCGATTTCGTTTTTTCACTGCTCGTTCTTCAACATCTCCCCACCAAAACGATGATTCGTGGTTTCATCGCGGAATTTATCCGTGTCGCAAAAGACGGTGGTGTGATTGTTTTTCAACTTCCCAATGAAGTTCCTCTGCGTCGCCGCATCCAGTTGCGCAGGCGGCTCTGGTCGCTCTTATCTGCCGTAGGTGTTCCTCAATCCTGGCTGTTCAAGACAGCAGGTTTGGCACCCATACAGATGAACGGAATTTCCAAAGACCAGGTCGAAAGTTGCATTTCTTCGCACGGAGCTCGTGTGCAGGCGGCCGAGCGCTACGATCTGGCCGAGGACGAGTACCATAGTTACTATTACATCGTGCAGAAGCCCGCGAAGGTCCAAGCCTGAACAGTCGGCCCTGTCGCACGACAGTCGGGTCAATGTTCTCTGATCCAGGCCGATACAACATCGTTTCCTCGATGAGTCAAAAACTCCCACCAAAAACAAGCATCATCATCTTGAACTGGAACAATTATGAGATGACCTCTGCGTGCATTCGTAGCCTGCTGGCGATGGATCCTGCGAACTTTGAAATCGTCGTGGTCGACAACGGCTCTACCGATGGCTCTGCGGAACAAATCGCCCACTCATTTCCCGGTGTTACGCTGATGCGCGAACGCGTCAATCTGGGTTTTGCCGGCGGGTGCAACGTGGCCATGCGCCGCGCCCTGGCAGCCGGCGCTGAGTACATCCTCTTGCTGAATAACGACGCCTACGTCGCCCCAGACTTTCTCGAACAGATGATCAACCAGATAAGCGGAACCCCTCACATTGCCGCGGTTTGCCCCAAAATCTATTTTGCCAGCAAGCCTGACACAGTGTGGTTTGCGGGAGGGGATTTCAATCCTTGGACCGGCGGCGTAGTCATTCATGGACTGAAAAGCATCGATCGCGGGCAATTCGACGCTCCGCGTGACATCACCCTGGCCACCGGGTGCGCGATGCTGATCCGCTGCAGTGCGCTCTCGGAAGTCGGTCTCTTGGATGAAAACTTTTGGGCCTACGTGGAAGATCTCGACCTTTCCTTGCGCCTGCGCGAGAAAGGGTACCGGCTTGTCTATGCGCCCAAGGCTCGTGCCTGGCACTGGGATGGAGCTACCGCAGCCAAGTCCATGGGAGAGGGTAGCCAGGCCGTGCGCCAATATCTCAGCACCCGCAATTTATTGTTCCTGGCTCGTAAACACCTTCGCTGGTGGCAGATACCCACCTTTACCGTGGGTTTTCTGTTCCTCCACGTGGCCTTTTATTCTGCAATTCGGCTTATTCGGCGCGACTTTCGTGCTCTTGCTGCTGTTTATAGAGGGATAGGGCACGGGCTTTCGCACACGCCATGAGTCCCGGCTATTTGCCCGAACGTACCCAGGCTAGCTAAAATTGCAACTGTCCCGATGAAATACATGACTGGTGAAGCGCGCATAACGGAATCCATGTTGTATTCTGGGCATTATTTGGCGATACACTAAATTTTTGCCCAGTACGTAACTGAGGATAGCAACCCTTGATGTCGGCGCTGCAGTTTCTACAATAAACTATGACCAAAACACGCGAAACCGATGTACTGCACGAACGAATAACCCAAGAGATTCAAGAAAGCATCGCCGTAACAACGGAACTCGCAAAGTCATCCTGCCACCGGATTGTGGAAGCGGCCGCCCTCATCCTGGCGTGCTTGCGCACCGGCGGCAAGCTCATCGCGTTTGGCAATGGAGGAAGCGCCGCTGACGCCCAGCACTTTGTTGCAGAGCTTGTTGGGCGATACCGCACCGACCGTAAAGCGCTCGCAGCTGTCGCGTTGACCTGTGAATCGGCCTCCATCACCGCGATTGCCAATGATTTTGGATTTGCGCACGTTTTCTCTCGCCAACTGCAGGCCATCGCCAAGCCGGGAGATGTCGCCTTCGCCATTTCGACCAGCGGTAATTCGGCGAACGTCCTAACCGCCGTGGAATCCGCAAGAAGCTTGGGCTTGGTTACCGTCGGCTTGACCGGCAGGACCGGAGGGAAGTTGGCCGACCTCGTCGATGTATGCCTTAACACTCCTTCCGAGTGCACCCCGCGAATTCAGGAAGCTCATAGTTTAATCGTGCATTTAATTTGCGGTCTCGTGGAAGATGCGTTTGCGTCCCCGGCCGAGCATGACGTCCAGCTCAAAACTTCCGCCGGCGAGGTACGGTAATTGCTGGATCTCTCGGCTGTTCTGAACACTTTCCATCGCTGCCACATTGCGGTTGTCGGCGATTTGATGTTGGACGAATACTTGTGGGGGCACATCGAACGCATTTCCCCCGAGGCCCCGGTTCCGATCTTGAATGTGATTCGACGCTCGTCAACGCTAGGTGGCGCGGGCAACGTTGTGGAAAATTTGCGTACCTTGGGCGTCGCTGTCACCACCTTTGGAGTAGTTGGCAGGGATGATACCGGCCAGCAGGTGTGTGAGTTGCTTCGCGCCCATGGTGCTGATGTCGCAGGCGTTATCTGCGATCCACAGCGGAAATCCACCCGCAAAGCCCGCTTGATGTCCATGGAACACGGCCAGCAGGTCTTCCGGCTCGACGAGGAATCGACTTTCACATTAGATAACCACGTCGAAGAAAATATGATCGGAATGATCCGCGGGATGAATAATGGCATCCAAGCGATAGTCTGTTCCGATTATCTGAAAGGTGTTTTATCGGACCGGGTACTGGAATCGACCTTCGCCGTTGCAAGGAAAAGAGGAATCCGCAGCATTGTTGCCCCGAAAGACATCAGTCCCGAGAAATATCGCGGTGCGCATATTCTCATGCCGAACGCGCGAGAGTTGCTGCAGCTCTCGGGAAAGAAACCGAATGGTGACGCGGTGAGCAAAGAATCGTTGGCTAATGCTGCTGGCGGCTTGATTGAAAAACTTTCGCTTGAAGCCTTGATTGTGACTCGCGGTAGCGAAGGTATGTCGCTTTTCGAAAATTCGGAACGCGGTTTACGCAGGATTGATATTCCCACTACAGCGCGGAGCGTGTACGACGTAACTGGGGCAGGGGACACCGCTATCGCTGCTTTTGCAGCAGCAGTCGCGTCCGGATCCGATCTCGAAACCGGCGCGCATCTGGCCAACGTAACGGCGGGAATTAAAGTAGGGAAGCGCGGAACAGCGAGCGTCAGCCTCGACGAAATACGGCAGTCGCTTAAAACTTAGTGTTGGAGCGTCGGAAAGCTTTGAGGGTCTTAATTTGATTCAAATTAAGAAATCTGCGGACTTGGGGAACATAACTTCTCAGAGCGCCGACGTTGCCTCGCTCGGAACGCTGGTCAAATTCGGCCCATGGAAGCGTCGGATAATTCGTTTGGTTGAAGCTATCGCCCGGCCTGTGGTTGCTCTGCTCGACCGCTTCAATCCCACTCCTTCGTCGCGCCTTTCCGGCGACGTTCGCGACATCCTGGTTGTCGAATACTGGAATTTGGGCGACATTGTCATGCAATCGCCATTTTTGATTAATCTTCGCATTCAGTACCCCAGTGCTCGCATCGTCCTGTTGACCAGCCCCAAGGTCGTTCCCTTAATCGCCAATCAGGAACTCGTCGATGAAATTATCGAGGTGTGCGTTCCCTGGGCGCAGCACTATTCGCGTTTGCGAAAATACAATCCTTTTTCACCGCTATGGCTGCACTTGTACCGTATGCTGCATGCCTTGCGGGCGCGGCACTTCGACCTGGCATTCTCGGCTCGCGCGGACCTTCGCGACAATTTCATGCTTTGGTTTATAAACGCTCGACGCCGCGTCGGCTATGCCTTCGGTGGCGGCGGCTATTTCCTCACCGACCGCGTCGTTCCCGACCTGCGCAATCCTCATTTTTCAAATCGCTGGATTCGGTTACTGGAGCATCTCGGAAAACCAATTCTTGAACGCCAACCGCGCCTGCACTTAACGAACGAAGAGCGCCAGGCCGCCAGGAAATTGCTGCTTGATCGCGGAGTTCGCACCGGAGATTTTCTTGTCGCCGTCCATCCCGGGGCGAGGAGCCTCACCAGGCAATGGGGCGAAGCCAACTTCATTGAGGTCGCTGAACGGTTGCTGCAAAAATTCCCCATTAAAATCATATGGTTTCAGGAGCCCGGGCAGCACGCGCTGGCTCCGGCTGGCAGCGACGTGGTCCCTTTGTCTCTGCCGTTGCGTGAATTCATGGCGGTCTTAAGTGAATGCGGCGTGTTCATCTGCAACGATAGTGGTCCCATGCACATGGCCACGGCATTAAACGTTCCTGTAGTTGCGGTCTTTGGCCCTACGGAGCCGGCGTGGTTCGGTCCTTTGGGACCCGACAACGAAATCGTTATCCGTTCGGGTTTCTGGTGCCGGCCCTGCTTCGACTATTGCATTTTCGACCAACCTTACTGCCTTAGGACCATAAACATTAACGACGTTTACCAGGCAGCGGAGAAATCCTTAAGCGCGTTACTCCTCGCCGTTGGCGAAGGTGAGCTGGTGGGCGTGATGAAAAAAGTGGCACAAACCCGCAATGCATAGCCGTACGGATCTCTTCGTTCCTCACATTTTAACAACTGATTTTCTTTCCATACTTCGACCGAGTGACCATGAAACCTAGACTGCGAATCGCGATGATCGGCATAAAAGCCATCCCCGGGAGAAACGGCGGTTTTGAGACCGCCGTCGATGAAATGTCCCGCGGAATGGTGGCCTGCGGGCACGAAGTCGTCGTCTATAACCGCTCCGGGATGAGCGAACTTGCGGGCAACAATTACGAAGGCGTCGAGCTCGTCACCTTACCCACCATCAAATCGAAAAACTTAAGCACCATCGTTCATTCTTTTTTTTCCACTCTTCATGTCGCTTTTCATCGCGTCGATGTGGTGCATTACTTCATCACCGGCACAACTTTATTCGCCCCCATTCCCAGGCTTCTGGGAATGAAAGTGGTCTGCTCCGTGGACGGCACGGATTGGCAACGCGGAAAGTGGGGAAAGTTCGCCCGCTGGTATTTGAAGCTCTCTGAATCTCTTGCGGTCTTGTTCTCTAACGCCCTGGTGTCCGACTCGCGCGATGTGCAGCGCTATTACGCCGACGTGCACCACGCCGAATCCTCGTTGATCACCTACGGAATCCGCGAAACTCCGGTAACCGGCAACGAATGGCTTGAAAAATTCGCGCTGAATTCGCGTGATTACGTCCTTTTTGTGGGCCGGCTGGTGCCCGAGAACAACATTCACCAGCTTATTCGCGCCTTTGAACAAACCCCCACAACGAAGAAACTGGTAATCGTGGGCGACGATCCCTGGGAAAAAGACTACGTGCGCTCGCTGAAGTCCACTAAAGACCCCCGCGTGATTTTCACCGGAGGCGTTTATGGCCAGGGCTACGCCCAATTGCAGAAGAACGCTTATCTGTTCGTGTTGCCGGATGAAGTGGGCGGCACGCACCCCGCTTTGGTGGAAGCCATGGGCTTCGGAAACTGTGTTCTTGTCAACGACACGGCCTCCAATGTCGAGGTTATCGGAGACGCAGGTTTTAGCTACAAAGGCAGCGAAGGGCCGGTGGATTTAGCGCGGCAATTGCGAATGTTGCTGGACAACCCCACAACCGTAGCAGATTTCCGCCTGAAGGCGGAACAGCGGGCCCGTACGCACTACCGGTGGGAGTGTGTGGTACGCGACCATCTCACACTTTATGGCCATATCTTGGGTGCACCCGAAGTACAATTATCAAAGGTTATCGATTCCTAATTGGGGCTCGAACCAGCTGCGGCAAATTATCAGCACTAAGCTTACAGCCGCGTACCAAAATGTTTACACGGTTCTACCGATAGAGTTATTTTGGCTTGATGTTCAAAGATTGTTTGTTGGCCGGGGCAGTCCAGGCGCCGTTGTTTCAAAAAATGTTTTGAACAAAGAATTTTGTTAGGACATTCACTTAGGAGATGTCCATAAAACATTTTTGTTAGGAGATTAATGTCAACTGCTCCCCTCTCGGCAGAGCAAGGGCTCCCCGCGCACAATGAAGGCTGGCCTGGAACGCAGAAGTTGCCGCACCGCGGGTATTTGCACCGCCAATCGTTATGCGTTTTTAGTTTGGTCGCTACCGACGTGCTGGCCATCGCTCTTTCTCTCCGTCTAGCCATATTTCTTCGGGCGGAACTTGTGCCACGCGTGGACTCCGCAGTGCCACAGGCGATCTTTTCTTTTCGCCATTATTTAGGGTTTTCCTGGCTATGGCTGTTACTGGTAGTACTGCTTGCGGTTGAAGGTCTTTACACTCAGCGCCGCACCCTGTGGAATGAAATAGCGCACCTCACCAAGGCAACCGTCCTAGGCTTGATCGTCATTTTTGCGGCCATTGCCGTTGTCCAGCAAGGGGCTCTGCTGTCCAGAGTGACTGTCTTGCTGACCGCACTCATTCTCCTTGTGGTGCTTCCTACCTCCCGGTACTGGACCAAACGTGGTCTAGGGGCCGTGGGTTTGTGGAAAAAACGAATCCTGATTATTGGCACCACAGACACCGCCCAGTTAGCAATGCGCGGATTGTCCTCAGATCCGGTGCTGGGCTACGAGGTTGTCGGACTCCTTGACGAAGATCCGACCAGGCGAGGTGCATGCATCGCCGTCTGCGGAAATAAAAAGGTCTTCGTTCTCGGCCAGCTAAGCGACGCCCTGAAACACATTAAAAAGACTGGCGCCAAGGACGTGTTGATCGCGTTGCCCAAGTTGGAGGAAGAAAAGCTTCTGAACCTCGTCCACCAGTTGCAGCAGCGCTGCGAGAGCATCTACGTCGTGCCCCAGCTCTGGGGCCTTCCCATGATGAATCTACGCGTGGATGGCTTTCTGCGTGAGCGTCTGATGATGCTCAAGCTCTCGAACAATCTGGCCAAACCTTGGAATAGCTGGCTCAAAAGGATTTTTGACCTGATACTGGGCTTCGTCATCGCGCTGTTTGCTTTGCCGGTCTGCCTGATCGTCGCCGCGCTCATTCGCATCGATTCGGGCGGCCCGGTTCTCTTCATTCAGGAACGGCTCGGCTACAAGGGCACCAATTTTCGTTGTATCAAGTTCCGAACCATGCATGTGAAATCGGATGAGATGCTCAAAAGCCATCTCGCTGGTAATCCCGCGGCCGCTGACGAGTGGTATCGCTACGCCAAGCTTCGTGAGCACGATCCACGTTTGACACGCATGGGAAGCTTTCTCCGCCGCTGGAGCATCGATGAACTTCCCCAGCTTCTCAACGTTTTGAAGGGCGAAATGAGCCTTGTGGGTCCCCGCCCCTACCTCCCTCAGGAGCGCTCAAGGATCGGCGTCGATCTGTTCACCATCTTGTCTTCTCGTCCCGGCATGACCGGTTTTTGGCAAGTAAGTGGACGCAATCAGTTGACGCTTGAAGATCGCGTCCAATTGGAAGCCTGGTATGTGCGGAACTGGACCGTGTGGTTCGACTGCATCATTCTTGCAAAGACGTTCAGGACCGTTTTATTTCCTCAGAATGGCCGCGAACTCGGCAGCTTCGCCGTCCTCGATGGCAAGGCCGAGCCTGCTGCTCACGTTGGATCACCAAAAGTACGCAGTCATTCTGCGTAGCCCGCGCCTGCGTTAGAGAATTGACTGCAGCAGCAGCGCTACTTTCCACCCGGCGCTGCGCCAATAACAATTTCTTCGCCGTGCGCGCTTTTGCTGAAAACCGGCGTCTGCTTTCGTTGTATGGAGCCGGCCGCTTTCGAGACGTTCTGTTTCAACGAAGCGTAAACCTGTTCGATGTTGTCGTTGCCTTTGTTTTTCCGCAGCGCTTCCACCAAAAAGTGCGTGAAGTATCCGTTGTCATACGGCTTGCCCTCGTAAGATTGTTCCTCTGGAGAGCTGGAAGTCACAATCGCGCGCCCCACTCCCTGGCGCATCCGGTCCAGGGCCTCGTCTGACGCCGATCGATCCTTCAACGCTGCCGTATCACGGCCCACCGCTGCTCCGCTATGACAGGTATCCAGCAGGATCACCGTGCGTTGTGCCCGGATGCGTTCCCGGACCACGTCCGAAATTCCCACCATGGGGATCGACGTGGCGTACAAATTGTCTTCCGGCTCGGTTTCCGTGTCCGTGGTCGCGATGTAATTCACTTCGGCGGTATCGCGGTTTCGTGGCGTGCCGTGACTGCTTACAAAAATTACCACCAGATCGTTAGGCTGTGCGTTGCGGGCCAGCCAGTTCAATTCAATTTTCAACTGTTTGGCCGTTACTTCGCCTTCCGTCAGCGTGTGAACATTCGAGGCTCTAAATCGCCCTATGTTTGGATCGAGTAGCAAATTGCTGAAATCCTTCGCGTCTTTGCTGGCGAAGTTCAAATGCGGCAAATGTTTATCCTGAAATTTCGATATCCCCACAACCAGTGCCCATTTCTCCGCTAGTGGCCCGATGCTAGTAGTGGAAGTCCCCGCAGCAGGCTCCGTCGCCAGATGAAAGGGATTCGCGCCCTGATCCATCGCCTCCGACCCGAATCTCTTGGCTTTATCGAGCGCGTACTGCACATTGGCCGGCTGGCCGCGCTGTTTTTCAAAGACCGAGCGGTAATACCACGCGTCGCCGTTGCTGATGCAGGTCTCGGTGGCATGCTTCAAGAGCTGCAGCCCGTCTTCCGCTTCCTGTTTTGTTCCGGTTTTTACCCGCTCCAGCGCCTGCACCACCAAATCTTTAGAAAGGTTGCACTGTTCCTGGTCTCGCTCCTGGGCCTCCGCGCCACCCACGGAAAGAAACGCCACCAGGACTACTGTGAGGAGACCAGCAGATGGAACGGTTCGCGCAACTCTCAATCTAGCCGCCTCCGGGCCCTCGCCGGTTCCCCAGCTTTGCCCGTTGCCGCATCGCCGCAAGAATCTTTCCCTTAACTCCGCCGCTGGCCAACTGGATTTGACCATCCGGCGTAAGATCAAATTGCACCGCCTTTGCGTCGTGAATTGTCGCGATGACGCTGTCCTCGTCCACGCCCGCCTTTACCATCTTTATGATTTGATCGTTGTTCAGCGGCGGCCCGGAGTCTGGACTAGCCTTCGTACCCGGTGCCGCTGTACCAGTTGTTTTGGCGGCGCCGCCATTTCCTACACCAGACGAGCCGGAATTGCCGTTGCCACCACTGCCACCACTAGCGCTCCCACCTGCATTGCTCGCGGATTTGGTGCTGGTGTTCGCGTTACTGGTGTCGGCGGAATTCTTTCCGCTCGCACTCTTACTTCCCGTTTTGCTCGGAGCCTTCTTCGATGTTTTTGAATTGTCGGCTGTTGCCGGCTGTGTCGCACCCGCTGCGTTAGCGGCTGCGACCGCTTTTTGCTGCCCTTCGATCTTTCGGTAATACGCCATCGCCGTTTCGATGCGCTTTTGCGGCTCCAGAAAGTATTTTTCTTCCGGCTTGGCATCCACCGCCTTGCCATAGTTAATC
>Ga0182024_10002731_pt1 | contig 43380 bp, 39 predicted proteins | sample P32metaG_FD_120480 | JGI IMG/M metagenome (GOLD analysis project Ga0182024, IMG submission 120480) | Permafrost microbial communities from Stordalen Mire, Sweden - P3-2 metaG (Illumina Assembly) | ecosystem: Environmental > Terrestrial > Soil > Wetlands > Permafrost | place: Sweden: Stordalen... | reverse complement strand
GGCCTTCTGGGTCGCCTTCTTGAAGCGGCGCAGTGCGCTTTCGATCGTCTCACCGGGTGCGACGCGAATCTCCATGCTACGAAACACCTCCCCTCGTCGCGGCCAAGAACCGCAGCGTAGCCCAATGGGCCCAACGTCGGACGATACCACAGCCAGGCAGAAAAGCCAATCCGCTAGCCGGGCGGCCAGCGCATATGACGGGCGGCCAGAACGTGCAGATGCAGGTGGGCCACCGTCTGACCGCCGTCGTGGCCCTCGTTAATGACCACCCGGTACCCGTCGCGGCCGAGCCGGGTTCCGAGCGCCGCAGCGGTTGAAAGCAAGCGGGCTAGTTCGCCCTCCGGTGCATCGCCGGCGAAAGCGCTCAGGTGCTCGGCGTGGCGGGTCGGCACGACCAGGACGTGGACCGGCGCCTGTGGGTTGAGGTCGTGGAATGCGACCACGTGCTCGTCGCGATACTCCTCGCGGGCCGGGATCTCGCCGCGCACGATCTTGCAAAAGATGCAGTTCTCGCTGCCGTCCATCGACTACGCTCCCGGCCGCATCAGCTCGAAGTGATACGACGTGTTCGGACTCGGCACGAAGCCGCGGATCGACGACTTGAGCACGACTGGAACGGTCGTGTGTACGAGCGGGATCGCGGGGGCTTGATCGTGGACCATCTCCACCGCCTGCTCGTAGATCAGGCGCCGCGCGGCTTCGTCGACCGTCTGCTGCCCGGCCAGCATCAGCCGGTGGAATGCGGGGTCGCGCCAGAACGAATAGTTCTGCGCCGTCCCGTCTTTGCGGGCCGAATCCAGATCGAGCAGCGGGTAGAGGAAATTGTCGGGATCGCCGTTGTCGCCGGTCCAGCCGATCAAACAAATCTCGTGCTCGCCGTGCCGGACCTTGTCGAGAAACACGCCCAGTTCGCTCGGCTGCAGCGTCACCTCGATCCCGGCCTCTTTGAGGTTGGCTTGAATCGCTTCCGCGACACGCTGCGGCTCGGGAAGATAGGGACGCGGCGACGTCGGGTAGCTCAGCGAGGTCGAAAAGCCGTGCGGAAAACCGGCGGCCGCGAGCAGCGCCTTCGCGCGCGCGACGTCGTGCGGATAGGCTTTCACCGCCGGATTGTCGCCCAGCATCCCCGGCGGCAGCCACGTGTTGGCGACGACGGCGCCTTTCGCGTATAAATCGCTCGCCATCGCCTGCAGGTCCAGCGCGTAGGCGATGGCCTGTCTGACGCGCAGGTCGCCAAAGGGCCTTTTCTCCATCTGCATCGCGATGTAGGACGTGTTGTTCGCGGGCTGCTCGTAGACGGTCAGGCCCTTTTGGGCTGCCAACGTCTTGGCGTCGTCGGGGCGCGGATCGGTAAGCATGTCGATGTCGCCCTTCTCGATCGAGAGCACGCTGGTCGCCTGATCGGGAATGTCGCGGATGACCACCGTCTGGTAGGCGACCTTCGGGCCCGACCACTTCGGATTGGCGACCAGCGTGATGTGGTCGTCGCGCACCCACTCCGCAACCTCGTACGGTCCGCTCCCGACCGGCTTGAGCTCGAAGGCCTTCGGGTCGGCGAGAATCGCCTGCGGTGAGCCCAGCGCGAACGCCTGCTCGGCGATGTCGTGGAGAAACGAGCCGCGTGGAACCTTCAGCGTGAACACGACGCGCGTCTTCGTCGGTGCTTTCACGTCGATGATGATGCCCGGGAACCCGCCGAACACGTCGACGTAGTACGCATAGGTGAAATTCCCGTGCGCCGGATGCGACGGCAGGCGCCAGCGGTCGAAGTTGAACTTTACCGCCGCCGCGTCGAGCGGCGTACCGTCGGAGAACACCAGACCCGGCTTCAGGTCGAAGGTCCAGGTCTTGCCGTCGGGCGTGACCGACCAGTGCTGCGCCGCGTCCGGCCCGACGTCGAAGCTGCCGGGCTTGAACGCCACCACGTTCTGCATCACCTCATTGGTCGTGTTGAGCGACAGCCCGTCGGTCGCATGCGACGGGTCGAGGACGACCGCATCCTTCACGCGCGCCATCACCAGCATCGGTCCGCTCGATCCGCTGCTCGCACCACCGCCGCCGCCGCACGCGCTCAGGGTGAACGTCAGGACGAGCGCGATCAGGGCGGTTCTCGAAGGCGTGCGAATGATGGCAGTCTCCTCGTTCGATCAGTGCGTGCGGACGCTGAACATCCAGCTGCGGGTCACCAAGTTGCCGGCATTGTCGGCGACCGAAACCTTCACGCTGACCGGACCGTCGGCGAGCGGAACGCTGGGACTGTAGGTGACGAAACTGTCGGTGCGGGTCGCCGACGGCGTCACGTCGAGACCGTTGACTTCGAGCCGCACCGACGAGACGCTGATACCGACGTCGGTCGGCGTACGGTACGTCGCGTAGATCGACGGCTTGTTGTTGTTGACGGTAAGGCCGAACGACGGCGCGATGTCGACGATCTGCGGCGGCGTCGTCGTCACCACCAGCAGCTGCGGCGCCTCCGCGCGCGGCGCCGTGGTCGCGCCGACCGTCAGATGACCGTAGATCGAGGTCCGGCCGAAGTTGACGCCTTCGGGCACCTTGTAGGTCGTCACGTAGGTTCCCGGCTGGCGGCGGTCCTCAGGCACGGGCAGGCCTTGCACGTAGGTTCCGATGTCGAACGTCGCCACGCCGCCCGGCGTCCCGTGCATCGTCACGGTGAACGACTCGCCCGCCCGCAGCGCGCCGGGCGCGGCGACGCCGAAATCGGTAATCTGGGCGTCACCAGCCGGCGTTGGGGTCGCGGGCATCGCACGGGAGATCAGGATCTGGCGCTTCTCACCGGTGTCCGGATTGAGACGAACGGTCACGCTGTCGCCGACTTTCAGGTCGCCGATCGTCGCGGGCTGGCCGTTGAGCGTGATCGCCGTGCTCTTGTCCGGCTGCACGATGTACCCGCTCTGCAGCACGAACGCGCTCGGCGAAACGGCGGCGATCGTCCCGGCACGCGAGGCGTAGCGCAGCACGACCTGATCGACGCTGCCGTTTCCGCGCAACACGACGCTGGCCGCGTCGCCGACGTGAACGTCGGCCAACGTCGCGGACGTCGCCGTGCGCGTCACCACGTCTTGCACGATGATTTTGGCGTCGGAGGTGATCGCGATCGTACGCACCGACGGACCCTTGGTGAGCGTCAGCGTCTCGGGCGCGGAGTTCAGGTCGACCGCACTGACGGTGCCGACGATTTGCGTCGAACCGCCGGGCGTATGCTGTTCCAGGCCCGGCGTGCGGCCCACCACCAGCGAGATCACCTCGACTCGCTCGGCCTTACTGTCGTAGGAAACCTGAGCGCCCAACGCGTCGGCGACGAACCGCAGCGGCACGTAGGTCGCGTTGTTGATTTCGACTGCCGCGGTGTCCATCAGCACGACCCGCCCATCGATCGTTGCGCGGCGCGAACCGCGATGGACGACGATACGCCGCGAGGGTGCCGAGGCGATCAACGCCGCGTCGGATCGCGAGACGGTGATACCCAGCGCGCTGTAGATCCGCACGATCGGCACGAGCAGCCGGCCTCCGACGATGCGCGGCGCCGGTTCGCGGGGCAGCTCGTCGCCGTTGACGACGATCGCGATCTCGCGCACGGGCGTTTCGTCCCCCTTCGGCGCGGCGCCGGCCGGCAGGCACGGGAATACGCTGAACGCGATGAACATCGCGACCACTCCGCGTCCGAACCGGATCAGGGACATACCACCTCGCGATAGACGGCGGCGGTCGAAGCCGCGAACCGATCCCAGGTATACGCCCGCAGGCTGACCGCGCCCTCGGCGGCGCGTGCCCGCGAGCCGCTTGGATCGACGACGACGCCATTCAGCAGCGAGGCGAGCGCGCGCACGTCGCCGGCCTCGAACGTCCGCGCGAAAGGAGCAACGATCGCCGGCACGCTCGTTGTCGTCGCGATCACGGGCGTTCCGGCAACGGTTGCCTCGAGGCTCGGAATGCCGAAGCCCTCGCTCAGCGACGGCTGCACGTACGCAACGGCGCCGCGATATCGCTGCGCCAGGGTCAGCGCATCGATGTGACCGAGAAATGCGATCCGTCCGGCTCGGCGCACGTACCGTTCGCGCACGGCCGGAACATCCGGCCCGGTCAGCACGAGATCGAGTTCGGCCGTTTCGGGAAGCGCGGCCCAGGCCGCGTACAGCGTCTCGAGGTCCTTGTGCGGGCGGTGATTTCCCGCGTAGAGCACGTAGGGCCGCTCGCCGACCCACGGTGCCGCGTCGGGGATCGCATCGTCGTAGCCGAGCGGAACGACCCGTATCCGCTCCGGCGCGATGCCGAGCAGGCCCGCGGCGTCGGCAGCGACGCGCGGGTCGCTCACCAGCACTCGGGCGGCGCCGCGGTAGAGCGGTGCGGCGATCGTGCGCCAATACGCGGCGGTCAGTCGCGAGTACGCGCCGGGATAGCGCACGTGGATACAGTCGTGCAGCATCGCAACGTACGGCCGCGGCACCAGCGGCGCCGACTCGAGATACGGGAGATGCACGAGCTCCGCGCGGGCGGCGCGAAGCGCGAGCGGCTGCATGATGACCGGCGCGGTGACCGCAATCAGCTCGATGTCGGGTGCAACGCGCGGCATCCGTTCGAGCAAGGCCTGCGTGTACGCACGCATCCCGTCCGACGCGCGCGACGTCGCGCGGGCCGCCAGCGCGACGCGCATCAGCCCAGCAGCTCGCGATACACGTCGGCCGTGGCGCGCGCGGTACGTTCCCAGGTCAAATATGCCGTCGCGGCGCGCGCGCGTTCCGCCACCGCGGCCCGCTCGCTCGCGCCGGCTGTCGCGCTCGCAAGGATCAGCGCCCGCAAGGCGACGACATCGCCCGCGGGATACGTGTCCGCAAACGCGCGCAGGACGTCAGGAACGGCCGTTTCCGACGCGATCACCTGGGTTGCCGAGCGCATCGCCTCGAGGATCGGTAAGCCGAAGCCCTCGCGGAGGGCGGGCTGCACGTACGCGACCGCCCCACGGTGGTGCGCCCAGATCTCGGCCTCGGTGCGCTCGCCGAGAAACACCAGTTCGCCGGCGTCGCCGCGCGTCGCCGTAAGCGCGGCGTCGTCGACGCCCGTGAGCACGAGATCGAGCGTGACGCCGCCGGGTAACCCCGCCCACGCGTCGACCAGCGTGCGCAGGTCTTTGTGCGGCCGATGGTTTCCGGCATAGAACAGATATGGGCGACTGCGCACGGCAGGGGGCGCCGTCGCCTCCGGGGCGTCGACGCCGAGCGGCACGACGCGCACGCGGGCGGGATCGACCCGCAGATACTGCTCGAGCAGCCCGACGGTGGACTCATCGTCGGTGATCACCGCGCGCGCCGAACGGAGCACGGGCCCGACAATCCGCCGCCAATACGGCCCGACCCTCGCTTTGGCGTACTGGGGAAACTCGAGATCGATCAGATCGTGCACCGTGACGACGTGCGACACCGGGATGAAGCGCGGCACGTACGGGGTCGGGAAATGCACCAAGCGCGGACGCAGCCGGAGCAATTCGGCCGGCATGCCGGCTTGCTCCGCCACGTCGAAGTTATCGCCGCGGCCGAACTCCGCCAGCGTCAGATCGGGCGCGACGCGCGGCAGCCAGGCGCGCAGCGCGCGCACGTAGGCGAGCATGCCGGCCGACGTGTGCGACGTCTCACGGACGTCGAGCGCAACGTCCGGCCTCACGCGCCGCGCAGCGCTTTGCTGCGAACGACGACGCGATAGCGGGCGCTCTCCCAGGCGACGAACGGCCCGCGCCACCCGTCGCGCCAGCCGCCGTAGCGCAGGAGCGACCAGGCAAACCGCAGCGGCAGCATCGCCAGCGCGCCAGCATAGCGGCGGCGTGAGGCCGGGAGTGCCTGCGCTTCGACGCTGGTGTAGAAATCGAACTTGGCGCGGTACGACGCCAGGGTCGGATACGAATCGTGCAGGATCGCGCCCGGGAGATCGGCGACCTCGCCGTCGACGCTCCAGCGTTCGTGCAGCGGCGCGCCGCTGCGGCTGCCCGCGACGCGCGCGCGATCGGTTCGCACCAAGCGCAAGAGCCGTTCGTTCGACCATCCGGCCGTGCGCACCGCGCGCCCGCACAGCATCGTCACCCGCCGCACGCGATAGCCGGTGACGTGCTCCGAGCTGCGCAGAATCGCGTCGCGCAGCGTCTCGTCGATCAGCTCGTCGGCGTCGAGCATCAGCGCCCACGGCGTGGTGACGCGTCCGAGCGCGTAGCGCCGGGCGGTGACGAAGCCGGACCAGCTGCGAAACTCGACCCGCGCACCGTGCGCCCGGGCGATCGCCACCGTTTCGTCGTTCGAACCCGCGTCGAGGACGAACACCTGGACGCCCGCAGGCAGCCGCGCGAGCATGGCCGGCAGGCGCGCCGCTTCGTCGCGCGTGAGGGTGACGACGGTGAGGTCGGCGGGGTTCAGCGGCGCACGAGCGCGCCGTCGGCGACGCCGAGGCGGGCGCGCGCCCGCTCCAGCGCAGCACCGATCCAGTCCCGGTAAAGCGGGGACGGACGATTCGGGCGGCTCTTGTATTCGGGGTGCGCCTGCGTCCCGACAAACCAGGGATGCACGTCTTGCGGCAGTTCGATCAGTTCGACCAGCGAGGTACGGCCGAGCGGGTGATGGCCGCTGAACAGCATGCGATGCTCTTCGAAGAGCGACTTGTACTTGTTGTTGAACTCGTAGCGGTGGCGATGGCGCTCGCTGATCTGCGTCTGGCCGTAGGCGCGCGCCGCGAGCGAGTCCGGCTCGAGCTCGCAACCATAGGCGCCCAGCCGCATCGTACCACCCTTGAGGTCGAGGTTACGCTGTTCGGGCAGAAAGTCGATGACGGGGTCGGGCGTCGTCTCGTCGACCTCGGTCGTCATCGCTTCGCTCAGGCCGCACACGTTGCGCGCGAACTCGACGCAGGCCAACTGCATGCCGTAGCAGATCCCGAGAAACGGGATCTTGGCCTCGCGCACGCGCTGGATCGCCATCAGCTTGCCCTTGACGCCGCGCGCGCCGAAGCCGGGCGCGACCAGCACGCCGTCGACGTCGTCGAATGCGCCCATTCCCTCGGCCTCGATGCGCTCGGAGTCGACCCGCGTCACGTCGACCGCGACGTCGTGATAGATGCCCGCGTGTGCGATTGCCTCGCTGATCGAGATGTAAGCGTCCTTGAGTTCGACGTATTTACCGATCAGGGCGACTTTGATCCGGCCGCCGGGGTTCTCGATACGCTCGACGATCGCGCTCCAGTCCTCGAGCTGCGGCGGCTGCGTCTCCAGGCGCAGTTTGCGAATCGCGATCTCGGCCAATCCCTCGGCCTCGAGGTTGAGCGGCACCTGATAGATCGTGGACGCATCACCGTTCTGCACGACGTTTTGCACCGGGACGTCGCAGAACAGGGCGATCTTCTCCTTGAGTTCGATCGGAATCGGGCGCGAGGAATCGGTGCGCAGCACGATCGCATCGGGCGTGATACCGATTGCACGCAGCTCCCGCACGGAATGCTGGGTCGGCTTCGTCTTGAGTTCGTCGGCCGCACCTAGGTGCGGCAGCAGCGTCAGGTGGACGAACATGACGTTCTCTTCGCCCACCAGGTGGCGGACCTGACGGATCGCCTCGAGGAACGGCAGCGATTCGATGTCGCCGACCGTCCCGCCGACCTCGACGATACAGACCTGCGCGCCGCTCGACTCGGCGATACGGGTGATGTGCGCCTTGATCTCGTTGGTGATGTGCGGGATCACCTGAACGGTCGCCCCGAGGTAGGCGCCGCGGCGCTCCTTCTCGATGACCGATTTATAGATCTGGCCCGTCGTGACGTTGTTGTCGCGGGTCAGCGACTCGTCGATGAAGCGCTCGTAGTGCCCGAGGTCCAGGTCGGTCTCGGCGCCGTCCTCGGTGACGAAGACCTCGCCGTGCTGGTACGGGTTCATCGTGCCGGCGTCGACGTTGATGTAGGGGTCCAGTTTCTGGACCGACACCGCGACGCCGCGGCTCTTCAGCAGGCGCCCGAGAGAGGCTGCCGTGATCCCCTTCCCCAGCGAACTGACCACGCCGCCAGTGAAGAAGATGAACTGGGCCATGGGAGTGCTTCGCTTCGCCAAGCGCCCTCCCCGGACCCGCCGGGAGAGCGCGCGTTCGCAAGCGTTCGGCCCGCATCGGGGGCGCCGCTCCGGCCACCCGCCGGGGTACACCGGGTGCCCACACGCCCGGAACTACGCGGCGCGCTTGCGAGTTGTCGTAGGCATGAGGCGGCCGGTCGCCCGTGCACTTCTGGCGACGCTCTTGATGGTACCGCTCCTCGGTTCCGATGAGGGAGTGGTAACGCGTTCCGCTATGACGCCGGCAGGCGAAGCTGTCGACGGCGTCGCCCTCTCGATTACGCTCGCCAAACCGGCATTCAAGTTTGAAGAGCCCATTTTTGTCCGCATCGAAATTCGTAACGTTGGAGCCGACGGAGTCACTGCCTTGGGGCCCGGCTGGGGCTTCTGGGATAGGTTTCACGTCGTCGAACGAGCCACGGGCATTGAACTCTCAGCGACACCGGATTCAGCTGAAAGCAGCGTCTACGGTATGTGGCCCGTTCGTAATCAGAACGTCCCGGCAGGCCAATCGTGGTTCGGATCGTTTGACCTGACTCACTTTGTACATTTCAGGAACCCCGGAGCCTACTACGTCCGCGTCGAGCGACCGTCGGCGGCCTATCGCGATCTCATTCGTGATCGCGTCGACCTTTGGTCGAACACGGCGCTCTTCTCGATCCTGCCCTAGGGTGTAGGCTGCGGTTTCGTGTCGCTCGGCGGAATGACGGCGACGACGAATCTCGGTAGATCCGCATAATCGCGGATCACGTCGACACCGGCAGTTGGCAGCGCTGCAAGCACGAGGACTTCGAGCGCCTCGACATTGCCTGGTGCCGCTTCGAGAATGGCGATTCCGCGGGGCGCGACGAGCGTGCTGAGTGCGGGGACAAAACGGCGGTAGAGATCCAGGCCGTCGGGGCCGCCGTCGCGGGCTTCGCGCGGCTCGAAAGAGACGGGGTCCGGGGCGGGTGCGCATTCGGCGGTCGGGACGTAGGGCAGGTTCGCGATTACGCAGTCGAAGGGCGCGTACGGGAGCAGCGGCGTTGCGAGATCGCCGTGAAAGACGGTGATGTGCTGGAAGACGTTGTTGCGCGCGGCGTTGCTCCGAGCGACCGCCAGCGCGTCGGTTGAGACGTCGGTCGCGAACACATCGAGATCCGGAAGTTCGCAGGCCAGCGTGACGGCGATCGCGCCGCTGCCCGTGCCGACGTCCGCGGCACGGCCGCGTTCGCGGCCGATTGCACGCAGGTGACGCAGCGCCCATTCGATCGCGATCTCGGTCTCCGGCCGCGGTACGAGCACGCGCGGGTCGACCGCGAACATGCGGCCATAAAATCCGGCTTCGCCGGTCACATAGGCAAGAGGCATGCCGCGCTCGCGCTGCGCGACGAGCGCTTCGAAGCGGTCCGCGACGTCGGGTGCTAAGGACCGTCCGGCGTGCGCGAGCATTTCCTGACGCGTCACGCCGCCGGCGTGCGCGAGCAGGAACGCGGCGTCCAGGCGGCCGGTTCCGCCAATGGGCTCGAGGCGCACGGATGCGTCGCGCAGCGCTTCGCCGATCGTCACCTCAGGAACGAACGGTGACGACGGCTTTGCCGACCAGCTGCCGGTCCATCAACGCCCCGATCGCGAGCCCCGCATCCTCGAATGCGTAGTGTGCGTGGACGCGCGGCTCCAGCTTGCCCTCGCGCATGAGTCCGAACATCGCTTCGAAGTTGGCGCGATTGGCGGCCGGATGCAGGCCGGCCCAGGTTCCCCAATACACGCCGATCGCTTCGACTTCGCGCAGCAAGAGCCGGTTCGCGGGGATGGCCGGTATGCGTCCCGAGGTGAAGCCGACGATCAAGATGCGGCCTTGCCACGCCATCGCGCGCAGCGCGCCGTCGAAAACGTCGCCGCCGACGTTGTCGAGCAGCACATCGACGGCTTCGATCGTCTCGGCGATCGACTTCGCGAGATCCGCGTCGGCCATGATCGTGTGGACCGCGCCGGCGTGCATGGCCGCCTCGCGCTTCTCCGGCGAACCGATAATGGCCAGCGTGCGCGCGTCGAGTGCACGACCGATATCGAGTGCCGCGGTGCCGACGCCGCCGCCCGCGCCGGTAACGGCGAGCCGTTCGCGGGGCCGCAAATGTCCTCGATCCACCAGCGCGTGGTACGCCGTGCCGTAGGTCATCAGCATCCCGGCTGCGGTCAAGAAGTTGACTGATTCGGGAAGCGGGATCACGCCGGCCGCGCGCGCGAGCGCCACTTCGGCAAAACCGCCGCCGATCGGCAGGCCCGCGACGCGGTCCCCAACATGGACGCCCGTAACGCCCTCGCCCAGCGCGCGCACGACGCCGGCCACTTCCACCCCGAGGATGAACGGCAGCGGCGGCTTGACCTGATACTTGCCCTGCGCCATCAGCGCATCGGGAAAGTTCACGCCGGCCGCGTGGACTTCGATCGTGACTTCGCCTGGACCGGGCGCGGGTTCCGGGACCTCGGAGAGCGCTAGCGCGCGCGGATCGCCCAGCGCGTGCACGACGAGCGCGCGCATCAGGCGGCCTGCGTTACGAAGAGCAGCCAGTCCGCCGCCAACACGTGCCGTGAACCTCCCTCGAGCTCGATCTCGGCGTTCACGCGCACAATCGTGCCCTTGCCGCGCGGCTCGACGCCCGTGATCGTAAACGAGCCGCGAACGCGCGAACCGCCGGGAACCGGAGCGATGAGCCGTACGCGATCGAGGCCGTAATTCACGCTGACGAACCCCGGCCGCCGTTCGAACAGTCCGTCGGCTAGGTGCGAGAGCAGGGAGAGGGTCAGAAAGCCGTGCGCGATCGTCGTCTTATAGGGGCTGTGTTGAGCCGCCCAGACCGGATCGACATGCAGCGGGTTGTGGTCGCCCGTAATGTCCGCGAAGGCGTCGATCCGGGCCTGGTCGATCGTCAGCCACTCGGACACATGGGTTCGGCCCGCGAGTTCATCGAGCGAGTTCACGCCGCCGACGTTTCGCTTGGACCTCGGGGAGCCTCTCGTACGTCGGGAGGGCATGGCTGGTCCTAGGGCACGAACTCACGAAAAGCGAACATGCGTTTGACGCTTAGTCGGGCGAGGGTGAACCGATTCAGTTAGCGATTAATTTGCTGGTCTTCGTAGGCGGGACTTGCACGCTTGCCGCCTTCTTCTTCGAGCGGGTCGCGCGAAACGATCTGCTGGCCGGCGCAGCCGAGTTCGTGGTCGCCGCACGTGCTTTCATTGGCGGCACGCTCGGCCTCATCGATTATGTCGCGAAACGCCGAAATCGGCTATAATGGGGGTGACCATGCGTGTTCCTTCCGCAGCCTTCGCTGTGACCTTCGTGCTGATGTTCATCGTACTGCTCGTGCTCCCACGCACGGCAATTGATATCTTTGCATTGATCGGAACAGCATTCGCGGCGCTTGTTTTTATCGTACGCGCCGTCCTCGATCGCGTGACGACCTCGGAAACAGGCGATCGGGCTCTGCACGTCTGACAGCCCCGAGGACACGCAACAGCTAAAGGCGTGCCCGCGCGGCGGCGCCTTTTTTCTTGCCAAGCTGCTTGACAGGTGACCTTTTGGTCACATAATATCGGTGCGTGGACGACGTGTTCCGAGCCCTGGGGGATCCGACGCGGCGCAGTTTGCTCGATGAGTTGTTCCGCGAGGACGGCCAGACGCTGGGGGCGCTCGAGGCCCGCCTTCCGCTCACGCGCTTCGGCGTCATGAAGCACCTGCGCGTGCTTGAGAAGGCCGGCCTGGTGGTGACCCGGCGCCGCGGGCGCGAGAAACTGCATTTTTTGAACCCGGTCCCGATCCGGCTCGTCCACGACCGGTGGGTCAGCAAATTCGCCGAGCCGTGGACCGTTACACTGAGCGACCTCAAGCACAGACTGGAGAATCAGACGATGGAAAAAGTGTTCGTCATCTACATCAAGACGACGCCGGAACGGCTCTGGGAAGCGATCACAGACTACGAGCAACGGCGCATCTATTCGTTCGGCGTCGGCGTGAAGTCGGATTGGAAGCCGGGCTCGTCGTACGTCGGCGTGACGCCGAAGTTCCCGACGCCGATCACCGAGGGCGAGATCCTCGAGATCGATCCGCCACGCCGGCTTGTGCAGAGCTTCCGTGCGCTCTGGAGCGATGACGTCAAAAATGAGGGCACATCCCGCGTCACGTGGGAGATCGACCAAGTCGCTGATTCGTGCTGCCTGACGGTCACCCACGACCAGCTGCGCGAGAACGGAAACGACGAAATCTACGGCGGCTGGCCGCAGATCCTCTCCGGCCTCAAGACGCTCCTCGAAACCGGCGAGACCCTCACGACCTACGGTTCGCTGCGCTTCGCATAAACCGCGCAGCGCAGTCTTATCAGCCGCTGGGGCCTCGCCGGCGCGGGGCCTCCGGCCAACTTACGGCGGCACCGGTAGTATGCGACCCCGGCCAGGGTCATACACGAGCCGCCGCTTGGACCCGATGACGGGGAACGCCATGGAGATCACGCCGGGTGTTGCAGTCCCAGTTACGAGACTTGGCACGAGCCCCATGGGTGAAGTCGACGGATATGCATCGAGGATGTACATCTTTCGCACCGTCACGGTGTGCCCGGCAATTGTATAGGCGCCGGAATCGATCGTGAACCGAACATAAGGCCGTCGTGCGGGTGGTTGCGCGTAGTACGTGTCGCGGAGTTCTTTCAACTCACCGGCCGTCAGGAGCGGAACGCACGGCCTTCCGTACTCGGACGGTAAGTAGTTGTTCGCCTTTCGCTTGCACGGATCGCCGTAATCTTGGCGGACCGTTTGTTCAATCGACACGTCGCCGGCGTCTGCGCGTGCGGCGACACCAAGCCCGAAAGAAATGCCGGCCAGAGTCGCTACGAACAGGGCCGGCCGGCACATTCCCCGAGGGTGAGGCGCTCGCATCACTCAGCCGATCACGCTGCGGAGGTTTCGCCGGCGAGGAGGCGGGCTTTTTCGTCCTTTTGGAGTTCGACGACGAGTTTGTGCATGTCGCCGTCGAGGATCGTCTTGATGTTCTGGAAGTTTTGGTTGATCCGGTGATCGGTGATGCGGTCTTGCGGGAAGTTGTAGGTGCGGATTTTCTCGCTGCGGTCGCCGGTGCCGACCTGACTGCGGCGTAGCGCGCCTTCGGTTTCTTCGCGTTCCCGCCGCTGGCGTTCGGCGAGCTGCGCCCGCAGCATCCCCATCGCGCGCTCGCGGTTCTGGAGCTGCGAGCGCTCCTCGCTGCAGGTGACGATGATGCCGGTCGGTTTGTGGGTGATGCGGATCGCCGACTCGGTCTTGTTGATGTGCTGGCCGCCCGCGCCGGACGCCTTGAAGGTGTCGACCTCGAGGTCGCTCGAGCGGATCTCGATTGCGCCATCGTCTTCGACTTCCGGTAACACGGCGACCGTCGCGGTCGAGGTGTGGATGCGTCCGGCGGCTTCGGTCGCGGGCACCCGCTGCACGCGATGCACGCCCGATTCGTACTTGAACCAGCGATAGGGCTCGCCGCCCTTGACGGCGACCACGACTTCCTTGTAGCCGCCGGCTTCGTTTTCGCTTTCGGTCAAGAGTTCCACGCGCATCTTCATCGACTCGGCGAAGCGCGTGTACATGCGCACCAGGTCGCCGGCGAAGATCCCGGCTTCGTCGCCGCCGGCACCGGCCCGCACTTCGATGAACACGTCTTTGGTGTCGTTCGGATCGCGCGGCAGCATCAGCTCGCTCAAGTCCGCTTCGAGCGTCGCGTGGCGCTCGTGCAGCGCCGTCGCTTCTTCTTCCGCCAGCGCCGCCAGCTCGGGGTCGGACTTGTCGGAACGCAGCCGGTCGTTGGCGGCGATCTCGGCCAGCACGGCCGCTAAGGCTCGAAAAGCGGCGACCGTCGGCTCGATCGCAGCGCGCTCTTTCATGAGCGCGGTAAAGCGTGACTGATCGAAACCGCCGCCCGGGTCGGCGAGCGCGGCATCGATTTCATCGAAGCGTTTCGAGAGCGTCTCGAGGCGGTCGTTGTACTGCATGAGGCAAGAAAGAAGCGAGCCGCAAGACGGCTCGCTTCGGGGATCGGACCGAGCGGCGCTAAGCCGAAGCGGCGGCGGCTTCGTCAGCCGCTTTCTTCGTCTTGCGTGCCGATGCTTCGGCCTTCTTCTTGTCAGCCATCGCGGCGCGCTGGTTGAACTTCTCGACGCGCCCGGCCGTGTCGAGGAACTTCTGCTGCCCGGTCCAGAGCGGGTGGCAGCTCGAGCAGGCCTCGACGGCGATCTTAGGCGAGGTCGAGCCGGTGGTAAACGTGGACCCGCAGGCGCAGCTGACCTGCGCGTCCGGGTACCATTTTGGGTGTCCTTGGGTCTTCACAACCCGTCTATTTTACCACCGCATGCAAGGGACGCCCAGCCCAGCCAAGCGTCCCCTGTGCGTTAGACCCCGACGACCGCCTTGATCAGATGCCGCGCGAACGGCACCCCGATCCCGGTGGTCAGGTCATACCCGACCCCGGCGTTGAACCCCGGGTTCACGGTCGGCTGCGGATTCGGGCAGTTGCCGACCTGCCCCGGGTTGACCAGACACGGGGTGACGCCGTTGTTGCCGTCGACGATGTCGAGGAACGTCGACGCGTACATGGCCGCGTTGTTGTAGATCGTGTACATGTACGGTCCGGCGTTCCCGAGCCGGTACGGATGCGGCCCGCTACCCTTCGCGACGCAGGCGGCGGTCTTTTTGCAGGCGTCGAGGACGAGCGCCCACATTGCCGCCGCCTCCGGTGCAGCGACGCTGGTGCCGCCCGATCCGCCGAAATACCCATCGGGGAATGCCGTGTCGAAAGCCACCGAGACTCCGGTCACGGGATCGGCGTCCAGCGACATATCCGGCTGGTTGCGGAATGCGCCGGTGATGCCGGGCCCGTGCTGCCACGAAGGCAGCGGGACGACCGTCGAGAGGCCGCCGCCCGTGGCGCCATAGCCGCCCTCGGTTTGCACACCCCAGGTCGTGAACGGCGCGATCGCGTGACCGGCCGCGTCGACCGGTGCGGTGATCCCGCCAACGCTGACGACGTTCGGATCGATAGCAGGCGCGCTCACGCACGGTTGATCCGGACTCGCGACGCCCGGCCCGAGGCCGTAGTATGGCCGCGCGCAGCCCTGCGCTCCGGCGTCGCCGGACGAGACGAAGACCGCGATGCCCTCGGACTGCAAAGCCGCGAACTGCAGTTCCTCGGTTCCCATCGGAAAGTACGCGCCGTTATTATCGACGTAGTCGCTGTACTCTTCGGCGATACCGTAGCTGATCGAGACAACGTCCGCGTTGTTATCCTGAATCACTTGCTGGACTTCGTCGTCGGTTTCGGAGATGCCGATCTCGGGGCCGTAGTCGGTGCTCGTCCCGTAGTATTCGTTCGGGACGTATGCGAGGTAGAACAGCACGCTTGCCGACGGCGCCAGCGCGGCCGTCTGTTGCGTGTCGATCTGCGCTTCGAAGTCTTCGGGATTGCAGGACGGCAAGGGTCCGCTGCAAGTGCTAATGGTGGTCGGGGGCGGCGTCGCAGCCGGCGAACCCCCGCCTCCGGGTCCCTGAACGAGCGCGGGCGTTCCGGGGGCAACATTCACTTGCGTAACGGTATTTGTCGCGCCTGTTGAAAACGCGGCTACGTAGTTCTGGTAATCGGCAGCCTCGATCGGACCGGTGCCGATGATGCCGATGTTGATGTTTTGACCGGTATATCCGGCGGCGTACGCCCCGTTGTAGTCGAAGGCCGCCTGAAGGGGCTGCGGCGGGTCGCCGTATTCAAAGCCCGGCGTGACGCCGTGCGGCGGCACCTTCACCGAGTTCCGCTTGACCCAGCTCTTTCCGTACACGAGATGCGAGACCGACGTGATCGCGAGTGAGCGGGAGAAATGCGGCATCGAGCTGGGGCCGTAAATCGGACCCGTGTGCGTGATGTACCGTTCGAAGGTCGTGCCGAACGCCTTCTCCATGTTCGCCTGCGGACCGACCACGCGAAGCATCAGCTTCTGCGTCCAGCCCCCGACCGACAGGCCGTACGACTGGAAGTACGCGATCGCCGCATTGTAGTTGGCATCGGTCGCGCCAAAGCGCTGGCCGATCTCCGCAGCGGTCAGGAAGTGCCGGTAGAGCCCGCTCCCCGGCGTTCCGACGGACTGGGCATACGCTTTGAGACCCATCGCGTTCGCGGGCTGAACCTGAACGTCGATCTTCATCGTGCCGAGCTGCGCCGGACCGGCCGGTGTCGCATTGACGAGGACTTGGCGGCCGTAGCGGAATGCCGCCGCAGGCGCATTTGCGGTCCCGCTCGGCGCGTACGCCGCCGGGAGGGTGTGGGAACCGCCGCCGCCGCCGCAGCCTCCGAGGAGGGCTGCCGCAGCGATGGATGAGAGGACGCGAACCGAGAGTCTCATAGCAGATGGGCTCCGTGGAATGCTGCGTGACGTTGCAAGATCGCGTCGCGGGCCTTCATGTGGTCACGTACGAGGCGTTCGAATCGCGACTTGGCGATTGCGAGCGGCGCCATCAGCAACGCGCGTGGTCCCGCGGCCGCCTGCGGAGCGCTGCTGCGCGTCCGTGTAGCCGTCTGCCGGGCGCTGGAGAGCGTACCAACCGGCGTCGTGGCCGACGTGAGCGTCAGCGTCTCGGCGAGATCGGTCGTTTCTACCGGCGTCACGCCATCTTGCGTGAACGTCAGCAGATTCTCGAGGTTGAGCCCGGCGAAATCGTAATAGGACGCGGTGTGGTCGGTCATGACCGTGCAGGCCGGGCCGTTGGCTGGAGTCACGTAGGTCGTGACCGTTTCGGTTTCGATGCTGCCGAGCGCGCCGTCGGTGCGCGTGATCGTCTGCACGATCTGGTTGCCGCTCGTCCCGTACTTTGCGGGTACGCTGCAGCCGCCCGGGAACGGCTTCGAGCCGTTGTCAACATCGGTCTCCACTGAAGGAACCGCGCCGGCCGGCATCCAGGACGGGATCGTAACGGTCTCCGTCTGACCTCGATACACGGCACTGATGAAGATCGTCGCCGGCGAGCCGGTCGGGGCTCCGAAATTGAACAGCGCAGTTGCGAACGGCACGCCGTTGTACACGCCGCTCTCGTCGGCGTTGAGCGTGATGGTCTGCGTGTCGCCGAACGGATCCGTGTCGTTCTCAACGTACGTCCCATCCGGATTCACGGTTTTGTTGGTGGCGTAGTTGCCGGGGTCGGTTTCCACGTACGTCAAGGCCGCATTGTTGGGACCGAACGCGCCGGTGATTTCCGGCAGCACGTCGAGCAAGCCGTTGCCGGACCCGTAGGTCGTCACGTAGTTAACCTGGTTCGAGTCGGTGGCATTGGTCGACGCGAGCGCGACGGTCGTCGCACCGTAATTGGTGACCGTCGTGGTATTCGTCGTGATCGTCTGCAGCGAGTAGGTATCGATTTCGGTCGAGGGGGTCGTCACGGCGGTCGTCCCGCCCGACATCGCCTGACTCATCGGGGTCACCGTGAGGGCGACCGTACCGGCTGACGTTTGCGGCTGGGTGACGGTCGTCAGCTGATCGGTGGCGCTGATCGTCCCCGTGAACGTGAAGGCATCACCGGTCGCGCCGGGGCGCGCCGAGGTGATCGACAGCGGCGTCGAGCTACTTGGGCTTCCGCGTCCGGCCGTCGTGTCGGTGACGATGATGTTGCCGGTCGCGTCGAGCGTGCCGGCGGTCAGCAAGCCGCCTGACGTGATCGTGCCGAGCGCAGCGGTGTCGAGCGCGAACGAGTACGTGCCCGTAAGATACGGGAAGCCGTTGCCGTTCGTCTCCGAAGCGGTGAACTGCGTGTTCGCTCCAGCCGGGGCCGGATTCGTCCCGACCGCCGTGATGACGGGCGTTGGCGGAGCCTGCACGTTCGCCGAGGGGATCTCATAGAATCCGTACAGCGTGTGGCTGGCTGCCGACGCGCCTGGGTAGAGGTTGCTGTCATCCTCGGCAGCGGTGTTCGCGGTAAGCGTGACGGTGTCGACATCGGTGAAGCCGTGCGTCGCTCCGTAACCCGCCAGCCGGATGCTGATGCCGCTCGCCGGCGTCGCGACGCCGATGAGTGAGAGCTTCAGCGGAAGGACCGGGGCTTCGCCGCCGGTGTCCAGCACGATCTCGGCGAGTTCCGTCGCTCCGGTGCCGAGCGCGAGCGTCTTGCGCTGCGTCGATTGCAGAACTTGCGGGCCGTGCCCGGTGCTGTAGAGCGTGATCGATACCGTCGTCGTGTTCGGCAGCGCGCCCGCCGGGACGGTGACCGTGGCGGTGTAGATGCCGAAGTTGACCGATGCCGTCCCGCCACCCACGCCGATCGATTGCGTGCTGGTGGCGGACGTCGCGGGCACCCGCGGATGTGCCCCGCTGCTTCCGCCGCCGCAACCGGCCGCAAAAAGAGTCAGAACGGCAAAAATGGCAGCGCGTCTATCGGTCAACGCCCACACCTCATCGTGATCCAGGAAACGCCAGCTTCCACGGTCTCCGCGAAAACACTCTGAGGAAACCCTAGGCCGGTCGCCCCCGTTACATCGAGGCGACGCCTGCGCGCGCCTTCCGCGCAGTGCCCGGTATCCGTCATATCGCCGGTTACGTTTCCGTTAAGGGGGGCCGCCGCTCCGGCATGAACGGCCGTCCCGGCTCCGAACTGATCTCCGTTTCCCCGTCCACCCGTAGAAGAGGCCCCGTTTGAACCTCCGCCAGCTCGCGCTCGTCGGCCTCGCCGGCTTCGCACTCTGCGGCACCGCTGCCGGTCAGACTTCCGCCGAGACCACCGGGCGGCCGGCCCAGGTCGCCCAGGCGTCGCCGACGGCCGCGCCCGCCACGCCCAGTCCGGCGCCCTCAGGCCGCCCTCGCCGCCGCGCGGCGACGCCCGAACCCTCGGGCAGTCCGAGCGACACACCGGCGCCGCCACAGTTCCAGACTATGGACGGCGTCTGGGAGGTCGCGAGCCAACCGATGGACGGCTCGCTGCACGTCAAGTACTCGCACCTATTCATCACCCAGAAGGGCGACCAGCTAACCGGCACCTGGGTACGCGGCGACAAGGACAGCTACAGCTTCACGGGCACCTTCGACGGCCGGCTCTTCAAGTTGAGCCTCGCGAACGTGAAGGGCGTCACCTACACGATGAGCGGCTACGCCGAGAATTTCGGCGATATGGTCGGCTTGCTCATCTCGAGCGACCCGAAGGACAAGGGGCTGCCCTTCACCGCCGCTCACCGCAAGAAAGAGAAACTCGGCTGAGCGATCGCGCCTTCGGCTTTCGCACCCGTGCGCTGCACGCCGGAACGCCGCCGGATGCCGAGACCGGCGCGCGGGCGCTGCCGCTGCACCTCTCGACCAGCTTCGTGTTCGATTCGACCGAGCACGCGGCGGAATTGTTCGCGCTGCGCACCTACGGCAATATCTACTCGCGAATCGGGAACCCGACCGTCGCCGCCTTCGAGGAAAAGCTGGCCAGCCTCGAAGGCGGGCTCGGTGCGGTCGCGACCGCTAGCGGGCTGGCGGCACAGCTGATCGCGCTGCTGACCGTCGCCGAGAGCGGCGATCACCTGGTCGCGTCGGCAAACCTCTACGGCGGCACGATCACCCAGTTCTCGGTGACGATGCGGCGCATGGGGATCGAAACGACGTTCGTTCCCGGCGGCGACGTCGAGGCGATTCGGCAGGCGATCCGGCCGACGACGCGGGCGGTGTTCACCGAAACGATCGGCAACCCGAACGGCAACGTCGCCGACCTCGCGGCGATCGCCAAGATCGCGCACGCGGCCGGCGTGCCGCTCTTCGTCGACAACACTTTCGCCACGCCCTACCTGTGCCGCCCGATCGAATACGGCGCCGACGTCGTGATCCACTCGGCGACCAAGTTCATCGGCGGGCACGGCACGGTCATCGGCGGCGCGATCGTCGAATCGGGTCGCTTCGATTGGGGCGCCGGACGCCATCCGCTGATCTCGACCCCGAGTCCCGGCTATCACGGGATGAACTTTGCCGAGACCTTCGGCGAGTACGCCTTCCTGATGCGCGCCCGGGCCGAACTGCTGCGCGACATCGGCGCGGCGCTCTCGCCGATGAACGCGTGGCTGCTGGTCCAAGGGCTCGAAACGCTGGCGCTGCGCATGCCCGCGCACGTCGCGAACGCGCAGACCGTGGCGACCTTTCTGCACGGGCGTGACGAAGTCGCTTGGGTCTCGTATGCGGGGCTGCCCGACAGTCCCGAACGCGAACGCGCCGCGCGCTATCTGCCGCGCGGAGCGGGCGCGGTGTTCACGTTCGGCTTGCGCGGCGGCCGCGAAGCGGGGCGCGCGTTCATCGAAACGCTCGAGCTGTGGAGCCATCTGGCCAACGTCGGCGACGCGAAGAGCCTGGTGATCCATCCGGCCTCGACGACCCATCAGCAGTTGACCGAGGACGAGCTTCGCGCGGCGGGGATCGGCGCCGACACGGTCCGCCTCTCGGTCGGGCTCGAGGACGTCGACGACTTGATCTGGGATCTGGAACGCGGCCTGGCCGCCGCTGCGCGCGCCGCCGCAGTGCAGGCATGATCTTGGAGACGGCGGCGGAACGGCGCGCGCTGCTCGACCGCTCGCACACTGTCGCGATGGTCGGCGCTTCGGCGACCGTCACCCGGCCCTCGTACTTCGTCTTCTCCTACCTGCGCACGCGCGGCAAACTCGACGTCACGCCGATCAATCCGGCGATCGCCGGCATCGACGGCGTGCGCGCGTTCCCGACGCTCGCGGCCTACGCGGCCGAACGCGGTGCGCCCGACATCGTCGACGTCTTCCGGCGCGCCGACGTTGCCCCGCAAGTCGCGCGCGACGCCGTCGCGGCCGGCGCGAAGGCGATCTGGTTTCAGTACGGGGTGGTCAACGACGAAGCGATCCGCATCGCTGACGCGGCCGGGCTCGATGTCGTGGTCGACCGCTGCATCAAGGTCGAGTCGGCGCGCTTCGACGGCGGGCTCGCGCTGGGCGGGATGAACACCGGCGTCCTCACCGCCAAGCGCCGCACGCGCTGAGCCGGTGACTGATCCCGCGGCAGCGCTCGATGCGCGGATCCTCGCCGCGATCGTCGCACATGCCCTGGACGACGACGCCTTCCTCGCACTCGCGCGCGATCTGTTCGCCTATCAGATCGCCGGTAATGCTCCGTACGCCGCGTTCGCACGCAGCCTCGGTTTCGACGCAGCGCGTTTGCCGGAACGCCTCGACGAGATCCCCGCGGTGCCTGCCGCCGCCTTCAAGGGACAGCGGTTGGCGACGTTTCCGCCCGAACGGTGCGTCCTGTGGTTCGAAACCAGCGGCACCACGCAAGGAAGCGGCGGACGGCACGAGTTCGATACGACGACCCTCTATGAAGCGGCGCTGCTGGCGTCGTTCGACCGCATGATGCTGGGCGACGGGCAACGCTTGCGCTACCTGCTCCTGGTGCCCGAGCCGCGCGAACGTCCCCACAGTTCGCTCGGCTTCATGATGGACGTTGTCGCGGAGCGGCGCGGCGACGGCGAGCACGGCTGGTACGTCCATGAGGACGCGCTCAATGTCGAACACTTCCTCGACGATGCGTACCGCGCGATTGCGGAAGACCGGCCGGTCTGCGTGGCGACGACCGCGTTCGCGCTGGTCGCGCTGCTCGACGCGCTCGCGAGCGCCTCGTACACGCTGATCCTCCCGCGGGGCTCGCGCATCATGGAGACAGGCGGGTTCAAAGGCCGGAGCCGAATCGTGGAGCGGGATGAACTCTATCGTGAGGCGGCCCATCGCCTCGGCGTGCCGATCCCGCTGATCGTCGCCGAATACGGGATGACCGAACTGAGCTCGCAGTACTACGACGCGCTGGAATCGCGCAGCGTCGTCGAGCCGCGGGTGAAGCGCGCGCCGCCGTGGCTGCGTCCGCTGGTCGTCGATGAGCGCGGCCGGCCACTGCCCGAGGGGATCATCGGCACGATCCGCCACCTCGATCTGGCCAACCGCGGCTCGGTGATCGCAGTCGACACCGAGGATTTGGGTGCGGCCGTCGCCGGCGGCATCGTGCTGCTGGGCCGCGACGCCGGAGCCGAATTGCGCGGCTGTTCGCTCGACGCCGAAACGTTGCTGCGCCGCCGTGGCTGACGAGACGCTGCGCGACCTGCCGGCGCACCGCATCATCGGCCACATCGCCGACGCCGCCGCACGCTGGCGCAACGCCGACTTCCCGCCGCGCGTGCGAGCGACCGCAGCGATCGAAGAGCGACTGGGCTACAGCACGCCGGTGATTGAGTACGCGCTGGACCGGCTCTTCTTCGGCATCACGGCGCAGGGGCTCGAGACCGCGATCGCCGCCGAGCTGGGCGCGGTCGCGGCGCTCGACGGGCCGCTTCCACGCGCGCATGCGCCCGCGGCTTGGGCGCGCGGCGTGGAGTGGGCAGTCGTCATCTCGAGCGACACGACCGTCGGCGTCGCGCTGGTTCCGGCGCTTTTCGCACTCTGCGCGAAAGCCCGCATCGTCGTCAAGGATCGCAGCGACGCACTGGTTGCCGGCTTCTTCGCAACCCTGGCCGAGGAACATCCGGCATTCAGCAGCGCTGCGATCGCGCTGCCCTGGGAAGGCGGCAGCGATCCGGTCGAGGACGAACTGTTCGCGACGGCGGACGTCGTCGTTGGGTTCGGCCGCGACGACGCATTGACGGCGATCCGTGCCCGTTGCGGCGCCGAAACGCGCTTTGTGCCGTTCGGGCACCGCGCCAGCATCGGCCGCCTGAGCGCGCGCGGGGTTCAAGAGCTCGACGCCATGCGAGCCGACGTGCTGGTGCGCGATGCGCTGCTCTACGATGGCGAGGGCTGCCTCTCGCTGCACGCAACCTTCGTCACCGGGCGCACGGGAGCGCTGGCCCAAGTCGCGTCGCTGCTAGCGGCAGCGGGCGAACGCGCGGCGCTTGAATTTCCGATCGGTAGGCGCACCCCCGAACGCATCGCCGCGATCGCCGGCTACCGCAATCTTGCGCGATACCACGCGGCGACGCGCGGCGGCGCCATGATCGAAAGCGGAACCGCCGTCGTGGTCGAGGGTTCGCTGGATGCGCCGCCGCCCTTTCTGCCGGGCGCGCTGGTCGTGATCCCCATCAGCGGCGACGACGACGTCGCGGCGTACGTCGCGGCGCACCGTCTTCCGGTACAGGCGCTGGGCGTGGATGTCGTCGATCCGGCGTCGATCGAGCTGGCGGCCCGCATCGGTGCGGTGCGCGTTTGCCTCTTCGGCACGATGCAGGATCCGCCGTTGGCCGGTCACCACGGCGGCGAGCCGCGGATCGCCCCGTTTGTGCGCTGGCTCGACACGCAGTGACCGACGCGTTCGAGTCGCTCGTAACGCCCGTCCCCGGACCGCGTTCGCGCGAGCTCGCGCAGCGTTTGATGCAATGTGAAGCCCCAGGTGTCACCTACATCGCGGACGACTTTCCAGTGTTCTGGGAGCGCGCGCAGGGCGCGCTCGTCGTTGACGTCGACGGCAATCGATACCTCGACTTGACCTCGGCATTCGGCGTCGCGAGCGGCGGCCATACGGACCCGGTAGTCTCCGCGGCGATCGCGGAGCAGGCGGGCCGGCTGATCCACGGGATGGGCGACGTTCACCCGACCGAAGTCCGCGTGCGTCTGCTCGAGGTACTGGCGCGGCTGGCGCCCGGCGATCTCGCCATGTCGTACTTGTCGACCTCGGGCGCCGACGCGGTGGAGTTCGCGCTGAAGACCGCGTACCTCGCGACGGGGAAGCCGCGCGTCATCGCTTACGACGGCGCGTACCACGGCCTCTCGCTCGGTGCGCTCGAGGTCGTGGGGATCGAAAAGTTCCGCGCCCCGTTCGCGCCGCTGGTCGCGCAGCGCGCGACGCTGCTACCGTACCCCGGTGCAGCGGATGACTGCGAGGCCGCCCTTGACGCGCTGGCTTCGGCGCTCGCGCATGATCCCCAGGCCGGCGCCGTCATCCTCGAGCCGATTCAGGGCCGCGGCGGCGTCATCGTGCCGCCGGCCGGTTTTCTGCGCGGTGTGCGTGCGCTCTGCGACGCGCGCGGGGTGCTGCTGATTCTCGACGAGATCTACACCGGCTTCGGCCGGACCGGCACGACCTTCGCCTGCGAGGCCGAAGGCGTGGTTCCCGATCTGCTCTGCGTCGGGAAGGGCCTCGGTGGCGGCCTGCCGCTCGCGGCCACGATCGGTAGCGCGCGCGTGATGGGGGCGTGGCCCAAAACCGACGGTGAAGCGCTGCACACCGCGACCTTCATGGGCAACCCGCTGGCGTGCGTGGCGGCGCTCGCAAACCTCGAACAGATCGAAGGACGCGACCTGGCTGCGCGCGCGCGAAACGACGGCCCCGCGCTGGGCGCACGTCTTGAAGGGCTGCGCAGATTCTGCCATGTCTCTGACGTCCGGGGGCGCGGGTTTTTGTGGGCGGTCGAGTTCCCTCGCGCGCAGACCGCGCAGGCGGTCGTTGTCGCGGCGCTGCAGCGTGGACTGATCCTGCTGCAATCAGGCCCCACCGGAACCTCGGTCACGCTCGCGCCGCCGTTGACGATCGGCGAGGAGCAACTCGCGCGTGCGCTGACGCTGTTCGAACAGACGCTGGAGAAAACGGAGCCGATACGATGAGTGCTCTTCGGGTTGGGATCGTCGGCGCGGGTTTCGGCGGCGTCGTCCATGCGCCGGCGTACGCGCTGCACCCGCGCTTCGACGTGGTGGCGATCGCCTCGCCGTCCAGTGCGGAGCGCGTCGCCCGCGAGCGCAAGATCCCGCACGCCTTCTCTTCGGTCGAAGAGATGCTGGCGGGCGTCGAGCTCGACGTCGTCTCGGTCGCCTCCCCGCCGTTCGACCACTATCGCTCCGTGCTGGCCGCGCTCGCCGCCGGGAAGCACGTGCTGTGCGAGAAGCCGTTCGCCCTCGACGTTCGCCAAGCCGAAGAGATGGTGGCTGCGGCCGAACGCGCCGGCACCGCAACGGCGATGGCGTTCGAGTTCCGCTATGTCCCGACCGTGATCGCGATGCGCGAGATGCTGGAGAACCGGCATATCGGCGCCCTGCGCGAAATCGAGGTCGTCCGCATGGGTCGCGAGATGCTCGAACGCAACACCGCGCGCAAGCGCGGCTGGTGGTTCTCGCGCGAGAAGGGCGGCGGCGTGGCGAATGCCTTTATGCCGCACTTCTTCGATCTGGCCAATCAGTTCGCGGGCCGCCACCCGGTCGCGACGGCCGGCTACCTCCGCACCGCAAACCCGCGGCGCGTCGACGACGAAGGACCCTTCGAGAGCACCGTTGCCGACGGCGCCTTCGCCTACGTCGACTACGGCGACGGCATCATCGCGCGCGTCAGCGCCGACTCCGCGACGGTGATCGAGTCGCTCACGCTCGCGGTGCACGGTGAGGTACGCAGCGCCGTCGCCAACGGCTTAGGTTTCGCCGACCTGACCCTCTACGCGATCAGCGAGGACGAAGAAGACGAGCTGCAGATCGTCGAGTCGGTCTACGCGAAGCACGGCACGATCGCTCCGAACGTCCCCTGGTTCCTCGCGCTGCTCGACGCCTTCGCCCAACGCATCGATCTCGGCGCCAGCAACGTCCCCACCTTCGCCGACGGCATCACCGTCCAGCGCCAACTCGAAGCCATCGGCTACGGCCGCCCCGGCTGACCCTTACGGGTGCGCCGCGGCGACCGCGTTGCCGACGTTGAGTCTGCCCGCGCCCTGTCGCGCCGACGGCTGACCGATGTTGTCGGCGGTCGAGGTCAGGAGCGTCGTCACCGTCGCGGGCGAGAGCGAACGGATTCCGCCGCCGTGGTAGGCCATCATCAGCGCAATGGTGCCGGAGACTTGCGGCGTGGCTTGTGACGTTCCGGCGAACAGCGCCCGGCACATGGTGTCGCCGAGATATACGCCATTGGTGCATTGATCGCCCGGATACGCTGCGGTCGTCGTCGAGTAGCCTTCGACCCAGTGCAGGAAGTCGTTGTCGCTGTTGGTTGGGTTGGTCGGATCACCGCCCGGCGCGACGAGCGTCACGCCGGAATTCGAGTACGACGCGACAGCTTCGCTCGCAATCCCCACATACGTTCCCGTACCGTTGTCGATCGCGCTCGACGCGCCGACCGCGATGACGCCGGGATATGCCGCCGGATAATCCGGTGAAGGCCCTTGCCCGTTGGCGTACTCATTACCGCCGGCCGCGACGACGGTCACGCCGGCTGTGATAGCCGCTTCGACTGCGGCCTCCTCGGCCAGGTCCAAGTTCGCGCCGCCATCCGGCGGTGCCCCGAGACTCATGCTGATCACCGACGCGCCGTGGCTGACGGCATCGTTGATGGCCATCGCCTCATCGGTCGTGGCGGCGGTCTGGCAGTCGCTGGTTGCGGTGGCCGGCGGGAAGATGTTGTAGATCTGAAGTCCCGCGTTGTAGCCGGTGCTCGCGAAGCCATAGGCGTTGTCGGTTGCGGCAGCGGCTAGGCCGGCGGTGTTGGTGCCGTGACCGTTCGTGTCTTGAATCGCGCTCGTCGAGGTCGACACGACGCCGAGCAACACGCTCTCCTGGTAATGGATCTTCGAGCTCAAGTCGGTGTTGGTCTCATCGACCCCCGTGTCGATGATCGCGATGTCGATGCCGGTGCCGTCCGGGGCGTACGACCAGCCGCCCGGCGTCGCGTTCGTCTTGAACAGATACCACTGATCGTAGTTATTGAAGGCGGGATCGTTGACATTGACGACCTGCAGCGGGGTCCGCGTGTGCACCGGCGCAACGTCGATGACGCCCGCGGTCGTGCGCAGGCGCGCCGCGACGGTCGGTGCGTCGACACCCGCGGGCAGTGTGATCGCGCGATGCGACACGCCGGCCTTCGGGTTGAGGTCGAAACTCCGCGTCGAGCCGGCCGTCGAGTCGATGCTTTGCGCCGTGCGGCCCGTTTGCCGATAAGTGACGTACAGCTGGTTGGGCACGATGCCGCCGGACGCGGCCATCGCCGGGCGTCTCCCGTGCGAGGAAATGCTGGCGCACGGATTTCCACCGGGAGTGGGCGTGGGTGTCGGCGCCGGCGGGGGCGAGCTGCCGCCTCCACCACCGCAGCCTGCGAGCAGGGAGAGTGCGCAGCCGATGGCTGCGGTGCGAGTCAAGTCACGAAATGCGTGCATACGTCTCCTAAGAACCCGCGGCAGCGGTTGCAAACCCATCGCTCACGCCGCGCCACACCAAGCTCAGCGCCGCCACGGTTCCCCGTATCCGGATATCGGACCGCTCACCCGGAAAGGTGAGCCGTCGCGTCTCCATTCCTTCGTCGCCGTGCGCCAATGCAATCCATACCGTCCCAACCGGTTTCTCATCTGATCCCCCGTCGGGGCCTGCGACCCCGGTGGTCGAAATCGCAAGATCCGTCCCCAGCCGCTTGCGGGCCCCACGCGCCATCGCGACTGCAACTTCCTCGCTGACCGCCCCAACGCGAGCAAGCGTTTCCTCGGGGACGTCGAGCAGGGCCGTCTTCACCTCGTTGGCGTACGCGACGATGCTGCCGCGAAAGACTTTCGAGGCGCCCGGTACTGCCACGATCTCGTCGGCAACCGCGCCGCCGGTGAACGACTCGGCCGTCCCGATCGTCCAGCCGTGACCGGCTAGCGCCTGCACGATTGCGCCCGCCAGCGTCGTGTCGTCGTCACCGAAGTACAGCGGCCCGATGCGCCGGCGCAGCTCTTGCGCGATCGGCTCGATCATCGCTTCGGCCTCGCCGCGGCTCCTCGCCTTCGCCATGACCTTCACGTCGACGCGGCCGGCATGCGCCAGCATCGCGATCTTCGGATTCTCGAGCGTCCGAAACAGATCTTGTACCTTCGCGTCGAGCGACGATTCACCGATCCCGACCGTGTGCAGCGTGCGCGTGTAGATCGCTTCGCGCAGATCGAAGCGTTTGTCGAGCCACGGCACCAGCTTCTGCGCGAGCATCGGGCGCATCTCGCGCGGCACGCCCGGCATGCAGGCGACGAACTTGCCGTCATCGCGCAGCGCGACGAACCCGGGTGCGGTTCCATGCGGGTTCTCGAGCACGACGCAGCCTTCGGGAAGATACGCCTGCTGAATGTTGTTGTCGGTCATCGGCCGGCCGAACTGACGGAACTTCTCCTCGATAGCACGCAGCGAGGGCTCGTGCAGAATCAGCTTCTTGCCGACCGCATGCGCGACCGCATCCTTGGTGAGATCGTCGACGGTAGGGCCGAGTCCGCCGGTCGTCACGGCGCCGTCGGCGCGCTCGAGCACGCCGCGGAGCATCGCCTCGAGGCGATCCGCGTTGTCGCCGACGGAGTGCTTCGCGAAGACGTCCATCCCGTGATCGGCAAGCACGCGCGCGATGTGGGTGCTATTGGTATCGACCAGCTGCCCGAGCAAAATCTCGGTGCCAATCGTCACGATCTCGACAGACGCCATGCCGGCGCATTCGACACCGGACGGCCCAAAGACTATTCCGCGAGAGCGCCTTCTTGGATCGGGTCCCCAGCCTCCGGCGCCCGTAACGAGCGAAAATCTTCCGCTGCCTAACGGATTTGCCTCGTAACGGAAGAAAACCCCAAAACTCACCTTGTAACGGCCGATTAGCTGGGAAGGCGAATGCTGAAACTTCTAGCTCTGCTCACAATGCAGAGCATCTTAGCTGCCCATTCGCATCTCGGCGAATCACCAGGACGGCCCGCATTCGATGTGTTGGGCATGAAGCTGGGCATGACGAGCGCCGATGTTCAGAGCGCTCTAACCGCACGCCGTATAGCGGCCAGCATTGTGCGAACCCGTGCCTGGCCGATTACCTTGCGTCTAAAACAAAAGTCGTGTGGATGGATAGCCAGGGCCACTGCGTAGTGCGAATTTCGTGGCGGGACGGCGTCGATCAACTGGCGGTAAGCTTCGTCGAAGATATCCCTGCGCGACGCGGAGTTTCCGTGGCGACGTCAATCGACTGGAACCTAGGCTCCCCTCAGGAGAAACGTGACTATCGGTTCACCAAAGCAATACTTTCGTTCGGACATCCAACACTGACCGACGGCGGAAACCCGTGGACGATCGCGATGTGGTGTAAGGATTTCCGTTGCACGGACATGAACGGAGCGCTGCAAGGTCAACGTTCCGGAATCATGCTCTTAGTTCATCGCGGCTCGGGGCTGAGTCTGACTAACGATCGCTACGCTGCGGAGCGTCAAGCAGTGATCTATGCGGCCCTTGCTGCGCGTGGGATCACGCTTCAGCCGTAAGCTTCGAAGCTCATTTGTAGGCAATAAGGCGCCGACCCCAATGACAGAGCAAAAGCTCGGGCCCGATCGTCCCGATCCTCGACGGACGCCACCAACCGGTCAGGTCGGCGGGTTCGGGTCCCCGACCGCGTGGGCCATAGCGCGATAGATGTTCAGCCGCCCGCAGCCCTCGTGCGGGTCGGCGATGTCGTCGGCCGTCGTGCACAGAAGCGCCTTCATCGCCGCCGGACTCTTGTAGGCAGCATTGACCGAAAGGATCAGGGCTGCGGCGCCGGCCACGTGCGGTGTTGCCATCGAGGTTCCGGCGATCAGCGTGCGGCAGTCGATGGTTCCGGTCTCGGCCGGGAAATCGCCGACGCAGTTGCCCAGAAAGGTCGTATCACCTGAGTTCGCTTGGAACGGGGCCGAGGTCCAGATGTTCTCGATCCAGTGCAAGTCGTCGTTGTCGTTGCCGCCGGCGCCGGGATCGCCGCCCGGCGCAACGATGCCCCACGCCGACGCGCTCTTCGGAGATGCCGTAGAACTGCCCGAATCCGAATAGTACGCCACATATTCGACCGGGAATGCCGTCGAGCCGTCGGAGTTGGTACCATTCTGCTGTCCATCACCGAGGCCCGTCGCGCCCACCGCGATAACACCCGCGTCGCACGCCGGAGCCTCCAGTGCGGCGGCCGACGATGGACTCGATCCGTCGTTGCCCGACGCGGCGACGACGATCACGTTGGCCGCGATGGCGTCGGCGACAGCCGCGCCTTCGACCGGATCCTCATCGACGCCGGCGGAACTGCAGCCGCCGGATGCGACGCTGTTCTCGCCGCCCAAACTCATGCTGATCACTGACGCGCCGTTGGCGACGGCGTCTTCGATCGCCGAGGCGATGTCGGTCGTGTCCGCGCTGCACTGGCTGTCGCCGTTTTGTCCGGCGCACGAGTCGTCTGGTGTCGGGAACACGCGGTAGCCCATGATCGAAACGTTGCCGCCGGCACCGGTGAAACCGAACGCATTCCCGGTAGCCTCGGCGGCGAGACCGGCGACGTCCGTGCCGTGCCCGAAGGGATCGTTCGTGAAGCCCGAGGTCGATTGCGACGTGCCGTCGGCCGAAGTGATATAGCACTTCTGGTAGACAATTTTGCCTTGCAACTCGGGATGGGTCGTGTCCTGACCGGTATCGATCACCGCGATCTTGACGCTCGACGAACCCAGCGCGTTCGCGTTGGTGATGCCGCTGCCGTTGCCGGCTTGGCTGTAGCCGAAGGCGTGCTCGAGTCCGATCGCGTGCATGTCCCACTCGCCGGGAACCGCGGCCGCTTCGTCGTACCCGACGTGATAGGTACCGTAGCCGGCGAAGCCGTTGAAGTACGGGTCGTTCGGAAAGTACGGCGTCGTCACGACCGACGGCGTGCGGCGATAGCCGGTTGCGGCGACACTCTTCACGCCGGCCTGAACGCGCAGTGCGGCGATGACGCTCGCCGACTTACCCGTCGGCACCGCCAGCACGTGCACGGTCAGCCCGGTATGCGGAAAATCGAGCGTGCGCGTGGCCGTCGCGCCGGCGCCGCGTTCGCGTGAGGAGATCGTCGCTGCCGAGCGCGACGCGGTCGCACGGTCGTACGTCACCGCGATCAGCGTCGACGAGGCGCCCGACGTCTGCGACCGCGCTGGGCGACGACGAACCACGCCGCTGTTTCCGACGAAATTGCGCGCAGACGACGCCGTCGAATCGCTGGTCGGACACGTATAGGCTGCACTCGTTCCGACCGGCGTCGACGTCGGCGTCGGGGTGGGACTCGGCGTAGTCGACGTGCCGATGCTCTTTGGCGTGACGCTCGAACCGCCGCCGCATGACGCCAATGTCATCGCGGTAAGCACGGCCCCGGCAGCAGAACGGCGGAATGACTTCACGAACAAAGCAATCCTCTCGAATGGGCTCGCTCGGCGACACGAGCAAGCCCAAGCCGCCCCAGCCGGCGACATTCCGCGCATCGTACGCGTAAGTTCTGAGCCGCCTCTGAGAGCTGCTCTACCCCGCCGTTAAGATGCTGTTAGAAATCGACCGGGCGTAGGTAGAATTCGTTGATTGCGGTGCCAGAGACGAGGGCGGTCGTCGGTAGGTGGCGTTTCCAGTGCGTGCCGTCGACGCGACGGCGAACCAGTTTCACTTCGGCCGGCGCGTAGCCGCGCGCGGCGATCGCGTGATCGTTGTAGCCGAGCAGAATCAGGTTGAGAATGCCGTCGGCTTTGGCGTAGGTGATCCCGAGGTCGGCCTCGTCGGTTTGGTTCGCTTCGAGATCGGCACTGGGCGGTTTGTCGACGACTTCGTGCGGCACGCCGAGCCAACGTGCGAGATCCCAGACTTGCGTCTTGAACAGATCGCCGATCGGATTGACCGGCGGCGTGTCGTCGGCATGCCAGGTGAAGTAGCCCAACAGCCGTTCGGTCTTGTTTCCGGTACCGACCGGCAGCGCGCCGCGCCGCGCCGACTGATCGAACAGCACCAGCATGCGCGTGCGGGCCATCACGTTGCCCTTGCGGCGCGGATCGGCGTCGGGCGCGTGCGCGAGGTACCCGTCGACGGCGTCGCTGATCGGGATCGTCTCGCCGTGAATCCCGAGCGCGTCGATCACCCGCTGCGCATCGTCCAGCGAGGACGGGCTCGACGTGCGGTACGGCATGCGGATCGCGTAGACGTTTTCGGGCCCGAGCGCCCGCGCGCACAAGTACGCGACAAGGGCGCTGTCGACACCGCCCGAGAGGCCGATGACGGCGCGCGGCGTGCCGCGCCGCTCCTGCATTTCATCGCGCAAGAACGCCTCGAGCCAGCCGGCGGTCAGCGCCGAATCGATCTGCAGCGACGGCTCGGTCGGGCGAACCTCGACTACCGGCAGCATCAGGTCAGTTCCTCGAGCCGGCGCGTGACCGGAATCTCGTCGTCGAGCCACAGGTCGGGCAGCACCGCCGAGAGATCGCCGAGCAGCGGAATCGTCGCGCGCGCCAAGTCGACTTCGGCCGGATCGAGCTCGATGCTGATGATGCCGGGTTCGAGCGGCCCGAGCGATGCGAGCAGATCGCCGCGCGGCGAGAAGGCCGAAGTCGAACCCGACATGCCTTTCCCGCCCTCGAAACCGGTCAGCCCCGCGTAGACGACGTAGATGCCGTGTTCGGCCGCCATGCTGGAAAGGATCGCGCGCCAGCGCACGTTGCTCTCGAGTTCGCCGTTTCCGGACAGGCCGCGGCCGGGCGATGCGCTGGGGACGATGATCAGCCGCGCACCCTTGAGCGCCGCAACGGTCGAGGTCAGCGCGTGCCACGCGTCTTCGCAAATCAAGATCGCCGCCGTGCCGAACGGCGTCTCGAATACCGAGAGACGGCGGCCGCGCGTCAGGAAACGCTCCTCGTCGAAGACGCCGTAGGTCGGGAGGAACATCTTGCGGTGCACGTGGACGATGTGCACGCCTTCGGGCAAGCCGCAGCGCACGTAGAGCGCGCTGTTGTGGAACGTGCCGAACGCGTTCTCGTAGAACCCGACCACCACGTCGACGGGGCGTGAGCCGCCCGCGGCGCGCCATTGCGCATCGACTTGGGCCGCCATCGTCGGCGCGTCGACCGCGAGTTCGTACACCGCGCCTTCGAGGAAGTAGCCGGTCATTGCGGCTTCCGGAAAGACGATCAGCTCAACCGGACCGGACGCCAGCTGCGCGAACACGTCGCGCATCGCCGCGAGGTTCGCCGGCACGTCGCCCTTGCGCGGCTTGAACTGGACGAGCGCGGCTTGCACGTCAGGTGGCGACAGCGAGCGTTTGTGTGCTCTGCAGCCGCTCGGCGATCTCCTCGGCCGGGTAGGTCCAGATCTCGACCAGCGTTGGATGCAGATGCGGGATCCGCGCGTAGTCGCGCACCGTCGCGTTGAAGGCCATCGCGACGATCAGCGGTTCGATCAGATCCGAGGCGTCGGGCCCGATCAGCGAGGCGCCGAGAATCGTGCCGTCGCCCGGCGCGGCGAGCATCTTCACGAAGCCCTGCGTCTTCCCGAGCGCGACGGCCTTGCCGTGTTCGTTGAACGGATACGTCCCCCGGACAAACGGTATTCCGGCCGCCGTCAGAGAGCGCTCCGTCTCGCCGACGATCGCTACTTGCGGATCGGTGAACACCGTGTGCGTTTTGGTCAAGCGGTAGTCGGCGCGTTCATGCGCGCCCGTCGCTGCGTTCCGGCCGGCAATCTCGCCTTGCTGGATAGCGATGTGGACGAGCGGATACGATCCGGTCACATCGCCGACCGCGTAGATGTCGGGGTTCGATGTGCGCAGCGTCTCGTCGATTGCGATGCCGGTCACCGCGTGAAACGCGACGCCGGCGCGTTCGAGGTCGAGCCCGGCGATATTCGGCACGCGGCCCAGCGCGTACAAGATCTCGTGGGCGGCAACGCTGCGCTCTTCGCCGTCCTGCACGTAGTGCGCGACCTTCATGCCGTCGTCGCGCACGGTCACCCGCTCGATGCGCGCGCCCGTTTCGACGCGCATGCCCTCTTCGCGGAAGTACTCGGTAAGCCCGACGCCCAGATCGTGATCTTCGGACGATAGCAGATGTGGGGCGCGGATCACGATCGTGGTCGGGACGCCGGCGCGATGGAAAAACTGGCCCAGCTCGCAGCCGACGTACCCGCCCCCGAGAACGACGAGAGACTGCGGCGGCGCTTCGAGATCCAGGGCTTCGTCGCTGTCGATGAAGCCAGCCTCGGCCAGCCCCGGCACGACCGCCGGTGCGGTGACGCTGCCGGTCGCAATGACGAAGCGCGGCGCATACAAAACGTCGTTCCCGACGTGCAGCGTGGTCGCCGACTCGAAGCGCGCCTGACCGGAAAAGACGGGGAACGTCTCGATCCCGGCGATGCGGTAGTCGGCCCACCCGCGCACGAGCTTGCGCTTGCGCTCCGCAAGCGCACGGTAATCGATGGCAGCCTCGCCCGCGCGTACGCCGAGCACGTCCGCCGAGCGGATGTCGTGCAGCCGGTCCGTGGTCGCCAGCAGCGTCTTCGACGGCATGCAGCCGCGCAAAATGCACAGCCCGCCCAGCGGTCCCCGGTCGACGAACGCGACGTTTGCGCCCAAATCGCGTGCCGTGCGGGCGGCCGCGTAACCACCGCTCCCTGCGCCGATTACAATGAGATCGAAACGATGTGGTATGACGGGTGCTCCCAACGAAAGAGATCCAATCCTTGGACCCGGTTCGGCAGCCATACGGTTCCGAGACGCGCCGCGATGGGGTTTACGGGCCTCCGGCGCCGATCCATGCAGGCGACCGGCGCAGGGGACGGGGAACCGGTGCGACCGTGAATTTCGCGCTCGTCGGCAACGCCCGGACGAACTCTGCGACGTTCGTCGCAGCCGTCGGCTGGCCGGCCCTTGGCGCAGTCGGCGTCGCCGGCTTCAGCGTGGGCTTCTTCCTCTGGTATGCGCTCGCATTGCAGGGACCGCACAGCGCCGCCGTCCTCGATCCGAGCCTGCCGCTTGCGTTGGCCATCGGGATCGTGGTGTCGTACGGTGCCTGGATCGCCTACAGCCGGTACTTCGCCCGCCGTGCGCGCATCGATGTCGTCACGGCGCTGCGCTACGACGCGCTGTCCTGGAGCGCGCTGGTGCTGCTGTGGGGCACGCTGCTCCCGCCGGGCATCGTGCACGGCTCGGGGCGCGCCGCAGTGGTCGCTGTCGGCGTGTTCGCGCTGGTCAAGTTGGCCATCGCCTCGCGCTTCAATCGCACGGTGCGCGACGTCACCGTGACCTTCGTCGTGACCCGGTTGCCGCTGCTGGCGATCGCCGAACTCGCCTCGATGGTGATCGGTCAGCGACCCGGCGTCCACTACGCCGCCTCGACCAACCCGCTGCTGGCGGTCTGGGGCCGCTGGGACGCCGAGCACTACCTCGGGATTGCAGCGCACGGATACTCGGGGACCGACCCGGCGTTCTTCCCGCTGTATCCGGTCCTGATTCGCGCGCTGGGAACCCTCACCGGTTCGCAGCTCCTCGCCGGGCTGCTGATCTCGAACGCCGCCAGCTTCTTCGCCCTGCTGTACCTCTATAAGCTGGTCGAGCACGAGTACAACCGTCAGGTGGCCCAACGCGCCACGTTCTACGTCTCGATCTTTCCGACCGCGATCTTCTTCTCTGCCGTGTACAGCGAGTCGCTGTTCCTGTTCCTGACGGTCGCGTCATTCTATTACATGCGCGAACGGCGCTGGCTGACGGCGGGTGCGTTCGGGTTCTTCGCCGCCCTCACGCGCTCCGAGGGCGTCTTGCTCGCCGCGCCGATGCTGATCGAATGGTGGGTCGCCGCGCGCGAAGGCGGCCGCGAGTTCTTCCGCTACGCCTTCGATGACGTCGTCAAGCCGCTGGTCGGCCTGGCGCTCGTGCCGCTGGGGCTGGCGACATACATGGCCTACCTGTGGGTGCTGCGCGGCGACCCGCTGCTCTTCAGCCACGTGCAGTCGCACTGGGGTCGCGAACTCGCGCCGCCCTGGGCGAGCGTTGCCAAGACGATCGGAAAAATCGCGCACTCCCACACGCCGCAGACGGTCGCCAACCAGAGCCTCGAACTCGCCTTCACCCTGCTGATGGTGGTCGCGCTGATCGTCGGCTTCCGCCGCCTGCGGCTGTCGTACGTCGTGTACATGGCGCTCTCGATCCTGGTCCCGATGTCGACCGCCAGCCTGATGAGCATGCCGCGCTTCGCGCTGGTGCTCTTCCCCATGTTCGCGCTCTTCGGTCTCTGGGGCGCACGGCAATTCTTCAACAACGCCTACGTCGCGTTCTCGCTCTCGCTGTTGGGACTGTTCACGGTTCTGTTCGCCGACTGGTACTGGGTGGCATGAGCCTGCCGGCCCGCTCGACGCTGCTGCAGCGCGTCAGCGAACGCCGCGGCGTTCGTCAGTTCGTCAAATTCGGAATCGTCGGGGCGTCCGGCTTCGTGGTTAACCTCGTGCTGTTCAGCCTGTTGCAGCTCATCGTTCCGAACCGCACCGGTGCGGTGCAGTTCTACAGCATGTATTCGGTCGCGTTTCTTGCCGGCGGCGTGTCGAACTACTTCCTCAACCGGAGCTGGACGTTCCGGTCGTCTGCGCACGCCGGGCGCGAGGGGGCGCAGTTCCTCTCGGTTTCCGTATTGGCCCTCATCGTCGGACTGATCGTCTCGGCGATCGTCAGCCCGTATCTGGGCCACGGCCACAAGACCTGGCTCGCCGCCACTTTAGCCGGTATCGTCGTCAACTTCTTCGTCAACAAGTATTGGACGTTCCGGTCGGTCGCGTGAGCCCCGAGCGCCGCTTCTGGATCGCGGTCGGCTTGATCGCGCTGGTGGCGCTGGGCTTGCGGCTCAAGGGCATCCACGATCCGATCTTCGATCACCCCGCCTGGCGGCAAGGCGACACCGCGGCGATCGCGCGCAACTTTTCCCAGCTGCAGTACAACCCGCTCTTCCCGCAGACCGACTACGACGGGCCGCCGCCGAACTACGTCGAGCTCGAGCTGCAGATCGTGCCGTTTCTGGCCGCGACGTTGTACAAGCTCGTCGGCGTGCACGAGATCTTCGGCCGGCTGATCTCGCTGGCGTTCGGCGTCGCGACGATTCCGGTGCTGGCCGCGTTCGGGCGCTGGCTCTTCCGCTCGCCGGCGGCGGGGATCGGCGCAGCGTCGATGTTCGCCGTCATGCCCGGTGCGTGGTACTACAGCCGAACCTTCATGCCCGACAGCGCGATGACGTTCTTCCTCACCGCCGCGCTCTACGCGTGCGCACGCTGGATCGTCGATGACGACGCGCGTTCCTGGCGCAGCTGGTGGCCGGCGGCGCTGCTCCTGGCAACCGCGTTCCTGGCCAAGCCGGTCGCCGTCGCCGGCGCCATTCCGGTCGCGGCCGGGGCTATCGCGCGCTTTGGCTGGCGCGGCGCGGTCACGCGGCCGCAGCTCTGGGCGCTGGCGGTCGCAGCGGGGATTCCGCTCGTGCTCTACGATGCGTTCGTATCTTCGCACGCGGAGTGGCATTGGGCGAGCGGCATCACCCGCTTGCATGTGGTGCCGTCGCTGCTCGCAGCACTGACTTCGCCGGCGGCGTTCCTTCTGAAGGCGCAGGACTTCTGGGAAGCGCTGAAGATGCTCGGCTCGACGATGGCGGGGCCGATCGGGCTGGCGCTGGGCATCGCCGGCCTCTGCATTCCGCGGCGCTCGCGCAGCGGCGCGCTGCTGTGGGGCTGGGTCGGCGGCGGCCTGCTCTACGCGTACGTCGTGGTGACGGTCGAGCGCGTCGATTACTATCTCTACATCCTGTTGCCGCTGCTCGCGCTGGGAGCCGGCAACGTCGTTGCGCAACTCTTCGAACGCTTCAACACCGATGGGCGGAGCCGGATCGCGGCCGCGACCGCCGGAGTCATCGTGGCGCTGGCCGCCGTCTACACCGGCTATCGCGAAATCGCGCCGTACTATCACTGGAATCACGCCAACTACGTCCGCGCCAAGATGCTCGACGCGACGTTGGCGCCCGGAGCGCTCGTCGTCACGGGTCACTACGACCCGTCGATTCTCTACACGATCGGGCGCAAGGGCTGGGAAGAAGATCCGACGCTGTGGACGCCCTTCGACGAGGAGAGCGCGATTCGCAAAGGTGCGCGCTACTACATCTCGGTCGAAGACAAGCGTCTGCGTCACGGCAACCTGGAACTGTATTGCTGGCTGGCGCGCTTCCCGCTGCTCGATCCGAACGCGGGGTGGCCGGTCTACCTGACCGATCCGGCGAAGGTGCTCCCCGGCGCGGAGGCGCGCTGGGACGCGTTTCGGCGGCGCGAGCGGGCCGGGGCGTACGCGAATTGGAGTCAAGAGTGGAAGTCACAGCCCAACCCCTGCCGTTGAACGTCGCCGCGCTCGACGCCGACCTCGCAGTATTGCGCGCCAACGCCGGCGCGTGGTCGCGCCTCCCGCTCGCCGAGAAGATCGATCACCTGCGGTCGATGCGCGCGGCGACTGTCAAGGTTGCTGCCGAGTGGGTCGCGCGCGCCGCCGAGGCCAAGGGTATCGCCGGGACGCCGCTGGCGGGCGAAGAGTGGTTCTCCGGACCGTATGCGGTCATCATCGCACTCGACCGCCTCCTCGTCACGCTGAGCGCGCTGGCGCAAACGGGAAGCGTCGCGCCGCAGCCGAGCGCGCGCGTCGATGCCGCCGGCCGCGTCGACGTCGACGTGTTCCCGCTCGAGGCCGCGGATCGGATTCTGCTCAGCGGCGTGAAGGCGACGACGGTGATGGAGCCTGCGGTCCAGCTCGAAACCTTGGCCGCGCTAACGGCAGAGTTCTATCACCAAAGCGATCCGCCGGCCAGCGTGATGCTTGTGCTCGGCGCCGGCAACATCGCGGGCATCGCTCCGCTCGACGTGCTCGACGCGCTGTACACGCGCGGCAGCGCCGTCATGCTCAAGCTCAACCCCGTCAACGCCTACCTCCGGCCATTCCTCGCTGCGGTATTCGGGTCGCTGATCGAGGCGGGGTTCGTGCGCATCGCCGATGGGGGCGCCAATGTCGGCGCGTATCTGTGCGCCGCCGAGGCGATCGATGCGATCCATCTCACTGGCGGCGAACGGACCCACGACGCCATCGTGTTCGGCACCGGCCCGGAGGGCGACGAGCGCAAACGCGCCGCCGAGCCCCTCAACCGCAAGCGAGTGACGAGCGAACTCGGCAACGTCACGCCGGTCATCGTCGTGCCCGGCCCGTGGAGCGATCCCGACGTGGCATTCCAAGCCGCGCACGTCGCGACCATGAAGATGCACAACGCCGGCGCGAACTGCATCGCGGCGCAGGTCGTGATCACGCGAGCCGACGATCCGCTCGCCGCGCGCTTCGTCGCCGCCGTTCGCGACGCGCTGCGCGAGGCGCCGGCGCGGCCGACCTACTATCCCGGCTCGCGCGACCGGCAGTACGCGATCACGGCGAATCACCCCACCGCCGAGAGCCTGCTCCCGCCCGGCGGCGGCGACCCGCGCACATTCGTGCCGGGCCTCGATCCGAAGAATACCGCTGAGCCGCTCTTTACGACCGAATGCTTCGGGCCGGTGCTGGCGCAGACCGCGCTGCCGGGCGCCGATGAAGGGGAGTTCCTGCGCAACGCGGTCACGTTCTGCAACGACGTGCTCTACGGCACGCTCGGCGCCAGCATCCTGATCCATCCGCGCACGATCGCCAAACTCGGCCCCGCGTTCGACGACGCCGTGCGCGCGCTGCGCTACGGTTCGGTCGCCATCAACACCTGGCCCGGTGTCGCATTCTTACTCCCGACGGCATCCTGGGGCGCATTCCCGGGCAATACCCTTGCACAAGCCGGCAGCGGCATCGGCGTCGTGCACAACGCCTCGCTCTTCGATCACCCCGAGAAGACCATCACCCGCGCGCCGTTCGCACCGTTCCCGCGCTCATTCGGCGACGGCGAACTCACGCTGCTGCCGAAACCGCCATGGTTCGTCACGCACCGCCGCGCCGAAGAAGTCGGCCGCCGCATGTTCGCCTTCGTCGCCGAACCCTCACCCCTCCGCATGGCCGCCACCGCCTTCGCCGCGCTACGCGGGTAAAGATTTGCCTTAGGTGCCCGCAGGTTCGCTCGGGCAATTTTTCTCGGCTTGACCTTGATCAAGGCCTCCGAGATGAGCGTTGCAGACTTCGGCCGTGTTGACGCCCAGGGCAAATGCGTGTTATGTAGCGATATTGGACAGCTCGCCTTCCTATACAGGACAGGACTGTCTAGGTATTTGAGGTGGCAATGACTTCGAGGGACGTTTGGTCGTCCATAGCCGCGGCTCTATTGGCCTTTGCTGTTTGCGGCTGCGGGGCGGGACATGCGAGAGCAGTCGTTCCATCGGCTGACCACAGCCATGACCTGGCGATCAGAAATTCGACCGGCCTTCCCGACGAATCTACGGACCCGGCCAACGCCCTGTGTGGGAGCTCGCTGGTGTGCGTCATTCAGGGTGGCGTAAACTCCATAGGACCGTACGACATCGATCCATGCCCCTCGAACGAAGATCCGGCCATTTGCGCACTGACGACGTTCACTGTCGCTGCTAGCTCCGTACCGACGCAACTGACCGAATCATTCTCCGTTCCTTCCGGGCCGGTCAATACGAGCGATACGTTTACTTTGTCCACGGGCTCATCGACTGCCCCAGGTTTGTACGCGGGCAGCGTATGGACGCTCACGATTAGTGGCACGCCGCCTCTCGTAGATAAGCCGAATATTCAGGTCCTTTGCAGCGTAAATCTCGGAACGTGTGCGACTCCGCCCGGGCCGAATGCGGTGTACCAGTGCCTGCCTCAGCCGCCGGAGATTTCAGAATCGACGGGCGTCTTCGCCATACGACGAAAGCCGGCTAGCGTAGTGGGTGCCCCCCTACCCAACACGACCTCGTCACCAACTCCGACACCACCCCGACGCCGCAGCTTGTCCTCGTGCAATCCCTCGCTGATGGCTCATGCACAATACCGACGCCAAAGTCTTCTCCTACTCCAACCCCCCTCCGTCAGTTAAGATCGTAGATATCAGTCCAGATAACACCAATACGACAAAGGCGGCCGGGCAGAGCGTCATACTTTCTGCCCAGCCAGTCCCCTCATCCGCTACGATCACAAGTGTTTCATGGACAATCCCCGGCTCTATAGCAGCATCGTATGTACGAACCTTAAGTAGTGGCGCGGAGAGCCTTGTTGTTGACAAAACGGCAAATCCGATTCAGTTCTATTGGATTGGTCCCGTGGCATCTCAGCCCGTTTCAGTCAGCGCGGTTGTCAATCAAGTTCCCGTTTCAGCAAGCGTGATCTACATAGCCGAGATGCCGACGATCGCATCGCCATCAGCGGTATATGGACCGAGAGTAGTGGCTGCCTTTCCCCCTCCTACCCCGCCAGCGACGGTGAACGACGACGTTGATGTACAATACGCAAGCTGGCCGACGCCCGGACCAGCAAATCCGAACCCCACGGCGATACCGGCCATCAAAATCCAGGCGAACCTCAGCGCCCCGGCTCATGAATCGGGCTATTTCAATGCCACGCAGCTCGTGAACGCTAATTTCTTCTTGCAACCGGGTGCCGTTTATCTCACGGACGTGAACGGTGTTCAGTGGTCCCCGTCGAGCGGTACACGACTCGATACATGTACTTTGTATAACCCAACTCAAACAGTCGGATCAGGTTCCCAAGTCGCCTTTTCACTCATTGATGCGCCGTCGTGGGGGTTCGATAAGTTTAACTACACGAACCTCAATAGTTCCGGGGCGTTCTCTACCTACATAATGTTTCGACCGGCGGGCACTCAGTCGATCTGAGTTCCAGTGGAAGTTGTAAAGTGGGGATTCTCTATTATCGCGAATCAGGATCCGCTAATAATTAAGGGCAAGAACCCTCTGCCGCGGTGGGATCAATACAGTCTAACAACGACTCCCACGACACCGACGCTCTCGGCGAATCCGAGCGCTCCATCCTGGACAGCGTACTATTTGAGTGAGGACAACGCACCATGTGGGACCGAGCCGCAATCATGAAAGTCAAAACCCGATCAACATTTGCCTTTGTTGCTGTCCTTCTCTTCCTGAGCCACGAGCCTGCGTCAGGCGAGACTGTTACCGGCACCACCCAGATTTTGTCCATGCCAAGCACAATTGAGGCAAACGGCTCGCACGGCGTTCAACTGCGATTGTCGTCGTCGCAATCCGTTTACCATGCCAGCCAAGATGTGCGAATCACGCTCGAACTGAGGAACGTCAGCGACGAGAACCTACCGCTTACTTGCTATCACCCCCCAATCTTTATGACGTTGCTCATAAGCAATACTGAGGGCGCAGTATCACCGCGCGCCGACGTCCCTGGAAGGGCTCAGGGCTTCTCGGTGCGTTCTGCTACGCCGATGCCGCCAGGTACTACAAAGATCTGTTTTGCCAACGAGACCATCGCGGCGTGGCGTTATAAGCTGGCTCCCGGAGCCTATAGTATTCGAGTTGCTTGGCGGGAAAATATCGTAGGAGTACTAGTAGGCTCGAACACAATCAGCGTTACCGTATCTCCGTAAGCACAGTCGCTGTGCAACTTGCAAGCATCGACGGTGCCAGTTGCAGTGAGGCGCGAGCGTTGGGCGGGGAAAGACAAACGTCGATAAGCGTTTCCGGCTACGAGCTACGTAGCCCGGCACCGCGCGTTCTCGCCCCGTACATGTGATGGCTCTTGAGGCCTATGGCAGAGGCAAAAGTGAGGCTGGTGGGACGAGGTTTTCGGCGCCGTATTCGGGGACGCCGGATTCGACGAGCTGACGATATTGGGTGAGGCGGCTCGTTAGGCGCGTCACTTCTTCGTTGAGCGCGTAGCTCTGGCGGATCGCATCGCCGAGGTCGGCGGTGTCGTAGGTGTAGTCGAACTTCTGGAATGCGGCGAGGATCTGCGCGTTCTGGGCTGCGAGCTGCGAATAGGCGCGGCGTAATCCACGGCCGGTTACCTTATAGAGCGGGTAGTTCGAGACCACGATGTCGCGCTTGATCTCGGCCTGCTCGATAACCGCCCGAAGCCCGCCACGCGGTCGTCATGCGGCGAGTACTTCGAGGCTTTCGCGAGCGCGTCGATCGCCAGGTCGAACTTCGAGCCCGCGAACAAGCCGTCGGCGATCCGAATCTGCACGTTGACCTGGCGCGTGCGCGCGTGGACGTTCGTCGGGTCGATCTGCAGCGCCAGTTCAAAGGGTGCATCTTGGCGGCTTGCGAGACCGGGCAAAATTACGGGTGCGGCGGCTCAACGTGGAAATCAACCTCCGGCTTGATCCCACTTACCAGTGTCTGGTAAACGACGCAATATCGTTCCGTCAATTTTTGAAGTGTGGCAACCTCGTCGGGCGTAGTATCCCCGTCAAGGTCGAAGCGAAGCCGAATATTCTTGAAACCGACCGGCGCCGCGCGGTCGGTGCCCAAGGTGCCGCGGAAGTCCAAGTCTCCCTCTGCGTGTACGGTTCCGCCTCGCAGCCGAATGTTTGTCGCCGTGGCGACCGACCGCAGCGTGACG